>Ga0335073_10005833_pt1 | contig 17295 bp, 14 predicted proteins | sample Lox_Sample_22_FD_207093 | JGI IMG/M metagenome (GOLD analysis project Ga0335073, IMG submission 207093) | Soil microbial communities from Loxahatchee National Wildlife Refuge, Florida, United States - Lox_Sample_2.2 | ecosystem: Environmental > Terrestrial > Soil > Wetlands | place: USA...
CTGCTTGCGCGAGCGATCGCCGCGATACATTCCGCCGATCTGCGGAATCGTGACGTGGCTCTCGTCGATGAAGAAGAGCGATTCCTTTGGGAAGTAATCGAGCAGCGTCGGCGGCGGCTGTCCTGGAGAACGTCCGGTAAGGTGGCGCGAGTAATTTTCGATTCCGGGGCAGAAGCCCATCTCGGCGAGCAGCTCGAGATCGTACATCGTGCGCTGCTCGAGGCGCTGCGCTTCGAGCAGGCGATTTTCAGTGCGAAACAACTCGAGGCGATCCTTAAGCTCCGCGCGAATTCCGACCACCGCTTTTTCCATCCGATCGCTGGTCGTCACGTAATGCGACGCTGGATAAATCGCGACGCTTTGCAGCTTGCGCAACACCTTGCCGCGCAACGAATCGATCTCGGAGAGCGCTTCGACCTGGTCGCCGAAGAACTCGATACGCAGCGCCCGGCTTTCTTCGTAGGCCGGAAAGACTTCGACGATATCGCCGCGCACGCGGAAAGTGCCGCGATGGAAATCGTAATCGTTGCGCTGGTAATGGATATCGACCAGCTTGCGCAGCACGCGATCGCGATCGACGGTCTGGCCCTCGTCGAGAAACACCAGCATCTCGAAGTACGCTTCCGGCTCGCCGAGGCCATAGATGCACGACACCGACGCGACGATCAGCACGTCGTTGCGCTCAAGCAGCGCCTTGGTCGCGGAATGCCGCAGCTTGTCGATCTCGTCGTTGATGCTGGAATCTTTCTCGATATACGTATCGGTCGACGCGACGTAAGCTTCGGGCTGGTAATAATCGTAGTACGAGACGAAGTAGCGGACGGCATTTTCAGGAAAAAGGCTTTTGAATTCGTTGTAAAGCTGGGCGGCGAGTGTCTTGTTCGGCGCCATCACGAGCGTGGGGCGATTCACCCGCGCGATAACGTTGGCCATCGTAAACGTCTTGCCTGATCCCGTTACGCCCAGCAGCACCTGATGCGGCACCTGATCGTTGACGCTGCGCACGAGAGAATCGATGGCCGCAGGCTGATCGCCCTCGGGCCGATAACTCGACACCAGCTTGAAGACGCCCTCTTTGCCGCGCGCTAGAGAAAGCATGGATAGGCAGGATTGTAGCAGGCCGCGCAACCTGTTCCGAACTGCGAAATTAAATGGCGATCCACACGGGATCCTGCCATCGGCACCTCCCGGCATCACCCGGATGATTGATTATTTAGCATCAAAAGACGCGGCAGGCAGTTGATCTGACGGTTCGCGCCAGCTATGAGCATAAGGGCGGCTAAAGAAGAACCAACGGCTGGGGGAGGTTCTTCGATGAGTTCGGTTCATCTTCGCGTAACGCGACGTTAAGAACCGGGTTGCATTTCTAGCCGGATTGTATCTATATTCCCCCGGCAATTGGACTTTAATCGCGTGTAGCGGCGCGTGAGGGGTTCGAACCGCGTCAACTCGCACTGGGTGAGGAGGAGTTCATGAGACTTAGGTCAGGGCTGTTGAAAACGGTCGTCGCAGTGGCCGGGGGAGCCTTTCTCGCGAGCGCACTTGGAGGCTGCTCATATCTTCAGCAGCCACGTAAGTGGGGAAGCTGCGCGATTATCGGGGGTATGATCGGCGCCGGTGCTGGCGCGGCCTCGGGTATCGTAATTTACGACAATTCTCGCAACGGCGAAAACAATGATGGCAGGGCTTGGTCGGGCGTCGGTGGTGCCGCGGCAGGCGCACTCGTAGGCGCGTTGGCCGGACATTACCTGTGCGACGAGGTTATTCAGCCTCCGCCGCCGCCTGCTCCGCCACCGCCTCCTCCGCCGCCTCCACCTCCTCCGCCACCTCCTCCGGTTAAGCAGAAGATCGTTCTGCGCGGCGTACACTTCGACTTCAACAAGTACAAGATCCGCCCCGGCGACGCGGCGATTCTGGATGAGGCTGCTGCAACTCTGAAGGCCAATCCGAACGTCACGATCAACGTGAACGGATACTGCGACGCGATCGGCAGCGAGGAGTACAACCTCAAGCTATCCGACCGGCGTTCCAACGCAGTCGTGAAGTATCTCGTTGACCAGGGCATTCCTGAAAGCCGGCTGATTCCGCACGGCTACGGCAAGACGGACTTCGTCGCGCCGAACGACACTGCGGAAGGACGCGCACAGAACCGCCGCGTCGAGCTGGTTCCGGTCGAGTAACCGCTCTGAAATAAGGGCCTGAAAAGCGGCCGCAGTCTCATAAAGAGGCTGTGGCCGCTCCTTTTTGTAGCTCCGCCTGAAATCGGCAGCCGCGGGCGGGAGTCAATCTTCTACGCCATCCGCTGCTAGAAGTAGACAAAATTTTCTTTTCAGGTGATGCCTTTGACCAGCGAATCCGCTATTGTTCGCTCCGTAAATTTCTGAGGTCCGACTTGAAGGCTAACGCGAAAGACTGATTCACTTAGGGGGTCTAGCTATGCCGCCTGTACGTTTTCATAAATTGAGCCTTACGATAGCGACGGCAGGTATCGCCGCGACGATTTGGGCCGTCCCGGCGTTCTGCCAGGATTCCGCTTCATCGAGCACGCCCGCGGCCGTCGCAGCAATCGAGCCCGCGACAGGCTCGCAGGATTCTGCCGCCTCGACCAATACGGCGACGCCGAAGAAGCACACGCTCCGCCAGAAAATCAAAGAAATGGTCGACGCGGTGCCGGGCCGCCTGAAGATGGATCGCGACTTCAAGATCGCGTCCGCGCTCTTCCCCTCGTTTTGCCAGCATTGGCAGAAGGACCTCCAGGACCGCGAATCCAACAATCGCACCCATCTGGCCTTCGTCTCAAAAGACGGCTACCAGACCGCGACCTACACCGGCTACGGCAAGATCGAAGAATGCGAGTCCCACCAGTCGCGGCAGGGTTTCTCGATCGGGAAAATCACGTACGAGGAATTCCAGTATTACGTGGTCGGTAAGACCCCGGACGAAGCGATGCACGCCGATCCCAAACCGGTCAGCGATACGCACACTACAGAGCTCTTCCGCTGGGACAACAACAAATGGTTCTACTAAACCGCTGACGCGAATATCCAAACCATCAGACAAGCGCCGCTGGAAAGATCCAGTGGCGCTTTTGTCTTCAGCAAGGGGGATCTGATTAGTTCAATTCCTTGCTGCCGTAGCCGAGGATTCGGCGGGCTACGATTATCATGTTGATCTGCTGGGTGCCTTCGAAGATGTCGTTGATCTTGGCATCGCGCATCCATTTCTCGAGCAGGTACTGGCGCGAGTAGCCGAGGGGGCCTAAAAGCTCGACAGCTTTCTGTGTGATTTGCGTCACGACGAGGCCGGCCTTGGCTTTTGCCATCGAGGCTTCGAGGTTGTTGCGCTTGCCGGTATCGAGCATCCAGGCGGCGCGCCAGGTCAGCAGGCGGGCGGCTTTGAGCTGCACTTCCATTTCCATGAAATCGCGCTCGAGCGCGGTGAGCCGGCGCTGTGAGATGCCGTAGCGTATCTCGACCTTCTGCTCTTTCAGGAAATCGCGGACGAAATCGAGCGCGGCGCGCCCCACTCCGATCGCCATCGCGGCCACGATCGGGCGCGTCGCGTCGAAGGTCGCCATCACGTCCTTGAAGCCGCCCTCGCGCTTCACTTCGGCGCTGCCGAGGATGTGATCGAGCGGAATTTTGCAATTGTCGAACACGATCGCCGCCGTGTCCGAGGCCCGGATGCCCATCTTGTCCTCGACGCGAATCACCGACATCCCGGGCGTGTTGTGATCGACGACGAACGGCTTGATTCCGGCGCGGCCCGCGGTCGCATCGACGGTCGCCCACACTACGACGAAGCCTTCGGATTTTTCTGCTGCCATCTCGCCGCCGGTGCAGAAAATCTTGGTGCCGTTAATCACCCAGTTATCGCCGTCGCGGACGGCCGTGGTTTTGACCGCGGCCGAATCGGAACCGAAGTGCGGCTCCGTGATCGCCATCGCACCCCACTTGGGCTTGCCCTCGGAGAAGCGCTTCAGGAAACGCGCCTTCTGCTGCGGTGTTCCCGCCGCCATCACCGCCGCGCCGCCGAGTCCCGAGTTGGGCGTGGAGAGGAATAAGCCCGCATCACCCCAGCACAGTTCCTCGGTGCTGAGCACGGTATAGAGGTTGCGCAGCTTGGGCCCCGAATCTTTCTCGTCCGACTTGGTCGGCGCGCCGACATCGGCGAGCGCCTGCGCCTGCCACATCGTTTCGTAAAATTGCCAGGGCTTTTCGTGTTCCTTTTCGTCGTACTCGCGCGAGATCGGCCGCATCATGTTCTCGGCGACCATGTGATACATCTGCAAGCGCTTCAGGACCTGCGGTTCGAGTTCGAAATCGATCATCGTCGTATCTCCATTGAATCCTGAATTCAGCTACACCGTGGCGATGCCGTCGATCGCCGCGAGCCCACGCGCGTTGCGCAGCCACATCTCGACCGGATGGTCGCGCACGTAGCCGTGACCGCCAAGGCATTGCACAGCATTGTCGGTGACTTTGAGCGCGCTGGCCGCGACGTAATTCTTTGCGAGGTAGGACTCCTCGAGCGCGTCCTCACCCTTGTCGAGGCGCGACGCCGCTTCCCATACCAGCAGGCGCGCCGCGTCGATCTCGATCGCCATGTCGGCCAGGATAAACGCGATCGCCTGCTTCTGCGCGATAAACACGCCGAACGCCTTGCGCTCCTTGGCGTAGTCGCGCGCGTAGTCGAACGCCGAGCGCATCAGGCCGACGCCGAACGCGGCGATCGCGATTCGCGCCTCGGACATCAGGCGCGAAAAGTTGATGCCCTTATCGCCGCCGAGCCGCGCCAGAGCGCCCACGCTGCAGTTCTCGAGCGTCACGCCGTGGGTGGCGAGGCCCTTGAGGCCCATGTTCTTCTCGCGCTCGGAAATCTTGAGGCCCGCGGTATCGCGCGGCACCAGAAACGCATCGACGCCGGCGAATCCCTTCGACGCATCGCTCGCAGCGTACACAAGCAGCGTATCTGACTCAGCCGCGAGTGGAACGTTGCACTTGACGCCGTTCAGGATCCATCCCACGCCGTCGCGCTTGGCCGTGGTCTGAATCGCAGTGAGATCGAAATCGAATTTCGGTTCGATAATCGCGGCGGCCGCGGCGACGAAGTTCGCGCCGCTGAATTGCTTCAGCATGCGAGCCTTCTGCTCGTCGGTGCCCATCTCGGCGACGGGAAATGCAACGAGGCGGGGAGCCAGGATATGAAACCCGATACTGATATCGCCGTAGCCAAGCTCTTCGGCAATCAGCGCGCCCGTAATCGCCGAGCGCGTGTCACCGCCGCCACCGTATTGCTCGGGAAGCGGCCCGCTGGTGAGGCCGAGTTGCCACGCCTGCGCGATGAGTTCGGCCTGAATCTTGCCGGTCTCGTCGGCCTCGCGCGCAGCCTTGCGAATCTGCTCGCTAGCGAAAGCGCCGACGCTGTCGCGAATCATCTGCTGTTCTTCGGTGAGTTCGAAATCGATCATTAAGCTGAACGATCCTTTTCGGAATTAACCTGTGGATTTAACTTTGTATTTCGATGGGAAGCGCGAGGCGAGCCGATTCATATGCGGCCTCGACAAGGCGCTGGACGCGCACGCCCGCGTCGAACTCGGGATAGGGCTCGGCGTCGCCGCGCAGTGCCGCGATAAAGACCGCGTCTTCGAGCGCATACGGAACGGCGCGCGCGTCGAGGAATGGTGCGAGGTACGGCCGCTCGGCGCGAATGATTTCCTCAAAGCGGCGCTTCACCTCGGCCTCGGCAATCACTTCGTCGGCCGCGTTGGCGCCACGCTGGATCGTGATTGTGCCCGTGGCGTCGAAATCGCTCGCGATAAACAGATTCTCGCAGAAGACTTCGATGCGCCGATTGCTCGAGCGGCCGATCATGTTGTGCCAGATAGATACGAGGTGCGCGTCGAAGCCGGCGGCGAACTCGAAATCCGTCGTGCCGAAATCCTCGACGCCCGTGGCGCCGCGGCGATTTCGCGTCCGGCAGTAGAGCCGCGAGACCGGCCCGAACATCCAGGTGAACAGATCGAAATCGTGAACGCTATGCTCGATCAGCGTGCCGCCTGCCGTGAGCGACGGATCGTTGCGCCAGCCGCTCGCATGCACGCCGCGAATCGGAAAGTCCTGGTCATCGCGCATCGTAGCCGCGAGCACCCTGCCCGCTTCCGGTGCGGCTATTAGCGCCTTCATCACGGTGTAGACGGGCGAGAATCGCAGCACGAGGCCGACCTGGCTGACCACGCCCGCAGCTTCGATCGCGTTGCGCATCTCGATCGCCTCGGCCGCCGACATCGCCAGCGGCTTTTCGCAGAAGATATGCTTACCCGCGCGCGCCGCCGCGATACACACCTCGCGATGCATCGCCGTCGGCGTGCAGATCCAGACCGCGTGGATCGATGCGTCGTCGAGGATCTGCTGCGCCGACGCGAGCGCCCGCGCGCCCGGCCATCGCGATTCGAGCTTCTCGGCCTCAGCATGGACCGCATCGGCGACGGCAACGACGCGCACGCTCTGCTCGGTGCGATCGGCGATCTGCCGCAGCATCATCGAATGCGTCTGGCCGATAAGGCCCGCCCCGATGATGCCGATCCGAATTTGTCCGGAAATCCTGTCAGCCATCGGAATTGTTCGGCGGCTGACGCCGCATCCGCTCGGCCTCGCGCTTGCGGCTGTACTTGCGCTCGTCCTCGGCGACGCGCGTGGGAGGCGCCGTCGGCTTACGAATCTTGGAGATTAGACCCAGTTGCCGACCAGCTTTTTTGCGCGCACTCATCGCGCGTCCTTCATGCCGATGAAGCTGAGTTGCAAGCCGGTCTGGCGTCCACCCGCGGCGCGGCGCGAGAAAAACTTGTCGGACTCGCACTTCGTGCATGGCCCGATGCTCCAGATGTTTTCGAGTTCCACGCCCGCGCTCTCGAACTGATCTTTAATGATACCGCGCAGATCGAGATAGGCCTTGCCCGGCAGCCCGGCGCGGCGATGCCGCACGGCGCCCGGAATCTCGCGCGCAAATCGCTCGCCGAGCGACGCGTCAACCTCGAAGCAGCAGAGCCCAATCGAAGGGCCCATCGCGATCTGCATATTCGCAGTGCGAGCGCCGAGCGAATTCATCGAACTGAGTCCTGAGTTCACGATACCCGCGACGAGCCCACGCCATCCGGCGTGCAGAGCGCCGATCACGCGGCGCTCCTTATCGGCCATCAGGATCGGCACGCAGTCGGCGGTGAAGATCCCCAGCGCGATTCCCGGCTCCGTCGTCACCATGCCGTCTCCGCTGAGACGCTCGCCAGCATTGCCGCTGGTGATCTGATGAATCTCAACGCCATGAGTCTGATTGAGCGTTGTGACGCGGCCCATAACCGATAGTTCTCGCTTGAGCGCCTCCCAGTTACTATCGACGGCTTCGCTCTGATCGCCCACCCACTGCGATAGATTCATCGAGGCGTAGGGACCGGCACTCGCGCCGCCGAGCCGGCCCACGAAGCCGAGATAAAATGATTCGTCGTCCCATGCGCGCAGGATCGGAACGGCGCCCTTGCCTGTTGATGAATCTGTCGAGTTGGTCACGGCGGGTTGTTCGCTCCCGAAAGGATAACCTATAATTTTGATCTTTGGAATTTGGCGTTTCGACACTCCTATGAATGGCTATCAGTACCTGGTCCAGAGAAACCGCTTGATGCAGCAGCTCGAGCAGGAGCTGGCAGCCATAGCGAACCTTCCAACGGCAGAACGCGCCAAGGAACGCACTCGTCTCGAAGCCCAATTCGACCTGCGGCTGCGCGAGCTCTATTCACAGGTCGCGGAAGAATATCCGGGCGAACGCAAGAAGAAAGCGCGTCCCATCGAGGACCCGCACTAGCGCTGGGTGCTCGCTTGGAAGGCTCGATCAGTATCCGCGGAGCGCGCACTCACAATCTCGCCGACATTTCCCTTGAGATTCCGCGCGGCGAGCTTACCGTCGTCACCGGCGTTTCCGGTTCGGGCAAATCGAGCCTCGTGTTCGATACGCTCTATGCCGAGGGCCAACGCCGCTACGTGCAAAGCCTCTCGACCTACGCGCGGCTGTTCCTGGAGCGGATGGATCGGCCCGACGTCGATTCAATCTCGCAGATTCCGCCGGCGCTCGCACTTAAACAGAAGAACACGATAAAGAACGCGCGCTCGACCGTCGGCACCGTCACCGAGATCAGCGATTACCTGCGCCTCCTCTACGCGACCGTCGGCCGCACGATTTGCCCGAAATGTAATATCGAAGTGCGGCGCGATTCCGTCGAGAGCGCCGCGCAGCAGATCATCGGCGCGCCTGGCCTCTACGTTGTGATCGCGCCGTTCAACACCGGCTCGCGCACGCTTGCCGATGCGGCCAGCTATTTGGTGCAGAACGGCTACCACCGTATTTGGAACGATGGTGCGATCACCGAGACGGGCGCGCTCGCCGACGCGGAATCGTCCACGGAATCGCGCCCCAGCGAGATGCTCGCCGTCATCGTCGATCGGATTTCCGTCATAGGCGAGTCGGAGAACGAGCGGATTCGCGAGGCGCTCGAAAAGGCTTTCTATCTCGGCGGCGGATGCGCGCGCGGCGTGCGCGTCGAGCGCGAGAACGGCACGATGCACGCGCAGGCCACGCTCGAATTCGATCGCCGCTTCAATTGCTCGCGATGCGGCACGGCGTTCGCCGAGCCCAGCTCCGCTCTCTTCTCATCCAACAGCCCGATCGGCGCCTGCGCCGAGTGCGAGGGCTTCGGCCGCACCGTCGAGCTCGATCTGGAAAAGGTAATACCCAATCCGAATCTCTCGCTGCGCCAGGGATTGATAGCGCCGTGGCGAACGCCCGCCTATCGCGAGATGAGCGAGTGGATGCTGAAGCTGGCGCGCCGGCGCCGCATCCGCATCAACGCCCCGTTTCGCGAGATGACTGACGAGGAGCGCGTCTGGCTGCTCGACGGCGACGAAGGTCCGCGCGACGCATGGGATCCCGAGAAGTGGCCGGGCGTGCGCGGCTTCTTCAAGTGGCTCGAAGGCCGCCGCTACAAAACTCACGTTCGGATTCTGCTCGCCAAATATCGCCGCTTCGTCACCTGCGCAGTATGCGCCGGCTCGAAACTCAAGGCCGAGGCGCTCACGGTTCTCGTCGATCGAAAATCGATCGCCCAGGTCTCCGCGATGACGGTGCGCGACCTCGCCGTATGGCTCGACGAAATCGCCGCGTCGCCCCAGCTTCAGGCGCGCGCCGGAACGATCCTGCGCGAGCTGCGCAATCGAATCGGCTATCTCAGCGAAGTCGGTCTCGGCTATCTCAGCCTCGAGCGCCAGGCGCGGACGCTGTCCGGCGGCGAAGCGCAACGGATCCATCTCGCTAGCGCGCTCGGCAGCCTGCTTATCGGCACGCTCTATGCCCTCGACGAGCCGACCGTTGGCCTGCATGCGTCGGATTCGCGGCGCCTGCTCGCGGTCCTGCGTCATCTGCGTGACTTCGGCAACACGGTGGTCGTGGTCGAGCATGATCCCGCGATGATCGAGGGCGCCGATCATGTCGTCGAGCTCGGACCCGGCGGCGGCAGCGAAGGCGGCCGCATCATCTTCGAGGGCTCGCCAAAGAAGTCGCGCCTCGAAAGCGTCGCCGCCACGCCCGGCCGCGTGCTCCTGATGCGCGCGCTGTCGCGCGAGCGCAAATTCACCCGCCGCGATCCCGCGATTCGAATCATCGGCGCAACCGAGCACAATCTACGCGGCGTTGATGCCGCCTTCCCGCTCGGCCGTATGACCTGCGTCACTGGCGTCTCGGGCTCGGGCAAATCGACGCTGGTTGAGGATGTCCTCTACAACAATTTTGAGCGCCGCGCAGGCGACACTTCGGTCGAGCCCGGCACATGCAAGCGAATCGACGGCTTCGAGCAGATCGCCGAGATGATTCACATGGGGCAGGAGTTGCCGACGCGCTCGATGCGCTCCAATCCCGCCACGTATCTGAAGATCTACGACGACGTCCGCAAGCTTTTCGCGTCAAGCGCCGAGGCGCATCGGCTGGGCGTACAAGCGCGGCATTTCTCGTTCAACGTCGCAGGCGGGCGATGCGAAAAATGCAGCGGCACCGGGACGGTCACGATCGAGATGCATTTCATGGCCGACATTGACGTGAAATGCGACGCGTGCGACGGCCGCCGCTTCCAGAGTCATATCCTAGCGATTCGCTATCACGGCCGGAACATCGACGAAGTGCTCGATCTCACGGTCGACGAGGCGCGGACGTTCTTTGCGCATTCGAAATCCGCGATGCAGCGGCTGGAGGCGCTGTCCGCAGTCGGGCTCGGTTACCTACGCCTCGGACAAACTACGTCAACCCTATCGGGCGGCGAGGCGCAGCGGCTCAAGCTCGCGCGCTTCCTGCTCGCCGACCTCGAGCCCGCTCCTCTCAACGACCAGGGCAAGCGCCTGCCGCGGATGTTCCTGCTTGACGAGCCGACTACAGGGCTCAGCTCCTCCGACGTGCGGCGGCTGCTCAAAGTGCTCGCGCGCCTGGTCGCCGAAGGCAATACACTGGTTGTTATCGAGCATAACCTGGAGTTCATCGCGCACGCCGACTACGTGCTGGATCTCGGACCGGGCGGCGGCGACGAGGGCGGTCAGATCGTCGCAAGCGGCAGCCCGATCCAGGTCGCGGCCAATGAAAAATCGCTCACCGGCCGCGAACTGCGCCGGATGTTCGGGCTGCCGCAAAAAACCCGCGCCATGCGCACCGCACTCCGCACGGCAGCGGGCGGCTGACGACGATGAATGCCCCCACTCTGATACGGCGCAATTTAATTTTGTCATCCGGAGCGACGTCGAGGGATCTTGGAAGCACCCAAAGGGGCCGGTGCCAGACATCGCGCGCAGCGCCTTCATAATGTACGGGCGCTATCGCGCCGGATGTCCGGAACCGGCCCCTTCGGAGCCACCGAGATCCCATTCGACTTCGCAAACTCCGCTCAGGATGACGGAATGGATGGCAGCCAACGAGTAGAATTAGGGTGGAGAAGTGAGCCTTCGACGGATGACAACTCAAAGATGACTAACAGTCATGTCTCGATTTTCTCGCGAGTTCTGAGCAGAGGATCGCGCGGATCGGTGCAGCCGCGCTTCCTCGATGTGGTCGTTGCCGTGGCGCTGCTCGGAGTCCTGCTCTATGCGGCGTGGCGCGAGTTCCCGACTTACAACCTGGCCGCAGCGCCTGCGCCGGCCGCTCAATCATCGCGCTGATGGCGGAGCGCGAGCGTCTCGATCGCTACCTGGTACGTAGCGGAGCGGTCGCATCGCGGCGCGCCGCCGATGAGTTGATCGCGAGCGGCGGCGTCACGATCAATGGCCGGCGTCCGCGCAAGAGCGACCTTGTTTCTTCCAACGATACGATCGAAGTCGCCGCGCCTGAGAGACTTGACCCGATCGTTGCCGAGCCGCTGCTCGCGGTCGAAGTTCTCTACGAAGACGCCGCCACGATCGTTGTGAACAAGCGCGGCGGCATTCCATGCCATCCGCTCAAGGCTGGCGAGGTCGGCACCGTCATGAATGCTGTCGTCGCCTGCTATCCCGAGACTGCAGCGGCCGGGCCCAAGCCGCTTGAAGGCGGCCTCGTTCATCGCCTCGACAATGGGACGTCGGGAGCGCTGATCATCGCGCGCAATCGCGAGGCTTACGCCATCCTTCACAATGCGATTCGCAGCGGTGCGGTTGCGCGCGAGTACCTGGCTCTTGTCGCAGGCAACGTCGCGCGGGCGATGATGCTCGACGCACCAATTGCTCATCATGCGAAGAATGCGAGGAAAATGATGCTCGGCGCGGAGGGCTCGAGCCGCAAACGCGCCGGGCGGGCGGCATATTCAGCCGTCGAGCCGAAACGTCGCGTCGGCGAGTTCACGCTGGTCACGATCGCGCCGCGCACCGGCAGCCGTCATCAGATTCGCGTGCATCTGGCGAACGCGGGGTATCCGATCATTGGCGATACGCTGTACGGCGGTCCACCGCACGACGCACTCGCGCCCGGCCGCTTCTGGCTTCATCTGACCAGAATCAGTTTCGAGTCAGCGGCGGGAGTCCGCGTCAGCGTCGAAGCTCCCCTGCCAGCGGATTTGAAATCTCTCCTGCGCTAGCGCGCAATCAATCGCAGGCGCAGCGCGCGCACTGCTGCTGGATCGTATACTCCGCAGTGCCGAGAGGATTGATTGTTATCGCGCTGTTGGTGAGCGTGCCGCCGACAGTTGCGTACCTGTTGAATGCCGTGCCGTTGTAAAGCGTCGGCGCAGAAGCGAATGGGCTGGCTTGTTGGGCGATATAAGGCGACCGCGCGTGGGCGTTGGTTTTGTACGCTACACACGCGGTGCTCGCTTGCTGGTCGGCGACAAAGTAATTCGCGGCCGGAACGGTGCCGGCCCATGCCGTCATGAGTCCAGCGCTGCCGCAAGTACAGCGGAAAACCCGTGGCGTCGGCATTGGAGTTGCCAGCGCGCTGCGAAGCGTTCCCGGTCCAGGCAACAGCGAGGGCAGCGCGCCGATTGTCGCAAACGCCGCCGGCTGACCAGGAGCCGCCGGCGGGACCAGCGCCGCGTTTGGCGCCGCCGCAGTTTGTGCTAGTGCGCGTGAGGGTTCCCTTGACTCGCTGAGCACAAGGATAAAAATCGGGACCGAGATCAGGAGCAATAGCGCTGAACGCAACACACGCATTTTTGTTTCGTCTTCTCTCCTGCCCGGTTTGGTATTGTTCGCGCGAATCGGCAGACTTCGCGCACGGCCTTGGCTATAATCGCGGCCCAAATGATGCCGCGCAAGAGCACGGCGTCATTGGTCTGGTGCTTGGGACGCTCTACTCGCAGGCACGATTATGGAAGTAGTTGTAGGTAAGGACATCGCGGCCGGCGCGGGAGCGCGACACAAGGAGGTTCCGAAGTGAATTCCCTCAGTAAAAATCTGATCGCTACCCTGGTGATTGCTCTGAGCCTCGCGATCAGCGCATCGAGTGGCTGGTCGCAGGACGGTAGCGGGCTCAAGGTCACGGGCTCGTTGCCCCAGAATCCGCTGCCGCCCCCCTCGACCAGCGGGCCGATCCAGCTGCAGCACACGCTGCCGGTCGGCCAGCAGGAAACGGGAAACCAGACGGTACCGAACACCGACGCCAATCAGTTCGAGCACAGCGATTCTGTCGTGAGTATCCCGCGGATGCTTGGCAACCAGTGGTCGGTGGGCAAGACCGTTCCGCCCGAGAACCTGATCAGCGGGCGCTATATCCGCTCGCTCGACACCGAGGCGCGTTCGCTGACGCTGAAGGAAGCGATCTATATTGCGCTGCGCAACAATCCCGCGCTCGCGTCGGCGCAGCTCGATCCAGTCGCGGCAGTCGAGACGATTCGCCAAGCCAACGGCACCTTCGATCCGAACATGACGGCGCAGGGCGACATCATCAAAAGCGCGTCCCCGACGACGTCATCACTGCAGACCGGCGGCGCCGATGTCTACACGCAGAAGTATTACGATTGGAACTTCGGCATTAACAAGGTGTCAGCAATCACCAACGGCAACTTTGGCGTGACCTTCGACAACGAACGGGCACTCACTAACTCCGCGTTTGCCGCGGTCAATCCGTCGTACACGCCGAACCTCGCGCTCTCCTTGTCGCAGCCGCTGCTACAAAACTTTGGCTGGCAATTCGCAACCATCAACGTGCGCATCGCCGAGTCGGGCCAGAAGCAGGCACAATGGAACTACGGTCAGTCGCTGCAAGACTTCGTATTGAAGATCGGGGCCGAATATTGGCAGGTGGTGCTCTCAGAGGAGAACCTCGAAGTCGCACGCGCAGCGCTGCGATTCAATGAAGATCTGGTGCGTCAGAACGCGATCTCGGTCAAAGTCGGCACTCTGGCGCCGATCGATTTGCAGGAAGCCCAGTCTGCTGCGGCAACCGCCGAGGCCAACGTCTACACCGCGGAAGCGAATCTGCGCAACGCGCGCATCCAGCTCCGCGAAGATGTGATGCTGAACCCCTACGGCACGTTCATCCCCGAGGACCTCGAGCCGATCACGCGGCCCAATCCGCAAGAGATAATCGCGGCCGACGAAGAGCGCGCCCTTGAGCTGGCCGTCCAGTACCGGCCCTCGCTCGGCGGCTTGCGCGAAGCGATCCGCACTTCGCTGCTACAGGTGAAGTTTGCCGAGAACCAGGTGCTGCCGCAGCTCAACCTCGGCACGCAGATCGGTATCAACTCAACAGCGGGAACCGCACCCTGCCTCGAGAACTTCAGCTCTGCGCAACCAAGCAATTGTACAGCCAGCGTCAATCCGACGCTCGCCGGTACGCGCCTGCCTTTCGGCGGAATCTACGGCGATGCGCTGAACCGGCTGTGGAGTTTCGGATTCTACAACTATGCGGCAGTGCTCACGTTCCAGTTGCCGATTGCCAATGCCGTCGCGCGATCTGCTCTGGCGCAGGCGCGAATTCTCTACGAGCAGCAGCGGCTGAACTATCGTGCATCGCTATCGCAGACCGTGGTCGATGTGCAGAGCTCGCTCGCGAACCTGTATGCCGATCAGAAGCGCGCCGCGGCCACCGCGCAGGCGACCTATTACGCGCGCCAGTCGCTGCATGACGAGCAAGTCCGCTTCCGCGTCGGCATGGCGACGACCCACGACCTCCTGCAGTTCCAGGAAGAGGAAGTGAACGCCGAGGGCAACCAGGTCCAGGCGGAAACCGATCTCGAGAACGCCAAGCTCGCGCTCTACCATTCCGAGGGCACGCTGCTCCAGCAGTACCAGGTCAACTGGCAGGTAGTGAATCCGCACGAAGTCCCCTGGTACGCCGCGTTCTAGAGGAAGGCAGGCAGACCAGATTAACCATTAAGGCACGAAGACACTAAGTAAAAGTTTTAACGGGCGGCGCAAAGCGCCGCCCGCCTTCGTGTCTTTGTGGTGATTTCCTTCTTGACCGACCGTCAGCGCGAGCCGAGGATCGTTACGCAGCGGCTCAGGAAGCGCCAGCCTGCGGGGGTTTTGCGCAGGACGTCGGTGTAGAAACCGACGGTCCCTTGCTGGATGTGCAGGTCCTTGCAGTGGAAGTACGAGAAGTCGCAGCATCCCGACGCGCGCTCGCCTTCGATCTTCAGCAGCAGGTTATGCACCAGATGAAGCGCGCGCGCGCCGCCGAGCGATTCGCGATACATCGCGGTGAACTTGTGCAACTCATCGCGGCCTGCGCGGCGGCCGAAGCGCGGGCTTTCGAACACTCCATCATCGGTGAAGCAGTCGAGCCATTCCTCGTAGCGGCCGTGGTCGAGCGACTGACAATAGCGAGAATAGAGGTCGTTGATTTCAGCGCGGTCTTCGATCGTTCCAGAAAGCGTTCCCATTTCGCGATAACTCCAAATCAGCCGCGCGCTCGCGGCGTCAGATAACATTCGCCTCGCGCAGCCGCGCGATATCGTCCCAGCTATAGCCGAGCATCTCGGTCAGGATCGTCTCGGTATGCTCGCCGAGTTCCGGGGCATGCCCGCGCGGCTCGCCCGGCGTTGCGCTGAGCTTCACCGGCATCCCGAGCAGCTCGACCGGGCCGTGCGTCGGATGCTCATGGCTCACGATGTAATCGTTCGCCTTGACCTGCGGATCGGTGGGCAGATCGTTCACCGAGTTGACGACGGTGTAGATGAAATCGCCCCCGGCTTTCAGCGCGCGCATCCATTCGTCGCGCGTTTTGGTGGCGAAGATCGGATCGAGGATACGAATCAGCTCCGCGCAGTTCTTGCCGCGCGTGCGCATCTCGGTGAAGCGCGGATCCGTCGCAAGCTCGGGCTTGCCAATCGTTTTACAGAAATCGTTCCAATATCGATCCGGCTGTAGCATCGCGAGGCTGAGCCACTTTCCGTCCGCGCATCGATAGTGATTCCACAGCGGGTTGAACGCGTGCTCGCGCGTGTTGCGGCCGAACTCCTTGCCGGTGAGCGTGCGCATGACGACGTTGAGGCCCTGCAGCGCGAGCATCGAGCCAAGATGCGACGCGTCGACTTCCTGGCCCTCGCCAGTCTTCTCGCGCGCGAAAAGCGCCGCCAGCACGCCGTATGCGAGCATCACGGCGCCCATCTGGTCGGCGATACCGCCGAAGATGTACGTGGGAATATCGCTGTCGATGCCGAGCGTGTTCATAATCCCCGAGCGCGCCTGTCCCAGGTAATCGAAGGAGGGCTCGCCGCTGTCGGGTCCCTGCGGGCCGTAGCCCGAAGCGCTCGCATAGATGATGCGCGGGTTGAGCTTACGCAGGTCCGCGTAGCCGAGGCCGAGCCGGCCCGCGACGCCTTTGCGGAAGTTCTGCACGAAGACATCGCTCATCGCCGCGAGCTTGTAGACGATCTCGCGCGCCTCGGGGCGTTTCAGATCGAGCGCGATACTCTGCTTGTGCTTGTTGTTCGCCTCGAAGTAGAAATTCAGCGCGCCCTTGGAGGCCGAGCCGCCCGCGACGGCGACGATACCGCGGCCGGGGTCGCCGCGCTCGCGCTCCTCGATCTTGATCACCTCGGCGCCAAGATCGGCGAGCATCTGCGTCGCCACCGGGCCTTGCTGCCAAATCGTCCAATCGACGATACGAATGCCTTCCAGAGGTCCCTTCATGGTCTCCTCTATACCACATCACGCGCGAAGTTGAGCCGCCAGCGAATCAGGTTTCCGAGCCGCTTGAGTTTGCCCGCTCGCGCTCCGAGAATTAAGCGTGGCCGCGGCGTTCCAGGAGTTGGTGAATTTTCTTTATCCTCCGCGATGCGCCGCGTGCGACGCTCCGTTCGACATATCGACGGACTATCGCGTCTGCGGCGATTGCCTGGCGCGGGTCGAGCCGGTACCGGGACCGCATTGCGAAATATGCGGCGGGCCGCTCGAATCGGTGATGAACGAGGAGCGGCTATGCGCGCGATGTATCGCGGAGCCGCCGTCGTTTCGGCGTGCGGTCGCGATCGCGCGATATCGCTCGAGGGCGGAGGACGAGCCCGGCACTCTGCCCGCGCTGCTGCGGCGGCATAAGTATGGCCTCGACCAGGCCGTCGGGCGTGCGCTCGCTGAGTATCTCGGCGATGAGCTGCCGATTCATCCGCAGGACTACGATGTCGTCGTGCCGATTCCGCTCCATCGGCGCAGACTATGGTGGCGCGGGTTCAATCAGTCCGCCCTGCTCGCATCCGAGATCGCAGCGAGGCTCGCGCTGCCGCTCGACGTGTCAGTGGTGATGCGAACGCGATTCACGCCGCCGCAGACGGCTCGCGATCATGACGCACGTAAACGCAACGTGCGGCGA
>Ga0335073_10005834_pt1 | contig 17295 bp, 14 predicted proteins | sample Lox_Sample_22_FD_207093 | JGI IMG/M metagenome (GOLD analysis project Ga0335073, IMG submission 207093) | Soil microbial communities from Loxahatchee National Wildlife Refuge, Florida, United States - Lox_Sample_2.2 | ecosystem: Environmental > Terrestrial > Soil > Wetlands | place: USA...
AAGCCGAGGCCCAGGAGCTGGTAGACACTGTCGACCGGGAACGCGCCGATTTCATCGCGAAATATTTTGGCGTGGAGTGGCCGGATCGGGTTGTTTACGACGCCATGATCAATACCGCGATTGGCGATGACGCGGTTGTTAATATGATTCTGGATTTCATGAAAACTCTCGACCCAGGAGTGCCCGCTCTGAGTGCTCAGAATTAAATCAGCACTGACCCTTCGGGCTAAAAGCCATTCGCGTGCAGTCTGCTCATCTTCCCGTCGGGCTTCCGACAGGGTAGTCCTTTGGTAACAGTGAGTTGCACCATTTGAGTGGCATCTTTAACACTCCTGAAACATCTTGGGCATACGATTTAGATGAGGGACAAGGGCCCAGATGGCTTCGCCGCGCAGTCCGCAATTTGCCCTGCCGCTGCAGGTAGCAGCGGTCTGCTATCGCCGGAGCGGGACGTCGATTGAATTTCTCCTGGTCAATACCAACGGCGGCGGCAAGTGGACGTTCCCCAAAGGCGACCCAAATTCCTCGCTCTCGCACAGCCGGGCGGCTGAGCGCGAAGCCTGGGAAGAAGCCGGCGTTCGCGGCGTGATCGAGCCACGTCATTTCCACCTTTATATCCACTCCAAGGGAGTTTTCTGGAAACCGCCGGGCGTGCGTGAGTTTGTGGTAAAAGCCTTTCTGCTCGAAGTCGAACAGACTGAGCCGGGCCATGAGCCAGAACGCAACCCCACCTGGTTCGGCCCGGACGAGGCCCGGAAAATTCTCGCCAAGGGCCGCGAAGTGAAATACGCGCGCGAACTTCAGGTCGTCATCGACCGGGCGCTGCAGCACATCGGCGCCAGCAAACTGGCCGCCGCGCGGTAATTCGCAACTTCTTCCGATTTCCTCGACCAGCGGCGCAGTTTTATTTTGCTTACTCCCCGTATTGGCCCTGGCACGGTTCGTAACTCCACCTGATATAATTCCGGCTTTCCAGAATTCGCGCGATCAACTTTTAACTCTATAACCCTGGAACTCTGCATGAACCGGGAGCTGGTGGATAGCTCTCGTTGCTCGGGAACGTTAGTCAATGCAGATTTTTCATCGCAGCACGAACACGATCTCGCGCGCCACGATTTATGGCGCAATCTTCGTCGTGGCGGCATTGTTCTGGGCGGCAGTGGAAATACAGCGTTCTCCTTATGTGACCTACGCCGGCGTGCGCCGCACGCAGCCGGTGCCGTTCAGCCATCAGCACCATGTCGCGGGCCTGGGCATCGACTGCCGCTATTGCCATACTTCGGTGGAGGATTCCAGTTTTGCCGGCATTCCGCCGACCAAAACCTGCATGAACTGCCATTCGCAGATTTGGACGGGCGCGCCGCTCCTGGAACCGGTGCGCGAGAGCTTCCGCAGCGGCAAGTCGCTCATTTGGGCGCGCGTTGATGAGCTTCCGGATTTCGTGTATTTCAATCACAGCATTCATATTAATAAAGGTGTCGGCTGCGATACCTGCCACGGCCCGGTGGATCGCATGCCGTTGATGTACAACTATGCATCGCTCGAAATGGAGTGGTGCCTGGAATGCCATCGCGCGCCGGAAAATAATCTGCGTCCGCGAGATCAAGTGTTCAACATGCGCTATCAGCAGCCCACGGAGGCGAATCCGGTGGTCGTTGACGGCAAGGAATATACCAATCAGCTTTCCCTGGGAAATGATTTGGTGAAGAAGTATCAGCTGCGAACGGTTGCAGACATTACGAGCTGTTCGACGTGCCATAGATAGTTGGGAAATTTGGGGGAAATTGTCATCCTGAGCGGGGTGTCGCTGGGCTTAAAAGAAATTGTCATCCTGAGGGGGGTTGCGTTGGGTTTAATAAGAATTGTCATCCTGAGCGGAATGAGCAGCTTCGCGAAGCGAAGTGCGAATGAAGTCGAAGGACCCCGCGTCAGCTGACAATCTGCAAAGGCGATGCAAGGCATTCTGGCTGAGCAGCAACAGGGAGAATTCCCTGACGCGTATGGGGCGCAGTGAAGGCAGTAGGGGTCCTTCGACTGCGCGAGAATTCGCTCTTCGCGAATTCCCGCTTCGCTCAGGATGACAGTGATGATGAACTGGCGATTTTTGCAATGAACGAAGCAAACAAACATCGCGAGGATATCTGCCCCGGCAAGAAGGGCAAGCTCTCGCTTGCCGAAGCGCGCGAGCGGATCGCCCAGACTAAAGGCCCGGAATTCTGGCGCAGCCTGGAAGAGCTTGCCGGATCTTCCGAGTTTCAGGAAATGATGCACCGCGAGTTTCCCAAGGGTGCTTCCGAATGGCTGGACTCCGTTTCGCGGCGCGGCTTCCTCAAACTCATGGGCGCTTCCATGGCGCTCGCCGGCATGACTGCCTGCACCAAGCTGCCGCCGGAGTCGATCGTTCCTTATGTCCGCCAACCGGAAGAACTCATCCCCGGCCGTCCGATGTTTTACGCCACGGCTTTTTCGCTCGGCGGATACGCCAGCCCGATCCTGGTCGAAAGCCAGATGTACCGGCCGACCAAAATCGAAGGCAACGACCGGCATCCTGCGAGCCTCGGCGGAACGGACATTTTTGCGCAGGCCTCGATCCTCGAGATGTACGATCCTGACCGCTCTCAGACGATCACTTATCTCGGCGAAGTGCGGACCTGGGGAGATTTTTTGAACGCGATCCGTGGGCCGCTCAACGTGCAAAAAGGACTGCAGGGAGCGGGTATTCGCGTTCTCACCCAGACCATTTCTTCACCCACGCTCGCCGATCAGTTGCAGCAGGTGCTGAAGATTTATCCGCAAGCGAAATGGCACGTGTATGAGCCGGTCAATCGCGACAATGTTTACGAAGGCGCGAAGATGGCTTTCGGGCAACCGGTCGAGACGATTTACGACTTCTCGAAGGCGGACGTAATTCTCTCGCTCGACGCGGATTTTCTTTCCGCTGGATTTCCGGGGAATGTGCGCTATATCCGTGACTTCGCCAAGCGCCGCGATCCCGATTCCGGCAACATGAGCCGGTTGTATGTGGTCGAGAACACGATGAGCGCAACGGGGGCAAAGGCAGATCACCGGCTGCCGACGAGGGCCGGTGAGATAGAGAGGTTCGCCGACCTGCTGCGGACGAGAACGCTGATGATGGACGCGCACCTTGGTGGGCTAAGGCACGACGTGGAAGTCTTTAGCGACGCCTTGCTACGGGATCTGCATGGGCACCAAGGTTCGTCGCTGGTGATTCCCGGCGACCACGAGTCTCCGGTCGTCCATGCGTTTGCCCATGCGACGAACGCAAACCTTGGCAACGTAGGCAAGACCGTTTTCTATACCGATCCGATCAACGCGAGCCCGGTCAACCAAACCGAATCGCTGAAAGATCTCGTCGCCGACATGCGCGCCGGGAAAGTGGACATTCTCATCATCCTAGGTGGCAATCCGGCTTACGATGCTCCCGCCGATCTCGGCTTCGCCGACGCACTCAAGAACACGAAGATTCCTATTCGCGTTCATCATGGCCTCTATCAGAACGAGACCGCTGAACTCTGCCAGTGGCATGTGAACGATGCCCACTATCTCGAATCGTGGGGCGATGGACGCGCATACGACGGCACAGCCAGCATCGTGCAGCCGTTAATCGCTCCACTCTACGGCGGCAAGAGCGCCTACGAAATCGTCTCGCTGCTGGCGGGGCAAAGCGACGCTTCGACTCACGACGTCGTTCAGGCTTATTGGCGCAAGCAGCATCCAGGCGCGGATTTCGATGTTTTCTGGCGGAAGTCGCTGCACGACGGCTGGGTGGAAGGAAAGACTTTCCCGACGAAACAAGTCGCCATAAAGGGCGGCGAGTTCGCCATGCCTTCGAGTTCCGACGACAAAGCCATCGAGCTCAATTTCCGCCGCGATCCTTCCATCTACGATGGCCGCTTCGCCAACAACGGCTGGTTGCAGGAATGTCCCAAGCCGATGAGCAAGATGACCTGGGACAATCCCGTCCTCATCAGCCCGGCGATGGCCGATCGCATGGGATTGAAGACGGAAGACGTGATCACGCTCTCGCTCAACGGAAAATCTGTCACCGCGGCCGTGTGGGTTCAGGCGGGCCATCCTGACAATGCGGTCACAGCATTTCTCGGCTATGGACGGCGCCGCGCCGGCCGCGCCGGAACCGGCGCAGGATTCGATATGTATCCGTTGCGCTATAGCGCCACGCCGTGGTCAGCTTCGGGCGTCACGATCGTGAAAACCGGAGATACCTACAAGCTCGCCACCACGCAGGGGTATCAAACCATGGACACGCCCGTGGGCACGCGTCCGCAAGTGCGCACGGCGACGCTCGAAGAGTTCCACAAAGATCCCGACTTCGCGCGCGACGAAGAGCCGCCCAAAGCTCTCACGCTCTATAAGCCTTATCCGTACGAGAAAGAGCCTTACGCCTGGGGCATGGCCATCGACCTGAACGCCTGCGTGGGATGCAACAACTGCATGATCGCCTGCGTGGCGGAAAACAATATTGCCGTGGTCGGCAAAGAACAGTGCATCATCGGCCGCCACATGCACTGGATCCGCATCGACACTTACTATCAGGGCGACCGCGACAATCCCAAAGCGTATTTCCAGCCCGTGCCCTGCCAGCAGTGCGAGAACGCGCCCTGCGAGGTGGTATGCCCGGTCGGCGCCACCAACCATAGCACTGAGGGATTGAACGATATGGTCTACAACCGCTGCGTGGGCACGCGCTACTGCTCCAACAACTGCCCCTACAAAGTGCGGCGGTTTAATTTCCTGCTGTTCCAGGACTGGGAAACGCCGCAATACAAAATGATGCGCAATCCCGATGTGAGCATTCGCAGCCGCGGCGTGATGGAAAAGTGCACGTATTGCGTGCAGCGCATCAGCGAGCATCGCATCGACGCCGAGCGCGAAAACCGCAAAATCGCCGATGGCGAACTCCAAACCGCCTGCCAGCAGTCGTGCCCGGCTAACGCGATTACTTTTGGAAATATTAATGATCCGGAAAGCGCGGTCTCGAAACTAAAGGCAAAGCAAAGGAATTATGGCTTGCTGGCGAATTTGAACACGCGGCCAAGAACGACGTATCTGGCCGAAATTCGTAATCCGGATCCGGAGTTGAAGTCATGATGCTTTATCGGCGCCGTCATCGTGAGAGGAATACCGCTCGCAGGAAGCCAAGCGGGCTGAGCCAGCTGACAAAACGCGTTAAGCACTAATTCATCACATGGACGAGCGCACAGAACAGACTATCGAGAAGCAGGGAACGGCTCCAGTCATCGAGCCGGGCTACACCTTTGGCTCGGTTACCGACAAGATCAGCTCGATTGTGCTGACCCGTCCAACCTCTAACGGCTGGTATGTCGGCTTCGGCATCGCCTTCCTGATCGTGATGGTGTTCCTCTACGCCGTTGGGTATCTTTTCCTGAAAGGCGTGGGCATCTGGGGCATCACGATTCCGATTGCCTGGGGCTTTGCCATCGTCAATTTTGTGTGGTGGATCGGAATCGGCCACGCGGGCACGCTGATTTCAGCCATTCTGCTTCTGTTGCGGCAAACCTGGCGCAACTCGATCAACCGCTTTGCGGAAGCCATGACTCTGTTCGCCGTGGCCTGCGCCGGCATGTTCCCGCTGTTCCACTTGGGCCGGCCGTGGCTGTTTTATTGGTTGTTTCCTTATCCCAACACCATGCAGTACTGGCCGCAATTCCGCAGCCCGCTGGTTTGGGACGTCTTCGCGGTCTCCACTTATTTCACTGTCTCGCTGATGTTTTGGTTCATCGGCCTGATCCCCGATCTGGCCACCTTGCGCGACCGCTCCGACAGCCGTGTGGCGAAGATCATCTACGGCATGCTGGCCATGGGTTGGCGTGGCTCGGCCCGGCACTGGCACCGTTATGAAACCGCTTATCTTTTGCTCGCCGGGCTGGCTACGCCGCTGGTGCTTTCTGTGCATACAGTCGTGAGTTTTGATTTCGCCATCGCCATCGTGCCCGGCTGGCACACCACGATCTTTCCGCCCTACTTTGTGGCCGGGGCGATCTACTCCGGCTTCGCCATGGTGCTGATGTTGGCCATCCCCATCCGCAAGATTTACGGCCTCCAAGATTTCATTACCGAGCGCCATCTGGAAAATTCGGCCAAAGTGATGCTGGCCACCGGATTGATCGTTGCCTATGGGTACGGGATCGAAGCTTTCATGGGCTGGTACAGCGGCAACCGCTTTGATGCTTTCTTGTTATGGAACCGTCTGCACGGCCCTTATCACTTCTGGTATTTCTCGTTGCTGGCCTGCAACATTTTCATTCCGCAGCTCCTATGGATCCGAAAAATGCGCACCAACCCAGTCTGGCTCTTTCTGATCTCCGCCGTGGTGCTTACCGGCATGTGGCTGGAGCGCTTCATTATCGTGGTGGTCAGCTTGCACCGCGATTTCCTCACTTCTTCCTGGGGTATGTACTACCCCACCCGCTGGGACTGGGCCATTTTCATCGGCACCATAGGCTTCTTTATCGCCTGTATGTTTATCTTCCTGCGCATTCTGCCCATGATCTCGATCTTCGAAATGCGCACTTTGCTGCCGGAGGCGGAGGTCAAGGCGGAATGAGCCAGACGCCCATCTACGGCCTGATGGCGGAGTTCGATACACCTACGCAATTGGTGGAAGCCGCGAACCGCACCCGGGAAGCGGGTTACAAGAAGATTGACGCATACAGCCCGTTCCCAGTGGAAGGTTTGGCTGAAGCCATCGGCTTCCGTCATGACCTGGTGCCACTGGTTACTTTGATCGGCGGCATTCTCGGCGGCACCGGTGGTTACTACATGCAGTATTGGATGGCGGCCATCAGCTATCCCACTAATATCGGCGGACGGCCGTTGAATTCCTGGCCGGCGTTCATCGTCATTACCTTCGAGATGACGATTTTGTTCGGGGCCATTTTCGCTGTGCTCGGCATGCTGGCATTGAATGGTCTGCCGATGCCCTACCATCCCGTGTTCCATGTGCCGCGATTCGCCTTGGCCAGTAAAGACCGATTTTTCCTTATCGTATTCTCGACTGATGCGAAATACGAAAGCGCGAGCACACGGCGCTTTCTGGAAGGCCTGAACCCGGGCGCGATTTCGGAGGTGCCGAGTTGAAGAAGCCGCGCCTCCGTCCATTTTTTGTGCTGGGATTGGTGCCGCTGTTGGCCCTGGCCAGCTGTCGCCTCGACATGCACGTCCAGCCGCGCTTCAATCCGCTGGCGGAAAGCGATTTCTATTCCGATTTGCGCTCGGCCCGGCCCCCGGTCGAGGGCACGGTGGCGCGCGGCGAGTTGCGCGAAGATGCATACTTCTATTACGGCAAGGTTGGCGCCAATCCCGGCGATTTCATGCCATTCGCCGTCACCGAAGACGTTCTCGTTCGCGGACGGCAACGCTTTAATATTTTCTGTGCGCCCTGCCACTCACGACTCGGGGACGGTAACGGAATGATCGTGCAGCGCGGCTACCGGCGCCCGCCGTCGTATCACATTGAGCGGCTGCGCAAAGCGCCCCTGGGATATTTTTTCGATGTGATGACGCACGGTTTTGGCGCCATGCCCGATTACGCTTCACAAATTCCGCCCCACGACCGCTGGTGCATCGTGGCCTACATTCGCGCGCTGCAACTCAGCCAGAACGCCGTGATGGCCGATGTGCCTGCGGGACAAAAAGTGCCTTCTGCACCGCCGCAATTTGAGGAACCGGGCTCTGGCGCAACTTTGCCGGTGATCGAACCGAAGCCGGAGCGGAAAAACGAGGAGAAGCAGTGAGCGCCACGGCACACCAGCTCGACCTGACGGCCCCACCGGTGGTCAAAACCATCGGCCGCTACGCGCTGGTCGTGGGTTTGATTTTTGGTGTGATTTCGTTGGCCCTGGCTTTTCTCCAGCCTCAGCAATTCTTCCGTGGCTATCTTCTTGCCTATATGGACTGGCTGGGCGTGACGCTCGGCTCCATGGCCATCCTCATGTTGCGCCACTTAACCAAAGGCGGGTGGGGCATGGTGATTCGCCGGCTTCTGGGCGCGGCCATGCGCTCCGTCCCGCTGATGACGGTCTTCTTTATTCCGATTCTCTTCGGGTTACCCCAGCTTTATATCTGGGCGCGACCGCTCAATACCATCGAAGACAAGCATTTGCGCGAGCATCTCGAACAGATCACGCAGTCGTATTTGAACCCGCGCGGGTTCATCATCCGCGCTGTGATTTATTTCGCCATCTGGAACTTGCTTTCCTACTTGCTGAGCAAATGGTCGATGCAACAGGATCAGCCCGGGGCACGCGACAATACCTCGCGCTTCAAAGCGGTCAGCGGCCCGGGCTTGGTGATTTATGGCTTCACCATTTCCTTTGCCGCCATCGATTGGGTCATGTCGCTCGATCCCAGCTGGATTTCCACGATTTACGGCTTGCTCATTCTCATCGGCCAGGTGCTCTCGGCTTTGTGTTTCGCGGTGGTGATTGAGCGGATTTTGTTCCGCTACAAGCCAATGTCGGAGCTGCTGAAGCCGGAACATGTTCACGATCACGGCAAGCTCATGCTCGCATTCCTGATGGTTTGGGCCTACTTCTCGTTTTCGCAGTGGCTCATCATCTGGGCCGGAAACCTGCCCGAAGAAATCACCTGGTATATGACCCGCCTGCATGGCGGCTGGGAATACGTCGGGCTCTTTCTGGTGATCTTTGGCTTCGCCGTGCCTTTCTGCATGCTGCTCTCACGCCCTTTCAAGCGCGACGTGACCAAACTGGTCTGGCTCGCGCTTTGGCTGCTGTTCATGCGCTATCTGGATTTGTTCTGGATCATCGAGCCCAATTTCTCGAAGACTTTGAGTTTAACTTTGGCGGATGTTGTCGTCTCCGTAGCCATGGGAGGGCTGTGGCTGGCCTATTTCTGCCGCAATCTGGCGGCTTTGCCGCTGGTTCCCGCTTACGACGCTTTTGCCGCGGAGGTTTTGGAACCGGCGCACCAGCACGCGGGACACTGAGCATTATTTTTACGATGAGTGAAGAAGACAAAATCGGCGAACAGAACGCGGACACCGGGTTCGAACACGAGGACTGGAGTCCGCGTACCGTTTACTACTTTCTGCTCGGCGTGGGAGTCATGTGTCTGGTGGTGTTTTTCTTCTTGCGCGGCATGTACGCCTATCTCGATGCGCGTTCGCAGGCTATGCAGCCGCCGCAGAACCCTCTGGTCGCCACCGCTCCCGTCACCGAGCGAAATCCGCCGCGGGCGCAAGTTCAGTCAGAAATCAGAAGCACATTTCCCGAGCCTCGGCTGGAAGATAATGAGCGGCAGGAGATCAACGGTTTCCGTTTGCATGAAGAAGACACTTTGAATAGCTATGGCTGGGTGGATCAGCAGGCTGGCGTCGTGCATATTCCGATCGAGCGGGCGATGCAGCTCGTGGCGCAACGCGGCTTGCCGGTCAAGCCGGAAAGCGATCACGGTGGGACGGCCAAACCGAAGCCTTAACAGACCGAGTGGGTACGGCCGCCCTAGGCTGTCCGGCCGGGTGCAGCCCGGCAAACGAATGGAGTAATTGGAGTGAAAAGGAAATCCACCAATTCGAAATGGCTCGCTGCAGCGGCATTCCTTGTGCTGATGACAAGTTCCTCCGCCTTCGCCCAGGGCATAAATCAGGGCATCATGTCGCCGCCGGCCGATGTTCGGCCGCCGGGGCTGAAAAATGTCGGCATCGAGCAGCGATTGAACGAGCAGATTCCGCTCGATCTCGCTTTTCGCGATGAGACAGGAAAATCCGTTCGCCTGAGCGATTACTTTGGCAAGCGGCCCGTCGTTCTTAACCTGGTCTACTACCAATGCCCCATGTTGTGCGGCGAAGTGCTGAGCGGCTTGACCAGCACGCTGCGCACACTGAAGTTCGATGTCGGCAAGGACTTCGATGTGCTCACGGTCAGCTTCGATCCGCGCGAAACACCGGAAATGGCAGCGGCCAAGAAAGCCACGATTCTAGAAGACTACAAACGGCCAGGTGCAGCCCAAGGCTGGCATTTTCTGACCGGCCCGCAAGCGTCCATTGACGCGTTGACCAGGGCGGCCGGATTCCAATATCAATACGACGCACAAACCGGGCAGTTTGCTCACACCACAGCCATTCTGGTGCTCACGCCAGAAGGAAAGATTTCCCAATATTTTTACGGCATCGAGTACGCCCCGCGAGATTTGCGTTTGAGCCTGGTACAGGCTTCGGAAAACAGGATCGGCACCGTCGTCGATCAGGTGTTGTTGTACTGCTATCACTACAATCCCGAAACCGGCAAATATGGCGCGGTGATTTCACGCATTCTGCGGCTGGCAGCATTGGCCACCATGCTTGTATTAGGTACATTCCTGGTGGTGCTGTTCCGGCTGGACCGGACCATCGGCCGCCATGCCTAGGACAAGTTTGAAAGAAGCCGACTTCACAAAACGAAAGGCGACCACAGCTTAGGAGCGCATGTTCGAGAATTTTCCATTATGGCCAGCACGCGCCTCGACTACTGCCGGCCAGGTTGACGCGCTCTACATCTTCCTGGTCGCGCTATCGGCGGTGATGAGCATCACCATCTTCACGATGATTCTCTATTTCGCCGCCCGCTATCGCCGCCGCCAGGGCGTTGCCGCGGAACAGATCGAAGGGTCGACTCCGCTGGAAGTCACCTGGTCGGTATTCCCGCTCGTTATCTTCATGGTGATTTTTGCCTGGGGGATGGTGATTTATTTTCACGAACGCACTCCACCGCAAGACGCGACCGAAGTCTACGTCGTCGCCAAGCAATGGATGTGGAAGCTGCAGCACGAGGAAGGCCAGCGCGAGATCAACCAGCTTCACGTGCCGGTGGGCCGCGACATCAAGCTGATCATGACCTCGCAGGATGTGATTCACAGCTTCTTTGTGCCCGCGTTCCGGCTCAAGCAGGATGTCCTGCCCGGCCGTTACACTACCCTGTGGTTTCGCGCCACCAAGCCCGGCACTTATCATCTGTTCTGCTCGCAGTATTGCGGCACCCAGCACTCGGGCATGGTCGGTCAGATCGTGGTCATGGAGCCTGCGCAGTACCAGGCTTGGCTGGCCGGAGGCATCGCCGGAGCGCCGCTGGCTGAAACCGGCGCAGGCCTGTTTCAACAACTTGGTTGCTCCACTTGCCACCGTTCCGATACCCAGGGCCGCGGCCCGAATCTGGTCGGAGTGTTCGGCAAAAAGGTCCTGCTGGAAGACGGGCGCACCGTAGTCGCGGATGAAGACTACATTCGCGAATCGATTCTCGCCCCCACCGCGAAAATCGTCTCCGGATTCAAGCCCATCATGCCGGTGTTTCAAGGCCTGGTAAGTGAAGAGCAACTCAACGCCCTGGTCGCTTACGTCAAGTCCCTGGGGCAGGCTGCGCCCGGGGCACGGCCGGGAATTCCCGCTGCCGTCCAGCCGGCGCAACCCAAGGTGCAATAGAGATGGCTACAGCAACCCTTACGCAAGAACGCGAGAATTATCTGAATCAGAGCTACGGCATCAAGTCCTGGCTGCTGACCACCGACCATAAGCGCATCGCCCTGCTCTATCTGGTCTCGATCACGTTTTTCTTTTTCATCGGCGGTTTCTTCGCTCTGCTCATCCGCCTGGAACTGCTCACGCCCGCCGGAGACCTTGTTCTCGCCGATACCTACAACAAGCTGTTTTCCATGCACGGCCAGGTGATGATCTTTTTCTTCCTCATCCCCTCGATTCCCGCCGTGCTGGGAAATTTTCTCGTGCCCCTGATGATCGGCGCCAAAGACCTGGCCTTCCCGCGCATCAATCTCTTGAGCTGGTATCTCTACATCATCGCCGGGCTCACGTACATTCATTGCATGCTGACCGGCGGGGTGGATACCGGCTGGACCTTCTACACGCCTTTCAGCACCGCCTTCAGCAACACCAAAGTGATTGAAGCCGGTCTGGCCATTTTTGTGGCTGGATTTTCTTCCATCCTCACCGGCCTGAATTTCGTCGTCACCATTCATCGCATGCGCGCTCCCGGCATGACCTGGACGCGCCTGCCTTTATTCATCTGGGCCCACTACGCCACCAGCATCATTCAGTTGCTGGGCACGCCCGTGCTGGCGGTCACTCTGGTTTTGGTGGTACTGGAGCGCGCTCTGCATCTTGGCATCTTCGATCCCGCGCGCGGCGGTGATCCGCTGCTGTTCCAGCACTTGTTCTGGTTCTATTCCCATCCCGCCGTCTACATCATGATTCTGCCCGCCATGGGCGTTGTGACCGAAATCGTTCCCTGCTTCTCTCGCAAGCGGATTTTCGGCTACAAATTCGTCGCCATGTCGAGCATCGCCATTGCGGTGTTCGGCTTTCTCGTCTGGGCCCACCACATGTTCGTGGCCGGGATCTCTTTGTATTCGGCCCTGATCTTTTCCATGCTGAGCTATATGGTGGCCGTTCCTTCCGCAATCAAGGTCTTCAACTGGACTGCCACCATGTACAAAGGGTCCATCAGCTTTTCCACGCCCATGCTCTACGCCTTCGGATTCATTGGCCTATTCACCATGGGCGGCCTGACCGGGCTTTTCCTTGCGTGCCTGGGAATTGACCCGCACGTTCACGACACCTACTTCGTAATCGCCCATTTCCACTACATCATGGTCGGCGGCGCGGTCATGGGCTACCTGGGTGGTATGCATTTCTGGTGGCCAAAAATTTCCGGCCGCATGTATCCCGAAGGCTGGGGACGTCTGGCTGCGCTGATCGTATTCGTTGGCTTCAACCTGACCTTCTTCCCGCAATTTGTCCTCGGCTACCTCGGAATGCCGCGCCGCTACTGGGATTATTCCCACTCGCCGGAATTTCAGGTCCTGAACGTGCTTTCCACGGCGGGCGCCAGCGTGCTGGGCGTGGGCTACGTTTTGCCCATGGTCTATTTCCTGTGGTCAATGCGTTACGGCAAGCCGGCTTCTGACAATCCGTGGAACGCAGCTGGACTGGAATGGCAAACCACTTCTCCTCCGCCCACGTTCAACTTCGAAGAAACTCCCATGGTGAATTTCGAAGCCTACGATTACGAGCACATTCCCGAACCGGAGGTTGCCGTTGAGCGATAGCCCAATCGCCGTCGAACCGCATGGCCCCGAGTTGCATGGCCCCGAGTTGCATGGCCCCGAGCTGCGCCATCATTTTGCCGATGTCGAGCAGCAGCGCGATGCCGCCTCGCTTGGCATGTGGCTGTTCCTGGCCACAGAAATCATGTTTTTCGGCGGCATGTTCTGCGCCTATCTCGTCTATCGCTACTGGCACTTCCATGAATTTGCCGCCGGCAGCCGCAGCCTCGATATCTATCTCGGCACCATCAACACTGCGGTCCTGATCTGCAGCAGTTTGACCGTCGCGCTCGGGGTTCGCGCCGCGCAGATGGGAAAACAGAAGCTGCTCGTTGTCTATTTGCTGCTTACCCTCGTCTTTGGCCTGGCCTTCCTCGGGATCAAAGGGAAAGAGTGGTACGACAAATACAAAGAGCACCACATTCCCGGCGCTTCCTTCAACGCTGACGACATCGTTAAGGAATATCCCCAGATTCCCATCAACCAGCAATCCGAGCAGACTTATTTTTCGCTCTATTTCGCCATGACCGGCCTTCACGCCCTGCACATGGTGATCGGGGTGGGCCTCTTCAGCGTGATCGCATATTTGGCGATGAAGGGCCGGTACAACTCTCACTACTACACGCCCGTTGAAAACGCCGGCCTGTACTGGCATTTCGTGGATATCGTCTGGATTTACCTTTTCCCATTGCTGTATTTGATCGACCGCAAGCCGTTAAAGTGAGCGCTTATGTCTGAACGTATCTTGTCGAGCAAACTTTATATCGGGATTTGGGCCACCTTGATGTGTTTAACGGTCATCACGGCGGCCGTCTCATTCATCGATCTTGGCCCGTTCAACACAGTGGTGGCCCTGGTGATTGCCACGGTCAAGGCGTCTTTGGTGATTCTTTTCTTCATGCACGTCAAATACACACACGAGCGCATGACGAAAGTGGTGATCGTTGCCGCCTTTTTCTTTCTCCTGCTGCTGCTGGCGCTCAGCATGGCCGATTACACCACGCGATTCCTCGCCTGACGCGGCGCAGCGTAAAATCTGAACGGCCGCGCCCATGTCCGGTCCCTTGATCCAACTCGCTGCTGCGGCAAAATCAGCCGTCGTCGATGCCGGCGCGCTGGAGGCCGAGCTTCGCAGCGAGCTGCGCGGCGATGTCCGCTTTGATCGATCAAGCCTCGCGCTCTACTCCACCGACGGATCGAACTACCGCCAGGTGCCCATCGGCGTCGTTCGGCCCAGGGACAATGACGACGTCATCGCCACCCTTTCCATCGCCCGTGAATTTGGCGCGCCCATTCTTTGCCGCGGCGCCGGAACATCGCTCGCCGGTCAGTGCTGCAACGTCGCCCTCGTTCTCGACTTCTCCCGCTATATGGCCAACATTCTTGAGATCGATCCGGCTCGCCGCATCGCCCGCGTTCAGCCCGGCGTGGTCCTCGATCAACTCCGCAACGCCGCCGAAAAGTTTCACCTCACCTTCGCGCCCGATCCCGCCACTCACGACCGCTGCACTCTGGGCGGGATGATCGGCAACAACTCCTGTGGCGTGCATTCGGTCATGGCCGGAAAGACCGACGACAACATCGAGGAACTCGAGATACTCACCTATGACGGCGCGCGGATGAAGGTCGGCCCAACCACCGATGCCGAACGCGAAAACATCATTGGCGAAGGCGGCCGCCGCGGCGAAATCTACGGCGCTTTGACCGCGTTGCGCGCCAAATATGCCGATCTGATTCGCCAGCGTTATCCCAACATCCCGCGCCGCGTTTCCGGCTACAACCTGAATTACCTACTTCCGGAAAATGGTTTCAACGTGGCCCGGGCTCTCGTCGGCTCGGAAGGCACCTGCGTCACTGTTCTCGAAGCCACATGCCGGCTGGTCGAAAGCCCGCCCGAACGGGTGCTGCTCGTCATCGCCTGGCCCGATATTTACCTGTGCGCTGATCACGTTCCAGAAATCCTGGCCCACAAGCCGATTGGGCTTGAGGGCATCGACGATCTTCTCGTCGAATACACGCGCCGTAAAGGCATCAACTTAGAAGGTCTGGCTTTGCTTCCTCAGGGCGGAGGCTGGCTGCTGGCCGAATTCGGGGCCAATACGGCTCACGAGGCCGAGTCCCAGGCCTGCGGATTGATGGAGAAACTCTCCCACAGCCCGAACCCTCCACAGATGCATCTTTTCGCCGACAAGCAACTGGCCAAGCGCGTGTGGGAGGTTCGCGAATCAAGCCTCGGCGTAATTTCCTACGTTCCCGGCGAAGCGCTCAACTGGGAGGGTTGGGAAGACTCCGCCGTCGCACCCGAGAAACTGGGCAACTATCTGCGCGACCTTCGCAAGCTGATGACTGCCTACGGCTACCGCGGCACGCTCTACGGCCACTTCGGCCACGGATGCGTGCACAACCGCACCAACTTTGACCTCGAGAGTCGCGAAGGCATCGTTCACTATCGCAAATTTGTCGAAGAAGCCGCCGACCTCGTGGTCAGCTATGGCGGATCGCTTTCCGGCGAACATGGCGACGGCCAGGCCCGCGCGGAATTGCTGCCGAAAATGTTCGGCCCGGAATTGGTTCAGGCCTTCCGCGAATTCAAAGCCATCTGGGACCCGGACTGGAGAATGAATCCGGGCAAAGTCGTTGAACCCTACCGGCTCGACGAAAATCTGCGCCTCGGCGCGGGCTACGCTCCCTGGGACCCCGCCACGCATTTCAAATTTCCCCACGATCACGGCAGTCTGGGCCACGCGACGTTGCGCTGCGTGGGCGTCGGCAAGTGCCGCCGCGATGAAGGCGGAGTAATGTGTCCCAGTTGGCGGGTGACCCGCGAAGAAGAACATTCCACCCGCGGCCGCGCCCATTTGCTCTGGGAAATGGCCAAGGGCGAAGTCATTCAGGATGGCTGGCAGAGCGAAGAAGTCAAAGCGTCCCTCGATCTTTGCCTAGCCTGCAAAGGCTGCAAAAGCGATTGCCCCGTCGCCGTGGACATGGCGACGTATAAAGCCGAATTTCTCTCCCACTATTACGAAGGCAAACTTCGCCCGCGCCAGGCCTACGGCTTTGCCAACATCGATATCTGGGCGCGCCTGGCGTCCAACGTTCCCGGCTTCTTCAACCTGACCACCCAGCTTCCATTTCTGCGTGACATTGCCAAGCTGGCCGGCGCAATACCCCGCCAGCGAAAGATTCCTGCTTTTGCCCCGCGAACTTTTCGCGATTGGTTTGCACGCCGGCCAACCGTGAACCCGGGCGCTCCGCCTGTTTTGTTGTGGCCTGACACCTTCAACAACTATTTTCTTCCCGGAACTGCAAAAGCAGGACTGGAAGTTCTGGAAGCCGCCGGCTTCCAGGTCATCCTTCCCGAATTTATTCTCTGTTGTGGCCGCCCGCTCTACGATTTCGGTATGCTCGATCGCGCCAAGAGTCTGCTGCTCGATATTCTTGACGTCCTAGAGCCTGACATCGAAGCCGGCATTCCGCTGGTAGTGCTCGAGCCCGGTTGCGCTTCGGTATTTCGTGATGAGCTGTTGAATTTCTTTCCCGACGACGCCCGCGCTACCCGCCTGGCCCAGCAGACTTTTCTTCTCAGCGAGTTTATCGAGAAGAAAGCAAAGCACTTCTCCATTCCCAGGCTCGAAGGCTGCGCCCTGGTTCACGGGCATTGCCACCACAAATCGGTCATGAAGATGACAGATGAGGAATCCGTCCTCCGTAGGATGGGCCTCGACTTCCACGCTCCCGCTCCGGGATGCTGTGGAATGGCCGGAGCATTCGGCTTCGAGCAGGAAAAGTACGACGTCTCGGTCGCAGTCGGAGAACTTGAACTGCTTCCCGCCGTCCGCGCCGCCTCGCCGGATACGCTCATCATCGCCAATGGGTTCAGCTGCCGGGAGCAGATCGCCCAATGCACCGACCGCCACGCGCTGCATCTGGCCGAAGTCATTCAAATGGCCCTGTCCGGTGACCGGCCTCGAACTGGCGCTTACCCGGAATCCGAGGCCGTTCAATTCCACCAAGCCGCAGTCCATCGATCGATGAAGCGCACGGGATTAACTCTGGCCGCTGTAGCCGCCGGAGCCGCAGCGCTGTGGGCGCTCACACGGAAGGACTGACCGTGTGGGCGCGGCGACCGAGTGGATCGAGAGCCTCGCCTGCCAATCAAGAAGGCTAAGCCTAGCCCAATCA
>Ga0335073_10005835_pt1 | contig 17294 bp, 19 predicted proteins | sample Lox_Sample_22_FD_207093 | JGI IMG/M metagenome (GOLD analysis project Ga0335073, IMG submission 207093) | Soil microbial communities from Loxahatchee National Wildlife Refuge, Florida, United States - Lox_Sample_2.2 | ecosystem: Environmental > Terrestrial > Soil > Wetlands | place: USA...
AGCACCGCCGGCAAATGCCACCGCCGCAAACGTCGCGGCTCGGCGCGCCGCAACGTGCCAATCAACGTCGCCGGCGTGCGCCGGCCAAGCGGGTCAAAGCGAAGCGAGCGCCAATTGAGCCACAATAACAGACCGGCCAGGTTCAGAATGAAATCTATGATGCCCATGCACCGGAAGTGAATCGTGATTCGCGGGTAGTGAATAGTAAAAAAGACGGGGTGTGACAACGTCATTCACCAATCACGATTTACCATTCACATCATTCGGAGCAGCGTGTCCGCCATTTCACTGGGCGTGGCGGCGACGCCGATGCCCGCGTCCCGGAACGCCGCCACCTTGGCCGCCGCCGTGCCTTTGCCGCCGCTGATGATGGCGCCGGCATGTCCCATCCGGCGTCCCGGCGGCGCCGTTGCGCCCGCAATCAACCCCGCAACGGGTTTCCGGCAATTCCGTTTGATCCACTCGGCCGCTTCTTCCTCGGCGCTGCCGCCGATCTCGCCAATCATGATGATGCCCCGTGTGTCCGGATCGTCATTGAACAATTTAATGACGTCCAGATGCGATATGCCGGGGACGGGGTCGCCGCCGATGCCGACGCACGTGCTTTGGCCGGCGCCGCGGCAGGTCAGTTGCCAAACGGCTTCATATGTGAGCGTGCCACTCCGGGAAACCACACCGACGTGGCCTTTTTTGTGGATGTAACCCGGAGCGATGCCAATCCGGCAACCTCCGTAAGAATCTTTGCCTTCACCAGGTGTTACGACGCCGGGACAATTCGGCCCCACGAGGCGCGAGCGCGTATTGCCTTGCATGGCGCGCTTGACGCGGATCATGTCGCGCGCCGGGATGCCTTCGGTGATGCAGACGACCAGTTCAAGTCCTGCGTCCACGCCCTCCAGAACGGCGTCCGCCGCAAAAGCGGCCGGAACAAAAATGGCGGAGGCGGTCGCCCCGGTCTGGTTCACGGCATCGGCGACGGTGTCGAAAATGGGAACTTTTTTGCCGGCGTGTTCAAAGGCCTGCCCGCCTTTGCCGGGCGTGACACCGGCGACAACTTGCGTGCCGTAGTCCATCGAGAGTTGCGCGTGCCGCGCGCCGAAGCCGCCGGTGATGCCCTGGACAAGGACTTTGGCGTCGGGTTTGACGAGAATGGACATGGATGAATTTTCGATTTCGGATTTGCGATTTACGATTTGTTCCGTTTATGGATGCAAACCAGGTTGCCTTCGGGGTCAAAAATGAACGCCATGCGGCAAACCGGCGTTGCCGATGGTTCCATCTGGAACTTTACGCTGTTGGCGCGCAGATGGGCAACCGCTTCATCAAAATTCTCAACTTCCAGGCCGACCGAGCAGCCATCCGGACGCGGCATCCAGTCCGGCGCGCCGCAACCGAGTGCGAGTGTGCCGCCGGCGACATCATATTCCGTCCATTGCATTCCGCCGGGTTCGCCAAAGACCAGGGCGGGCTTCAGGCCAAGCACACTTTCATAAAATTTGCGGGCCCGGGCCATGTCTTTGACTGGATAACAACTGAAGGCGATCTCGATGACTTTGAGCATAATCATTCTCCTTTGGGTTTACGTATTAAATTTGCCGATGCCGGTCCTGGCCGGTTTGGTTGAATTATGCTGCCTGGCGGGAAGGAAAAGGAGCACCGCCCAGTTGCTGGCCCACCACGATCCGGAACGCCCGAGCGCATTGAGGTTTTTAAAACAGCGGGTTTTCAGGCGCAGGCTCCACCGCCACCGACGCGGCCGGGTCATTTCCTCCAGCAACCGTTCGCGCAGGACGGCGCATTCCTGTTTTGTTCTTTCGTGCTGGCGAACCAATTCAATCATTTGTTTCTGCAAATCAATCAACCGCCGGTAGGGTTCCAAATCCTCCGCCACCGGTTTTGCCACCGCCATCTTCGCTTCCTCGTGGAACATCGCTCCCTGGATTGGTTGAGTCATTGGTTGCCGCCCACCGCCTTTACTACTTTCTGAGCCGCGTCGGACATCGAATCGCCGGTGATCAGTTTCAGGCCGGATTCGGCCAGTGTTTTTTTGCCGGCGGCCACGTTGTTGCCTTCAAGGCGGACGACGAGCGGGATATTCAAGTGCGTTTCCTGGACCGCGGCGACGATGCCGGTGGCAATGATGTTGCAATCCATGATACCGCCGAAAATATTCACCAGGATGCCCTTTACGTGTGGATCCTGTAGAATGATCTTAAACGCCGCCGTCACCTGTTCCTGGCTGGCGCCGCCGCCCACATCCAGAAAGTTAGCCGGCATCCCGCCGTAATGCTGAATGATATCCATCGTGGCCATCGCCAGGCCGGCGCCGTTGACGAGGCAGGCGATGTTGCCGTCGAGCTTGATGTAATTGAGGTTGAATTTGCTGGCCTCGATTTCCAACGGGGCCTCCTCGTTCAAATCGCGCATCGCCTGGATGTCGGCATGCCGGTAAAGCGCGTTGTCATCCAGCGAGATCTTGGCATCAAGGGCGACCACTGCTTCCTTGCCCTCCGGCGCTTCCACGACGCACATGGGATTGATTTCCACGAGGAACGCGTCGCATTCCCACCAGGTTCGAAAAACACCGGTCACAAATTTAACGCCGGCGTTGAAGGCATCGCCTTTGAGTTCCAACGCGGCGGCAATTTTGCGCGCCTGAAACGGCATGATACCGACGGCCGGATCAATCCATTCCTTGAAAATTTTCTCCGGTGTTCTGGCGGCGACTTCCTCAATGTCCATGCCGCCTTCGGTGCTGGCCATGACCAGCGGGCGGCCAGCGGCGCGATCCAGCAGCACCGCCAGGTAAAATTCCTTTTTAATTTTCGCGCCGCTGGCGAGCAGCAACGTCTGCACCCGGCGGCCGTCCGGGCCGGTTTGTCTGGTAATCAGGACATTGCCGAGCATTTTCCCGCCCAGCGAAACCGCTTCGTCCACCGTCGCCGCCGTCTTGACCCCACCTTGAAAACCGCTGGTGAACATGCCTTTGCCGCGCCCGCCGGCGTGGATTTGTGACTTGACGACCACGCGCGCGCTGCCGCTGGAAAAAATCTTCTCCGCGGCCGCGCGGGTTTCCTCAAGATTTCTGGCGGGAATTTCCAATGGAACGGCAACGCCGTTTTGGGCGAGCAACTGTTTGGCCTGATACTCGTGAATGTTCATGTCCCAATAAAGACCGGCGCATTGAAAGGTGAATGGCGCCGGAAATCAAACTTTTAAACAAATTGTTGCAGGTCGAACTTCAACCAGTCGGGTGGTGAAAGCCGGTGGGAAAATTCAAAGCTCCGGGACGTTATTTTTTGGCAACGAGGGTCTGATGCAGCCAATCCGCCAGCTGTTGCTGCCAGGCCGGGTCAAATTTCTCCCAGTCGGTGATGCGATGGCCCGGGCCTCTCAGGAAATAGAGCTCATACGGCACGTCTTTGCCCTTGAGGGTGGCGGCGAAATTCCGGGTTAACGACGGAAGAACGGTTTTGTCCGAGTCCCCTTGCATGAGCAAAAATGGTGGCAGACCGGATTGGACGTGGTGGATGGGTGACATCTGCCGGAGCAACTTCAGGGTTTCATCGTCCAGCGTGTCGCGGCCCAAAAGGTTTCGCATGGATGGCCATCTCTCCAGGCTGCCGCGATGTCGGGCGTCGGCCACCAGATCCGTCGGCGGCGCCAGGCCCACGACGGCCTGGACGCGTGTGTCGGGCCCGGCCAGCGTGGCGGCCAGGCAGGCCAGATGTCCGCCCGCCGAATAACCCAGAAGGGCAATTTGATCCGGGTTGCCCTTGTAATCGGCCGCGTGCGCCTTCACCCAGCGAATGGCGGCCTGCACATCGTCAAAACAGTCGGGCCACCGATGGGAGGGAGCCAGGCGGTAATCAATGGAAAACCAGGTAAAATGCGCCGCCGTCAAGGCCTGCAGAGCGGGTACAAAGTCTCCTTTTCCACTTTTATCGCCGGTACACCAGCCCCCGCCGTGGATGGCAATGACCACAGGAAAAGGTCCGGCGCTCTCGGGCACGTTGGCATCGAGCAACAAAGCCTGGTTCCCGGCCTTGCCATATTCGATGTTGGTTTCAAGTTCGGCGACGGCGGCGGTCGTGAACACGGTTGCCGCCAGGAAAGTGGCCAGGGCCCGTTTCATGGTTTGGCGGCCGGGACAGCCCCGATGACATCGGAGGTGAAATCAACGGCGGGAAGCCGTGCCAGAATGGATTGGGGATTCCAAGCATCGGAACCGCCCAGGACTTTTCCCACCGTGATAGCCGCGGCCTGACGATCGGTCAGTGGATGCGCCCATTTGACACGCGCCTGCGGATTTGCGCCCGGGCCGGTGCTTTTGAACTCGGCATAGCGCGCCGTCTGTTCCCGCGCCGGGTCCCGCCAATTGTCCCAGCCGGCGGGCCGGACCACGCCGGACATTTCCGTATTCAGGAAGGTGACGCTCGCATACGCCCGCCAGGGCCGGCCCAGATAAGTCTGCACACCCGGATTCTCACCCGTGATCCGGCAGTGCGAAAAAACATAACCGAAGGGATGATCCGCGGGTGTTGAGGCAGCGGTGATGTAGCCATTTCCCAGACAGTGGATGTGGCAATGCTCGTAAAATTCGGTGGCGCCGCCAAATATAAAGTCCACCGCCCCGGCAATATAACAATTCTCGTAATAATGCCGTCCCCGGTTGCACAAAATAGTGTCCTGCCAGCCGAGAAACCGGCAGTTGCGGAAAATGATGCGGTCACCATCCAGTCGTACGGCCAGCGCCTGTCCCCGCGGGCCGGCGGAATTTTGGAACGTAAGATTTTCGGCCACAAAATCATCCGCATCAATCACCGTCGAAGGCGTGCGGAAGGTGCCGATAGGCCTGCCGTCCGGGCCGGGAAGCCCGGCATGCAAATCATAGGTCAACACGGTCTGCTCCGGGTCCTCACCCAACAGCCGGACGAAATGCTTTTCGCGCTGGACATAAATCAGCTCCTGATAAATGCCGGGCTTGATCAGAATCACGCACCAATTGGTCAGGTTGGTGTTTTGCGGCGCGGCATTTATGGCGGCCTGCACATTGGTGAACTGTCCGTTGCCGTCGGCCGCCACCACCAGTTCCGTGTTCGCCTTCGCGCCCGCGACGTTGAAGAGGAGCAACGCCAGCATCAGACTCAGGATTTCCGGGACTGGAAATAAGATCCGTTTCATGTTGATGGGTCAGCCGGGGCGCGAATGTGCCGGGACGGCAAAGCGTTTGTCAAAATCATATTTCGCTTGAGCCGGGAGACGCCGGATTGCAGATTGCGTCGCCGTGAGATTTGTTCTCGCCTTGTTTTTTTTAGGGTGCGGGCTGATGCTGAACCAGGCTGCCCTGCCGCGGTCTGCGGCGTTTCGCTTCAACGGCCAGGATTATGCACCGATCGGGGACTGGGCGCGCGCGAACGGTTTGCATTGCGTCTGGCTCAAACGCGGCGACGAACTGGTCGCCACCAATGACACGACCCGCCTGGTTTTTGACGTGAATTCGCATTACGTGGAAATCAATGGCGTCCAGGTCGCGCTGTCGTTTCCCATTGCCAGTCAAAAGGGCGTGGCGCTGGTGGCGCAGTTCGATCTCGACGCGGCCATCCGCCCATTGATGTTCCCGTCGCGCTATGTCAGGTCAGCCGTTATCCGGACCATTTGCCTCGATCCCGGCCACGGCGGCAGAGACACGGGCAATCGCGTCAACTGGCACTATGAGAAAATCTACACGTTGGCGCTGGCTGGAGAATTGCGCGACCAGCTCAAAAGGGCCGGCTTCAACGTCATCCTGACGCGCACGAAGGACGCGTATGTTGATTTGCCCGACCGTCCTGCCTTGGCGAACCAGCGCGGCGCGGATTTGTTTGTGAGCCTGCATTTTAATGCGACGCCGACCGGGAAAAACGAAGTCGAAGGGCCCCAGACGTATTGCATCACGCCCGTCGGGGCCAGTTCGACCGACGCCCAGGGCGAGGGGAGCAATCACGGTCCGACGCCGGCCAATCGCAATGAAGACGAAAGTTTATTGCTCGCCTATCAAATCCAAAAATCACTCGTGGGAAATTTGGATGCCAATGACCGGGGCGTGCGGCGCGCCCGCTTTGCGGTGTTGCGCGACGCCCGGATGCCGGCAATTTTAATCGAAGGCGGTTACATGACCCATCCTTACGAGAGCAAAAAAATTTACAGCGCCGCCTATCGCCGGCAGATGGCGCAAGCAATCGTCAAAGGCATTCTGGCTTACCAAAAGCTGACTTTGCCGCCACCGCCAATCATTCCCTCAACGGCAGATCATCATCCGCTGAAGTCCCGGAATAAATCTGTTGCGAAACATTCGCCCGGCATTGGAGATTAGTTTGGCGTGAATCCACGCAAAGCGCCGGGGTCGGAGCCGGACTCCGTCCAGGATCGCCTGTGACTGCGGCGGGAGCGGTGAAAATCCATGGCGAGTTGTGCTTGGCAAATGGCCCGTTCACGGCTTAGCTGGTTGCGGTGAGCATTGTCACCAAAACCGGCGACGGCGGCACGACGGCGTTGATGTATGGACGGCGCGTTCCCAAGAATCATCCGCGCGTCGAAGCTTATGGCACGGTGGACGAGTTGAATGCCGCGTTGGGTTTGGCTCGCGCAACCGCCGGCGGGGATTTTGTCCGTGACAACCTGCCGGCCATTCAAAAGGACCTTGTGGGGTTGATGGGTGAGCTGGCGGTGTTGCCCGAGGATCTGCCGCGTTATGTGAAGGACGGTTATTCGGTGGTGGCGCCGGAAATGACTGCAAAACTCGATGCGCTGGTCCGCGAAATCGAGGCGCAAAATGTCAGCTTCAAAGGCTGGGCAACGCCGGGTGCAACCCCGACTTCCGCGGTGTTGGACGTGGCGCGAACGGTTTGTCGCCGGGCGGAGCGACGCGTGTGTACGTTGCAGGAATCGGGCGAATTAAAAAACCCTGAAATCGTCGTTTACCTGAACCGCCTTTCGGACCTGCTCTGGCTGATGGCCCGTTGGACTGAAACAAAGGGAAATCCGGCAAAAAGCTGAGTTTCACCCCCTGAGGAAGACGGTGAACAACTCGCCGTTGTTTTGGTGGATGGATTTGAGTTGAAACCGTTCGGCGTTGGTCAGACGCTTGAATCCGCGGCCGTCGGCAATCGTCGGCGCATGGCGGCCGCCAAATACTTTCGGCGAGAGGGTAAGGTGCAGTTCGTCCACCAGGCCCGCACGGAACAGGGCGGCATTCAATTCGCCGCCCCCTTCGCAGAGCAACCGTTTTACCCGCCATTGTTTCCGCAGCCACCGGAGGACGGCGCTGAAGTTGATCTCTTTCCGGCCACAGATCTTGACCACGTCGGCCAACGCGCGCAATTGCTTGAGCCGGGTTGCGGTGGCGCGACGGGTGGTGAGAATGAGGATGGGCGAGAACCGAAGCTGGAATACTCTCGCGCGGGGATTGACCGAACCCGAACGGCTGACAATGATCCGCAAGTTATACTCCCTCAACCCGCGCTTGAGCCGTTGCCGCCGGAATTTTGCCGGGCCGGGTCCCAGGTTGATGGGCGCGGAATCAACCGTGCGGGCGCCGGCCATCACCGCGTCTGCCGTCGCCCGCAATGCGAGCAGATGTTGATGGTCGCGGGCACCGGTAAACGACGATAGCGCTCGATTGGCCGTCGCGATTTTTCCGTCCGCCGTCATCGCCATGTTTACCAGCACGAAAGGCCGTCTCGTTTTTTTGGATTTCGACTTTGGGTTCACCGGCGCCTTAACTTAGGGTTAAATATCCGAAACGGAAACCTAAAGAATGAGCATGGCGTCACCGTAACTGTAAAAGCGGTAACGTTCACGAATGGCCTCCGCATAGGCGGACAAAATCATCTCCCGTCCCCGCGCTTCATTCGGCGCGGCAAAGGCGCTTACCAGCATTAGCAGGGTTGAGCGCGGCAAATGAAAATTTGTCAGCAGTCCGTCAACGATTTGGAACCGGAACGGTGGATGTATAAAAATGCCGGTTTTTCCGGCGCTTTTTGCCATCTTCCCGCCGTTTGCCGCAGCGACGCTTTCCAGCACGCGCACGGTGGTCGTGCCAACGGCGATGACGCGCCGGCCAGCGGCCTTTGCTTCGTTCACCGCACACGCGGTTTCGGCGTTCAAGGTGAAGCGTTCCTCATGCATCCGATGCGCGGCCAGAACCTCGGTATTGACCGGCAGAAAGGTCCCGGCGCCCACATGCAGCGTGACGAAACAAACCTGCACACCCCGGTCGTGAATTTGTTGCAGCAATTCCGGCGTAAAATGTAGCCCCGCGGTGGGAGCGGCCACCGAGCCGTCGGCCCTGGCAAAGACGGTTTGATAACGTTCCCGGTCTTCGTGCGTCCCGTGTGCGTGCGTCCGCAGAATGTAAGGGGGCAGGGGAACTTCGCCCAGCCGTTCAAGTTCGCGGCGGATATCCGGCGTGCCGGAAAATTGCAACCGTCGATGGCCTTCCTCGCTGATTTCGAGAACGGCGGCGTGGACGCCGGCGGCGCTGCCATTGGCGTTACGCAGAACGATTTGGGTTCCGATGCGGGCGCGCTTGGCGGGGCGCAACATGGCCCACCAGTCATTGCCGGTATTTTCCTCCAGCAACAAAATTTCAAATTGGCCGCCGGAACGCGCGTTCCGGCCGCGCAGCCGCGCCGGAATGACGCGTGAATCATTCAATACCAGCAGGTCCCCGGCGCGAAAGAATTCCAATATGGTGCGAAATCGGTGGTGTTCGATTCGCCCATCCCCACGGTGCAATACCAAGAGTCGCGATTCATCGCGCCGGGGCGCGGGATGTTGCGCGATTCGATCGGACGACAGGGCAAAATCAAAATCAGCGGTTCGCATCGCGATCAAAGCATAACCCGACGCGGCCAAGGAAAACAGGACGACAATTCTTGCCTGAATTTGGTCAAAATCAACTTGTGAATAACTTCTGAATAACCCCGAAAATTTTACACGAATTTTTGTTGACTTGGGTGGGGTATAGTGGTTAAAAATGGGTCGTTGTGGAAGAAAGTGGCTGTTTAGATTTTTATTGCGAATAAATGGGTAACGCAAAAAACGTGGAGCCGTCTTATTACAATTCACGCTTTCGTCATGGCGTGGATGAGAAAAGGCGTGTGCAAATCCCGGCCAAGTGGCGGCCGCAAAAGGCGGCGGCGGAATTGACCCTCATCCTCTGGCCGCGGGAAGGCGTCGGGGCGTGCGTACGTGTCCTGCCGCCGTCGCAGATGGCGAAGTTGATGCAGTCGATTGACGCCATGCCGAACAGCGATCCTAAAAAGGTCGTGCTTAAACGCATCATCGGCAGTGATTCGGCGCAGGCGAGCGTGGACAAGGCCGGGAGGGTTTGCCTCCCCGACGAAATGGCCCGCGGAGCGGGCATTAAAAACGACGCGGTGTTGGTCGGGTTGCTGGACCGCTTTGAGATCTGGAATCCGGAACGTTACGAAAAGGTCCAGGCTGCCGACGCCGCGTTGGCGCCGGATGCCTTCAAATTGATGGAATAATAACTATGAATCTTGGAAAATTACTGGCTGCTGGAAAAAGTATCATCGGTGGACGCGGTGAAGTTTCCTATCGCATCGGCGACCGCGGTTACCTGCCAAAATTCATTTCGCCAAAAAATCCATTTGTCCCCGCTGTCAAGACGGAGCCGGCGCCAAAGGCAGACGGGGTGCCGGTCAAAAAGGGACTGGCGTCTGATGGCGCCAAGACCCAAAAACTGCCTGCGTTTGCGGCGGCCCGGATTCAAAAAAGAACCTGGGCTGGCAAATGGAATCCCATTTCAATCTGGCGCAGCGCACGCACGCCGGCGCCCTTAAAGGCGCAGTGTCCCATGCAGGCCGAGTTGTCCCTGGACCGGGTAAAGGTCGTGCATAATGACCTGACTGATGCCGATGTGGAGATTGTGCCCATCAAATCGCGCACGGCGCCGGAGATGCCGATTTTGCCGCCGGCCCACCCGGGGGATTCGTGGAGCCGGTTGAGCGCAAAAATTTTTGGAGTCAAAGCAGCCTGAATTTTGAATCCAATGCGCAGTGCCCGATTTCGTTCACAGACCGGTGATGGTGGCGGAGGTGCTGGACGCGCTGAAGCCCGGGCCGGGCGGCCGTTACGCCGACGGCACGATCGGTGGGGCTGGGCACGCGGTGAGCGTTTTGAACGCGAGTTCGCCGACTGGATGGCTGTATGGGTGCGATCGCGATGGCGCCGCGGTTGAAGCGGCCCGGGTGCGACTGGCGGAATTTGCCGGACGATTTGAGATCCGCCAGGGCAATTTTGCGGAGCTGGCCGGGTGGATTCCGGCGGCGAGTTGCGATGGTGTGCTGCTGGATTTGGGCGTGAGTTCGCCGCAATTGGATTCGCCCGGACGCGGATTCAGCTTCCAGCACGACGGCCCATTGGACATGCGGATGGATATGCGGCAGTCGTTGACGGCGGCGGATCTGGTAAACGGCTTGAGCGCCGGCGAACTGGCGGAAATTTTTTGGGGGTTCGGCGGCGAGCGCGATGCGCGGCGGTTGGCCAGAGCTGTCGTCCATGACCGCCAGCGGCAAAAGTTTGAGACGACGGGGCAATTGGCGGATTGGCTGGAACGGTTGTTGCCCCGGCGCGGGAAAAAGACGCATCCCGCGACGAAGATTTTTCAGGCGCTGCGGATTGCGGTGAACGGCGAAATTGGCTTTTTGAAACTGGGGCTGGCGGCGGCGGTAAAGATTTTGAAGCCCGGCGGACGGCTGGCCGTCATCACGTTTCATTCATTGGAAGACCGGGCGGTGAAGGATTTTGGGCGCGCCGGGGCGCGGGATTACGCGCCGGCTGGTGAAGTGGATGTTCCGGAGTTGCGCGCGCCACGCGCGCCGGAGTTGAGATGGGTGACGCGCAAGGCCATCAAACCGGGCGAGGTTGAGCTGCGGGAAAATCCGCGCGGCCGCAGCGCACAGTTGCGGGTGCTGGAGAAAATGTAGTGGGGGTCTGTGACCGCCGGAAATGATGCGATGCTCACGGAGCGCCGCTACAAGAAAAACCATGGGAAAGAATCGAAGAAATCAATCGGCGGCGATCCGGTTTGGTCCGGCGCTGAAGGCGTTGTTTTTGTGCCTGGTGATCGCCGGGCTGGCCGTGGGTTATGTCTGGCAGAAAGGCCAGATTTTCCAGCTCGGCCGGCAAATCACCGCCTGTGAGAGCCGGCTGGCGCAATTGCGCGATGAGAATCAAAAGTTGAGCGATCAACTCGCGGTGCTGAATTCGCCGGTGATGCTGGATCAACGCGTGCGCGAATTAAACTTGGGCCTGGTGCCGGCGCAACCTGCCCAGGTTTACCGCTTGACGGAAGCGCCGCCGGGGGATGATGCGAATCGCCGGTTTGCGGCGCGTCAGGAAGGCGGCCTGGCGCCATAACGTGAAAATTTTGGCCGCCGCCCGTGACGCCGTCGGGTGAGGAACCGATCGCCGCGGGCGGTTGGCCATTTGTGATGATCAAACGACTGCAATTAAGACGGATGCTGCTGTTGCTGGGGTTGCTGGGCCTGGCGTTTGCCGGGCTGGGCTACCGGCTGGTGGATTTGCAGTTGTTGCGCCATGACGAATTGGCGGCCTTGGCGCAGCAGAATACGGAACTTGAGTATTTCCGCGAGCCACGCCGGGGCAGCATTCTGGACGCGCACAACAACCTGCTGGCGACCAGCATTTTTGTAAAAACGGTTTGCGCCGACCCGGTTTTGATTGGCAACCAAAGGGCCGTCGTGGCGCGCACGCTCGCCCCGCTGTTACAGATGAGCGAGGCTGATTTGTATCAGCGGTTGCTTCCCCGGATGCGGCAGAATGAGAAAGGGGAAACTGTCACGAACCAGTACGTGGTCTTGCGGCACAAGGTCCGGGATGAAACCTGGCAGGAAATTCAAACGGCGATGAGCCGGCTGTCCTTCGGCCCGGATGAAGCCGGATTTTCCAGGGAGCAACGCGCTTTCTGCCGCAACCTGCGCACGCGCGCGATTTTCACCGGTCCCGTGGATGACCAGTTGCGCGTGTATCCCAACGGTTCGCTCGCCGCGCACGTGCTGGGTTTTATCGGCACGGATGAATTGTCGGTGAACGGCCAGCCGGTTTGGGAGACCTCGGGCCGGGATGGCGTCGAGTTGGCCCTGAATTCCGCACTGAGCGGCGTGCCCGGCTGGCGGGTGACGGAGATGGACCGCCGCCGCCAGGAACTGGTATCGTTGCGTGATCAGGATGTGCAGCCACGGGACGGCTACAATGTGGTGCTTACGATTGACGGCGTCATCCAGCATATTGTCGAAACCGCCCTGACCAACGCGATGGAAAAGCACACGCCCATCAGCATCACCGGCATCGTCATCCGTCCGCAAACGGGCGAAATCCTGGCCCTGGCGACCCTGCCTGATTTTGATCCGAACAATCCCGGAGCCTCCTCCGCCGACGCCCGCCGCGATCGGGTTATCAGCGACATCATGGAGCCCGGCTCGACCTTCAAAATCGTTGTGGTTTCGGGGGCTCTGAACGAAGGCGTGGTGCAGTTGACTGACACGTTTGATTGCGACCATGGCCATTTTGCCTATGCCGGTCGGGTATTGCACGACCATGAGCCGTTCGACATTCTCACGACGGAAAGTATCATCACCAAGTCGTCGAACATCGGCGCAGCCAAAATCGGCATCCGGCTCGGAGAAGAGCGGTTGTACGATTACGCGTGGGATTTTGGTTTCGGCCAGCGCACGGGCATCCCGCTGCCCGGCGAGGTCGCCGGCATCCTGCATCCGGTCAAGGATTGGAGCAAGGTGTCCATCGCCCAGATCCCGATGGGGCAGGGCGTGGCGGTGACGCGATTGCAAATGGCGATGGCCATGTGCGCCATTGCTGACGGCGGCAATTTGATGCAACCGATGCTGGTCAGCCGCTTGATGGATCGCAACGGCAATCTCGTGGCGCAATATGCGCCGCAGGTGATCCGGCAGGTCATCAACCCGGCCACGGACAAATTGATGGTGGAAGCGCTAAAAACCGTGGCTTCGCCGGAAGGCACCGCGCCGGACGCCGCGTTGACGGATTATGTGGTGGCGGGCAAAACGGGCACGGCGCAGAAAGCCGGGCCCGGCGGTTATTTGCCGGGCAAATATTTCGCCTCGTTCATCGGGTTCTTCCCGGCGGACAATCCCCAACTTTGCATTTCCGTGGTGATGGATGATCCCAAAGAGGGTTATTACGGCGGCCAGGTCTGCGGCCCGATTTTCAGGGAAATTGCCGAACGTTGTGCGAGCTATCTGAACATTCCACCGGATCAAAATGTGCCGGATCCCGGTTCGGCGCCGCCCCTGGTGGCGGCGGGTGGTTTAAAATCGCCGGCCGCGCGGAATCCGTGACCAGCGTTGAGAATCGTCAGTGGAAACACGTTCTTTGAAATTTGCGGCCGAAGCCTGCGCTGCTGAATTGAAGCGCGGCTCCGGTGAGACGGCCATTCGGCGTGTCTGCACCGATTCACGGCAGGCGCAGCCCGGTGATTTGTTTTTTGCCCTCCCGGGCGAGCGGTTTGACGGCCATGAGTTCCTGAACGAAGTCGCCGCCCGGGGCGCGGCGGCAACGGTGGTGGAACGGAAAAAAATTCCCGTGTCTTTGCCGGATTGCGGCGTGCTGGTCGTGGACGACACGCGCGCGGCGCTGGGCCGGCTGGCGGCGGCCTATCGGCGGGAATTCGACCTGCCCGTGGTGGCCGTGGGCGGCTCAAACGGCAAGACGTCGGTGAAGGAATTGATTGCGGCGGCGCTCCGGCAAAAATTGGCAACGCTGTGGAGCGAAGCCAGTTTCAACAACGACATTGGCGTGCCGCTGACGTTGCTGCGCCTGGAAAAGTCGCACCAGGCTGCCGTGCTGGAAGCGGGTACGAATCATCCGGGCGAACTTGCGCCGCTCGTGAAAATGATTCAGCCGAAATACGGCGTCATCACCAACATTGGCCGCGAACATTTGGAATTTTTTGGCGACGTCGCCGGCGTCGCACAAGAAGAAGGCCGGCTCGCGGAACTGTTGCCGGCGGACGGCAAGCTCTTTGTCAACGGCGACAGCGAATGGACCGAACCGATGGTCCGGCGCGCCCGGGCGACCGTGGTGCGGGTGGGCCTCGGCGAGAAAAATGACTGGCGGGCGAAGGGAATCCGATTGGACAAAAGCGGCGTCACCTTTCGCGTGGAAGCGCCGAAGGCCGAATTCAACGGCGGGTACCGGGTGAATCTGTTAGGCCGACATCAGGTCGTGAATGCGCTTTTTGCAGTCGCGGTCAGTGAGGAACTGGGCCTGGGCCGTCCCGCCGTGCGGGACGGCCTGGCCGAATGCCAACCGGCAAAAATGCGGATGCAATGCTGGGAGGCCGGCGGAGTGCGCGTGCTCGACGACACGTACAACGCCAACGCGGATTCGATGATTGCGGCGCTGGAGACCCTTTGCGCCCTGCCGTGGCAAGGCCGGCGCGTGGCGGTGCTGGGGGACATGGCTGAACTCGGCGTGCAGAGTGAGGCGGCCCATGCGGAGGTCGGCCGGCGCGCGGCGGAGTTGGGCATCGGCCAGTTGTTTGCCATCGGGCAGATGGCCCCGGTGATGGCAGCCGCGGCGCGTGCAGCCGGGTTAAGCCGGGTGATTGAATTGGCGGACGTTGAGGCGGCGAAGCAGGCCGTGAAAAATTTTTTGAAGTCAGGCGATGTGGTTTTGTTGAAGGCGTCACGAGTGGTGCGCCTGGAACGCATCGCGGAATCATTGAAGCCGGAGCGGTCGTGAATCAAGACGATGCTTTATTATTTGAGCCAGAAGTTGCTCGATTGGTCGGCGGGAACGCATTGGGCGGATCACCTCTCGGCCTTGCGGCTCTTTCGTTACATCACCGTGCGCAGCGCCGGAGCGGCAATCACGGCGCTGATCTTAAGCTGGTGGTTCGGACCGAAAATCATTCACTGGCTGAAACAATTGAAATTCGGCCAGGATTACGCGGACAAGGCCGAAAGCGCGGGCGGTCTGGGAGCGCGCGTGCTCAGCAAAAAAGGCACCCCGACCATGGGGGGCATTTTGATCATCGCCGTGCTGGTGTTTTCCACAATGCTTTGGGCGCAATGGAATGCGCAGGTCGAGTTGACCCTGCTTTCGGTGCTGGTGCTGGCGGGACTGGGGTTTTACGACGATTACGCAAAAATCATTCAGCAGAGTGGCGGTGGCACACCGCCACGGTTGAAGCTGTGGGTGCAGATTGCGCTGGCCGCGTTCATCGGCGTTTATTTGTGGTTGACACCTTCGACCGGCAAGCTGGTGACGGAAATTACCGTCCCGTTTTACAAGTATCCGGTGGCGGTGAACGCGGGCTGGATTGGCCTGCCGATTGTGGTGCTGGCGATTGTCGGGAGTTCGAACGCGGTGAATCTGACCGATGGTCTCGATGGCCTGGCGATTGGCTGCACGCTCATTGTCGGGTTTGTCTTTTTGTTTTTCACTTATCTCGCCGGCAATGTGAAGGCCGCCGGTTATTTACAGATACCCATGGTGCCCGGCGCCGGCGAATTAACCGTCTTTTGTGCGGCATTGCTTGGCGCGGGACTGGGATTTTTGTGGTTCAATTGCCATCCGGCACAGGTGTTCATGGGCGACACCGGCTCGCTCCCGCTCGGCGGCGCGTTCGGCATCATCGCGGTGCTCATCCATCAGCCGTTCATCCTGGTTATCGCGGGCGGCGTATTTGTGATGGAAGCCGTTTCGGTCATCCTGCAAACCGGCTGGTTTCGTTTCACGCGCAAACGCTACGGCGTTGGCCGGCGCATTTTTTTAATGGCGCCATTGCATCACCATTTCGAGAAGAAAGGCTGGTACGAATCGCAGGTCGTAATGCGCTTTTATATTTTGTGCGTGCTCTTCGCGGTCGTCGCTTTGGCCACACTGAAACTGAGATGAGACGGAGATTTGTCTGGATTGAAAAAGTGAATTCGGGGCGCTTTGTTCCTTGCGCCGCCGACGGTCTGTTGTTAAAACCATGGTCGTTGGCGGCGGGGGGGCGTGGTGGCCCAAAAGGTGCTTTTTTCCAGCCGACGGCTTGGGAAGAAGGTGGATTTTTGAGCAACCTCCATCGCAACGGCTTCGAGCGTAACATGAAGAACATAAATGCTTTAAAACGTCAGGAAGTTTTTGAGAGGAAGACTTCATGGCGGGAAACTCAACAACCCATCCTCATCACGAAAGGACGCAATCAGCGCCAAATCCATGAATAGTCCCAACCCATTCGTACCCCAGGGCTCCTTGCTGGAGCTGCAAAGCAAACGCCGTTCACGCCTGAAAGTCGTCGTGTTCTGCGTGCTGGCCGTCAATGTTGTCGGCCTTATGGCCCTGCTGATGCAAGGTTGCAAGCGGGAACAGACCGAGGCGGAAAATCAGCCGACCATTGACACCAACGAGACGGCGATGATGAATACCAATCCGCCGCCGGTGGAAGCGTCCAATCCGCCGGTCCAGCCGCCGCCCGCCGTCACCCCGGCGGTTGCGCCGGAAACTGCCGGGACGGAATACGTCGTGGTCAAGGGCGATTCGCTTTGGAAAATCGCCAAGAAAAACGGCGTCACGGTCAAGGCGATTGAAGCGGCCAATCCCGGCATTGATCCGGGCAAATTGAAGGTGGGCCAGAAACTCTCAATTCCCGGCGCCACCAGCGCGGCCGAGTCGGCGACCGACACGACCGCTGCGTCCGGTTCGGGCGGAGGCGAGGAAATTTACATTGTCAAGTCGGGCGACACGCTGTCCAAGATCGCCAAACGTAATGGCACCACCGTCCGGGCAATTGAATCTGAGAATGGCCTGTCCACGACCCATATCAAAGTTGGCCAGAAACTGAAGATTCCGGCGAAAGCCGATATGGCTCCGGCTGCGGCCCCGGCCCCGGCGCCCTCAACCGCGCCGGTGACCGCTCCGCCGGCCGCAGGCGCAACGCCGGCATCGGATAGCACGACGCCCGGGGCGCAATAGCCGAAAGGGCTTGCGCCCGGCGCGGGTTGAAGCGTTGAAATGAAATTCGCCGTCACGACGTTGGCGTTCTGTGTCGCCGCCCTGCTGGCGCTGGGGCTGGTGATGCTTTACAGCTCGAGCATGAGCCAGGTGGGCGCGCACTATCTGATGCTGCAACTCATCTGGTGCGCGTTCGGCTTTGTGCTCTGTGTGGCGGCGACTGCCCTCGACTATCAATGGCTTAAAAAAGCCGCGTGGCCGCTGTTCCTCATTGCCCTGGCCCT
>Ga0335073_10005836_pt1 | contig 17294 bp, 11 predicted proteins | sample Lox_Sample_22_FD_207093 | JGI IMG/M metagenome (GOLD analysis project Ga0335073, IMG submission 207093) | Soil microbial communities from Loxahatchee National Wildlife Refuge, Florida, United States - Lox_Sample_2.2 | ecosystem: Environmental > Terrestrial > Soil > Wetlands | place: USA...
ATTTCGTCGGCGAGATCGATCAACTGTGCCTCGAGAGGCGGAAACTGGTTGAGGAAATAAGCGGCGAGCTCGGGGTGATCAGAGGCGGAGTAGTCGCGTGAGTGCTTCACGATGCCTTCGCGAACCGCGAGAGTGAGGTTCAGTCCGCGGAAGGCGGGGTAGCGCTCCTCAAACCAGGTAACGATGCGCAGCGCGTGCAGGTTGTGGTCAAAGCTGAGGCCGTGGGCGCGAAGGGCGTGATCGAGCGCTTTTTCGCCGGCGTGGCCAAAAGGCGGATGCCCGATGTCGTGGGCCAGGGCGAGGGCTTCAGCAAGTTCTGTATTCAGACCCAGGGCCGAGGCTGCGGTGCGGGAAATCTGGGTGACTTCAAGCGTGTGGGTGAGGCGGCTACGAAAATGGTCGGAAAGACCCTCGTCGGGGAGCCGCATAAAGACCTGCGTCTTGCCGGCGAGGCGGCGAAAGGCGCGCGAGTGCAGGATGCGGGCAGCGTCGCGCGCAAATGGAGTGCGGTAGGCATGGGGCGGTCCGGGGTGGACGCGGGCGGCAAGTTCGGAGTCTGCAGCGCCGTTCACGGCGATCTGAGCGGGAAGCGCGGTTGGCGGCTGCGTTTTCTGGTCCATGGCTTAGGCGAAATCTGGCGCTGAGTGCAGCAGTGCGGGAGGGGCGCGCCGCTCCTGACTCCTCTCTGGTTATATCGCGAAGAGGGCAGGTACGGCGTGCCGGCAGCAGGAGTTTGACCGGTTATCGAGATTTTTCCGCAGGCGGAACTTCGACGGTGACGGTGTCTCCCGCGCCAACGGGTAGACGCACCCATGAGGCAACGCGGCCCAGGGTTTCCTTTTCTGGATGCGCCTTCATGGATTCGCCGTTGACGGTGAGAGTGTCATACGCGCCGGGGAAGATGGCCTTCCAGATGAAAGATGGGCCACGCTCATTGGTCAAGGCTGTTTTGCGAAGGCCATCGTGGCGAACGGATACCAGATTCGTTCTGACGGGGACGTTGCGAATCTCGGCCCATGCGGTTTGGCTGGTGAGCGCCGGCAGCGTAGTGATCACGATCTCGGTATAGTTGCCGGTGGTTGAAGATTCAAGGGGCGATGGCGCCTCAAGGTTGATACCCATCAGGCCCGTGACCATTGCGCCGATCACAGAGTAGGAGACCTCAGGATATTCCTGGCGAGCGCGGCCCGGGCGGGTAAGATCCATGATCTCCTGATAGGCGATTTGCGGCTGGCCGTAGCGATAGAGCACCTCAGGATAGTGCGACTCACCTTCGACCTGGCCCTCAGGATTCAGCTTGATGGTTTCGAGGAGGCTATCGAGGGCACCCTGGAGTTTTGGGCCGTCGTCGGCCGCGCCGCGATAGAGCAGTTCCACGTTGTTGGCGTGCGTTGCGGATTGCGGATCGGAGGGTTGAAGCTTGTAGTCCTTATCGAGGAGGGAGTAGAAGCGGCCAGCGGCGGCATCCCACCATGTTGTGTTGATGAAGGTTTTGAGCTCGTCGGCCTTCTTCTGATAGAGATCGGCGGAATCGACGTCGCCCCGATACTGCTGAATGTAGACGTAATCCTCGAGAGCGCGGTATTCGGTTGCAAGCAGATCGACTCCGACGATGTAATCGCGAGGGCCTTCGCGGTAGCCGGGAATGCCGCGAGCAGTTTGAAGAAAATTCTTCGGATCGAATGCCCCGTGGATATTCAACCAGCGCTTTCGCGTCATTACTTCGTCGGGGTCGAGCTGCCAGCGTTTCACGTAGTCGTCGACGGTGCGTTTGTAGAAGTTGAGGAACGCGGGATCGTTGACGTAAGACAGATCGCCGGTCCAGAGGAACATGCGATAGCAGGCGTCGAGAACGTCGAAGTTGGCGGGCAGATCGTACCAGAACTCGGCGTCATTTTTGTAGTCGACCGAGGCAGGCCGCCCCCAACGGTCGATTCCCCAGTAGCTGCACCAGTCTTTGGCATCGGAGATATTCTGAGCGAAGTGCAGGAGCATGTTATGGGTGTAAGGGGCGAGCCCGAGGGTCTGCGCGCCCATGCTTTGATGCGATGTGTCGCGCATGGAGAAGCGAGTACGTCCGGGAAGGCCGGTTTCATACCAGAGCCCCACGGGATCGGAGCCATCCTGGACGTAGGCCATGGCCTGCTTTTTGGCCCAGTCAAATGCTTTATTCAGATTGGGATCGGACGACTGGAAAGCAAGTCTGGATTCCGGTGGTTGCGGAGTGCAGGGGCAGTTGCACTGCGCGCGCGCTCCTATCGGGGCAAAAACCAAGGCCGGAAACATCAAGAAAATTCGCAAACGCATGGAACCTCCGACTGAACGGACAGCGAAATTATATCCATGGCGCGTCTGCGCGAGCGAAAACGGCGGGCCCCGCAAGCCGCCTTTTGAATGTGCCGGGTGTCACGATACGTGGGGAAGCGCTGCTGCTATAAAGGCAAACGTGACCCGGTTGGACAGCGCCAAGTTGATGGGAGTAGCATCCTGCCGGATTCTGCGACGCGTTGCCGTGTGCGCGGAAACCCAAGCACCAGTCACAACAGTTTGAGACCTCAGAGGGAGGTTGCGATGAAATCGATGAAGAGTATGGCAATGGCATTCGCGGCGCTCGCGAGCGTTTTGATTTCCGGTTGCGGGGCGAGGCATTCGCTTAAAGAGGTGTATTACCTTGTTGGATCGAACATGGCTTCGTCGTATTGGCAGACGGCGGTTGCCGGATTCAAGAAAGCGGCTGCCCAGTACGGCGTGACGGCCGAGGTGGCCGGTCCGGATAACTACGATCCGCAGGGAGAACTGACGGAGATGCAGAAGGCGGTTGCGGCCAAACCGGCAGGAATTCTGATTTCGGTTTCAGATGCTACGGTGTTGCAGCCCGAGATTAACGCTGCCGTGAGCGCGGGCATACCCGTGATCACAGTTGACTCTGACGCCGCCAACAGCCACAGGCTCTACTTTATCGGGACCAACAATCTTGAAGCGGGCCGGCTGGGCGGGCACAGGGTTGTTGAGAAACTGGGGCGCAAGGGCAATGTGGTTTTTTTCACAATTGCAGGCCAGCCGAACACTGACGAGAGGCTGAAGGGTTTCAAGGATGTGTTTTCGACGGAGCCGGGCATTCAAATCGCTGAAGTAGTGGACATCAAGGGGGCCCCGACGGTGGCTTTCGACAAAACCCAGGCCCTGATGGCGCAGACGGGGCCGAAGAAAATCGATGCCTTTGTGTGCCTTGACTCGGCATCGGGGAAGATGGTGGCTGACGCGATCAAGCGGACCGGGGACACGAGCAGGGTATTAGTGGCATGGGACGTGAATCCGGATACGCTACAGGCGATCAAAGACGGAGTGATCGATGCGACGATTGCGCAGAAACCCTTCACGATGGGTTACGTGGGGCTGAAGGCACTTGATGAGGTCTTCCACAATCCGCCGGCCCAGCTCGGCAAAGACTATGCCGGGGATGCTTTTGCTCCCTATCCAGTGTTTGTAGACACGGGGACGGCATTGGTGGATAAGAGCAACGTGGACGGTTATCTGGCATCAGCGGCTGCACACGCGAAGTAGACGCGGCCGAAAGTAGCGCAGTGAGCGATAAGGCGTTGCCGCGGAGGAAGGCCGCGACGTCTACCCAATGAAGAGGACTGTGCCGCGATCGGGCGGCACAGTGAAATCGAATTATTCGGGCTTGGCTGGGGTGAGCGAGCTTTCTTCCTTCGCAAGCCTGACGCGAGCGCTTTCAAGCATTTTCTGCACTCTGGCGACGTCGCCCGGTTCGATATCGGCGGGTGAGGACTTGGCGAACTCGGCAAGCGAGAGCTCCCACTGCGCGGCAGCCAAACGGATTCGCCCCGTCTTCTCGTAGAGATCGCCGAGGTGCATGTGAACGGTGGGGTCGGTCTGATCGCGATTGACGGCAGAGCGCAGGTTATCCTCGGCGAGCTCGTATTCGCCCATTTTGAAGTAGACCCAGCCCAGCGAGTCAAGATATGCGCCGTTCATGGGCTCGATTGAGACGGCCTTGGTGATCATCTTCAAGGCTTCAGGGAGCTTAATGCCCTTGTCGGCCCACATGTAGCCGAGGTAATTCAGGGTCATTGCGTTTTCGGGATCCAGTTCAAGGGCCTGCCGGAAGTATTGTTCGGCCTGCTCGGAATGCTTTTCCCGGTCTGCGAGCTCGCCCCTCAAGAAGAGCAGATATGTGCGGTCATCCTTCTTGGTTGCTAACGGCTCACCCTTGTCGAAAGCATCCTCTGCATCTTTCCAGCGACGCAGGCGCACGTCCATTTGCCCTATGGCAAACCAGACGGTCCGCTGCTGGTCCGGAGTGGCCCCGTCGAGAAGGCTCTTCGCCATCGCCAGACCCTCTTCGGGATGGCCCTGGTCGGCCAGCTCTCCGGCCAGCATGAGCTTGAGATCGGGGTTCTTGGGGTCAGCGGCCGCGGCTTTTTGCGCCACGGCAAGAGATTTATCAAATTCATGGGCTTCGCGATAAGCGTCCACCTGCCCCTGATAACCGGTAACCGCGTATTTGCCTCCGAGGTCGATCATCTTCTGGTAGGTAGCCACCGCCAAATCGATCTTGTTCTCTTCAACGTAGACCGCGGCGAGACGTTCCAGAAAGATGCTGCGATTGTTCTTCTCCTCGGGGAGATAGGCACCGTTCGCGTGCGAAATGGACTTCTGATCGGGGGTTATGGAAGGCTGATCGAGCATGCTCTGGTAGGCCTGAGCGGATTCGTCGAGACGTCCGAGGATATCAAGTAGCATCCCTTCATTGAAGCCGGCCTCGAGTGAGCTCGGGTCCATCTTGAGCGCCTTGTTGGTGGTGGCCAAGGCCTGTTCGTAATTACCCTGGCGGCGCTGAATTTCGCCGATGTGAACGAGCGCGTCCAAAGCATTATCGGGATCAGCCGCCGCGAGCGCCTGATACTCCTTGAGCGCCTCGTCGAGCTGATCGTTATTGAGCAGCGCCTGTGCCAGCGCGTCGAGGGTCTGCAGGTCGCCCGGCTCCATATCCTCAGCCCGCTGATAGGCCGCGATGGCGTTCTTCGGCTGCTTCGACTGGTCGTACAGCGCGCCCAGGGTGAACTCCATCTTTGGTGTACGACCACCTTCGGGAACCGCTTCAATCGCCTTGATCGCCTGCTGCATGTTTCCGCTCTCGGCATAGAGGCGGGCCAGATTGAGGACGACCTCTTCCGACTCGGGTTCAATGGATTCAGCGACCTTAAACTCGGCTTCAGCCTTGTCTGGCTGGTGCTTGACGGAGTAAAGTTGCCCGAGCACCATGTGATCTTCAACGCTTTTGGGCTCGAGGGCGACAATCTTCTGGAATTCCGCAATGGCCTGATCAAGCACATTGGCTGCGTTTGCGGAAGTGGTGGCGCCATTTTCGCCCTCGCCGAGCTGACGCAGATAGATTCGTCCCAGCAGCTTGTGAGCGTCGATATCGTTGGGGGAGTTTTTCAATTGCGCGCGAGCGGTGACTTCGGCATCATGTACGCGCCCGACGCGAAAATAGAGTTCGGCGAGGCCATCGTTCAACTCCGCAGAATCCGGGTCATCATTGAGCGCCATCTTGTATTCCTCGATGGCCTTGTTAATCTCGTCAGTTTTGCCGTCTGAGACCGCATCGTCCTCGTAAACGCTGGCCAGCGCGAGGTGGTAATAGGCCTCGGCGAGCTTGGAATCCGTTGCCATGATGGGCGCCAAGCTGGATTGGTTCATCGCCAGATCAGAATTCGCGGGCTTGGCCGAAGAAGATTGAGGCGAGTTTGACGCCGCCGGAGTTGCGGCATTCTGGGCGCAGACTGGCGCTACCGGCAGCAAAACAAGGATGGCGGCGGCAAAATTGGCCGCGACGGTCGACATTGAAAAGATTTTTGTCATCATGCAGGGAATTCTCAACGCCCTCAGCCGGAGAAACGCAACGAACACTCTCAAGGAACTGAAACGCGGTGCAGGCAGCCGTTCCGAGCGGCTCTGCCTACTGTTACAGACGATTTTACCCGTCATTTGTCGCGAATGCTCGGCGGATTGGGGGAAATTCGCCAAAGTGGGTACGGTTGTAACTGCCGGCTGGCGATTTCCCGGTGCAAATGGTTCAAGACCCTGTCGGTTGGGTCTTTGAGTCCGCTTTTGTTGGTCCTTAATGCCTGAAGTGTCGTATTCCAGTGAAGACCATGGCTACGCCGAGTTTGTCGGCGGCAGCGATGACCTCGTCGTCGCGCACCGAGCCGCCAGGCTGGATCACTGCCGTAGCGCCGGCCTGAGCGACAGCCTCAAGGCCGTCGGGGAAGGGGAAGAAGGCATCGGAGGCGGCGACGCAGTGCTTGAGCGAGAGCACGGCTTTCATGGCGCCGAATTTTGCGGCGTCAACGCGGCTCATTTGGCCGGCGCCGACACCCAAAGTCTGCCCGTCGCGGGCATAGACGATGGCATTGGATTTGACGTGTTTGCATACGCGCCAGGCGAAGAGCAGGCTGCGCAATTCCTCTGCTGTGGGCGGACGCCAGGTGACCACCTTCAGTTCCGATTCGGTGACTCTGCCGGTATCGGCATCCTGCAACAACAAGCCGCCGGAAATATGCTTGATTACCGGCTTGACAGGCGCGGTCTTGACCTCGAGAAGACGCAGATTTTTTTTAGCCGCAAAGCGTTCACGAGCTTCAGGTGAAAAGGCCGGCGCGGCGATGGCTTCGACAAACAGCTTGACGATTTCCTCGGCGGCGGTGCCGTCGACGGGGCGATTGATGCCGATGACACTGCCAAAGGCAGACACGGGATCGCAGGCGAGCGCCTTTTGATAAGCCTCAAGAATGGTGGCCGCGGTGGCGGCGCCGCAGGGGTTGGTGTGCTTCATGATGACGACGGAAGGTTCATCAAACTCCTGCACGAGTTCCCAGCAGGCGTCGAGATCGACGAGATTGTTGAAGCTGAGTTCCTTGCCCTGCAGCTGTGTTGCGCTGGCAATTCCCAGGCCGGAGCGATCAGCGTAGAGAGCGGCGCGCTGGTGAGGGTTTTCGCCGTAGCGCAGGGGCTGAGACAGGGCCATATTGATGCGCAGAGTGGAGGGCAGGATGGACGCATCCGGTGAGGCGGGTGATTCAGGCGCGGGCGCATCGGCAATTTGATCGAGGGTATTCGCGATGGCAGTGTCGTAGGCAGCGGTGAGGGCGAAGGCCTGCTTTGCCAGCCGCCAGCGGGTGGCGCGGGTGAGGGAGCCGCTGTTGGCGTGTAGCTCGTTCATAAGCGGGGCATAATCGCTTGCACGCGTGACAATTGCGACGTCCTGAAAATTCTTTGCGGCGGAACGCACCATGGATGGTCCGCCAATGTCGATGTTCTCGACGAGATGGCCGAAGGCTACGCCGGGCTGCGCAGCCGTTTTTTCGAAGGCGTAGAGGTTGACCACCACCATGTCGATTGGCTCAATGTTGTGCTCGGCCACGGCGGCTTCATGGGCCGCGTTGCCACGGATGTAGAGCAGGCCGCCGTGGACGCGGGGGTGAAGGGTTTTCACGCGGCCATCTAGCATTTCAGGAAAGCCGGTGAGGTCGCTGATGTCTTTGACCTCGAGGCCGGCGTCGCGGAGGGTTTTGGCGGTTCCCCCGGTTGAGACCAGCTCGGCACCGAAGGCTTTGAGCGCCTTGGCAAACTCAATCAAGCCTGTTTTGTCGGTAACGCTCAGCAGAGCGCGCCGAATCGGCTTGGCACCGGCTGCGACATCGGTTTGATGCGAACTCACTATTTCACTCCTTGATCGAAAAATCGACAGTTGTTATGCCGCCGCCGTCTGCGAGCCAAACAACAGACTACATCGGGTTGCTGGGGCGGCTTGTGGAGGAAGCGGCCGGCAAATCCGGTCCAGCGATGCAGCAGAGAATGCATTAAAGTGGAGATATGGGAAGTTATCCCTCGACACCCCAACCAGATATTTTGCTTCCGGAGAGCGGATATGTGCCGCCGGCCAGGCCTCGGGCGCGGCGCGGATGGGCCTCTGCGCCAGCGACCTATCTGCTTGTGGGGATCAACTGCGCGGTATTTCTCGGGATGGTGGCGCGCGGAGCCAGCATCTGGATGCCGACTCTCGATCAACTGATGCAGTGGGGAGCAGACAGGCCGAACAACGTTCTGATCAATGGCGAGTGGTGGCGCATTGTGACGGCAATGTTTGTGCATGTGGGCATCATTCATCTGGCCACCAATATGTGGTGCCTGTGGAATCTGGGATTGCTCGCCGAGCCGCTGATGGGCTCGTTTGGCTTGTTCGCGGTGTATATTCTGACCGGCGCAGCGGGAAACCTGTTGTCAACTTTTTACATTTGGGTGCGGCCGATTCACGATGCTACTGGCGCGCCGTTTTACCCGGCGGGGGCGGGGGCATCCGGGGCGGTATTCGGGATTGCGGCGGCGCTGATTATTCTGCTCAAGTCAAAGCGGCTACCCATACCGCAGTTCGAACTCAAGCGGCTGCGCAAATCGGTGATCTATTTTGCAGCGATCAATCTGATCATTGGATTCTCAGTGAACTTTGGAAGCGGGTTCACCGGGGTGGAGATTGACAACTCGGCCCACGTTGGCGGCTTCTTGTGCGGCCTGGCTTTTGCGGCTCCCATGGTGCCGCGCATTGGGTCAGCGCGCACCGATTTTCAGACCAGGCTGCGGCTGGCCGTTGTTCTCGTCGCGTTTGTGTTAGTGCTGTTTGGTTTTTACGTGGCGCACCTGTAATGCGGCAGGTGCTAGAGCGCATGGCTAGCGCACGGCGGTCGCGGCAAACTTTTTGACCATGGCCAGCAGCAACTTGCGGTCGCTCTCATTCAGATTTGAGGAATATCTGCGGAGCTGCGTGAGAAAGCGCAGTTCGTCGTCGTTAAGATTCTGGGCGTTCATCTGGCGCGCGAGGGTATCGCTGGCGAAGAATTGCGCGATGGGCAGATCGAGGGCGTGGGCAATTTTAGCCAAGGTATCGAGCGAAGGAACAGTGTGGCCGTTTTCGACTCTTGAGAGATAGCAACGCAGGAGGCCGGTCTTCTTTTCGATGTCGCCCTGCGAGAGTCCCTTCTGCAACCGGTAAGCGCGGATCGTAGTACCGATTTTCATGGTCATTATCTTCCTGTCCGACGGGTACCAAGGGTAACTGGCTTGGTAGCAATCAGAAAACTATTAGCTTGAGAGTTAACATGCAACGGCGAGGAATGCAAGCCTGGCGTTCCTTCGCGGTTAACTGATGGTGTTGGGAAGCGGCCGGTGCAACATCGTTGCTGCGCAGCGCATTCGTAAACCTTAACGGCGCATTGCCCGTCAGAATGAATACAAGCACGAGAGGTCGAATAGCGCGAATGCGGCAGGCAGCAATGATGCATGCGGGTGCGGTGGGGATTCTTTTCGCTGGATGTCTGGCGATGTGGGCTCAGGCTCCGGCGCCGACCGGCGCATCGAGTGCAGGGACTACGGCGCAAGCTCCCGCTGCGCAGACAGGTGCAGCTCCGGCGCCTGCGAGTGGGGCTGCTCAAGCGCAGACAACCGCGAGTCAACCGGTTAGCGGCGGCAAGCTGCATGGTTTTGTGAAGAGCGGCAACATACCGCTGCCAGGTGTCACCGTCACCGCACAAAACACTCTCACCGGCAAGCGCTACTCGACAACGACCGACATTACCGGCGCGTGGCAGTTAAATATTCCGCAGAACGGGCGTTATGTAATCCGCACGCAATTTGCAGCGTTTGCGCAGGGTGATCAGGAAGCCGTTCTGAATGGCACGAGCCACGATCAGCTTGTGAACTTTGAGTTAATTCTAGCCTCGCGGCAGGCGGAGCAGGAGCAGCAACAGGCGCAGGCGTCCGGCCGGCAAGGCAGCGCGGCGCAGGAGTTGCGTCAGTTTGCGGGCAATGCCCCGGAGAGCCTGAGCCTGATGAATTCGTTGAGTGACGACACGGACACCGGAGCGGGGGCGGCGGGGGCGAGCGGCGCTTCATTGCCGTCGATTGCGGAGAATTCGGACTTCAGCGATGAGTCAGTGGCTGTGTCTGGTCAGGCAGGCCAAGTGAGCGCGTTCGCGGGGATGGATATGAATCGCCTGCGCGATGCAGCGGAATCGATCCAGGCACAGGGAGGATTGAACGGGCAGGGCGGTCCGGGTGGAGAAGCAGGCCAGGGCGGGTTGTTTGGCGGCTTTGGCGGTGGTGGTGGATTTGGCGGAGCCTTTGGCGGCGGAGGCTTTGGTGGCGGGGCGGGATTTGGCGGTGGCAGGGGCGGGTTTGGGGGTCGCGGCGGAGGTGGCGGCGGAGGCGGGCGCGGGAACTTTCGCGGATTCGATCCGAGCCAGCCGCATGGCGCGATTGCGTGGAACGGCAGCAACTCAATCTTCAACGCCTTGCCGTTCAGCCTGCAGGGTCAGCAGCAACTGCAGCCGTCGAATGGGTCGAATCGATTCACGCTTTCGTTCATGAGCGCGCCGTATCTTCCGCACCTGACGAAACCAAGTGGAAAGGACACGGTGTTCTTCACATTGTCAGGCACGCGGCAATCGACGCCGGACGATTTTTACGCGACGGTGCCTACGGATGCTGAGCGGGTGGGTGATTTTTCGGCGGCGGGATTGCCTCCTATTTATAACCCGGCGACGAATCAGCAATATGTGGCGAGCGGGAACGCGAATATTGCGAATGGCACCCCGAATGTGATTCCGGCGGCAAACATTTCGTCGCAGGCTACGGCACTGCTGAAGTATTTCCCAGAGCCGAATTTGCCCGCGGGCAACGCGCTAAACAATAACTACCATCTGCTTACCACCGCGCAGTCAAATACGACGCAGGCCGGCGTGCGATATAACCGCAGCCTGGGCGCCAATGCGGCGCAATCCGGCGGACGCGGTGGATTCGGGGGATTTGGCCGACGGGGCGGTGGGGCGAATCAGGGGCTGCGGCAGAGCATCAACGCGAACTTCAACTGGTCGCATGCGGCTTCGGACAAAGTGAATCTGATTCCGGAACTGGGCGGCAAGAGCGCCTCGGAGTCCTACTCACTGCAAACCGGTTATACGGTGGGCTACCATCGCTTCACGAGTATCTCAAACCTGAGTTGGAACCGCAGCAACAGCAACACAACAAACTTCTTCACCAACACGAGCATTAATCCGGGAGCAGCTGCGGGCGTAAATGTTCCGAACGATGTTCCGCTCAATTATGGGCTGCCTGATGTTTCGCTGAGCAACTTTCAGGGACTGAGTGAGACGCAGCCGAGCTTTTCGATTGCGCAGACTATCTCGTATACGCAAGTGGTGAGCTGGATTCACGGCAAGCACAACATGCGCTACGGCTTCGATTACCGGCGCGTGCATCGCGATTTTCTAGCGGGATCGAACGGAACCGGCGCCTTCACATTTACCGGGCTGTTTACCCAGGAGCGAGCAGGATCGCAGGCAGTGACCGGCACGGGCTCGTCATTGGCCGATTTTCTGCTTGGATTGCCGCAATCGACGACGCTCAATTCATCGCTGGACAAGAGCTATCTGCGCGACAACGTCTATGACGCGTATGCCATGGATGACTGGCGCGTTCTGCCCTCGCTCACGCTGAATTATGGAGTGCGATGGGAGTTCTTCGCGCCCTATACCGAAAAATACGGTCGTCTGGCGGAAGTCGCGACCAATCCGGACGGCGGATTTACAGGCGAAACCGAGGTGACGTCGGGCGCAAGCGGGCTTCCCGGCTCGCTGGTATTTCCATGGCACAAGGCATTCCGGCCGAGCCTTGGGATTGCGTGGCGCGTACCGAAGGTCAAAAGCACCGTGGTGCGCGCGGGATATGGCATGAATTATGTGACCGGCGAGTATGCCACGTTTGCGAACACGATGGCGCACCAGCCACCATTTACCAATGAGCAGACCAACGAGGAAGCCGTTGGGAACGCGGCTTCGTCGGCTTGCGCGCGTACCGTGCCGGCGACCTGCTTCACGCTGGCCAACGGGTTTCCTTCGCCTGCGACGCTGGGAAACTACGCGCTCGATCCTCATTTTCCGCTGCCCTATCTGATGGCGTGGAACCTGGATATCCAGAAGACGCTGCCGTGGGGAATCGTGATGAACCTTGGGTACAGCGGCGCGAGAAGCAACCATCAGGACACGGTAATTGCGCCGCGCGCGGTTCCCGGCAGCCCCGGGACGGATCCGACGGGCCTGGTGTTTCGCTATGAGGAAGCCGAATCGTTTTCAAAATTCAACGCGGGCACGGTGCGCGTGAATAAACGGTTGAGCGGGGGATTCGCGCTGGGCGCGAATTATCAATACTCTCATTCGATTGACGACGCCGGCGCGTTGGGCGGAGTAGGCGGCGCGAGCGTGCAGAACTGGCAAAACGTGCAGGACGAACTTGGGAACTCAAGCCTTGACGTTCGCCACAAAGTGACGGGCACGTATCTTTACGAGCTGCCCTTCGGGCCGGACCGGGCATGGGCGACGACGGGTGTGGGCTCACATATCCTGGAGGGTTTTTCGGTCTCCGGAAGCTTTAACTTTGCGACGGGAACCTGGCTGACGCCGACATATACGCTCAACACCACGAACGTGGAGTGCGGTACATCGGGGGCGCTCCGGGCCAATGTTTTGCCGGGCGCATCGATTACCAGCGGCGGAGGCACACTGCACCGGTGGTTTAATACCGGAGCATATTCCGAGCCGTCGCCAACGCCGGGCTATTGCAACGGCTTCGGCACGGCGCCACGCAACTCGATTGAGGGACCGGGCACGGTTTCAAACAACATGTCGCTTTCAAAGACGATGCAACTGGGAGATACGCGGAGCATGGAGATTCGCGCCATTATCAATAACGTGTTTAATACGGTGCAGTATTCAGGCGTGAATGCGACCGAAGGGACGCCGACGTTTGGTGAAGTGACATCAGTAGGCCAGATGAGGTCGTTCCAATTTATGGCGAGATTCAGGTTTTGAGAGGCAGCGAAGTTAGCGCGGTTTGCGGAGCTAGCGGAGTTAGCAAGCGAGCTGGCTGGCGATGAGGGAACGAGGGCAGGGATGAAGGTTTTCGCGCAAAGGATGGGTGCGGTGATGGCGCTTGCGGCGCTTGCCGTCCCGAGCAGCCTGCCGGTTTTCGCGCAGGAACCGACTCCCGTCTCAAATACGCCGCAGGCAGGATTCGTGCTGAAGGCTAACGCGGATCTTGTGCTTACCAATGTGGTGGCGCGCGACGCGAAGACCGGCGAACTGGTAAAGGGGCTGAAGGCGAGCGACTTCAAGATTTATGAAAACGGCAAGGAGCAGCAGATATCGACGTTCGATTTTGAAAGCGTGGATATGGCGACGCCTCTGAAAGAAGCAACGGTGAGCGGACTGGCCGCGGGTCCCAGCGGAAGCAAGGCGGTGGTGGTGGCGAAGCCGGAGGAATTGCGCAACCATCGGCTGATCGTGATGTTTTTCGATTTGACGTCAATGCAGCCAGAGGATCTTGAGCGCAGCGTGGATGCGGCGCAGGATTTTTTGCGCAACAAGATGCAGCCGGCTGACCTGGTGGCTCTTGTCTCGCTGGGAGACACGCTCAGCGTAGACCAGGACTTCACCGCCGACAAGAACGCGCTGATTAACGAAGTGGGAGCATACAACGGCACGGAGGGACAGGGATTTGCCCAGGGCGCTACGTCGACTTCAAACCAAGTGGAGGACACAACAGCCTACACGCCCGACGAGAGCGAGTACAACGATCTGAATACCGATCGTGAACTTTTCGCGCTGCGTGCAATCTCTCAATCGCTGGCCAAGATCAACGAGAAAAAGTCGCTGCTTTATTTTTCAGGAGGCATTTCGCGCGACGGCATTGAGAACGAAGCTTCGCTGCGCTCGGCTGTCAACGCGGCGGTACGATCGGACCTGGCAATCTATAGCGTAGACGTGCGCGGTCTGCAGGCCATTGGTCCGCTGGGCGATGCTTCGACCGGCAGTTTGCGCGGCAGCAGCGGCTACAACGGCGGCGCGCTGATGAACAATATGCAATCGAACTTCAACAGCCAGGAGGTAATGGGTACACTTTCGAGCGATACCGGCGGCAAGGCATTTTTTGACTCGAATGATTTTGCGCCGGCCTTCGCGCAGGTGCAGAAAGACACCTCGGCGTATTACGCCATTGGATTCCATTCAACGAACCCGGCGCGCGACGGCAAGTATCGCAAGCTGACGGTGAAGATCGACCGGCCGGGCATCAAGCTGGATTACCGGCCTGGGTACTATGCGCCGGCGGACTTTAAGCACTCTGGGAAGCAGGATCGGGAACAGGAGTTGCAGGACGAACTGGCGAGCGACTTGCCGGCCACCGATATTGCGGTCTACATGGATGCCATGTACTTTCTCCTAGACGACAACCGGTTCTATATGCCGGTTTCACTGGTGGTGCCCGGCTCTCAGATCCCATTTGTGAAAGGCGGCGACAAGGACAAAGCGACTCTGGACATTATCGGAGCCGTTCTGGATGAGGCGAAGCGGCCCGTGGGACGCATACGGGATACGATCAAGCTGAATCTCGATCCGTCACTGCAGGCGCGGCAGAAAAACATCCAGTACACGACGAGCTTCAGGTTGCCGCCGGGCAAGTATCAGCTCAAATTTGTGGTACGTGAGAATCAGACGGGGCAGATGGGTTCGTTTATTGCCGACGTTACGCTGCCCGATTTGAAGAAGTCGCCGCTGAAGATGAGCTCGATTGTGCTGGCGTCGCAGCGGGAGCCGAGTAAGAAGGACGATCCGCTGGTGCGCAACGGCGAGGAATATGTGCCCAACATCAGCCACGTTTTCCGCCAGGACCAGGATATGTACCTGCTTTACGAGATCTACGATCCTGCGCACGAGAAGGCGGCGGAAAATGCGCCGAAGGGAACGAAGACAGGTGTCAACCTGCTCAGCAGCCTGGAACTGATTCAAGGCTCAACCAAGGTGTTCGAGACACCGATCGTGCAGGCAAAGGCCATCAATGTGGAAGGGCGTGACGCGGTTTCGATCGAGCTTGATGTGCCGCTGAGCAAACTCAAACCGGGCCAGTACATCTGCCAGTTGAACGTGATCGACGACGCAGCGGGGAGCTTCGCGTTTCCGCGATTTGCCGTGCTGGTACGCCAGCCTGCAGCGGCGCCCGCGGCATCTCCGGGCGCTACGCCGCCCGCCGTTCAGTCGACCGGAAGCGGCGGGTCAGAGTAAGTTGGCCGGACGCACAGGCGGGTCGCTTTCCCTCCAACTGAAAAGCGGGCAAAGCGTCAGGCGCGTTTGAGCAGTCGAACGATGATCACCAGAATGATGGCGCCACCCACTGCGATCAATGTGCTGTAAATGAATCCGCCATGGGGATCCAAACCCAGGTGGCTGGCGATAAATCCGCCGATGAAGGCTCCAGCGATGCCAAGCAGAATGTCGACGAAGAACCCGTAGCCCGAGCCCTTCATGATTTTGCCGGTAAGCCAGCCAGCGATCAGGCCGGCAACAATCCATGCAATGATTCCCATACATTCCTCCTCGATTAGCTCGTCGTGCGGCGCCGGGCATCAGGGGAGGCCTTTGATTCAAGAAGGCCAGGGAGCCGCCGGTGATAGAGAAGGATTTATACCATGTTGCGGGGGCTTTGGGCCACATTCATTCAATGATTTGGGTCTATTCGGGGGGCTGTACACTCTGCTGCGGTGTTTCAAGCTCGCGGTATGGACAGTGCCTGCAGCCCGACCCACAGCAGTACCCGCGTTTGAGGTGGTAAACGGCGGTAAATACCATTAGCGGCCCCTCGAAGTAATAGTCTTCGGGTTCGAGAGGTTGCGGCGAGGACGAGATATGGGGAGGGCGGCGATCCATAGGTCTATTGTCCTGCGAGCCAGCGGGAGGCTGGGACGGGCGTCCGTAAGCAAACGGTAGAATCGAACCATGACCCTTACCGCGCAAGATCGCGCCCGAAAGATCAAGATTATTCTCTTCGACGTGGATGGAGTATGGACCGACGGCACCATCTGGCTGGTTCCGGGTGCTGGTCGTGCAGACGGCAGACTTTTGGAGGAGATTCGCGGCAAGGAAACCATTGGGTTTGGCGTAAGCTCGACCACCATGGTTGAGGCCAAGGGGTACAGTGCCCACGACGGCACGGCGATTTCGCTGGCGCGACTGGGCGGCCTGAAGTGCGGCATCATTACCAAGCGCATCAGCGAGACGGTGGCTACACGGGCGCGCGACCTGAAACTTGAATTCGTCTATCAGGGCTGCGCCTTCAAGATGCAGCCCATTCGCGAAATCATGGCGAAAGAGGGCGTGGAACTCGATGAGATCTGCTACGTGGGCGACGACGTGATTGATTTGCCGGCGATGCGTGAGGTGGGATTTGCGGTTGCCGTGGCCAATGCGCGCGAACGGGTGAAAGCCGAGGCGCACTACATCACCCCGAATTCCGGGGGTTACGGAGCTGCGCGCGATGCCGTTGAGTTCATCCTTGAAGCCAAAGGAATCTTGGACAAGTGCATCGACGCCTACATCGATGAGCGCAATCCAATTCCGCCATCGATGGACATCGGCAAGGGCGGGAGTCCTGCGTAACTGCGTACGGATATTGTGAACGTGTACACGAAAAAAGCGGTGATTCTTCTAAGCGGGGGCCTAGATTCCGCGACCGTGCTAGCGGTAGCCAAGAGCGAGGGCTATGAACCGTATGCGCTGTCATTTTCCTATGGTCAGCGCCATGTGTGGGAGCTGGAGGCGGCAAAGCGTGTGGCTGCGTCGATCGGCGTAGCCGAACACCGCATTGCTGCGATCGACCTGCGCATATTTGGGGGATCGGCGCTCACGGCTGACATTGCTGTTCCGAAAGGCCGTGCAACCAGCGAAATGGGTCACGGCATCCCAATCACTTATGTACCAGCGCGCAATACTATATTCCTCGCCTTCGCTTTGGCGTGGACAGAGGTTTTGGGCGCGACGGATATCTTCCTAGGCGTGAACGCGCTCGATTACTCGGGCTATCCTGACTGCCGTCCTGAATACATTACTGCCTTTGAAAAAATGGCCAACCTGGCGACCAAGGCCGGCGTGGAGGGCCGTTTAGCCCTCAAAATTCACACGCCGCTCATTGCGCTGACGAAGGCGGAGATTATTCGCCTCGGGTGCGATCTGGGCGTCGATTACGGCTTGACCAGCAGCTGCTACGATCCCGCTGCCGATGGCACACCTTGCGGCGAATGCGACTCGTGCCAACTGCGGGAAAAGGGCTTTCAGGAGAATGGGATCGACGATCCACTGAGGAAGACAGGCTGTTAGCACATAGCCACA
>Ga0335073_10005837_pt1 | contig 17291 bp, 16 predicted proteins | sample Lox_Sample_22_FD_207093 | JGI IMG/M metagenome (GOLD analysis project Ga0335073, IMG submission 207093) | Soil microbial communities from Loxahatchee National Wildlife Refuge, Florida, United States - Lox_Sample_2.2 | ecosystem: Environmental > Terrestrial > Soil > Wetlands | place: USA...
GCCGTCTCGAGTTGCTCGCGCGCCACGCTCAGGATCAGGCTTCGCTGGAGCTGTCCTGGCTGAACTTCATGGGCGCTCGCATTCCCCGCGCGCATCAGGTCGATGTCCCCGAGCCGCCCGCGGTCTCAGCGCTGGGTGGCAGCTCTGCATCGGTGCTGCTGGCGCACGCTTGTTGCGAAGCCACGCGCGCGGCCGCGCGCCACGCGATCGCCGAGCGAGCGGAGGCTGAGCTGTCTGCCGAGCTCGGACGTGCGGCGCGGCGGCTGCGCGCGCTGCGGGAGCGCTGGATACCCGAGCACGAACAGGCGCTCGCGGCGCTCGACCTGGCGCTCGACGAAGGCCAACGCGAGCAGGCCGTCCGCGTGCGATGGCTTGCCGGGCGTACATCAGTGGATAGTACTGACACTGTTCGCTAACAATTACGCACCGAGCGGTGCCAGGCACGCTACAATAAGAGTGTCAGAGCGTGAGTGTTTCCGTCAGGGAACGACCGCCAAACCGGCCAGCGGCGCACGGAGCCGCGAAGCCCACGGCACTCACGCTCTTGGCGTGAGAATGGCGTCACCGTCACCGTCAAGTGACTCGTGGGACATCCGCTGGGACGAGGTGAAATTCGAACCAGTCACGTGATCCGTAGTTTGTCGCCGCCGCCGCGGGATGTGACCGGATGCTCGCGACGCGGTGTGTCTCCACACTTACATCGGGGCGAGTCCGATAGGAGGTAACCGATGTGGCGAAAGGGATGTCCATTGTTGACTGGAGCTCTCGGCGTTGCGTTCATCACCGTCGCATGGCGCCTCAGAGACGCCCAGATCGAGCTCGATCGGATAGAGCGTCTGGTCGCCCTCCGTCAGGCCGTCGGCGCAGCGCCCGCCCTGGATGAGCCACCGCCGGCGATCGACCGAGGTGTGCCGGCACAGCCTCAACCGTCACCGGACATCGCCGGCGAGCCCTCGGATATGTCCTCCGAGTGGGAGCGGGCCGTCCCGCCGATGGACAGTTGACGGCGCAATCGGCGATGAGCGCCGAGGCCCCGTTCCCTCCGCTCGTAATGTCGCGCGACTGCGGGAAAGCCGCAGCCCGCGTTACAGGCATCTCCACCGCGTGAGGCGTGCGTACCCCCGATGGAGGGGGCGCAGGGCGATGGAAGACTCACGCGAACCCGCACTACTGAGGAGAGGACGATGACCGCCGAAGTACTGACATCGATACGTGAGCTCGACAGCCGCATGAGCGACGGCGTCCAGGTTCGGCTGCTGTGGTGTGAGCATGATGGAACGCTGTGGGTGACGGCGGTCAACACTAAGAGCGGCGACGCGTTTCGCGTGGAGGTGCACGATGGCGAGCGACCGCTAGACGTGTTCCATCATCCGTATGCATACGCCGCGCATCATGGCGTCGAGACCTCCGCGTTCGTGGTGTGCGGCGCCGAGCCGTCGATCGCCGCCTAACACCGCCGCGGCGCGGGCGTCGGCCAGCGTCTAGGTTTCGGCGCGTCCGCGGAGCACGACCTCGGACGCTTGACGAACCCGCTTACCCCTGGCTGGTGCGTGCTCGGCCTCGGCGAGCGTTCTCAGGTCGGCCTCGCCGCGCGCGAGCGCCGTCTCGGTCTCGAGCAGACCCCAGAGGACCGCCCCAAAGTTGCACGGTCGTGACTTCATCGTCCTAACCGCGGGGGAATCCACGAGGAAGAGCTTAACGCGAATTGCGAATCCGCCATATGTCGAGTTGGTACTGTGTGTCGCCTCAGCCATAGGTCCTTGGGTGGCTGGTGCGACCAGCACGAAGCTGTTTGCGCGGGCACCGCATACGGGCATGAGATCAGTCAGCCGTCGAGATTCGTTGATTCAGCGCGCCGCCGAGTCGCTCAGAAAATCCGAGCGTGCTGAGCGCCTCGGGATCGCCGTCGCGAATCGCATCCATCCGTGGACCGGGGTCGGTGGCCGCCGAGGTGGGTGACCGGGACCGCGCGACGGTTGCGGGGGTCCTCGGAGTCCTCGATGTCGCCCGAGGCGTGCTTGCCGACCTCGATCTGGATGTGGTGCTCGAGCGAGTCATCGAGGCCGCCCGTGACCTGACCGGGGCCCGGTATGCGGCGCTCGGCGTACTCGACCCCTCCCGCAGCGAGCTCGAGCGGTTCATCACGGTCGGCATCGACGACTCGTTACACAAGTCGATCGGAGCGCTACCGCGCGGCCGTGGCGTCCTGGGTGAACTGATCAGCCATCCGGAACCTTTGCGTCTGGCCGATGTCGGGGCCCACCCGCGCTCGTACGGTTTCCCGCCGGGTCATCCCGCAATGGACGGCTTTCTCGGAGTTCCGGTGCTCGTGAGCGGGCAGCCGTTCGGGAACCTGTATCTGACCGAAAAATCCGGAGGTGAGGAGTTCACCGAGGAGGACGAGCAGGCCGTGGTGCGGCTGGCTGACCTGGCCGGGGTGGCAATCGACCACGCGCAACGCTACGGGGACGTAGAGGCGCATCGCTCAGAGCTCAAGCGCACGGTAGAGGCGCTCGATGCCACGGTCCAGATCGCCCGTGCCGTCGGCGGCCAAACGAATCTCGACGCTGTGCTCGAGCTGGTTGCCAAGCGCGGACGGGCGCTCGTCTCGGCCGGTGCGCTGGTAATCGAACGACAACGGGGTTCGGAGATCGTGGTCGCAGCCCAGGCGGGCGAACTGCCGGGCGGATTGGTCGGGAGGACCGTGGATCCCCACGAGAGCGTCGCGAGCGCGGCGCTCCGGTCTAGGCGCACGTTGCGGCTCGAGGACGAACCCAACCTGGCGCGATTTGATCGTCACGGGCTCGGCCGGCTTGGTGTCAGCGCCGGAGCGGGTCTGGTCGTCCCACTCGTGTTCCACGGCCGAGGGTACGGAGTGCTGATCGCGATCGATCGCCTGCATAGCGGGCCGGCGTTCACAGCCAACGACCAACGACTGCTCGAGGCATTCGCTGCGAGCGCGGCAACGGCCGTCGCGACCGCCGAGTCGGTCGAGGCCGACCGGCGTCGGCAGAGGCTTGCCGCGACCGAGCAGGAGCGGGCTCGTTGGGCTCGTGAGTTGCACGACGAAACGCTTGAGAGTCTCGCCTCGCTACGGCTCGGCCTGGCCGCCCAGCTCACACGGCCCGACCTGGAGGCGGCGATCGACGCCATCCGCCACGCGGTGGGAAGGCTGGAGATCGAGATCGGCAACCTTCGCTCGCTGATCACGGACCTTCGACCCGCCGCGTTGGATGAACTGGGCGCCGAACAGGCAATCAAAGATCTCGCCGACCGTGCGCGCGTCCGCGGACTGGAGGTCGAGCTAACGATCGATCTGGCCCGTGAGCGGGAGCGTCGGCGTGACCCATACGCCGGCGAGCTCGAAACGGCGATTTACCGCATCGTCCGGGAAGCCCTGGCGAACGCGATCAAGCATGGCAAGGCCCGACGCGTCGCTGTCGAAATCGAGGAGGATCACTCGGGCGTCCGGGTGATCGTCCGCGACGATGGAGACGGCTTTGACCCGAGCGCCACGCCGGCCGGATACGGACTGCTCGGGATGCATGAGCGAGCCGAGCTCCTAGGCGGAACGCTCGCGATCGAGTCCGCGCCGGCTCACGGCACGACGGTGAGAGCAGTGCTCCCAGCAACGGGCAGGCGCGACGCGCAGGCCGGCTGAGGGCCCAAATCACCCGGGCGGTGCGTGCGCGGTGAACGAGGCTGCCTGAGGCGCGGGCTCCGAGGGCCGCGACGGCAGGACGACCAGCGCCAGCAAGACGCCACCGAGGACGACACCCGCGGCGATCTCGAGCGCCACGTGCATCCCGCTCATGAACGCCGCTCGGGCGGCGGTGGCGAGGCCGATGCCGAGCAGCCCGCCCACGTGCGTCGCCACCTCGAGCGCCGCCCCGAGCGACCCCAGGGCCGTCTGTTGGGCGGCCGCTGGCAAGGTATGGACTGCCGCGCCGGCGGTGAGGTTGTGCTGATAGCGGGTCGCCATGATGCTGCCGAGGATCGCAACGCCCAGCGCACCGCCGATGTTGAGGAACGTCCCGTTGGTTGCCGATCCAATTCCAGTGTGCTCGAGCGGCAAGGTCCCCATCAGCGATCCCGTGGATGCCGGCATCACCAGTCCCGCGCCGACGCCGATCATGATCGCTCCGGCTACGACGCCGGAATATGTGGTCGTCACGGTGGCACCCGAGATCTGCCAAAGGCCTGCTGCGACCAGGGCCAGCCCCAATGCAACCGTGAGCTTCGTGCCCAGGCGCCGAACCACGATCGCCGAGAGCGGGGCGACGACGGCGATGGCGCCCGCTGCCGGCAGCATCCGGATCCCTGCCTGCAGAGCGCTGTAGCCGAGCTGGAACTGTAGGAACTGCGTCAGGACGAACAGCATGCCCATCAGGGCGAAGCTCATCGTCGCGGTGCTCGCGATGGCGCCGGAGAACCCGGCCTGCCGAAAGAAGCGCAGCTTCAGCATCGGATGCGACGTCCGCGACTCCCAGCCGACGAAGCCCGCAAGAGTGAGAAGGCCGCCGGCGCCGGTTCCGAGCACCTCGGCCGAGGCCCAGCCGTGCGCGGGGGCCTCGATCACGGACCAGAGCACGAGCCCGAGGCCGAGGATCGACAGCAGCGAGCCAACGAGGTCGAGTCGCTGAGCGTGCTCGTTGCGCGAGTTGGGCACGAACGGGATTCCGGCAACCAGACCGAGAAGCGCAATCGGCACGTTGATCAGGAACACCGAACCCCAGGCGAAGTGCGCCAGCAGGAGGCCGCCGACGATCGGGCCGAGAGCTACGCCGGCGCCCGTCGTGCCGGCCCAGATACCCAGTGCTCGCTGACGTTCACCGCGATCGGTGAACGTATTGGTGATGATCGCGAGTGTCGCCGGCATGATCAGAGTCGCGCCGAGGCCCATGCTCGCGCGGGCCGTGATCAGCATCGCGGCGGAGTTCGACAGCGCGGCCCAGGTCGAACACGTCGCGAACAGCGCGAGTCCGACCAGGAAAGTTCGCTTGCGACCAACGCGGTCGGCAATGCTTCCCGACACCAACATCAGGCCGCCGAACACGAGCACGTACGCATCGACGATCCATTGCAACTCGCTGTCACTGGCGTGAAGGTCGCGCACCAGAGTCGGGAGCGCCACGTTCAGCACCGTGTTGTCGAGGGAGACGATCAGTAGCGGCACGCAAAGCACCGCGAGCGTCAGCCACCGGTTCACGTTCCGGGGTGACCGCGACGACGCGCGACGGTCGCGCGCACGCTCGAAACCATGAGACCGGCGACGCGACCTGTTGAACCAAGCACGATTCGCAGTTCTCTCCCGGATTGGTGGCATACACGGAAGATCGCGGCGCCGTGGCCGCCGGCCAACCGTAGGTCCCCACAGGCCTGCCCGGAGAACCCACGATGGGGTCTGCCATTCCGTCGTGGGGTGGGTCGATCGCTGAACGGCTTGAACTACTGATAACGCTGCGGGGCGGTACCGATGACGCTCGTCGCTTCCCGGCGTACGGTCGGTGTACGGGAGTGAACCTGGCTAGTCCGTCAAGTGAAAGGAGGACGCAAATGCCAGCCACCAAGAAACCGACTCCCAATCTGCACGCAACCCCGGCTGCGCGTGATCGGGCCGAGGAAGACGCGCGTCGGCTTGACCATGTCAGCGCCTCGCTCGAGGCGGCTCAGAAGGATCTCGCCGCCATCGGTGGAAGCCTCGGCACGGGCGTTCGCGACCTACGCCGTGACGTGGATAAGCTGTTGCGCGACGCGCGTCGCGACCTGGTCAAGATGCGCCGAGCCGTACAGCGTGATCTCGAGCGGCTCCAGCGAGATCTGACCGCGGCGGCGACCGCGAAACCGCCGGTGTCGCCTCGCGTCCGGGCTCCGGCGACCAGGCCGACACACCGGCGACCGGTCGCTTCGCACTGACCGTCTCCACGCACGCACTCGGGTTCAGTTGCGTGCATCAGCTGGCGCCCATCCGGGATTGTCCGCGAGACACAGCGTCGGTCCCGGATGGCGTCGCCAGCACACGCCGCAGCCTTCAGCCCCTCACCACTGCGGCCGGGTTATTCGGCGCGTCGATGTTCGCTGCGGCCACCGTGCCGTCGCTCCCCGGCGAGTTAGCTGCGATGGCACTGGTGGGCGCGGCCGGCACCGCGTTCATGGCTACGGGTAACAGCACGCTCCAGCTCACCAGCGACCCGAGCTTCCGCGGGCGTGTGATGGCACTGTGGGCGGTCACGTTCAGCGGAAGCACTCCGGTCGGCGCTCCGATCATCGGTGCAGTGTCGGAATTCGCCACCCCCCGCGCCGGGCTTGCGCTCGGTGCAGTGGCCTGCCTGCTGGCTGCTGCCCTCGGCGCGGCTGCCGTCACCCGCACGCCGCCGGGCGAGCGCAACCACCCCCATTCAGTACCAGTTGACTGGCCGTCCTACCAGCAGCCCGAAACGCCCTGACCCGTGGCGAGAGACTCACTCACGTGTAACGCAGCGCATCACCCGGCTTGAAAGCCACCGCCCGACGGAGCGGGATCACCATGACGAGAAGTGCTAGCACGAGGGTGCCGACAAGGGCCATCGGGATGTTCAGCGCCGGGAATGTGAACAGCACATGCTCGTTGAACACGTGCTCGGCGAGCGCGACCACAGCGTGAGCGAGGCCGAACCCGAGCGGGATGCCGATCAGCCAGCCGGCGAGCGCGACGGTCAATCCCTCGGTGGCAAAGATCCGCCTGACGTCGCGGGAGCGCGCACCGATGCACCGCAGGATGCCGATCTCGCGGGTGCGTTCGAGCACGACCATCGTCAGCGTGTTGATCAGCGCGACCATGCTGATCGCCACGATCAGCAATCCGAGCACGTCGATCGAGGTGGTGATGCCGCGGTAGGCGGCGCGGTCGTTTGCGGCGCCCACGTACTCCCTCTGCGTTGCGATCTGCAGGCCATGGGCCGCGAACGCGTTCTCGAGCCGCGTGTTCGTCCGATCGATCGCGCGGTGGTTGGACGAAGTGGTCTGGATCCAGTACTCGTTGACCGCTCCCGGGATGTGCAGCACGGACTCCATGGTGCTCAGCGGGGTGTACAGGACGGTGCCGTTCTCCTGCTGGTCCGAGACGATCCCGAGAACGGTGAACGGGGCCGGACCAGCAGCGGTCAATACCGTGATCCGCTGCCCAAGATGGATGCCCGAGGCGCGGGCGATACTGCGCTCGACGACGATCACGCGCGCTCGCGTGCGGGTGTCGGCGGGTGTAAGCAACCGACCCGATACGAGGTGGAAGCTGTACATCGGGCTATCTGGGATTGCCCAGACGTAACCATCCTGGCCGCCGAGCTTGACGCCGTTGCGCAGCTGTGGCTGGACGCGGGCGACGCCAACGGTCGATGCGATCAGAGCCTCCGCGCTTGGCGGAAGCGGCTGGCCCAGAGTGGATCCTGCCGAGATGTCGTAGCGGTAAGAGTTCCAGGACTCGTTGACCGTATTGGCAGTGCTCGTGGCCAGCGAGAGGAACGCGAGCAGCGTGGCGACGGCAAGAGCGACCTGGAGAGCGGTTGAGATGCTGCGCCTCCGGCGGCGGGCGACGCCGCGCAGGCCGATCTGCGCCGTGCGGGGGAGGAAGCGCGCGTGACGCAGCAGCGTGTCCAGGCGACCTTCGGGACCAGCCGCGGAACCCGCGGCCTGCAGCGTCTCGGCCAGCGGCAGCCTGGCCGCGCGCCGGACCGATGGCAGCGCAGCCAGCGGCGGCCCGATCACGCCGAGGGCGACGCTCGCGGCGACCACGGGCAGATCGACGCTGAACGGTGCGCTTATCGCGAACAACGACGAGGCCAGATACGACGTCACCGCCCACGACAACAGGATCCCGAGCACCGCGCCGGAGATTGCGCCCAGCCCACCGAACAGCATGGCGGTACGCAGGTACACGCGCCGGATCTGCTTACGTCGGGCGCCGATCGCCTTCATCGTCGCGATCTCGTTCGTCTGCTCCCCGATCAGTGTCGTCATGGTGCTGGACAGCAGCACGAGCGCACCGAGGAGAGCGAGCAGCGTCACTACGTAGAGGATGTTCGTGATCTTCGTAAAGGTGCTCTTCCCGGGCCAATCCCCCGGGGCACGAATCTCCGGCAGGTCGCTGAATCCGGTGAAGCCCGGGACCTTGTCCAAGTACTGCCGGATCGTGGTCACGCTTCGACGGGCGGCAGCGGCAGACGGGTCTCGCAGGCGAAAGGCAAGCCTCGTGTACCCGGGCGTGCCGCTCAGAGCCTCGACCGTTGGCGCGGTGGCGTACAGCACCACGATCGAGTTCTGGGCGATGTTTTGCCCACCCGCAAGGTTCCGTCCCTGTCCGCTGACCGAAAGTGCCATCCAGTTCCCGTTCGCGGCGCGCACGTGCACGGTCCCGCCGGCACCGGGCACGCCGCGACCGTACGCCGCGTTCTCCACGTCTGACAGAACCGATCCCGAGTTTGGGGCGGCGCCGGCCGTGACGGTGACCGCGTCGACAGACTGATGCGCGAACGACGACTTGCCGACCAGAACCGTTCGCCAGCCCGCACCATCGAGCGTCGAAAAGGTGACCTCCGGTTCGAACGCGGCGACGTTTGGTAGCGCTGCCAGGGCCCGGAGCCGCGCCGCGCTCAGAGCCAGCGGTTTGACCGTGAGCGTGGCATCGGCAAGCTTGTTAGCGGCGATCTCGCCATTCATCGCCCTGTTCATCAGCGTCGGCAGTGCGAACAGACCGACACTGGCCACGGCTATTGCCAGCGCGCAGACGGCGAACAGCGCTCGGCCGCGACGCCGCGTCAAGTCACTGACCGACTTGCGTGCCGCCGCTGAGACCCTCACTGTCAGCCTCCGGCGACGAGACCGTCACGGATCGTCACCACACGGTGGGCGCGCTCCGCGAGCGACAGATCATGAGTGACGTACAGCACGGTCTTACCTTCGGCGTTGAGCCGCGCCAGCAGTTCGAACATGTCCGCCGCGGTGTGTGTGTCGAGATTGCCGGTCGGTTCGTCGCCGACGATCAGCGCGGGATCACACGCCAGTGCACGGGCGATTGCGACCCGCTGCTGCTCGCCGCCGGAGAGCTCGGCCGGAAGATGGTCGAGCTTGTCGCCCAGACCGACGAGTTCGAGATTGTGGGCCGCCCGCTCGAACCGCTCTCGCTTGGAGCCGCGGCGCGCGAAATCCAGCGGGAGAACGGAGTTCTCGAGTGCGGTCAGCGTCGGGAGGAGCTGGAAGAACTGGAACACGATCCCGGCGTTCTCGCCACGCCAGGACGCAAGCGCCTCCTCGTTCAGCTGGTCGATTCGCTCCCCGCCAACGGTCACGGTGCCCGCCGTCGGGCGATCGATCCCAGTGATCATGTTGATGATCGTCGACTTGCCGCTCCCGGAAGGACCGACGATTGCCACCAGCTCGCCGGCGGGAATCGACAGGTCGATCCCGCGCAGAGCCGCGTACTCGAGCTTGCCGTTCCGGTAGACCTTCTCGACCCCGGCGAGCTCGATCAGCGCGCGTGTGCTCGCCGGCGATCCGGGCTGTCGGATCGCGAACGCGCTCTCCGACGTCACGGTCAGGCCTCTACGGGGTCTGAGGCGCGCGCCGCTAGTGAAAGCGCCAGCTCGGCCCCCCACGCTCGCGCGCGGTCGAGCTCGCCCTCCCCGAGCGGACCCTCGGAGTCTTCGACGAGGAAGCTCTCGGTGGCGACGACCTCCAGGCCGCGCCGTCGTAGCCGGCGGGCGATGCCGCGAGCCGCGACGCCGGTAAGCCAGGGCGACTTGTCGAGGCGCGTGTCGAACGCCGCGGCGCGTTGTGCCATGTCTGGCGGAAGGTCGCGAAGCCATGCGCGCAGCCCGGGCTCCTCGGTGATACCGGGCTCGATATGGCCGGCGCCGTCCTCGTGGGCTCCTTCGGCGGCGAGACGTCGGCTGCGGGTCGTTGACAGCCCGTGCATATGGGTGGGCCCGCCGACGACCAGCAAATCCACCGCGCCGCCTAGCTTGTCGGCCTCATGCACGGGCAGCACCGGCACCGAACCCAGCCCTTCGGCGATCGCCTGCGCGATCGTACGCGTGTTTCCGAAAACAGATTCGTAAACAACGATTGCGTCCATGATGTGCTCCTAGGACGGTTCTGTCGATCACTCCTCAGCCTGACGTGCTGCACGTGAACGCGCATCGCGTCCTTCCCTCAGGGGCGCTCGGATAACTACTGAGCGTGAGAGATCGCTACCCGACGACTCCCTGGGCGAGGTTGTGAGGCTGCTCGGCTTCGTGCAATGCCTTCTCGGCGTCGTGGGTGGCGGGTCTAAGATCGAACACGACCTCGCTGACGAATCGGTCGCGGGGAAGGGGAACCGTTCCGCGCACGCGTGTGCCGCCGCCCCCAGCAGAGACGACCTCGAGCAGGCCGCCGGCGGCTTCGATGCGATCACGCATACCGGTGATGCCGCTTCCTTCGCGATCGGCCTCCCGCGGGAGCCCGACGCCGTCGTCACTGACAATGAACTCGATCGCGTCGCGTCTGCGCGCCAGCGTTACGGTCACGGTGGCGCCAGGGCCGGCGTGCTTGGCCGCGTTCTGGATCGCCTCGCGGACGCAGAAGTAGATCGCTGCCTCGATCGTGGACGACGAGCGTCCGACGCCTTCGTCCACGACATAGATCGGCACAGGGGATCGGAGCGCAAGCGACCTCAGCGCGTAGGCCAGGCCGAGGTCGTGCAGCTCGGCCGGGTAGATGCCGTGCGCGAGCGCCCGGATCTCCTCGAGCGCGGCTTCGGCGTCCCGCTGGGTGGCGTCCAGTCGCTTGATCAGCTCGCCGTCGCCGGCGAGCTCCCGCGCGGACTGGAGGTGTATCTGCAGCGCCACCAGGCGCTGCTGCGCGCCGTCATGGAGATCCCGCTCGAGACGCCGTCGCTCACGCTCGCCGGCATCGATGATTCGTGAGCGGGAAGCCCGCAGCTCCCCGACGAGGCGGGCATTGTCTAGCAGCATCAGCGACGTCGCGGCGAGCCCCTCGAGGACGGTCGAGTCAGCGTCGAGGACCGGGTCGTGGACCAGCGCCGCGATAATCTGGTCGTCGCGCGTCACCCAGGTGACGCCGCGCTCCGAGCCTTTCCCGGGCAACCCCACCGCGGTCCCGTCGACGTCGACGAAGACGTGCCGCTCCGCCGACCACACCGCGAGCTTCAGCGACGGGTCGCCGAGCGCGTCGCCGAGCAACTCCTGGACCGCGGCGGGCGTGAGCGGCTTGCCGCCGGCTCGCACGGCGACCTGGCCGAGGCCGATGGCGGCGAAGACGTGACCACGGACCTGGCCGGCCAGGATCGCGAACGGAATCGCGATGACCAGGAAGCCGCCCGTGATCCGCAGCGTGAGGTGCAAGCCGAGCGAGGCGGGATCGACGAACTGGGTGATCAGAAAAACGACCACGCTTGCGATGAACACAGCAGCCACTGGGGCGATCGCGCGGCGACGGAGCCGGCCCGAGGATCGCGCCTTGGCGAGCAGCAACAACGCGACTCCGATCGCCGCGACCGTGAACTCGACGCGCACGGCGGTAGCAAGCGCCGCGCCGAGCGCAGCGTTGCCGCCGAACAACTGGAGCGCATTAGATGGACAGCGGTGACCGCAGTTGACGAACGACCCGCCCGCCGGCAGGGTCGGGGACAGCGCCAGGAGCGAACCCCACACGCCGGCGGTGACGATCGTAACCGCCAGCATGAACCTCCGCTCGAGCCGGGACTCGAGCCGGCCGCTCGGGAAGCAGAGGTACATATACGCCGTGCACACGATTCCGGCCGCCCACATCACCATTCCGAGGGTGTGCGCGAGCGGTTGGCTGGACCCCGCAAGCGAGGTCGCGGCGTACACGACCCCCACCCCCGTTACGACCGGACCGAGCGGACTCTCCGGTCGGCGCCACCACGTATAGGTCCCGACCGCCCAATACGCCGCGACGATCGCTGCCCGCCACAGACCGATCGCGCGGGCATCGACCAGCACGGGGCTGTGCACGCCGCTCCATGCCGTGCAGAGCGCGGCGGCGGCGCCTGCCGCGACGAGGATCGGCACCCGGGACGGGACCGGGCCGCCGCTCCGGGCCAACCGCGCTCCAGTGATCGATTCGACTGCCACGAACACTGGATGCTCATTTCGGCGCTCGATTAGGGCATCCGTAATAAACCCCGAGCACGGACGGGATGCAGTACGTAAGGCGTGCTCAGGCACACGGATGACGCCGCGCCGGTCTGAGTCGACCATACGTACATGCGTCCGCGGATTCTGATCCTTGGTGGCGGCACCGGCGGCACGCTAGCCGCGAACCGCCTTCGCAAGCGCTGCGGCGAGACCGCGCAGATCACGGTGATCGATCGAGACGACCGTCACGTGTATCAGCCGGGATTGCTGTTCGTTCCGTTTGGGCTCGCGGACCCGGCAAAGCTCGTGCGGCCGCGCCGGGCGCAGCTTCATGACGGCATCGAGTTTCGGCTTGCCGAGGTCGAGCGGATCGAGACCGCCGACAACACCGTGCTCCTCAGTCACGGCGAGACGGTCCCCTACGACGTGCTGGTGATCGCGTCTGGCGCCTCGCTGCTCTCCGGGGAGACCGAGGGTCTCACGGGCGAGGGGTGGCGGGAGCGGATGTCCACGTTCTACACGCTCGAGGGCGCCACGGCGCTGCGCGACGCCCTGCGCGCGTTCGATCATGGGCGGCTCGTCGTCAACATGGTCGACCTTCCGGTCAAATGCCCGGTCGCGCCGCTCGAGTTCTGCTTCCTGGCCGACTGGCATTTCAAGCAGCGCGGTATCCGCGACCGTATTCAGATCGAGTACGTGACCTCGCTCGATGGTGCATTCACTAAGGCAACGTGCAACCGCGAGCTGTCGGGGCTCCTCTCCGGCAAGGGGATCGACGTGATCACCGAGTTCAACACCGGTGAGGTGGACGGCGCCGGCGGCCGGCTGATCAGCTGGGACGATCGCGAGGTCCCATTCGATCTGCTGGTCGCGATCCCCCTGCATGGCGGCGCTGAGTTCGTCGGGCGATCGACGGGACTAGGCGATGAGCTTGGCTTCGTCCTCGTGGACCGCGGGACGCTCCAGGCGACTGCGGCATCGAACGTGTTCGCGATTGGAGACGCCACCAACGTCCCGACATCGAAGGCCGGCTCGGTCGCGCATTTCGAGGGCGAGACGCTGGTCGCCAACATCATCCGCTACCTCGAGGGGCGCGAGCTCAAGCCTACGTTCGACGGCCACACCAACTGCTTCATCGAAACCGGCTTCCACAAGGCACTTCTGATCGACTTCAACTACGAGACCGAGCCCCTGCCGGGATGGTTCCCCGAGCCACGCCTCGGTCCCCTGCCGCTTCTCCGCGAGTCGCGGCTCAACCACATAGGCAAGCTCGCGTTCGAATGGATCTACTGGCACGTCCTCCTGCCGGGCCGTCCCATCCCCGGTATCAGTGCCCAGATGCGGCCGGGCGGCAAGCGACTCGTTGCGGCCACGATGGAAAGGAGCATCCGATGACAACCACCCTGGAGACCCCGGTCGAGCGCGACCCCGAAGGCTTCTTCGTCCACCCCGAACAGTGGACCGAGGCGATGGCGCCGGACATCGCGCGCGAGAGCGGCATCGGCGAGCTGACCGATCGCCACTGGCAGGTCATCAACTTCATGCGCCGCGCATACCTCGAGAACGGCACCGCGCCATCGATCCGAACGCTCGGCAAGGCGTCCGGTGTCCCGATCAAGGAGCTCTACCACCTGTTCCCCAAGGGGCCGGCGAAGCTCGCCGCGAAGATCGCCGGCATTCCCAAACCGCGGGGCTGCATCTAGTGACTGCTGCTCAGTACCCGAGAAGAAGACAAGCGAGGACACGATGACCGATCTGCTCGAACATCCACAGTCCGTGACACCCCCACCGCCGACGATCGAAAAGGTCTCGATCATCATCTCCAGGGGCTCTCTGGAAGGCATCTACCCCGGGTTGATCATGGCGAACGGCGCGCGTATGGAGGGGATCGACGCCAACCTGTTCTTCACCTTCTTCGGGCTGGACGCGATCAACCAGGCCAAGCACGAGCACGTGAAGGTCGCCACCGTCGGGAACCCGGGCCTCCACCTGGCGACCTGGGCCGGCGGCCTCCCAGGTGTGTCCGCGGTCGTGACCCACAAGTTCGCGGCCGACATGGAGAAGCTCGACATCCCGCCGATTCCCGAGTTCGTCGAGATGATCGCCGACTCCGGCGCCGGGCTCTACGCCTGCAAGGCGTCAGTCGATATGTTCGGCCTGACGATCGACGACTTCGTCCCGCAGGTGCGAGACATCATCACGGTCGGAGAGTTCTACGGCCTGGCCGCCGGCGGCCAGATCATCTTCACCTGACGGTCAGTACTACTCGTTCGTTGCGAAACCCGCCGGGGACCTACCGGCGTGGCTGCCAACTGAAAAACCGAACGGACAGCAGGAGCCCCGCGAGCCCCCAGGCGGCGACGACGGCGACATCGCCCCAGTGGAAAGGTGTCCCCAGATAGCCGGCTTGCAGCCCTACCGCGAAATGACGAACGGGGAAGACCCGCGCGACCCACTGGATCCACTCGGGCGTGCTGTTGCCGAACGGTATGAAGATCCCGGAGAGGAACAGCAGTGGGAGGATCGCGATGTTGACGATCGGCGCGGCCGCGTCGGCGTTCGGGATCGCTGCCGTGATCGCGAAGCCAAGCGCGCAGAACGCGCCAGACCCGACAAGCAGCATCACGAGGAACCGAAGCAGAGTGGCGCCCGAGGGTACGTGCGCGCCGTAAGCGAGGTGACCGAACGCCGTCGTGATCACGACCAGCAGCAGCGCTACCAGCACCGCGTGCAGAATCCGGCTGGCGAAGAAGACCGCGTGTGGCAAGGGTGTTCCATCGATGCGTTTGAGGATCCCTCCGTCGCGACTGAACGTCGTGCTGATCGCCGTGTTGTTGAAGCAAGCGGTGATCACGCCAAACGCCGCCATCGACGCCACGTAGTAGGTCGATTCCTTCGCCGCGAGCGCGCCGATGTGAACGGTCCCGTTCCCCAGCAGCGCCGTGAAGATCACAAGGAACATCAGCGGGAACGTGAACGTGAAGAACGCTCGCGCCGGGTTCCGCCAGAACGCCTTGTTCACATAGCGCGCCTGGCTCAGCGTCAAGGCCGCCGCGCTCACAGGTCTGCGCCCCCGTCCGTCTGGCGCGTCAGCGCCAGATAGACGTCCTCGAGCGACGGCCTGATCACCTCGAGCCCCTCGAGCGCCAGGCCGCGTTCGATTGCCCACCCCGTGAGGTCGTGCAGCGCCACAACCGGATCGTCGACGCTCACTTCCACGAACCCGTCGACCGTCGTCATGCCGCCCAGCGACGGCGGCGGCTCGGAACCGCTCGGCGGTCTGTAGCGGATGCGAACGCCCTTGCTCTCGCGCAGCCCGAGCGTCGACGGCGGCCCTTCCGCCACAACCTGGCCGGCGGAGATCACGACGACCCGATCCGCGAGATATTGCGCCTCGTCCATGTAGTGCGTCGTCAGGACTACGGTCTTGCCGAGGGCGGCGAGGTTCCTGACCACCTCCCATGCCTCGCGCCGGGCGGCGGGGTCAAATCCCGTAGTCGGCTCATCGAGGAACAGCAGGTCTGGATCGCCGACCAGGGCGATCGCCATCTCCAGCCGCCGCTGCTGCCCGCCGGAGAGACGCACGACCCGCTCGTCCCGCTTCTCGCCGAGACCGACGACCTCGATCACCTCATCGACCGATCTCTGTCGCGGGTACAGGCTCGCGTACATCGTCACCGTCTCGCGAACGGTGAGATACGGCTCGACGCCGGTCGATTGGAAGACGATCCCGACCCGCGGCCGCAGGAGCGAGCGCGCCGACTCTGGATCGCAGCCGAGAACCTCTACCTCGCCCGCATCACGCGACCGGTAGCCCTCCAGGATCTCGACCGTCGTCGTCTTCCCGGCACCGTTGGGACCGAGTAGCGCGAAAATCTGGCCGACCGCGATGTCGAGGTCGACTCCGCGGAGCGCCTCAACCGTCCCGTATGCCTTCCGAAGCCCACGGACGCTGACGGCAAGCGACTCCCCACTGCCATCCCCGCGCCGCGCGCCGGTCGCCTCGACTGTCTGCGTGGTTCCCCGATGCGTCACGTGGCCGGGCATGCCGTCCGAAGTTAATTCGCACGGCACGGCTGGGCATCCGAAATAACGCGCACGCCGCCGAGGATGAACGCGGATTCTCGAATGCCCTACGCGATCGCTGTTGGTGCTGCCGCGCGTTCTAGACGACCACATTGCACCGAAGCAGAGTCCCGAGGTCGGGCTACTGCGAGCTCGAGCGTTGATGCTGTCGATATGGTTCGATGCTCTTCACGCGTGGCCGAAGGTGACGTCGGGAAGTACGCGGCGCGCCCAGCGCGGGAGGTACCACGCCCAGCGACCCATCAGACGCAGCAGGACGGGCAGTAGCAGCAGCCGGATCAGCGCGGCATCGAGCAGCACCGCGACGCCGAGGATGATTCCCATCTCCTTGGGCGGCAGCGGACCGGAGAGCGCGAAGGTGAAGAACACGGCGACCATCACCGCACCGGCGGCGAAGATCACTCGGCCGGAGTGGGCGACGGCACCGACCATCGCCTCGCGCGCGTCATGGGTGTGGTCCCAGTGCTCCTTGGCCGCCGAGAGTAGGAACACCGTGTAGTCCATTGAGATCGCGAAGATCATCGCGAAGAAGAACACCGGCCCCCAGGCGTCCAGGAAGCCCTGGGACTCGAACCCAAGAAGCGAGTGCAGAGCACCGTCCTGGAAAATCCACTTGGCGACTCCGAACGCGGCGCCGGTGGCGAGCAGGTTGGTGAGCACACCAACGGCCGCTAGCAGCGGTGCCTGGAGCGCGATCAGGAGCAGCAGGAACCCGAGCGCGAGCACAACGCCGATGACGAGCAGCGTCTTGGCCGACAGCGCGACCTGCAGGTCGTGGTTCTCGGCCACCGCTCCGCCGACGAGCGCGCCGGTCGGCAGTTCCGCGCGCAGGCGATCGATGGTGCGGCTGACGGCAGGATTGGACGGATCCTGTCTCGGAACGGCCGTGATGAGTGCGTAGCCCCCTCTGGTCTGCGTCGGCACCAGTGCTGCCACGCCTGGGTCGCGGCGGGCGATCTGCCGCGCGGCGGCCGCATCGGCGGCGGGCGTGACGATCTGCAGCGGCCCGGTCGCGCCGGGTCCGAACGCGGCCTGGACCTGCTCGTAGCCGATGCGTGATCCGTCGGAGGT
>Ga0335073_10005838_pt1 | contig 17291 bp, 16 predicted proteins | sample Lox_Sample_22_FD_207093 | JGI IMG/M metagenome (GOLD analysis project Ga0335073, IMG submission 207093) | Soil microbial communities from Loxahatchee National Wildlife Refuge, Florida, United States - Lox_Sample_2.2 | ecosystem: Environmental > Terrestrial > Soil > Wetlands | place: USA...
GGCGGTAAAATTCCCGCCTCACGTAATTAAGATAACGACCTGACAAGCCAAGCCGTCTAATTATGAAATCGAATCGAACGAGTTTCGGACTTACCTTACCTCAGCGCGCCACGCTGTTCGGCGTTGGGAGCTGGGATCACATGCTTGAGTTGGCGCGTGAAGCTGATCGAAATGACCTATTCGATTCAGTTTGGGTAGGCGACAGTGTGATGGCGAAGCCGCGCCCCGAATCAATCGCGCTGCTGGGCGCACTGACCGCGGCGACGAAACGCTTACGCCTGGGCGTTGGTTGCATGGCGAGCTTCGCGCTGCGCGAACCGGTGCTCTTTGCCGAGCAGTGGGCGACCCTCGATTTCATATCCAACGGACGGATGCAGCTTGCGGTTTGTACCGGTATCGGACTCGGAGGCACCAGCGCTAAAGAAGGGGCAATATGGGGCGTCCCGGATTCAGAACGCGGCGCCCGCATGACCGAGAACATTACGATATGCCGAAGGCTATGGAACGAGGAGCGTGTAAGTTTTGATGGCGCCTTCCGTTCGTTCGTCGATGCCAGCGTTAATCCCAAACCGATTCAGCGGCCTTGCCCGATCTGGATCGCCGCCAACCCACGACCGACGCTTTCGGGCAGGCCGTTACGGCGCGTGGCGGAAGTCGCCGATGGCTGGATGCTGGCCCAGGTATGGCCGGGCTTATTCGGTACGCTGTGGAGTAAGCTGTCGAAGCATCTCGCCGCGGCCGGCAAAAGTGCGAATACGTTCGCCAACATCGCGTACCACAACATCAATGTCGCACGCGATCGGGCATCCGCACTGGCCGAAACCCGGCGGTTTCTCAATGAATACTATGGACCGGTCTTCTCGGCGGAACAGGCGGAAGGATGGACCGCCGCCGGCACGCCTGCTGAGTGTATCGAAGACCTAAATCGGCTGATTCGCGCCGGAGCCAAAGCTATAACTTTGCGTATCACCGGTTGGAATCAGAACGAACAATTCAATCGGATCGCCGCTGAGGTGCTGCCCTACGTCGATAGCCAGCCACCGTCATGAAGCCTTTAGCTGCAAGTGCTTTCGTGATTCTTCGCGAATCAGGCGCTCGAGGATGCGGCGTGCATGAATCGGCGCCGCATCACTTTGAATATTGACTAAAGGCGCGCCTTGCGTCAGCTCGTTCCATCGTTGCTGAGTCTCGAGCACTTCCCAATCTTCCAAGAAGGTTCGATGAATTTCCTGAAACATCGACTCCGTCGCGGCCTGATCGTTGGGAGCGCGATCCTGCGCGATCGCCCAGAAATAGTGAGAACTGGTCTCCGTTTCGGGAGTGATCGCGTCGAGGTTTCGTAAACCGATGCCACCCTGACGCCGCCCTTCGGGCGCGCCGGTCCCCGTATCAGTCGCGCCGGCGTAGAGATTGACGAACACGGGTGGCTCAAAGCGAATTATCTGCCAGCGATCGATGTTGCCCTTGAATCCCGCGCGGGCATAAGTCGGAGGAGGTTCGATATCGATCAGCCAACGGTTAACAGTGGCGGTATCTTCCGTCAGTTCGTTTCGCACCTGCGCTTTTTCAACATTCGCCGCCGAGCCAATCGTTCCCGGATGGACAAAAGTCAAGTGGCTCAAGTCGAGAAGATTGTCGAGAATCAGCCGGTAGTCACACTTGATATGAAGCAGTTCACTTTTGGCGCCCCATGCGGGATCGTCAAGCCAATGAAAGTCCACTAACGAGGATTCGTCAGCAAGCGCCGGATCACCCATCCAAATCCAGACCCAACCCCAGCGTTCGATCACTGGATATTTGCGGATGCCGCCTCGCTCCGGAATCTGGTTCTGCCCGGGAATCTTGACGCAATTGCCCGCGCAGTCAAAAACCAGCCCGTGATAGCCGCATTGCAATGAATCGCCGATCAGTTTCCCTTTGTGGAGCGGGTAACTGCGATGGCTGCAACGATCTTCGAGGGCAACCGGCTCGCCTTTTTCGGTGCGGAATAAGACTACGGGTTCATTCAGAAAGATACGGCCCAATGGTTCGCGGCTGACCTCACCGGCCAGCGCCGCGACATACCAGCAATTCTTCAGAAACATCAACTGACTCCAAACCAGGGAACTTAATCTGATCGAGAAAATCGTATCGCTTCAGTTCAAGCCGTAGTAGCGCTTGGCCCCGCCAGCCAAGACGCTTCGGAGAGTCGCAGGCGGCAGACCCAATTGCTTAATCATGTTCGGCGCGCCCCAGAAGCCGTCGAAATGAGGATAATCGGTGGCCCACAGGATGTTTTCCGGCCCAAGATAATCAGCCAGCAGAAGCAACGAGCGCTCGACCGGCTCAAATGAAATGAAACACTGACGGCGAAACAGTTCACTCGGCCGAGTGGTCAGGCCGGTATCATTCATGCCCTTATCATCGAAATGCCGATCCATGCGATCGAGCCAACCTGCCATCCAGCCGCCGCCCGATTCCAGGAAACCTACGCGAAGCCGCGGAAAGCGATCGCAGACGCCACACATGATCATGCTGGTCGCCGCCGCCATCATCTCAAACGTATGTGCGACACAGTGGCGGACTGCACGGCGATCGCCTTCGAATCGATCCATCGCGAGTGTCGGCTGGCCGCTCTCGGCGCCACTGTGAATACCCAGCGCGACATCTAATTCTTGCGCCGCTTGCCACAACGGATCGTAATCGAGGGAATGAAGAACACGCCCGTTATATGGGTTAGGCCGGACGAATCCAGCTCGAAACCCGAGTTCGCCCACAGCAAAGCGCAACTCCTGCACGGCTAAATTGACAGCCTGCATCGGGAGCATCGCCACCCCAAATAATCGATCGGGATACGGACGGCAGTAATCGGCGAGCCATCGGTTGTAGGCACGGCAAATCGCGGCGGCTAACTCAGGCTCTGCGACTGCACCGAGGAATAATCCCAGGCTCGGATAAAGGAAGGCTGCATCGATCCCTTCAGCTTCCATATCGGGGATGCGCGCGTGCGGGTCGAAACCACCCCGACGCCCTTCCGCGTATTTGATCCAGACCGAAACTTTGCCCTCGCGAGCGCCAATTGCGCCGGTCGCCCCGACTTTCACGCGGCGGCGTCCCGGTCCATTATCGGTTACTTCCTGCTCTCCCAGTTGAAGTACCTCGGCGCCGTCGCTGGTGCAGCCCAATCTTGGCGCACGATCACGGAACTTGGGTTCAATGTAGTTCAGCCAGAGATCGGGCGGTTCGAGCACGTGGCCGTCGGCATCAATGACGTCATACTCGCTTGACATGAAGACTCCCATCTTTCACGAGAAGATGCCATCTAACCACCCGCGTCAGGCGCAAACAAGAATGCCACGCTTGGCAATCACGGCTGAGGATGGGTCAATCATCCATCAGTATTCGCGTCAGGGATGTACGAGCGGAGACTTTCTGCTGCGACGGTGTCCTAACCCGACAGTCGGCATCCTTTGAGGGAAACAATCTCCGGGAATGACGCTTGCGGCTCAACAGCCCGGCACGGCCTCGCAAGCGAGGCTTCGGATTCTTCAGGCCGGATCGCAGCCTCGCACCGGCACGGCCTCGCAAGCGAGGCCTATGGGGGGGTTAACCGTGGCCATCGATGAAGACGCGGCGGTACTTGAACAGCCACTCGCCATCGACTTTGCGCAATTCGTCCTGATAGCGGCCGATTGCCTGCAAAGCGGCCTTGCCGTTCTTGCAGTGATAGTAAGTCAAGTAGCAGCCACCCTTTGCCATATCACCTTCGATCCGGAAGGTAACGTTGGTCATCATATGGCGCACCTGGGCGTCCCCATGCGAGGCCGTGTAAGTCGAGGTGAACTTTGTCAGCGCTTCGTGGCCCTCATGGCGCCCGAGCCGGGGGCTATCAAATACGCCGTCGGCCGTGAAGCATCTGACCCATTCATCATAGGGGCCGTAGTCGATAGTGAACGCATAACGCGCATAGAGCTCGCGAATTTGCTCCCGGTCTTCCAAGGTCCCCGTGATGCTCATAGTCAACCTCTCCTGCCGAAACTAGACCGAACGACAACGCTTCCGAGACGCATCGCCACAATCAGAAGGCTACGCGCTAGATAACTCCACCTTCGCGCAGCCGTGCCACGTCATCCCAACTATAGTCCAATAACTCAGTCAAGATCAGTTCAGTATTTTCACCTAGTTCTGGCGCTCGTCCGCGGGCATTACCGGGCGTCTTGCTGAAGCGGACTGGTACGCCTACCAGCTTGGTTTTGCCCAGTTCCGGATGGTCATAGTCAACGATATATTCGTTGGCGAGCACTTGTTCATCATTCGGCAGATCGTTGATTCGGTTGACGACGGTATAAATAAAGTCGCCGCCATGCTTCAGGATGTTCATCCATTCGGCACGCGGCTTGGCCGCAAAAACGCGATCCAGAACCGCAACCAGTTCACGATGATTCTTCCCACGCGCGCGCATATCCTTGAAGCGATCGTCGTTGATCAACTCCGTAATGCCGAGCGCCTTGCAGAAATCACTCCAGTAACGATCGGTCTGCAGCATCCCGAGGCTGAGCCATTCGCCGTCCGCACATTTGTAGTGATTCCATAGCGGATTGTAGGCATCGTCGCGCGTGGTCCGCGCCATTTCCTTGCCCATGATCGTGCGCATCGAAACGTTCAGGCCCTGCAGCGCGATCATCGAACCGAGATGCGACGCATTCACTTCCTGGCCGACCCCGAGCCGTTCGCGCGCTACCAATGCGGTCATCACGCCGTACGACAGCATGATTGCGCCCATCTGGTCGGCAACCCCGCCCATCAGATAGACCGGCTCCTCGGACTCGATACCGGCAATATTCATAATTCCCGAGCGTGACTGCGCAAGATAATCAAATGACGGCTCGCCACTGTCGGGACCCTCGGGACCGTAGCCGGAAGCGCTGGCATAGATGAGCTTGGGATTGCGCGCGCTGAGGTCCTTGTAGCCAAGTCCCAAGCGGTCGGCGACGCCCTTACGGAAATTCTGCACGAAAACGTCACTTTTTGCGGCGAGTTTATAAACGATTTCTCGCGCCGCAGGCTTCGTCAGATCGAGCGTCAGGCTTTGCTTGTGACGATTATTAGCCTCGAAGTAAAAGTTGTGGCCGCTCTTGGACGTAGCGGAGGCCCCGCCGATCGCGAAGATTGCGCGGCCCGGGTCGCCCTTGTCGCGCTCTTCGATCTTGATCACTTCGGCGCCGAGGTCGGCGAGCATCGCGGTCGCCACCGGGCCTTGCTGCCAAATCGTCCAATCGATGACCCTAATACCTTTTAATGGTGCGTCCATGGATTTCCGTATACCACAGAACGCTCCTGATCGATTAGCGCTCAAGGCGACTGAATTCGGTTAAACAGGGCTTGAGTTTCGAGGCGGGACCAAGCATCTCTATTCAATCGAATTGATTGAGGCTCCGTGAACGAGACTCGCGATGCTGCGTTATCTGATCAACTTTCTCTATCCGCCGCGTTGTGCAGCGTGTGATCGGCGTTTAACGACAGACGCCCGCCAGCGTGTTTGCGCCGAATGCATCGGCCGGATTGAGCGTTTGCCGGAACCGGTCTGCGCTGTGTGCGGCGTACCGATCGCTTCTGCGATCGGCAGCAAAGCATGGTGTGGAAGCTGCACCGAAGCACCGCCTCATTTCGGGCGGGCGCGCGCGATTGCCCGTTATCGAGCCGGTGTGGATGAAGACGTACAAGTGCTCCCGTCGCTGATCCGGCGTCATAAGTATGGCCTCGATCAATCGTTGGCCCATGCTCTCGCCGAATGCCTCGGCAGTCCTCTACCAGTCGAAAGCAGTGATTACGACCTGATCATGCCGGTACCGCTCCATCGGGCGCGTTTGCGCTGGCGCGGATTCAATCAGGCGGCGTTGCTTGGCGATGCAATCGCGCGGCGCCTCGAACGTCCGCTGGATGCCGCTTCGCTGGTGCGTGTGCGCGAGACCGATCCGCAGACGGGCAAAAGCATGCGCGAGCGCCGGCAGAATATCCGCGACGCTTTCGCGATTCGGCGTCCGGCAGGTATCGCGAATCGGCGCGTCTTGCTGGTTGATGACGTGATGACCACGGGTGCGACGGTCGACGAATGCGCGCGGACGCTACTGGCCGCGGGGGCGCGGCGCGTCGACGTGCTGACGCTGGCGCGGGCGCTATGAATCAGGAGCGGCGCGCGGATTGGGACGAACGTCATCGCGAAGGCACAGCCGGAACCCCGGAACCGTCGCTGGTCGAGATGCTGCCAATGTTAGCGCGCGGGCGCACGCTCGATATCGCGGCCGGTCTTGGGCGTAATGCGATTGCGCTGGCATCGGCGGGGATGCGTGTAATTGCCGCGGATTACTCTGAACGGGCCGCTCTGGCCCTGCGTCAAACTGCCCGCGAGTATGGCTTGACGATTGAACCCGTTATAACCGATGTCGAAGACGGCTGGCCGTTTCGTCCGGGCAATTTCGACCTGGTGGTAAATATCAATTTTCTGAATCGCGCGATGGTTCCGCATCTGCTTGACGCACTGAAACCCGACGGGATGCTCTTTTTTGATACCTTCCTGATCGATCAGGCCGAATTGGGCCATCCGTGCGACCCTGCTTTCATGCTGCACCACTATGAATTGCGTGAGATGCTGTCGGCGATGGAACTGCTGCAGTACCGCGAAGGAATCGTGACCTATCCCAGTGGTAAACAGGCATGGCGCGCAACGGCGCTGGCGCGGCGGCGGAGTTAGCCGGTCCGATGGCTCGCGCACTCACATACAAGGATGCAGGCGTCGATATCGAGCTGAAGCAAGCGCTCGTCCCGCTATTTCAGCGGCTGGCACGCTCGACGACCGGTGCCAGTGTACTCGAAGGAATCGGCGGCTTCGGTGCGATTATCGGACTCAACGGAGCGGCGCGGATGCGGGAGCCGGTGCTGGTCGCTGGCGCCGATGGCGTCGGAACCAAGCTCAAAATTGCTTTTGCCACAGGAAAGCACGATACGGTTGGGATTGACTGCGTAGCGATGTGCGCGAATGACATCATCTGCCACAACGCGCGTCCGCTGTTTTTTCTCGATTACATAGGTTGCGGCAAGCTCAAGCGCGACGTCACACTCGAAATCGTGAAGGGTATCGTGCGCGGCTGCGCTTTGGCGGAGATGAGCCTGGTCGGCGGCGAGACGGCGCAGATGCCGGGTATCTATAAGACCGGCGAATATGATCTCGCGGGCTTCGCGGTCGGTATTGCCGATCGCAGGCGGCTTCCCGATCCCGCGCGGATGCGGCCTGGCGACGTGCTGGTAGGGCTCGCCAGCGACGGACTGCATTCCAATGGCTTTTCGCTCGTGCGCAAGGTGTTGCTTGAGCGTGCACGGATGCGGCTCAATGTGCACGTCGCTGAAATTGGTTGTACACTCGCCGAAGAGTTGCTGCGGCCGACGCGGATTTACGCTCGAATCGCGGCCGAGCTGTTCGAGCGTTTTCCGCTGCGCGGCTTAGCCAATATCACCGGCGGCGGGCTGCCCGAGAATCTTCCGCGTGTGATACCACCGAACCTGCAAGCGGTCCTCCGGCGCGGTTCATGGCCCGTGCCTCCAATCTTTGATGTGATCGCGCGCCTCGGGAAAATAAGCCGGACTGAGATGGATCGCACTTTCAATAATGGCATCGGCATGGTCGCGATTATCCCGCCCGCCAGGGCCGACGAGGCGATTCGTGCGATGCGGCGGCGAAAGCAGCGCGCGTTCGTGATTGGCGAGGTTCGCAAAGGTCCCGCAGGAGTGGTCTTCGCATGAGTGGCGGCGGTCGTGAGCGGCCGCGAGTCAAGCTCGGCGTTCTAATCTCCGGTGAGGGAACCAACCTGCAGGCGATGATCGACGCGATAGAATGCGGCCAACTTAAAGCAGATATTCGCGTCGTCATCTCAAACCGGGCCACGGCGCGCGGGCTGGAACGGGCGCGACGCCATGGGATCCCCGCCAAAGTGATTAGCCATCGGGGCAAGCCGCGGGAAGAATTCGATGGCGAGTTGGTTACGACTCTGCGAGGGCTCGGCGTGGATTTGGTCGCATGCGCGGGTTTCATGCGGCTGCTCTCTCCGGTGATGGTGCGAGCCTTTCCAAATCGGATCATGAATATTCATCCGGCGCTGTGTCCGGCCTTCCCCGGCGTTGACGCGCAAAAGGCGGCCACCGATTATGGCGTCCGTTTCACCGGATGCACCGTGTTCTTCGTCAATGAGGGTGTCGACGACGGCCCTATCATCATTCAGGCTGTAGTGCCGGTGAATCCCGAAGACGATGCGGCCGTGATCGCCGATCGGATTCACATGCAGGAGCATCGGATTTACCCCGAAGCGATCCGGCTCTACCAGGAAGGCCGCCTCGCAGTCCGGGGGCGCAAGGTTTTGATTCGTGACGCGGCCGCCCCAGCCGGACAGGTGTTGATTAACCCTCCGCTCGAATGACCCGTGCAGTAGGAGGCCGGTCGGATCGGCCCTTGCTCATGATTATTATTGGCGAGAGAATGCCGAAGAGAGGAATCCAGATGGCCAAAGTCGAAATGTACACTACCAAGGTCTGTCCCTTTTGCGTCCGGGCCAAGGCGCTGTTGAAAAATAAAGGCGTTGCATTCGAGGAAATCGACGTAACCCACGACGCGGATTTGCGGGAAAAGATGGTCGAATTGTCCGGCGGACGGCGTACCGTGCCGGAGATCTTTATAAACGGCAGGATCATAGGCGGTTTTGACGAATTGAGCGCCCTCGAACGTCAGGGACGCCTCGACGAGTTGCTGGCGCAGCCCGGCTGAGACCGCCAAGAGCGATCAAGTCGGCCTTCCGGGCTATAGAAAATTAGCGGCGAGTTGAATTGAACGACCTCTTCGACAGCGAGCGATTCCCGGATAACTTTTACAAAGGCATGATCGTGATGCTCGACCGGGTGCGCGGCCGCGGTCTCGTGAGGTCGTTCAGTGGCAAAGAGATCGCCTTTCGCTTTCCCTATGTGCAAGTGATCGGAGCACCGCTTGGCGGCAGGATGCCGGGAATCCAGTTGCTTAGCGAGGGTGACAGCGTTGGCTTCGACGTCGGCTGGACCTCTCACGGACTCTGCGTGACGACTATCCGGCCGGCGCCAGCATCCTCGTGAGCGCGACGCATAGTGCGTCGCAATCGGCCTAATGCAAAGCCAAAGCGATTCGCAAATGGCGCTCAGATTCTGACGCGAACGGCTCACAACCTTTCATTTCATACGGGTGTCGTGTGCCCGATGGGGGCATCGGGCTCGTTGGTCCCGAGTACGGGTTCGGATGCGAGCCCTATCTTTGCAGACCTTGAGTCGAGCTCAGCCGATTTTTGTTCTTGTCAAGGTCCGAGCGACCGCGTCGTGCCATAGTGCGAGGAGATGCTCGCGCTCGGCCTGGTGCATCGTGGGTTTAAAACGCTTCGGACGACCGCCGATGCGATCGCGAACTCGGTCCGGCGCACGCCATAATCCAACGGCGAGGCCGGCCAATAGAGCCGCGCCGAGCGCCGTAGTTTCGAGCATCGCGGGACGCCGCAATGGCCGTCCCAACAAGTCGGCCTGGAACTGCATCAGATAGTCATTCGCTGCCGCGCCACCGTCAACGCGCAATTCGCCAACCGCCCCGTCCATATCCTTCTCGATAGCCGCCAGCACGTCGGCGACTTGATAGGCGATGGAATCGAGCGTCGCGCGGACCAGATCGGCGCGAGTCGTCCCACGGGTCAGGCCGAAGATGGCCCCACGCGCTTCGCTATCCCAATAGGGGGCACCCAACCCGACGAACGCAGGAACGACGAACGGATGGGTTTGGTCACGGCTCCTTCGGGCGAGCGCAAAAGTTTCGGCAGAGGATCCGATAAGGCCGAGTTCATCGCGCATCCATTGGACCGCAGCCCCGGCAATAAAGACTGAGCCTTCCAGTGCATAGGAGGGCGCGCCCGACGAATCGAGCGCCGAGGTCGCCAGCAATCGGTTGCGCGAAGCGATTCGTCGATTGCCGGTATGAGCCAGCAAAAATGCTCCGGTACCGTACGTGACCTTCGCGTCTCCAGCCTCGATTCCGCCCTGGCCGAACAGCGCCGATTGCTGATCACCGATAGTGGCGGCAATTGGGATCGCGCGACCGCATAGAGTTCCACGTGCGGCCTCGGCAATTGGGCCACGCGAACCCACCAGCGACGGCAGCATCGAGGCTGGAACGCCGAGCATTTCGAGCATCACCGGATCCCATTCGAGACGGTCGAGGTTGAGCATCATCGTGCGCGAGGCGTTGGTGTAATCGCTGGCGAAGACCGTCCCGCGCGAGAGCTTGAAGATGAGCCACGTCTCGATCGTGCCGAAGCACAGTTCACCCTCCACGGCACGGCGGCGAAGCTTGCTGTCGCTATCGAGCAGCCATTTGAGCTTGGTACCCGAGAAATAGGGATCAGCCAGCAGGCCGGTGCGAGCTTGGATTTCGTCCTCGCGCTCGCGCAGGTTGTCGCAGATTTCTGCGCTACGGCGGCATTGCCAGACGATCGCGCGATGAACCGGACGGCCGGTCGCGCGTTCCCACACCACGAAAGTCTCGCGCTGATTGGTAATGCCTACGCCGGTTAGGTCGGAATCATCGATTTTGGCCTTGGCGATGGCTTCATGTGTAAGCCGGACCACCGAACGGTAGATCTGCTCAGCGTCATGTTCGACCCATCCCGGGCGCGGATAATATTGACGAATCTCGCCGTAGGCGCGGCTCAAAATGCGGCCGGACGCGGCGATAACCATCACCGTAGTGCCGGTGGTGCCCTGATCGATTGTGAGGATTGCCTTGGCCATGCCGGTGGAACAGATAGCCGAAATGAACGTCATACGGAATCAAAATTCACCGCTCTTACCCACGGTTGACTGCCTCGAATGATGGCTGCTAAACGGCGCTGATGGAGCAGCTCTGGCAACGGTCAAAACGGGTGAAAGCTGACTTGCTAATGGCCAAGTCGAAAGCCATGATAGGCGCGCTATGGGCGGGCACGATTGTAGCGTGCGGCGAATGGGATGAGTCGTATGAGTGAGTTGATGGAAGACCGCCAAGACCTGATTCAAGGTCGCGATGACCTCATCCGCTATTTCGAAAGCGGCGCCAAGCCACGGGAAAAATGGCGAGTCGGGAGCGAATACGAAAAGGTCCTGGTGAGAGTCAAGGATGGCCGCGCCCTGCCCTTTTCCGGTCCCGACGGCGTTGAAGCGCTGCTGAAACGGCTGATCGACCGCTACGGTTATACGGCTGACGACGAAGAGGAGCGTATCGTCGCGCTAAAGGGCGAACGTGCGCCGATCACGATCGAGCCGGGCGGGCAAATCGAGCTGTCAGGCGAGCAGTGTGAAAATATCCATTGCGCAAATCGCGAGTTCAGCACTCATGTTCAACAATTACTTGAAGTTGGCCATGACCTGGGCGCGACCGTATTGGCCCTTGGGATGCAGCCGATGAGCCGGATCGAAGAGATCGAACTGCTGCCCAAGACCCGCTATCACATCATGTATCCGTACATGGCCCGAAAGGGACGTCTGGGCCAGCGGATGATGAAGCAGACCGCCGGAGTTCAGGCCAATCTCGACTACGCCGACGAATCCGACGCGATTCGTAAATTCCGCCTGAGTATGGGGCTGGTTCCGCTGATCTACGCGATTTTCGCCAACTCGCCTATTTCAGACGGCAGCCTGAACGGTTACCACAGCTATCGCGGCCATATCTGGTACGATACTGACCCGGATCGCTGTGGCGTACCGCCTTTTGTCTTTAGCGATGAATGCGGCTTCGAGGATTACGTCGAATATGCATTGGACGTTCCGATGTACTTCCTTATCAGCGACCATCATTACACCGATCTGACCCGTCCCCCCGGCATCAGTTTCCGTCAATACATGGAGCGTGGATGGGATGGTCAGCGAGCCACGCTGGAGGATTGGTCGAACCATCTAACGACAGTTTTCACCGAAGTACGGCTCAAGAAGTATGTCGAAGTGCGGACTGCCGATAGTCAGCCTCCACACTTGATGCTCGCGCTTCCGGCGCTGTTCAAGGGCTTGCTTTACGACGATGATTGTCTGGACGCAGCTTGGGATCTGGTCAAGCGCTGGAGCTATGCGGAGCGGATGGCATTGACCGACTCGGCGCACAAGATCGGCCTCGAGACTCGCGTCGGCCGCGTCACGTTTCGCGACATTGGGCTTGAATTGCTCAATATCGGCGCTGCCGGTCTGATGCGCCAGCGGGCGTTGAATGAGCGTGGTGAGGATGAAAGCATCTATTTGTTGCGTTTGACCGACTTGGTGCGCAGCGGCCATTCCCATGCGAGCCTGGTGATCGAACAATGGAAAGGGCGTTGGAACTATACGGTCGAGCGGATGGTCGAGGGCTGTTCCTATGAGGCGGAGGTATCTTACTGAATGACGCTGAACCTGGAGCGTTACACCATCGTACTCAACGTATTGCTGGTGGCGGCGATAGCGTACTTTGCGGCCCTGAGCGTCAGTGATCTGTTTGCGATGAGGCTCGCAGCGAACGCGGTGCCGCCGGTCACCAACGACGAGAGTGCAGCGGCAGAAGGCGGCCAAGCCCGCCCGCAGGGCTATTACCAGCTGATTGTGCGGCGCGACATTTTCAATCTGACACCTGCCGCGACGATGGCGCAAAATACTGCACAGACAACTCCCGAAGACGATGACTTGCGCATCACGCTGCTGGGGACTTCGCATATCAGCGGCGCCCGTTCCTTCGCGATTATCGAGGATCAAAACGGTGACCAGGTGCTCTACCGGCAGGGCGACATGATTCCAGATGCCGGCGAGATCGTCACGATCGGCCACGATCGTGCTGTGATTCTGCATAACGGCCGTCAGATAGCGATCGAGATCCCAAGCCTCGGCGGTGAGCCGGGAGGGGCAGGAGGATCTCCCGGAGGTCCGATGATCGTGCCGCGTGGTGGCTTAGTACCGCGCTTCCCAGCGGACTTCCGTCATCGGCTGCGGAAAGGTCCGAACCTGCGCCGGCTTCCCCGGCCAGTACCCGGGAGCAATACCGGCGTAAGCCAGGTCGCCCCAAACAAATATCTGGTTGATCGAGAGAAGGTGAACAATGACATGCAGGACATGGCCAAGCTGTTTACCCAGGTTAGGGCAGTTCCGAATATTCAGAATGGCTCGTCGAATGGTTTCGCCCTCTCGGAAATCCAGCCTGGCTCGCTCTTCGAGGCGATGGGATTACACGACGGCGACGTGGTTACATCGATCGGGGGTCAATCGCTAAGTGATCCGCGCAAAGCGATCGCAGTCCTCCAATCACTCCAGACCCTTAGTGACCACTCGATCAACGTAAGCGTCGTGCGTAACGGGGCGCCGGTCAACTTGATGTACACCGTCCACTGATCACTGCGGCGATAGTTATTCCACGCGCATCTCCTGAGTTTTCCTTCTCCCAGACAAAATCTCTTCCAGACCAATTCGCGCCGCCGATAGGCCGCGCAGTATTCGGCTTATGGCAACTTATCCATAGACGAAGCACGCCTTGGCCGCGATCCTGTGCATAAAATTTGTGATCGCCGGATAAAATCTCAACCCTATCCGCTTTGAGCTATTGTCCTGCGGCGCTGATCGCTTCCAAGATAAAAATGCTGGGTGTGATTAAGCGGGAGGATGGCGGAAAGGTGGAAGCGGAGAAGTTCGATCGCTCAAGCCACGAGGGCGTGTCCCTAGCGAGTGGCTCGGCAAAAGGACCATTAGTCACCGACGAGCCGATCGCTAAGCCGGTCGCGCGGCGATCGTTCGTGCGCGCCGCTTTATGGCTCTCTGCCGTTGCCGTGACCGACCTGATCGCAGGTCCCGCACGCGCCGCCTTGCGCCATTCGCACACCGCTCAGACTTCGCGCGATTCCGAAGCTTCCGCGACGACGGCGAATTCCAGCGGTTTAACCGATCCCTACACGACCGCTTGCGTGATGGAACCGACCACGCGCACGGTTATCTTCGACAAAGATATGGATCGGCCCTGGCCTACCGCATCGCTGGCCAAGATGATGGTCATGCTGATAGTCGCCGAGAAGTTGGCCGACGGCAGCTTGAAGCTCGACGATAAAGTCACGACCTCTGCAGCGGCATCAAAAATGGGCGGCTCCCAGGTCTATTTGGCTGAAGGCGAGACTTTCACGCTCGACGATATGATGAAGGCAGTCGTGGTCCATTCGGCCAATGATGCGACCTATGCCGTGACTGAATACGTGGCCGGTTCCGCTGATGCGTTCGTCGTTCTGATGAATGAGCGCGCCGAGACGCTCGGACTGCGCAACACGCATTTCTATAGCGTTCACGGGCTGCCGCCGGCGCCTGGTCAAGGTGAAGATGTCTCAAGCGCGTATGACCTAGCGATCATTGGCAGCGAACTGGTGAAATATCCCGACGTGCTGCGCTGGTCTGCGATCGATACCGCGCCCTTCCGTAACGGCAAATTCGAGTTGCGCAACACCAATCATCTTGTTCGCACTTTTCCTGGATGTGACGGCCTCAAGACTGGCTTCTACGACAAGGCTGGCTTCAACGTTGTCGCAACGGCCCATCGCGAGGGCCTGCGAGTAATTGCGGTAGTCCTCGGCTCGCCGCGCAAAGAGGAGAACTTCGAACAGGCAGCGACGATGATGTCGCAGGGCTTTCTCCATTACGAAATGCGCACCCTCGCCAAGCAAGGCGCGCCTGCTGGCCGCACGCTGGCGGTCAAGGGTGGCACGGTCTGGACCATCACGCCGGTCTGGGGAGCCGACGCCTCGATGCTGGCTTTGCGCGAGAGGAGCAACATTGCGCCCTCCATCGACTATAAGTTGCCGACTTCCGTCACCGCGCCGATCAAGGCAGGGGCTCAAGTCGGCAGCGCTCAGATCATCGTCGATGGCAAACCGCAACAGACCGTAGCGCTGGTCGCACCGAACGACGTTGGACAGGCCGCGTGGTACTGGCGAGTGATCGAGCGCTGGTACTAATTGCTCATCAGTTAATCGTCGTGAGGTTGTAGACGGCTTTGCGGTCGAGCCGTGCAGCGTTCACAATCACGCAATGACGCTGAAAAGAGTCGGGATCGCGGCTGGCGCAGTGATCGTGGTCTGGATCGCGATCATTCTCGCGCTCCACTTTGGGCAGATCCATCACAACCATCTCGATTTCGACGCCGACACAGCATTTCCGGCGGCTCAGCCATTCATGCCGGGTGAGATTTATGCGACCACGCTCGCTGAAATTGTCGATCACGAATTACATACCGGCTTCGGCTGGCGCCCCAATGATCTTTTCATTTGGGGTCCGACCTTGATGGCTGACAACAATGCGAATCGGCAAATCGGGATTATTATGGCGGTGCGCGAATCGACGCGTGTGTTCAAGGATGATCTAACGAAGATTTCATCGAACGAATACGACCCGAACCTGGTGATTGCCGACACTGATTTTCGCAACGACGCACAGAAATGGATCTTGCCGTCGGCTGAAAGCAAGTACGCTGATGGCGTCAAGCATCTGCGGCTGTACGTTGCGGGACTGCATACGGATCCTGAGACCTCACGCGAATTGAATCAGCGCAACGTCGAGTTGGTCACGCTGTTCGAGGCCTGGACCGATTTGCTGGGCGACGCGCACGCAATGCTTTACATGCAGAATAATCCTGACGGCAGTCCGATCCGGCCGTGGCAGGACGACAACTATTTCTATCACGCGCAGGGTTACGCGCACGTGATGTACTACCTGATGCTCGCGATCAAGCGCGAGTACCATCAATCGCAAACGATCAAGCCGGTTATCGGTCAACTATTCGACGAGACCATCGTTCCGCTACACGACGCGGCAACGCTCAAGCCGCTGATCGTGCTCAACGGGGCGCCAGACGGAGTTTTCGCCAACCATCGCCGCAACCTCGACAGTTATATCTCGGAAGCGCGGCAGAAGATGTTTTCGATTCGTGACGAACTAGCGCATTAGCCTGAGTCGTCCTCGCCTCATTCGATGATGGGACAGATCATCATCAGGCCGCCGCGCGCGAGTAGATGAATCAACGCGGGGACCCATCGCGCTGGCAGGCCAGTCAGACGCGACGCCATGCCGAGCGGCCATGATGAGTCGGCTGCGAACACGCCCGAGGAGCTGAGCGCCGCCATCACGCCTGAGGGCGGATACGGTACCAATTCGTGCGCTGTGCCATCGGCGATGCCAGCTTTTGATCGCGCGATAGCGACCGCACGGTCGAGTCCGCCTAACTCGTCGATGAGACCACGAGCCTTGGCTGCCGCGCCACTCCATACACGCCCGCGCGCAACCGCTTCGGCCGCATCCGCATCGAGCTTGCGACCCTCAGCTACCTTCGCCGTAAAGTTGCCGTAAAGCTCGCCGACGACCTGATTCAACTGCGCAAGTTCCGCCTCGGTCATCGGTCGCGCAAATGAAAGCGCGTCAGCGATCGGATCAGTTTTGGCAACGCCGATCGCGACGCCGGCATGTGCCAGCAAGTCGCGGATCGAGAACTTGGTGTAGACCACGCCAATCGAGCCGGTAAGCGTCGCCGGTTCAGCGACGATTGCATCGGCGCCCATCGCGACGTAGTAGCCGCCCGAACCAGCCACGTCGCCCATCGAGACTACGACCGGCTTGCCGCGCTTTTGTGCCTCGCTGACGGCCCGCCATACGAGATCAGAACCGACAGCCGAGCCGCCCGGCGAATTGACGCGGAAGACGATCGCGCGAACCTGCTCGTCACGTGCCGCCCGGAGAATTTCTGCCGCCGTGCGCTCGCCGCTGATGAATTCACCCGCCATCGGCGGCTCACCCGCGATGACCGGCCCGACACCATGGATTAGCGCGAGCCGCGCGCGATCGCCGCCGCGGGTTTGATAGGCTATCCGGCGCAGATAACGCGGCATTGAGATGAAGCACGTTTCCTCGTGCTCGGGATCCAGTTCAGCGCGGATATCCTCGATATAGCCTGTGCGATTAGCTAGTCCGGTCTCGCATGCAGTCCGCGCGCCGATAAAGCCACGGGTCAAGAGGTCCTTTGCGACCTCAGGCGCAAGCTTGCGCCCGGCCGCCACGTGCTCGACCAAAATCGCCTTCCAATCGTTCAGAATCGCGTCGAGGCTCTCGCGCAGTTCCGGCGACATCTCGTCGCGGGTGAACATCTCCGCCGCGCCTTTATATTCTTTCCATTGCAGGGTCTGGGCTTCGACGCCGAGCTTGACCAATGCGTTACGCAAAAAGAAATTGCCAGCCGCCACGCCGAG
>Ga0335073_10005840_pt1 | contig 17288 bp, 14 predicted proteins | sample Lox_Sample_22_FD_207093 | JGI IMG/M metagenome (GOLD analysis project Ga0335073, IMG submission 207093) | Soil microbial communities from Loxahatchee National Wildlife Refuge, Florida, United States - Lox_Sample_2.2 | ecosystem: Environmental > Terrestrial > Soil > Wetlands | place: USA...
CGCTCGCATTTCGTTCATCTCGACAGCGGCCCGGTGCGAAGCTGGGAGCTCGGCGGTGCCACTTATGCCAGTCTGCTGGGACCACCGCCGGCCCACCATGTCTTGACCGAGCGCGAAAGGCTGGCGCGCCTCCACGCGCTTGCGCATCAGGAGTGGCTCGAGCGGCACCGTCGCTTGTAGCTCTATTTCGCGGCGAGGAAGGACAGATCGAGAAGATCGGCCGCCGTCACGGTCTTGCCGAGCCGGCCTTGGTCCTTCCAGAACGCGATCTGGCGCGCGATATCCGCGACATCGGGAGCGGCGCCCGGATCGCAATAGGTCTTGGTCGCTTCCAGCGTGCCCGGCGCGAGGCGAAGGTCGCTCGCCAGCCGCGACAGCTCTTCGTCGTGATGCGGACCCGGGATGAAGTCGCCGCCATCGTCATAGCTGAGGAAGTTCTGCTCGTATTCGGCGGTTGCGCGCTGATAGGCATGGATGAAGCGCGCGAGCGCGGCGCGCCTTGCCGCGATCGTCGTCGCGCTGGCGAAGAGGACCCCCTCTTGCCATTGCGCATAATCGCTGAGGCGCAGAATCGCGTCGCCTTTCTGCACCAACCGAAGCGCGTCGGAAAGAGAGAGGAGCGCCGCGTCGATCGTGCCGCGGGAAAGCGCCGACACCGCGTCTGCGGGAGTCTTCAACGGCACGGTCTTGATCGCGCTGGCATCGAGCTTGAACCGCGCCGCGACATCGAACAGCGCATAGCGGCCGACCGGATCATCGCCGACGATGCCAAGCCGCGCGCCGACGATCCCCTTGAGCCCGGTAAACCCGGCCTGATAGGCCTTTGCGCCGATCAGCAGCACATCGATCGGGAACCGCGTCTCATCGCTCGATCGCGCCGCGATGATCTTGAGGTCATGAGCCGCCGCAAAGCGGTAGAACGCGGCCGAGAGGGACGACGTGCCGATATCGGCTTTGCCCGACCGCACCGCCGCCATCACGGCCTCATCATTCGGCTCGAAGCCGAGCTTCGGTTCGAGGCCTTGATCCGCGACGAAATTCTGCTCGATCGCGAGGAGGAGAGGCGCCGCGCTTGCCGAGCGGGTGGTCGCGATGCGAAGCGGCTCGGCGAGCGCCGATCCCGCCGCGCCGACAAGGGCGAGGAACAATGAAGCGGCGATTGCCGCGCGCCGGACTCTTTGCATCGGAAAAAGGGGAAGGCGGCCCGTCGCGGGGGCCGCCTTCCGACTCGTCAGGCGATCATAGCTGATGCAGAAAGCCGCCGCCGTGGCAAACCTTGGCGGCGCCCGCATCCTTCGCCGGATTGTGCCAGCGCTGATCGTCGGCATAGAAGACCATCGGCCGCGCGAAATCGTCGGGGTCGACCATCCACCGCAATTCCGGCTTGTAGACGACGCCGCCATCCGGGATTTCGGCGCTGCCTTCCGCGGCCTGCTGGGTGAGGTAGAGCGACTTCTTGCTTTGCAGCGACGAGCTGACGAGCTGCACGTCGGTCATGTGCAGCGGGACGAAGATTTGCGGCCGCACATGCTGCATATAAAGGATCGGATCGCGGATCCCGTTCGTCGTCAGGCCCAAGGTCGCGACCGAGCCGAACTCCACGTCGGTCGGCGACAGCGAATCCATGATCTGGAACAGATGCGCCCCGATCAGCTTGTTCCCGGTCGGGCTGACGCCGGCGTTGTAGGGGCTTCCGGGTGCCGCGGAGGTCAGGCCGGGATCGGTGCCGAATCCTTCGATCAGCGGGCCGGTCGTGTTGTGCCAGACCGCGGTGAAATGGGTCCCGTCGCACAGGATGAACTGATAGAAGATGCTGTAAGGGCCAGCCACCCCGCCGAACCCGGTGGTGGTGAGGTTCATCTGCCCCGGCACCAGCGTCGACAGCACGGGCCCGGTGGCGAGGCATCCTTGAAGCCCCTTCACCCCGTTCGCCAGCACGCCGCCGGTGGCACCCGGTCCGATCTCGGCGGCGGTGCCAGCCGGTTCCTTGCTCGTCGGAGGATTGTAAGGCGCGACACACGTGCCCGGCGGATAGATCGCCGCTTCACGCGGGTCATAGTCGTTGACCACCGGCACGATCGAGGTGCCGCCCCAGAACACCGGATCGGTCGGCACCGAGCCCGAGTGGATGTGCTTGAAGGCGACGATGCCGGCCACCGGCTCGAGCTGGTCGAGCGTGACGACCGACGTGCCCGGCGCCGAACCCGCCGGCACGACGCCGATGCAATTGATCGGATTGGCGTTGGGCACGAGCTTCACGCCGCCATTGACGGTGTTGGGGTCGGCCGCCATCCGCGCCACGTCTTCTTGCAGCACGGTGCAGGTCTCGGGCGTGGTATAGACCGGGATGTTGAGCTGCTTGGCGATATAGGCCGCGTTGTCGGCGTGGTCGCCATGCCCGTGCCCCAAGAAGATCGCTTCGGGGTTGAGGGCGACGAGGTCGCTGGCGCCAAAGGGCGTGCGGCGCAGATCCGGGCCCGACGAGGCCGGCACCTCATAGCGGTTGATGTAGGTATCGAGCAGCACGACGCGCCCTTCGAAGGACGCGGCCAACCCGGCATTGGTGATCCACGAGAAGATGATCAGATTGTCTTTGACGTTGCCGGTGTTGGGATCGACATTTTCGGCTCCGAAGAACCGTTGCCTTGCGGCAATCGTTGCCGCGCTTTGACCATGGTTGGACCAGGGTGGGTCCGCGTTGGCGATGCCGACAGAGGCGCAGACTCCCAGAACGGCCGGCACGACGGCGCGTGCCGCTTTGCTTAGCGTCATTGGCGTTGTCCCCTTTCCGAGCGTGCGCTCGCCCGCGTGCACGATCGCCCGTCGGCGAGCGTCCCCTTTTGCTCACGCACGCAAAGGCTGCGTGTAGATCGAGTTGATGTCAACATAGCCCTTGGAGTGTGCCGGCAAAGGAGGATGACGATGGCCGAGCAAACGAGCGCGGCGAAGCTTCGGGCAATGCTGCGGCGCGATGGGCTCATCGTGGCGCCCGGTGCCTATGACGGCATCGGCGCGCGGATGATCGAGCAGGCGGGATTCCCGCTTGTCTACATGACCGGCGCGGGCACCGCGGCGAGCTTCGGCTATCCCGACTATGGCCTTCTCACCATGACCGAGATGGCGGAGAACGCTGGCATGATCGCCGCTTCCGTCGCCGTTCCGGTGATCGCCGATGCGGATACGGGCTACGGCAACGAGCTCAATGTCACGCGCACGGTGCGCGATTATTGGCGGCGCGGTGTCGCCGGCCTTCATATCGAGGATCAGGCCTTTCCCAAGAAATGCGGCCATCTCGACGACAAAGAGGTGATCCCGCTTGCCGACTTCATCGCCAAGGTGCGGGCCGCCGCCGCCGCGAAGCCCGATCCCGACTTTCTTCTCATCGCCCGCACCGATGCGCGCGCCTCGCAAGGCCTCGAGGCGGCGGTTGCGCGCATGAACGCGGCGCTCGAGGCGGGCGCCGACATGGCCTTCCTCGAGGCGCCCCAGACGCACGAAGAAGTGGCCGCGGTGCCGCGCCTCGTACGCGGCCCGTGCCTTCTCAACATGGTGCTGGGCGGGAAGACGCCGGTGCAGGACCTCGCCGAGGCGGAGCGCGCGGGCTATCGCATCGCGATCCTGCCTGGGATCCTGTTCCAGGCGGCGATGACCGCGTTCGAAGAGGCGCTCGCCGAGGTGAAGGAGAAGCGCCGTCTTCCCGCCGTCACGGTGAGCCTGCGCGATCGGTTTCGGCGCATGGGCGCCGATGAATGGGATGCGCTCCGCGACCGGTTCAAGGAATAAGGCGGGCCGCGACGCTCTTCGGTCGCGGCCCGCCTCGCCAGGGATGAGTCGAACGCGCCTACTTTCCGCCGACCTGGGCCGAGCGCACATCGTTCGTGTCGAGCTGTCTCAGGCTCGCGATTTCGGCTTGGCCCAGGGCGGGATCGACGATCCGTAGATCGTGGATCGAGCCCTCGTTGAAGATGTTGCCTGGGTTCTGGCCGGACGCGATGGTGAGATAGACGATCTGATGCGGCGCCAGACTAAGGGTCTGCGTCTGCCCCGCATACGGAACCTCCGCGCGGACCGCGAAAACGTGCTGCCCGGGCGGCAGATCGCGATAGAGGAACGTGCCGTTCTCCGCCCTTACCAGAAGCTGCCCGTCGACGAAGAACCGCACCGGCCTGAGCGATTGATAGGGTTCGAGCGGGCGAAAAACGACGACGCGCGCCTCGCCTGCGCCCAGCGGCGGCAAAATATTCGCCGGGTCGGCCATGGCCGGACTGGCAATGGCCGCCGCGAGCGTGATGCCGCGAAGCAGCGCCGCTGCGATTGAACACGACTTCATAGGAACCTCCTACGGTCTCGTTTCCTGGCTACGAGGCTACGACGGGAGGTCTGCGCTGATAATTAGCCTAGTATCAGAAACACTATCCGCATCAGCCGAATAATTTGGGGCTTGAAACCAACCGGCTGACGCACAATCGAAGCCTATCGGACGGCCAGTCGGCGGCAAAGTTCGACGAGCAGCGGTTCGCCGAGTTCGGCCGCGGCAACGTCCCACGCGACCCAGCGAACGGCGCGCTTGTGCTTTTCGGGCCAGCGCGACAGGCACTTCGTGACTTCGAGGAGATAGACCCAGACTTCTATGACCGAGACCTCGCCGCGCCGGCCGGTCCGCTTGGTGGCGCGGAACATGCCGGCCGCCCGCGGCGACAGGTTGCCTTTGACGCCGGCTTCTTCGAAGGCTTCGCGCGCCGCGTTCTCGGCAAGCGACTGATCGGCTTCGGCACGGCCTTTGGGGATGCCCCAGCGCTTCGAGCGGCTTTTGCTGACCAGCAGGACCTGCAGGTCTCCCGCCTCGGTGCGCCGATAGGCGAGGGCACCCGACTGGAGCCGCCGCTTCTGGACGCGCCTTGCCGTGTCAGCCACATAGACCATCACGCCATTCTATGCACAAAGATATCCACAGGGTTAATCACAGTTTCGGCGCGGCCGTCTTTTTAGCCCGCATTCCTGGATAAAGCGGCCATCTCGAGCGCACCGGCGACGGAGACGGCCTCGCCGGCCGGACAATCCGCCGATTTGGCCGCACATCGATGCGGCGGCGATCGGATGGTTCAAGGCAAGGCCCATCGGCCGATGCAGGCTCTCGGCCTCGGATTTGGAGGCTGATCATGTCGCTGAACCTGTCCTGGCTCACCCGTCGCCAAATCCTTGCCGCGGCGACAACCGTGGCGGCTTCCACGCTGATCCCCACCCGGGCGCCGGCCGAGGGGCCGAGCGACGCAATCCGCCCGTTCCGGGTGGACGTGCCGGATGCGCAACTCCTCGATCTGCGCCGGCGCCTCGCGGCGACGCGCTGGCCCGACCGGGAAACGGTCGCGGACGATTCCCAAGGCGTGCCGCTCGCCATGATGCAGAGCCTCGTGCGGTATTGGGCGACCGGCTACGATTGGCGCAAGGTCGAAGCCCGGCTCAACGCCCTGCCGCAATTCATGACCGAGATCGACGGGCTGGACATCCACTTCATCCATGTCCGCTCGAAACATGAAAACGCGCTGCCGCTCATCGTCACGCATGGCTGGCCCGGCTCGGTCATCGAGCAGTTGAAGATCATCGGGCCGCTCACCGATCCGACGGCCCATGGCGCGAGCGCGGCGGATGCGTTCCATCTCGTGATCCCGTCGATGCCGGGCTATGGATTTTCGGGCAAGCCGACCACGACGGGCTGGGGGCCGGACCGCATCGCGCGCGCCTGGGTCGTGCTGATGAAGCGGCTTGGCTACAAGCAATTCGTCGCGCAAGGGGGCGATTGGGGTTCGCCGGTTTCGGATCAGATGGCGAAGCTCGGTGATCCGGCGCTGCTCGGCGTTCATGTCAACCTGCCCGGCACGCTGCCGCCCGAGATCGTCAAGGCGCTCCTCAGCGGTGATCCCGCGCCGGCCGGCCTCTCGGTCGACGAAAGACGCGCCTACGGACAGATCCAGGTCTCATTCACCAAGCGGCGCGCGTACGCGCAATTCATGGGAACGCGCCCGCAAACCCTTTACGGTATTGCGGATTCGCCCGTGGGTCTGGCGGCGTGGCTCATCGACCATGGCGACGGTTACGGGCAGCCGGCGGCGGCGATCACGTCGGCGGTGCTGGAACGCACGATCAACGGACATCCCGCGGGCGCGATCACGCGCGATGACGTGCTCGACGACATCACGCTCTACTGGGTGACGAACACGGGCGTTTCTTCGGGACGCCTTTATTGGGAAAACAAGCTCAATCTCTACGCCGCCGCCGATGTCTCGATCCCGGCAGCCGTCAGCGTCTTTCCGGGCGAGAATTACGAGTCCCCACGAAGCTGGACCGAGCGCGCCTATCACAAGCTCATCTACTACCACGAGGTCGAGAAAGGCGGACACTATGCGGCCTGGGAACAGCCGCAGCTTTTCTCGGAAGAGGTCCGCGCGGGCTTCCGGCCCTTGCGGAGCTCGTGACGGCGGGGCACCGCTTCGAGCCGGAGGAAACCATGGCGGCGATCGTCGAAGCGACGGTCCGCTACGCCCGCCGAGCTCGGCTATGACGTCACGGTGGTGAAGGACGCGGTGGCGGACTACTCGGACAAGGAAATGCACGCCGCGCTCGCGATCAATATTCCGAACTACGCCAGCGCCATCGTGACCACGGATGAAATCGTGAGCCGCATCTCATCCCTTGGCTAACGGCCGAACTTGCCGCAAAATTAGGTTTTCCGCCTCGACCTGACAACGCTGCAGCCGCGGCTACAAGATGGTACTTCGATTGGCCATTATCGTTGCCGGCCCTGAATGAGCGGTTGGGCGTAACCGTTGGCGCGCAAGATATGGTCGAATCCCGGCAAAGCTCCGGATGCCAATGTCGCGAAAGCGCTGAAAATCGAGCCATGGCAACTTCGTGAAGCGATCCACAAAATAAAGAGGGCGGCCGGTCTCGGCTCGACAGATGACGTTGATGTCTGGGATGATTGGACGGTGACGGACCACACGAATGGGGATTTTTGCGGAGTCATCCATGACGAAATCTAGTCACGATGGCACTCTGCGGACATTCGTCACCCTGAGGGTAATGGGTGATCGCCTCGATCCAGAAGAGATCACCCGTATTTTGAAGATCAAGCCGACTGTCGCCTATGCAAAAGGCCGTTCGTACGTCGCGGGCAGGCAATCTGGGTCGCGAAAAGGACGGACCGGGGTGTGGTTGTTCTCGACGGATAGAGGCATTGATAGCAATAGCCTCCAAGACCACGCATGGGTGATGATGTATTTGTTGTTTCCAAGCTCTTTTGCACAAGAATTCCGAGGGATCAAGCTGCGCAGCAGAACCACGCAGCGCATCCCATCTGTTTCCGACATTGTCGAGCAGGAGCACAAGGTCCGCTACTTGCGCAGTATCCTGAGAGAAAAGGAGCTCATTGCCAGCGCCAGCTTCTTCTGGCACGGCAAAGAAGGCGCAAGGCCACCCTCTATACCCCGCGTAATCCCAATGCTGTTTCGGCAAATTCCGATTTCGATCGAATCGGACTTTGCAACCGACGCGGACATGGAGCTTGTTCCCATTCGAGCGTAACGCGCCGCCGGCCCCGATATCCTTGCGTGTGACTCCTCGGGTTCGTCCGATAACGAAACTGAATCGTTTGAACGCGGGTTCAAAGCGCTCGCTCCGATTTTGGCGAAGGGAGCGGCGCGCCGCAACGCAGGCGCTTGACAAGAGTACGCAAATAGTGTATTAACGTACACCCGCCGGTGCGGTTGGAGAGGGCAGGGGCGGCGGCGAGCGCTCGCCGATTATCAATTGTCGCGAAAATCGATGGGCGGTCGGGCTCCCTCGACCGTTTCACCGACGGCGCGCTAGGATGGGCCGGCTTCGGAGTGTCCTCGCATGGCAAGGTACGATTTCGATCTCTTCACCATCGGCGCGGGGTCGGGCGGCGTCGCGGGTTCGCGCCGGGCTGGCTCTTATGGCGCCAAGGTGGGCATCTGCGAGGACAGCCGGGTCGGCGGCACCTGCGTCATGCGCGGCTGCGTGCCGAAGAAGCTCCTGGTCTATGGGACGCAGTTCGCCGACGCTTTCGCGGATGCCGCGGGGTACGGCTGGCACGTGCCGGCGCCGGTGCATGATTGGGGCGCGATGATCGCCGCCAAGAACCGCGAGCTCGACCGGCTCGAAGGGATCTATCGCAAGCTGCTGGCCGATTCGAACGTGAAGCTGTTCGAGGCGCGGGGCCGGATCGTCGATCCGCACACGGTCGAGGTCGGCGGCCACCGCTACACCGCCGCCAACATCATGATCGCGTCGGGCGGCCATCCGGTGATGCCCGCGATCCCCGGCATCGAGCACGCCATCACCTCGAACGAGGCGCTCGAGCTCAAGAGCCTGCCGCGGCGCGTCGTCATCGCCGGCGGCGGCTATATCGCGCTCGAATTCGCCGGCATCTTCGCGACGGTCGGTGCCGAGGTGACGATCGTCATCCGCGGCGACCAGATCCTGCGCGGGTTCGACGACGATATCCGCTCGTCCCTCGCGCAGGAGCTGCGTCAGCGCGGCCTCACGATCCGCGCCCGCACCCAGATCACCCGGATCGACAAGGATGGCCAGGCCTATCTCGTGCACACTGGCGATGGCGACGCGCTTGCCGCCGATTGCGTGCTCTACGCGACCGGAAGGCGGGCCAACACGCGCAATATCGGCCTCGCCGAAAGCGGCATTGCGTGCGATGACAAGAACGCGGTGATCGTCGACGAATGGCAGCGCACCAGCGTCCCGCACATCTATGCTGTGGGGGACGTGACGGACCGGCTCAACCTGACGCCGGTCGCGATCGCCGAGGCGCGCGCCATCGCCGAGACGCTCTTCAACAATAATCCCATGAAGGTCGATCACGAGAACGTCGCGACCGCCGTGTTCAGCCAGCCGCCGGTCGGTACGGTCGGCCTCACCGAACGAGAGGCGCGCGCGCATCGCGCGGTCGACATCTATCGCGCGAAGTTCCGGCCGATGAAGCACACGCTTTCGGGCCGCGAAGAGCGCACCATGATGAAGCTCGTGGTCGACCGCGCGAGCGACCGGGTGCTCGGCTGCCACATGGTGGGGGCGGATTCGCCAGAGATCATCCAAGGCCTCGCCATCGCGGTGAAATGCGGCGCCACCAAGCGGCAGTTCGATCAGACCGTGGGCATCCATCCGACCGCCGCCGAAGAATTCGTGACGATGCGCGACAAGGTGCCGGAGCCGGTGGCGGCGCAATAGTCGAAGGCGGCGGGGAGGGGGGCGCATCGCGGCCCATGCCGAAAACCCGGTCGACCGGCGGCTTCATCATCGTGACCATCATCATGATGGTCGTCATCGTCTATGGATCTCTCTATCCCTTCGAGTGGAGCGTACCGGAGAACGGGATCGGCCCGATCAGGACCTTCATCGGCACGTGGAACAAGGTTCCGGGGCACGGCGACTTCGTCTCCAACATCCTGCTTTACCTGCCGCTCGGCCTGTTCGGCAGCCGGGCGGTGCGGGGCAACTGGTTCGTGCGGCTCTTGTGCGTGACCCTGCTCGGCGGGGCGCTCTCGGTGTCGATGGAGCTGACCCAGTATTACGATGTCGGCCGCGACACCGAAGTCTCGGACGCCTATGCCAATACGATGGGCGCTGCGCTGGGCGGCCTCATCGGCGTGCTGTTCCGCGGCGATTTGCGCCTGCCGTTCCTGCGCGAGCTTTCCGCCAATCCGGTCGCGACGATGCTGCTCGGCGCCTGGGCCGCCTATCGGCTTTATCCCTACGTGCCGGCGATCGACCTGCACAAATACTGGAATGCGCTCAAGCCCGTGGTGCTGAGGCCAAGCGTCGATCCGCTGCACCTTTTCCATCACCTCGCGATCTGGCTGTCGGGCGCTTTGCTGATCGAGGCGATCTTCGGGTTGCGCCGCGCGGCCTGGCTCTTTCCTCTCTTTGTCGGGGGCGTGCTTTTTTCGGAGATCCTCATCGTCTCGTCGCTGCTGAGCGTCGATGAGATCGCCGGCGCGCTCTGCGCCTATGTCATCTTCCTGGCGCTGGCGGGGTTCGGCGCCGCGCCCCGCGCGGCGGTCGCCAGCATCGTGTTCGCGGCGGCCGTCTTTGCCGAGCGCCTCTCGCCCTTTCACTTTGTTCACGCCACGCACGGTTTCGGGTGGATCCCGTTCTACAGCTTCATGCAAGGGTCGATCGACATCGACGTCATGTCGTTCTTCGAGAAATTCTATTTCTATGGAACGATGCTGTGGCTTTTGACGCGGGCCGGGATCGGACTGCGCTGGGCGGCCGTGCTCGTCGCGGTTGGGCTGTTCGCGTCGAGCTGGGTCGAAGTCTATCTGCCGGGCCGCTCGGCCGAGGACACGGATGCCATCATGGCGCTGATGATCGCCGCAATTCTCGGCCTCATCGAACACGATACCGAAGCTGAATCGCGTCCCGTGCCGGCGAAGTAGAGGGCACCGGTTCGGCCATGCGCGGCTCCCGTCCTACTGCGTGAGCGGAATGCCGGTCAGCTTGCTTGCCGGCAGCCAGTCCTTGGCGCCCTTGTCCCACCGGACCACGATGGCATTGCTCACATCGAGCCCGCGTTGCGGCACCTTGACGAAATCATAGATGCCGTCGATCCCCTGATACCCCGAAAGATGCTCGAGATAATCGTGGAGTTGCGCCGCGTCGGCACCGGGCGGCAGCTTGTTGAGCGCGCTGATCACGATCCGCTCGGTGTCCCAGCCGATATCGGCGCTCGCGTCGACATGGAGCCCCGCGGCAGCCATCGCGGCGAAGAACTTCTTCTGCTCGTCGAGGACGCCTTGGGGCAGGTCGAGCCCGGCCTGTCCGTGCGCCGCCCAGGCCGACACGCCGAAGAAGAGCTGCTTCGGCAGGAACGCCGCATAGTCGGTCATCTGGCCGTAGGTCATGTTGCTGCCTGAAGCCGCGACCGGCAGATCGAGGCCGGCCTGCACCAGCCCGCGAAACACGGTCGCTCCCGCGGCGGCAGTGGCCCAGCTTATGACGACCTGCGGGTTGGCCGCGGCGATGCGCGCCATCTGGGCCGTGATGCTCACGTCGCTCGGGTTGAAATGCGTGTCCTCGACCAGGTTGATGTCGCTGAATTCGGGAAGTTTCACGAGGTCGTTGAAGCTCTTGTCGGCATCCTGACCGGACGCGTCGGTGGTGGTGATGAGCGCGATTCGGGTCCAGCCTTTCGCGCGAAAATAGGTGAGGAGCGCGCGCTGCTGATCGCGCGATGCGATTTGCGACGTGAACTCGAAGCCGCCGGTGACCGGCCGGACGCTTGGCGAGAAGCAGTAATGGACGGGCCCTTTCTGCATCAGCGGCGTCATCGCGTTGCAGATCGCCGAGATGGTCGAGCCGAAGACCACGGCCGGATGGTTCGCGACGATGTCGGTGGTAAGCTGTACCGCGAGCTGGGGGCTCGTCTGATCGTCGTGAAAGACGAAGCGGATGGGCTTGCCGTGGAGACCGCCTTCCCGGTTGATCACCTTCTCGGTCTGCTCGATGTTCTGCTTCTGCGTGCCGCCCAAAAACGCACCGCCGCCGGTCAGCGGCAGGACGACGTCGAAGTCGGCGGTGTCCGCCGCCGCACGCGCGATGCCCGCGGTGGACCCGAAGATCGCTACCGCGGCGAAGATCAGCGCTGCGCCACGCCAAGTGCGAAACATCCGCCCGTCCTCCCTTGTCTTTTATCGGCTCCGCAAGTGTAGCAAGGAAGCGCCGAGCGGAGTCATTCCTGTTCAAGCCGATCGAACAACCGGGCCGCACGCTCTTCCTGCTCGATACGCCAAAGCATCTCGAGCACCTCGGCCGCCGGCCGGCCCAAAGCCGGTTCGGCAAGACCCAGGAACTTGTCCGCGATCTCGCCATCGCTCATGAGATTTGCGGGATGGCCGCGGGGATCGGTGACCTCGATGGTTCGCGTGCCGCCCCGTTTGTCTTGCGCCGTCACCCGCATCAGCACGTGGGCAGGGAAGAGCCGGTCGATCTCGTCATCCTGGCGCACCGCGATCTTCGCCATCAATGGACGCAAAGCGGGATCGAGATAGGCGCCGCGATCGAACGACGCGACGGTAATGCCGCCATCAACCCACGCGCGCGCGAAGATGTAGGGCAGGCTGTGGTCAGCGGTCTCCCGCGTCTTGGGGTCCCATTTCTCCGGTCCGCTGCCGATCTCGCTCAAGCTCGCACGCGAGGTGGCGATCTCGATGCTGGCGATGTCGTCGGGCGCCGCGATTGTGCGCAGCTCGCGCGCGGCCCAGACCGCGGCCTGGGCGCCGTTCTCGACCGGCCAGAATTTGAAGCCCACCCGAGGCGTCAGATGCTCCGTGCCGAACGGCGCGAGCGTGAACGCGCCGCTCACTTGCTCGAAGACACCGTTGCGGCCGGTGAACGCGGATTCCGGCCCCGTCATCCCTTCCGCCGCGAGCAGGGTGGCGAAGACCGCGTTGCGCGCGGCAAACGCCGTGGCCGCGCCTTTCCACAGCGAGAGCTGTCCGACTCGCGTCACGCGCAACGGCACGTTCGCCACCGCCGTGATCGCAATAGCATGCGCTATCTTTTCTGCAGCAAGAGTCAGCATGTGGCCCACGCCGCAGGCGGCCGCGATGCCGATGGCGATGCCCTGGTCGAAGCCGCGCTCTCTGAGCCGCATCGACGTGATGAGCCGAACGGCCGTCTCGTAGGTGACGACCAGAGCCGACAGGAGCCGCTTGCCGTCCGCCCCCGCCGCGTCGGCGATCGCGACGACCGCACCCAGCGCGTCGCTTGGATGCCCGCCATGGACCGTGTCGTTGAAATCGAGGTACCGGATCATCGAGCTATTGATGAAAGCGGCCGATTCGGCGCTGGCGTACGCTTTTGAGCCAAGGACACGGCCAACGCGCGCCGCGGGAGCGCTGCGCTCGGCCACCTGCCGAGCCATCCGCGCCGCGTCGCAGTTCCGGCCGCCGATCGCGCAACCGAGGCTGTCGACCAAATGTTGCTTGGCAGCATGAATAACGCCGGCCGGGATCGTCTCGAACCGGAGGGAGCCGGCATAGGCGGCCATGGAAGTCACGATCTCGTCCATGATCAGGCCCGCTTTCCACCTCCGATCGCACAATGATATCCGAAAAGAAGGCCAGACGAAGGGTCGCCGCGGCGTCGTTTCCGGGGGACGATGGCGCAGTTTGCTTGAGTTTCCCGGGGGAATTTCGTAAATCGAAAGTGGAGGATGGTCGATGGAGATCGGTGAGCAGGCTTCGGGAGGGATAACCATCCTGCGGCCGGTGGGACGGATCGACAATGACACCAGCGCCGAATTCCAGGACAAGCTGCTCTCGAGGCTTGGCGGCGGCTCCGTGCTGATCGATTTCACCGCCGTCGAGTTCATCTCCAGCGCCGGCCTTGCCGCTTTGATGACTGCCGCGAAACAGGCCAAGACGTCGAGCCGGCGCGTCGCGGTCGCGGCGCTCGGGTCCGTGGTGCAGGAGATCTTCGCCATCAGCCGGTTCTCCCGGGTCGTCCCGGTATTTGCGAGCGCCGCCGAAGGCATCGCTGCGCTCCAGTGACGCTTCTAGGAGTTGGGGGGAAGGTGATGCTGGTCCGGTTCTGGGGAACTCGCGGCTCGCTGCCGGCGCCGTTGGGCCGGCGTGCCGTACGGGCCAAGCTTCGCGAAGCGCTGACCGCCGCTGCGGGCCGCTCCTTCGCCACGCCCGAGGAATTGGACCGGTTCATCGACGGGCTGCCATTCGATGTTGGCGGGACCTATGGCGGCAACTCCTCCTGCGTCGAGATCGCGAATGTCGGCGATGAATATGTGCTGTGCGACCTCGGCACCGGGGTGCGCGAATTCGGCGTGCGCATGATGCAAGAGCGCGGGCCTCAGCGCCCGGCCTGCTACAACGTGTTCCTGTCCCATGTGCACTGGGACCACATCATGGGCTTTCCGTTCTGGCCCTCGGCCTATATCCCCGGCAATACGATCCGCATCCATGGCTGCCACAAGACCATGCGCGAGGCGCTCGAACGGCAGCAGTCGGACCCGTGCTTTCCGGTCGATTTCCGCAATCTCGGCGCGCAGATCGAATTCGTCGAGCTCGAGCCCGAGCGCGGCTACGAGATCGCGGGCCTCACCGTCACGGCCATGCTTCAGAACCACTACGGCGATTCCTACGGCTATCGGTTCGAGCGCGACGGCAAGGTCATGGTCTATTCGACCGACTGCGAGCACAAGTTTCAGACGCTCGACGAATCCTATCCGTTCGTGCCGTTCTATCGCGACGCCGACCTTCTGGTCTTCGACGCCATGTACTCGCTCGCGGATTCGATCTCGGTGCGTGAGGATTGGGGCCATTCGAGCAACATGGTGGCGGTCGAGCTCGCGCAGATGGCGCGCGTGAAGCATCTCGTCCTCTTCCATCACGAGCCGATGTACGACGACCGTACGATCGAGACCGTGCTCGGCGAGACGCGCCGTTACGAAGAGATCAGCCGCGCCGGCATGCCGCTGACCGTAAGCTCCGCCTACGACGGTCTCGAAATTGCCCTCTGACCGCGGGTCCGGCACGGGTCCAATCGGTTGGCTGCGCAACCGGCTTAGAAGTCCCGGCGCCGTCGGCGCGCTGGTGGTGCTCGCAGCCTTCGCCATCTTGCGCCTCTTCGGCACCAACGAGATCCTGGAGAGCATCCGGCTCAAGGGCTTCGACGTCGAGCAGCGGATCAAGCCGCGCCCGAGTACGGATCAGGGCATCACGATCGTGGCGGTCGACGACGACAGTCTCGCGCGGCTCGGTCAGTGGCCGTGGCCCAGGACGCTGATGGCGCGGCTCGTTGGACGGATCGCGATGGGACGGCCAAAAGCGCTCGGCATCGACATCATCTTCTCCGAGCCCGACCGGTTCTCGCCCGATGATATTCTCCGAATGAATCCGGATATACCGCAAGCGGCGATCGCGGCATTGGCCACGATTCCGTCCTATGACGGCTTGCTCGCGGAGGCGCTCAAGAGCGCACCGACCGTTTTGGGCGTCGGCGTCGCCGAAGGCGAGCCCTCCGGCCCCACCCCACCATTCCGCAGCACGCTTATTCGTCAGATCGGCACCGGCGACGCCGAGCATTATGTCCCGAGTTTCGACTTGCTGGTGCGAAGCCTGCCGATCTTCTCGGCCGCCGAGCACGGACGCGGCTCCCTCGTCGGCAATCCCGACGCGGACGGAATTGTGCGCCGGGTCCCGCTGTTCATCCGCGCCGAAGGCCATCTCATCGACAACATCACGATCGAGTCGCTGCGCGTGGCGGCGGGTCAGGGCTCGGTCGGGATGGTGATGTCATCTGACGGCGTCGTCGGCGCCAGCGTGGCGGGCTTGTTCGTCCCGACCGACCGGGGCGGCCGCGCCTACCCCTATTTCGCGCGCCGGCCCGATACACCGATCCTGTCCGCCAGCGCCGTCCTCGATCCGAGCTTCAATCCGGCGCAACTCGAAGGACGCATCGTGCTTCTCGGCGTGACCGGTCTCGGGCTCGTCGATGTGAAGCAGACGCCGATGGGCTTGATGAACGGCATCGAGGTCGACGCGCAGCTCCTCGAATCGATCCTCGCCGGCGATGTGCTGCGCCGATCGGAGGTGCTGACGCGGACCGAGCAGGCGCTGACCATCATCGGCGGCCTCCTCGTGGTGTTCGCGCTTCCATACCGCGAGCCGCGGACCGCCTCGCTGGGACTGCTCGCGATCGTGGTCGTTCTGCTCGCCGCGGGCTTCATCGCGTTTGCCGGCTGGCACCAGTTGCTCGACGGTGTCTATCCGTCGGTCGTGGCGATCCTCACTTTCGGCGTCATGCTGAGCGCGAGCTTGCGGGCGGTGACGGCGGCGCTGCAGCACCAGGAAGGCGAGCTGAGCGCCGCCCGCGCAATCCAGGAAGGATTGCTGCCGCGGACCTGGCGCGAAACGTCCGAGCTCAAATCGGTCGACATCAACGCGCTGATCGAAACCGCGCGTGAGGTGGGCGGTGATCTCTTCGACTATGTCCTCTTGGATCAGCGCCATCTTTTCTTCGCCATCGCCGATGTGTCGGGCAAGGGCTATGACGCGGCGGTCTTCATGGCGATGACCAAGACGGCGCTCGGCATGGCGACGAAGCAGCATGGCATCGGACTCGATATGGCGTTCGGGCTTGCGAACAGCGAGATATCCGTCGCCAGCGACCATGTGCGCGAAAAGGGCGGACGGCCGATGTTCGTCACCGCCTTCGCCGCGGTGCTCGAGATCGACAGCGGCGTGATCCACTATGTCAGCGCGGGGCATGATTCGCCCTATCTGATCCGCGCCGGGGCCTCCCCGTCGCGGCTCGAGACCGAAGGCGGCCCGCCGCTCGGCACGATCGACGATTTCCCGTTTCCGGTGGACGAGGCGCGGCTCGAGCCGGGCGACGTGCTTTTGCTCTATACCGATGGCGTCACCGAGGCCAAGGACGAATCGGCCGCGTTTTATGGCACGGCGCGGCTCGAGCGGGTTGTGGCCGGGCTCAAAGGCGACACCGCCAAATCCGCGGTCGACGCCGTCCGCGCGGATGTCCGCCGGTTCGTCGGCAATGCGGACCCGGCCGACGACATCACGCTCCTCGCGGTACGCTGGCTCGGTCCTCGCGCACCGGAAGGCGCGCTCACTGCACAGTGATCTCGACGCGGCGGTTGCGCGGCTCGGACGTGTTGGGAGGTTCGGGGACGGCGAGGTCGAGCTGGCCGCGGCCGGCCGTCGTGATCGCGCTGGCGGAAAGCCCGTCCTTGACCAGGCGGTCGCGAATGGCGTTCGCGCGCTCGAGCGACAGGTGCTGGTTGTAGGCCTTGTCGCCGAGCGTGTCGGTGTGGCCGATCACCTCGACCTGATAGACCGGGCGCCGTTTGATGTCGCCGAAGACATCCTGGTAAAGCTTCTCCGAATCGGGCGTCAGCTGATCGCTGTCGCTGATGAAATAGAGGCGGAAATGGGAGGGCAGGATCGGGCGCGCCGCTATCGCCTGGCCGAAGATCTGATTGACCTGCCCTTGATCGACCGCGACCGACGACGCGCTGCTGCCGCGGACTTCGCCCGCGGCATAGGGTTTGTTGAGCACGACCGACTGGTCGCCTTTCTCGATCGTCACCTGCCCGGCCGTGCCGTCCGGATTGGGAAGGACCACGAACAGCGCGTCGCGAGAGCAGGCCGCGAGCGTCGCGAGGAGCAGCACGGCCAGGACCCGTCGCATGCGTCTAGTTGCCCCCGACATCGACGGCA
>Ga0335073_10005841_pt1 | contig 17285 bp, 15 predicted proteins | sample Lox_Sample_22_FD_207093 | JGI IMG/M metagenome (GOLD analysis project Ga0335073, IMG submission 207093) | Soil microbial communities from Loxahatchee National Wildlife Refuge, Florida, United States - Lox_Sample_2.2 | ecosystem: Environmental > Terrestrial > Soil > Wetlands | place: USA...
CGGCAACGAGGCGCTCACGGTCTCGAGCGTCGCTCTGGCCGGCACCGGGTATGCGCGACAAACGACCGGCAGCCTGGACTGCACCAACGGGATGGCGTTGCAGCCCGCCGCGTATTGCCAGGTATCCCTGGTACTGACGCCGCCGACCGCCGGAACCTTCGACGGCACGCTCACCTTCACGAGCAACTCGCTCTACCAGACGACCACGCAAGTCGTCGACCTGAGCGGTTTCGTCTATGGGATCAACGTCGTGGCGTCCCCCACGACGCTCGCTTTCGGCACTCAGCAGACCGGCTCGACCAGCGCCGCCTCGAGCGTGACGCTGACCAATCAGGGCCTGCAGTACTACGCCGGCATCGGATTCCCGACCTCCAGCAATCCGGTGTTCACACCCGGGTACGGCACCTGCACCTCATCCCTGATGCCCGGCGCAAGCTGCCAGCTCAGCGTCACCTTCACACCGACCGCCGCCACTGCCTACAGCGGCACGATCACTCTATCGGCCAATAGCAGCGGCGGCGGCCCCGCCCAAACGGTGACGTTCAGCGTGACGGGTACGGGCACCGCGCCGGCCGCCCCGGTGGCGGTTCTGTCCCCGACGACGGCGACGTTTGCCGGCACGCTGGTCGGATCGGCGAGTGCGGCGCAGACATTCACGCTCTCGAACACCGGGAACGCGACGTTGACAACCTCCGGTGCCACCTTTACGGGGGCAAATCCGGGCGATTTCTCGGTGTCGGGTACGACCTGCGGCGCGACAGTCGCGGCCGGGGCGAGCTGCAGCTTTGCGGTCATCTTCAATCCCGCCGCGGCCGGTAGCCGCGCGGCCGTGCTCAATGTAGCCGACAACGCCGCGGGCTCTCCGCAGACCGCCACATTGTCAGGGACCGGCGTCGCGGTGAGGCCGCAGGCCGTGCTCATGCCCACTTCGGTGGCATTCCCCGCGACCACCACCGGCATGATGGCAGCCGCACAGCAAGTGAAGCTGTCGAATCCGGGCAACGGGCCGCTCGCGATTTCCGCGATCAGCATCACCGGCGCGGACCCCGGCGATTTTGCGCAGACCAACAATTGCGGCGCCTCCCTCGCCGCCAATGCGAGCTGCATGATCACCGTGACGTTCTCGCCGCAATCAGCCGCCGCACTGACCGCGAGCTTGAGCGTCGCCGACAATGCCGCCGCCTCGCCGCAAACGGCGGCGCTTTCCGGCATGGGCGTTGCACCGGCCGTTCCGCAGGCCAAGTTGAGCCCAACGAGCCTGAGCTTCGCCGGCACGACGGTGGGTGCGACGAGCGCGAGTCAGACCGTCACACTGTCGAATCCCGGCACGGCGACGCTCGCCATCAGCAGCATCATGCTCGCCGGCGCAAATCCCGGCGACTTCACGCAGAGCAGCGAGTGCGGCACGACCCTGGCGGCGGCAGCGAGCTGCACCATATCGGTAAGCTTTGCGCCCACCGCCGCGGGCAGCACGAGCGCGACGCTCGAGGTCGCGGACAATGCCACCGGAACTCCACAAATGGTGTCGCTGAGCGGTCTCGGGAATGCCGCGCCGACCCCGAATTTCAATGTGACTTCACCCACTGCGCCGCAATCCGCGGCGCCGGGGGGGACGGCAAGCTACTCGATCGTGGTCACGCCGGAGAACGGCACGTTCGCGAACGCCGTGAGTTTCTCGGCAAGCGGATTGCCCGCGGGCGCCACCGTCACGTTCAATCCTGCGACGCTAACGCCGGGCAGCGCATCGGCGACGACGGAGATGACGATACAGTTGGCGGCAGCGACCGCGGGCTTGACCAGGCCTGAGCGCGGGCCCGCGGCCCCCGGATATGCCCTGGCGCTGCTCGTGCCGGTGTACCTGCAGGCATCGGGGGGGCGGCGCCGACCGCGGCAGCGGCGGGGGCGGTTCCTGGCGCTGCTCGGATTCTGTGTGTTGGGGGTCGCAGTTGCCGCAATCAGCGGCTGCGACGGTGGGTACCGCCTGCCGGGCCTCTCCAACAGCACCTACACCGTCACCGTGACCGCCACCAGCGGTACCGAGGTGCACACCACGACAGTCTCGCTCACGGTGCAGCAATGAAGAACTTCATGACCAACTGCTCGCTGTTTGCAGTGGCGCTCCTGGCGGGTCCTGCTCTTGCGCAGGACGTTCCCGCATCCGAATTGTCGCTCGCCTATAGCTACGTGAATGCGAATGCACCACCCGATCATTGCGACTGCTTTTCAATGAATGGCGCGAGCAGCTCATATGCCTATAACTTCTCATCCGCCTTCGCCGTGGTCGCGGATGTCGGTGTCGAGCACAGCGGCAACGTGCGCTCCTCGGGGCTCGACTTGACGCTGACTTCATTCCTGGTGGGTGCGCGCTACTCCTATCGCAATTTGAGCAAGATCGCCGTGTTCGGTGAGGTGCTCGCAGGCGGAGTGCACGCCAGCGGCGGCCTGGCCGCGATCGCCACCAGCTCGAATAGCGCCTCGACCGACTTTGCGGCGCTGGCGGGTGCAGGGGTGGACGTAACCATCAATCCTCACCTCGCCGTTCGCGCCCTGGAGCTCGACTATTTCTGGACGACGCTGCCGAACGGCGTCAACGGCTATCAGGGCAATTTGCGCGCAAGCGTCGGGCTCGTGTTTCGCTTTTGATCCACCCGGTCCGTGCAATTGACCGAGGGGACTGTTTCGAACTTGGGGGTGCGCTATCGCGCTGCATGGCAACCATGATGCTCCGACCGCGCTTCGCTTCCATGCTGAAATCCGCGATCTGCGATCACACTGCACAGGCGCCGCTCACCTCAAGATAGAAATCGGTCTTCGGATACTCGACGCTCCAGATCCTTCCACAGCCGCCCAGTCGCGGCGGGCGAGCCGATACACGGAAAAGGACACCATGAGTGGCGCAGGAATGCCGGCTTTGACAATCAATCGATCTTTTATTTATTATATAAAGCTATATTCCTATATATAAACCGTTATGGCACTGAGCATTAAAGATCCCGAGGCGGATCGGTTGGCACGCGAAGTTGCGAAAGTGACCGGCGAAACGCTCACGATGGCAGTGGTACAAGCTCTTCGGGAACGCCTCGCACGCGTGCGGCGCCCGCGTGGGCCCCGACTCAGCGAGGAATTGTTGAAGATAGGCCGGCGCTGCGCGCGCCTCCCGGTACAGGACCATCGAGCCGCCGATGAGATCGTCGGATACGACGAGGACGGGCTGCCTCGCTGAGCCGGAGACATCATGGTGGTCGATACTTCTGCCCTCGTCGCCTTGCTCAGTATGGAACCCGAGTCCGCGCGACTGGCAGTCGCGCTCGAATCGGATATGACCAGGCTCATATCCGCAGCGACAGTGGTTGAAACGGGACTCGTAATCGAATCTCGATACGGACCCGCGGGCGGTCGCGAGCTGGACCTTTTCATTGCCAGGGCTGGGCTGTCAGTCGAAGCGGTTACCCCAGAGCAGGCTAACGTCGCTCGCGAGGCCTGGCGTCGATATGGAAAAGGCCGGCACGCTGCTGGACTCAATTTTGGGGATTGCTTCAGCTACGCGCTGGCAAAGATCGCCGGTGAGCCACTGCTGTTCAAAGGGGATGACTTCACGCACACCGACATCGCCGCAACGGCTTACTAGCTGGCGGAGGATGAATCTACCGCCTGGACTGCACCCCACGGTACGGGTGTCACAAAGCCTCACTGAGTGCGCTTTGTGAACCTTGCGATTCCCTCGCGCGCATCGCGCAGGATCGCGTTGCAGGCCATTACCTCGGAGGCCCGCGCGTAGGCGGACTCGATGGGGAGCTCGAGCTGCTCATAGAAAAGCCGCTTGCCCGCGGCGATTGCCGCAGGTGACTTCGCCGCTATCGAGGCTGTCACTCTATCGACTTCCGCGTCGAGCGACTCAAGCGGCACCACCCGATTGACGAGGCCTCGCTCACGCGCCGCGGCCGCGTCGATAAAATCTCCCGTCAGCAGCATCTCAAGTGCAGCCTTCTGCGACACGTTACGTGATAGCGCAACCGACGGGGTGGCGCAGAATAGGCCAAGATTGATACCCGACACGGCGAATCGGGCATCGCTGCTCGCGATGGCCAAGTCACACATTGCCACCAACTGACAACCCGCCGCCGTCGCGACGCCTTGCACCCGAGCGATAACCGGCTGCGGCAGGTGTCGGATTGCGAGCATGAGGTCCGTGCAGGCGGCAAACAATTGACGCAGTTCGTCGATGCCGACCTCCGGTCCCATCTCTGTGAGGTCGTGTCCGGCCGAAAATGCCTTGCCATCGGCAGCGAGCACCACGACGCGGATCTCAGGATAAGATGCGAGGCTCGCGAGTGCCTCCTTGAGCGAAGCGATCATTGCCCGCGAGAGAACGTTGTACTTGTCCGCGCGATTGAGAGTGAGACGCGCAACGGCGCCCTTGCGATCGACCTGGACCGGGGCTTCCTCGGCGCGGGTCCGCTCTGCGATGGTAACGCTCATACCGCTCTCCCAGTCTATCCCGAGACCCAGAACCTAGCGCCGGCGCCAACGGACACAACAACGTGCCGGTAATGGCGAACGATAATCGGCAACGAGAGCGCTACTACAAAATTGATCTCGGATGAAGTTGCTCTTGCCGTTGCCCCATCAGGTCGGCGTCAGTTTACCCTTTGCCAATGGTACCTCGGGTGCAATCCCCCGAACAGTGCTCGCGCGCAGCTCCACGGCAATCACCCGTGGTCTCAGGCTCGTCCGCCTGCGGCTCACCGGCATCCGCACCAAGCGACGAGTCGTGGAGGATTCGCTGCGGCTGATGATCCAGATGAAGCGCCAGGAGCGCATCCGCGCCGCAGAGCGAATCGAGCTGCGTGAAGGCCGTTGGCGAACATGAGAGGCGGCACGCTCCTGGTGGATGCGCGGGAGACCATCCAGCCGCCGCAAGGGCCGCCTGCGCTGCAGTGGAGCGCCAAGAAACCGCCATTGATTTCTATCGAGCGCAATCGTCCTCATTTCTCCGAGGAACGACGTCCGGCCGGCAGTCGTGGTTTGTTCACCGGCACAGACCTGTCTTCCCCCTCCAGCCGCCGCACAATCCAGTCGACAATCAACTTGATTTCCTTGTGACCCCCCGAAATTCCGAGCGCCGATTCGAAGCCCAGCAGCCCACCTAAGGATGTCAGCCCCAACGTAATGCCGAACGGCGTAAAAAGGCGAATATCCGGGGACGCCCGGCGCAGCCGCTCCGAGAGCCTGTCGGCAACGACGCGGCGCATTCGCTCACCGAAGACGATGGTCTCGGCGCGGATGAGCTCGTTGTGATTCGATAACGCCATGTATTCAAGGGAAAGAGCCGCATCGAACGGATCGGCGGCTGCGCTCCACAGTGCGTGCAGCGGGCTCTCCGATTCGAGCGCTGCTTGCGTTCTTTCCAGAACACTGCGCGTGCGACGGCGATAAGTCGTAATCAGCAGATCGTCCATCGTCTCGAAGTAGTAAAAAATCGTCGGATACTTCAGGCCGGTCAGCGCCGCTACCGCTCGTGCGCTCACCGCGCCATAACCCTGCGTTCGCATAAGGGACTCAACGGCATCCATAAGTAGGCCGCGGGTCGCCGCGTTCTCAGGCGCCATTCGTCTCTTGACCTTCATCCCTCCCCCTTGCCTTGAACGACGCGGCGCTTCCCGCGCGTGGATCGAGCTCGGCGGACGCCCAATCGGCCGCAGCGCTGCTCGGCGAAATTGCTGGCCCGCAGCGTCATGTCATCCTGTATTGCTTTTTGTCGCGTGTCCATGCTAAACGGGCGGTTAGCATCTGAATGTCTGAAAGCTGGATGTCCAGGAGAACGCCATGCAGACGATAGCCGAGCTTGATCCACCGGACTTGCCGGTAGAGACGCCCGAATTCGCGGAGAACCCGCATCGCTTTTTTCGTGACGCGAGAAAAAAACACCCGTGGCTCGCCCGATCGAGCATCGGGCTTCTCATCCACGAATACACCGCCATCCGGGAACTTCTGGGTCAGGACGAGAAGTTCCTGCCCGCCTATGAAGGCATCGTCGAGGTCATGGGTGCCCACGGCACCCCGTGGGGACGCTTCACCGAAGAGCAGCTGATTTCCCTGCCGACGGAGAAACACCGTTTGCTTCGAAATACGTTTGCGGCCAAGTTCACACCCCGGTACGCCAATCAATTAAGGCCGATGATGCGCGCTCGCATCGGCCTGCTGCTGGACGAGTGGGCGCCCAAGGGGAAAATCGACTTTGAGGAATTTGCCTCTTACTTTCCCATCTCTAACATGTTTACGCTCGTCGGCGCACCGGTCGAGGATGTCCCCGCGGTGCAGGAGAGCCTGGAGACATTGGGACTGGCGCTGGCCATGGACAAGACCAAGCTCCCGCAGATCAACGCCGCATTCCTGCGCGTCGAGGACCTCGTTCGCAGGCTCATCTCACAACGGCGCAGCGACCCGGAGCGCGGCAAGAGGGATGATCTTTTGGATCTCCTCGTGACGATCGCAGATAAAGGCGAGGTGGCAGAGCGACAGCTGATCGATCTGATCATCTTTTTCTTCATCGCCGGTTATGACACCTCCAAGAACGTGCTCACCTACACGATGTGGGCCTTGCTCGATCGACCTGAGGTCTACCAGCGCTGCGCCGTCGACTACCAGTACTGCGGCAGGGTGGTTGAGGAGGCTCTGCGCTACTTCAATCCTGGATCCGTACCGCGCATCACGGCGCAGGACATCGTGTATCGCGATGTGCTGCTGCCCCAGGGGACGATGGTCTGGTTCAACGTCAACATTGCGGGACGGGACCCCGATGTGTTCGACGATCCCGACACATTCGATCCCGATCGCCGGGTCACGCCGAATCAACGGCACGTGGCCTTCAGCCTCGGAAAGCACATGTGTCTCGGCCAGCATATCGCCCGCGCGCAACTTCAGGAAGGTCTACACCAGATCTCCCAACGGATGCGCAATCCCCATCTCGCGGGAAAGTTTGGGTGGCGACCGTACCCTGGAACCTGGGGTCTGAAGGGGCTACCGATTGAGTTTACTCCAGCCGCAGCAGCCGAGACCGTGGAGGCCTAGGGTGGTGAGGATTACTTTTATCGAGGCCAATGGAACGACACATGTCGTCGATGCGAGGCTGGGCTCGTCCGTCATGCTGGCCGCGACCGAAAATCGGGTGCCCGGCATCGTGGCCGAGTGCGGCGGCAATTGTGCTTGCGGTACGTGCTGCGTGTACGTGGAACAACGTTGGCGGGAAAAAGCAGGCGAACCTTCCGATATGGAAGGCGCGACAATGGAAATTCGCGATGATCCGACCCCCGGCAGACGCCTCTCCTGTCAAATGGACGTCACCAAGGATCTCGATGGTCTGATTGTTCGAATACCGGATAGCCAGTTCTAGTCGGGTAAGGTCCGGGACGACGTTGTTGGGCGGGCCCTCCCGATCCGCAGTTGGATCGTTCGCGCTTTGAGGAGACCGCAATTTTTGACAGAATGCGCTACGCATGGTGCATTTCTGCGCATGGAGATCGAGCGATGCCTTCGACGATGGAGTGGTCACATATTCATTCTCGGCCGGATCTCTCCGGGCTGGAAGTGCTGCATGCGCATTTCCTGAATCACCGCTACCCCAAACACGCTCACGAGCACGCCGTAATCGGATTGGTCGAATCCGGTTCCGTATCCCTTGGTTACCGAGGTGTCAGGCATCAGATCGGGGCGAACGGGATTTTCTTTGTAAATCCTGAAGAGCCGCATGATGGCGTGATCGGCGATCCGAGCGATCCGCGCGGGTATACGTACAGAGCCGTATACCCCACACCGGAGTTCTTGACGAATATCGTTGGCGAAGATCACCTGCGGCAACTGCATTTTCGAGACGCCGTCGTCGACCAGCCGTCTCTTTCCAGCAAGTTACGCTGTGCCCATCGCGCGGCCGTGCAACAGACGGGCTTCGATCCCACGCAGAGTATCTCCGGGATGCCGCCTGGCCAGCTTGCCGACAAGCAAGCCGCGTACCAGCGCGCCATGAGCACGTGTCTCGAGGGGCGGGGCTACGTCGTCGGCTAGTGCCGATTGCACTATCGTGCGGGAGTGCGCGTGCCGGCCCAGCAGCGCGGGCTTTGCCGTGGTCCGCCGCCATCGGCAAGCCGATACCATCATCAACGACCGTTAACGCTACAAGCGCCTCCTGAATATCCAACTTGAGCTCAATCAAGGGGGCCTCGGTGGATCCGTGGACTTAACAGGTGTTAAGCTGCGCCATGACGACGAACTGAACCGAGAGTGCCCTTTGTGAGAGATTCACCTGCAGCGGCAATGGTATGGGACGCATCGATCAGGAATGCCTTTGCCGACGATCCGGCGACGGAAGTGGTCCTCGTTGAGTGCTTCGCCAAGGGAGATGCACTCAGCCTGTCGGACGCGCCGGCTCCGCAGACGCCGATAGCGGCAAGTGATCTCTGCCTCGTCAAGCTCATCGTCGGTCCTGGTCACCCTGGGCCGGCCGGTGCGCCGTCGGTGTCACCGGGAATCGGTATCGAAGTTTGGCTACCCTCTCGGGAGAACTGGAACGATCGAATCCACGTGCTCGGTGGGGGCGGGTGGGACGGCGGCTCGCACGGCTCTGCCAATGCGATCGCCGAGTTGCGCGCCGCGATGGTCGCCGCCAACGAAGGCGCGGTTTCCGCCCATAGCGATGGCGGACATCCAAGGCCGGGCGCAATGCCGGGGCAGGTGGCGGGGGGCGGCGACTTTGCGATGAACCCGGACGGCACGCTCAACTGGGTGCTTCTGAATGATTTCGCATCAAGGGCGATGCACGAAGTCGCGCTCAAGACCAAGGCGTTAGCGAACGCATACTATGGTCGCGCGCCAAAATATTCATATTTCGACGGCGCATCCAATGGTGGGCGTCAAGGGCTCAATCTGGCGCAGAATCACCCGGAGGATTTCGACGGCATCCTTGCGGACATGCCGGCGAACAACTGGAGCAGCTTCATGGCGGCAACGGTGTATCCGCAGCTGGTGTTTCAGCGCGACCTGAACGGAGAGGTGCCGAGCGAGAAGCAACAGGATCTCGTCTCGAACGCGGCGATTCGCACCTGCGACAAGATAGGTGAAGAGCATCTGGGCTATAGCATGGATATAGCGTCATGCCGCTATGATCCCACGACGGACCGCGATGTCCTGTGCGTGGCGGATGGTGGCAACAACTCATCCGAGGACGCCGTCACCATGGCCCAGGCCATGGCCTTCAACAAGATCTGGTACGGGCCGACCATCGACGGATCGGTCCCCTCGCCCGCAATCGACAATGGCTTCGACACGAAGCGCGGCGGTAAGCGCATCTGGTACGGATATCCTCGCGGCACGTCACTCTACAACGCCATTTTCAGTAAGCTCTTTCAAACCAATGCGGGCGTAGCGAACCGCACCGGCCCATTCACCCATGGAACCGACATGCTGGCTCTGATCATGCAGGATGCACGACTGGCGTCGACGAACTTTCGCAATGCGTCCGGCGACGGCGTCGACGGCTGGAAGGACCTGACTTACAGCGAGTTTGCCCGCATCGTCGAACTCGGCAACGCGGCACAATTCGAGCTCCTCAACAGCAACAATCCGGATCTTTCCGCATTTTGCTCTCTGGGCGGTAAGCTGATGACCTGGCATGGTATTCATGACGAGGCAATACCGGTTCAGGGCATCACGGATTATTACGATCGAGTTGTCGAAGCGATGGGCGGCGTGGACAAGGTCCAATCCTTCTACCGCCTCTACCTCGTGCCCGGCGCCGGCCACGCCACACCGAACGGAACCTCGAATCCGGCAGCCAGCCCACCGATCGTCGACAACGACAAATTCTACCAACTGCTGGTGGATTGGGTTGAAAAAGGGATCGCGCCCGGCCGCATCGAGCTTTCGACTCCTGCCGGTAGCCCGGCAACCCGCAGCCAGCCGATCTGCCCCTATCCCCAGCGGGCCACCTATATCGGTGGCAATCCCAACGTCGCATCGAGCTTCGAGTGCGGATCATCAAGATGACCGAAGATTTGACGTGGATGCCGGCGTGGCGAATTCGCGAGCTGATCGGAGCGCGAGAGTTATCACCGGTCGAGGTGGCCGAGCATTTCCTCGACCGTATCGGGCAGTATCAAGACGTGTTGCGTGCTGTTGAACACGTCGTTGTCGCTCAGGTCCGCAGCGCGGCCAAGGCGGCGGAAGCCGCAGTTCTTGCCGGCGCCGATCTGCCGCCACTGCATGGCGTGCCCGTGGCGGTGAAAAGCCACATCGACATCGAAGGCCTGCCCGAGACGATGCCGTTCGGCGCCAATATTGCGCCCGGCGACGATTTGATGGTCGAGCGGTTGCGCGCCGCCGGCGCCGTCATCGTCGGCCATACCAATATGCCGGTCTATCGCGAGGATGGCAGCTTCGATTATGAGCGGACCGCGAGAAATCCATGGGACCCGGCCCGCACACCCGGTATCTCCAGCGCGGGCAGCGCCTCGGCAGTTGCGGCCGGACTGCTGCCGATCGCGCTGGCGTCCGATGGGGGCGGATCCTCCCGACTACCCGCTGCCTATTCAGGTGTCATCGGCGTTCACTCGACTCCCGGCTCCGTCCCCTGGGTGAACCACAAGCGGCAGACACAGCTGGGCAGCACGGCGACGATCGGGCCGATGACACGCGATGTGCGCGATGCCGCCACGCTGCTGTCGGTGATCGCCGGGCCGGATGGTCGCGACGAGGTGGGTCTTCCCATTACCCTGCCCGATCCACGCTCTGAACTGGCTCTGGATGCCGCCGGCCTGCGGCTCGCCTGGACCGACGACTTCGGGTATGCGCGCAAGTATGCGGTTGAGGAGTCCGAGCGCGTCATCACGCACATCCGGTCCGCCGCGTTCGCCTTGAATCGCATCGGCGCAACCGTCGAGACTACCGAAATCGAGTGGGAAGACTCGGTCGAAGCGATGCGCCGCAAGTTTGCGGCCGAAGGCGTCGCGAGCATGGGTTTGCTCGGGGGCGAGGTCGCTCCTGATGATTATCGGACGGCAATCGGGGTGCGTCATCGCAATTGGCAGCGCTTCCGGCACCTCTTCGCCGAGGCTGATCTGCTGCTGTGCCCGACCATCTCGAGCGTCGCACCAGTGATCGAGGTCTTCGCCACGCGGATTCCAACGGGTAAGTCCATTCTGGATCTCACTCCCGGGGCCGCCGCGTACACCGCCTATACCGGGCTGTTCAACTGGCTGAAGTTACCGTCGGTTTCCGTCCCGTGCGGATTCGTGGATGGCCTCCCGGTTGGTCTGCAGATAGTCGGTCCGTCTGGGAGCGATGCCAAAATCCTGAGGCTCGCGCAGGCTTTCATGCTTGCCTTCCCGCGCACCGAAGTGCCGCCAGTGAGCTAGGCTTCCGATGCTCGCGACGTCCAGGCTGCTGGCGCGGCTTCGGCGCTTCGCCAGGCATTTGAGCGCTGCGCCGATCTCGCCGTCAAACCCTCTTGAACGGTCGTTCCGACAGGCTCCGAGAGCCCTTTGCAAGCAACTCGAATCGGCGAGCCTCGGCCGTTAGCCAATCCCGAAAGGCGGCGCCCAAGGGCTTGTCGAGCGCTCCGGCACTCCACGCCAGAAAGTACGCTTCCGGCAACACCAAGCAATGATCCGACAAGCGGACGAGGGAACCGGAGCGAAGAGCGGTGGCAACCATGGAGTGCTGCGCCAGAACCAGACCACGACCTTCGATTGCCGCATCGATGGCGGCGCTGGAAAGAGAGAAGGTGAGATCACACGGCACCTGGCGTGTTGGCAAGCCCAGCGATGCAAACCAGTGCCGCCAACTCGGTGTGGATGCGAATTCGGAGCCCCAATCGATCCCGAGCAGCGGGAGCCGCAGGAGCGAGCCTGGGTCCGCGCGATCGGCCGCGCGGCCGAGCGTGGGGCTTCCCACGGGGATGAGATAATCGGTGAAGAGATATGAGTATCGCTGATGCGCCCGGCTGCGGCTTCCATACGATACCCGGAAATCGGCATCACCGTCTTCGAGCCCCGGCTCCGGATGCACGCCATCCAGCATGATGCTGACATCGAGGTTGAGCTTTTTCCACTCGAACAGCAGCGGCCCAAGCCATTTGTTCGCGACCGATGGCAGCGCACTCACCGTCAGGTGATTGGATAGTCTCGTGCGCTCGAGTTGCTGGACGCCGGTACGCAGCGTTCCGAGGGCAGCCGTGGCGTGGGGAAGATAGACAGTGCCCCAACTGGTCAGACGGATCCCCCGCCCCTGCCTCTGCAGCAGGCGAAGCTTGAGGTGCCTTTCCAGGGATCGAATCTGCTGGGTGACGGCCCCCGGAGTGATCCCGAGCTCTTCGGCCGCGGCGGTCACACTGCCGCGCCGCCCCACGGCTTCGAACGTTTGAACGGCCCGCAGGGGCGGCAAGCTGATCACGGACAATGAAGTCTCCCTCGATACAGCGACGCGGCACCAACCCCTGATTTTAGTTTACCTAAAACAATCTCCAGAGCAACAGCGATTACAGGAGCGACGCCCGGACTTAGTCTCCTGACTGGATGAGGGGAGGGGCTATGTTCTTGAGGAACGCGTGGTATGTGGCTGCTTGGGACAGCGAGGTGACTCGACAACCGTCGGCGGTGCGCATTCTGGGCGAGCGCATCGCCTTGTATCGAACGACGGCCGGCTCCCCGGTCGCCCTCGAGGATGCCTGTCCGCATCGCAAGCTTCCCCTATCCATGGGTCGGGTCAAGGACGACGAGGTTGAATGCGGATATCACGGACTCGTCTTCAATCGTGCCGGTGAATGCACGCGGATTCCCGGGTCACGGAACCTCTCGCGCACCGTCCACGTGAGGAGCTACCCCGCCGTTTCCAAGTACGGATTGGTTTGGATCTGGATGGGCGACGCCTCGCGAGCCGACGTCAATTGCATCCTGTCGGTCGAGCATTGGGAGGAACCGAACTGGGACCGAAATCGCGGCGGCACGATGACCGTCGACTGCAACTATCTGTATATCACCGACAATCTTCTCGATCCCTCGCACGTTGCCTGGGTGCATCGTGCCTCATTCGGGAACGAGGACTGCGAAGCCAATGAGGTCGAGGTTACCGAGTCGCCCGAGGGCGTTCTCGCTTCGCGGTGGATTTATGACTCGGAGGTGCCCCCCTTCTATCGCGGGATCGTATCGTTCGAGGGACGGTGCGACCGACTGCAGCACTACGAAACACGCTTCCCGAGTCACGCCGTCATCAAGGCGGTGTTCGTCCCCGCGGGATCGGGTGGCCCGGGCCGATCAATCCACGATCAGGCTCTCGTGATGGATTCCTACAATCTCTTGACGCCGATCGATGAGAACCACACCCGCTACTACTGGTTCCAGATGCGCAACGCGCATGTCGGGGACGAATCCGTTTCCCGCTCGATGGATGATGGCGTGCGCGAAGCCTTCGAGGAAGACCGAGTTGTGCTGGCGGCCGTGCATGAAGGGTTTGCCGAGAGCACGACCCGCAGCATCGATCTTGGGATAGACCGCGCGCCGTTACTCTTCCGCCGCCGCCTTCAGAGCATGATCGACGCGGAGGAGGGTCCGATCGCACCGAACCATGCGCGCCGCAAGGTCGGGGAGGCCGGTCCGCCACCCTGAAGTGTCTGGGTCTTCGGGGGCGATCCGGATGAGCCGCCCCCGGGATCGAATTGTTCCACAAGGGAGAATCTTGAATGCCTAGGGGCACGTGTACATCGATATTCGCCGCGGCCGTGGCCATGCTCTGCGGTTCGATCGCATTGCCCCAGGCCTACAGCGGGGGGTCGGCGCAGACTGCGAGCACGGCATCATCTGACGTCGCGCTCGAAGAGATTGTCGTTACGGCGGAGAAGCGCACCGAATCCGCACGCACCATTCCCATCAGCATTACCGCTATCGGAGAGGCGGAGCTCAAAGAAGCACACGTGACGGATTTCGCCGAGTTGTCGAGGGCCGTGCCCGGACTATCGTTCACGACGCAGGGCGGCACCGGCCTCAACAACCTCGAGATTCGCGGGGTGAGTTCACAGGCGGGCGGATCGACGGTGGCCGTCTATCTCGACGAAACGCCGGTCTCGACACCCCACATTCTTGCCGCTTTCGTAGGTACAACCGAACCTGATTTCCTCGATGTCGATCGAGTCGAAGTGCTGCGCGGACCTCAAGGCACCTTGTACGGCGCGAGCTCCATGGGCGGCACGATCCGCTTCATCAGCCACCAGCCCTCATTGAATTCGTATGACAGCACCGTGGCCGCGGACCTGTCCGGCACGGACCATGGCGGCTTCAACTATCGGACCACGGCGGCCGTGAACGTTCCGCTGGTCAACGACCTGTCCGCGGTTCGAGTCGCGGCTCTGTACGAGCATACGGATGGGTGGGTGGACTGGCTGACGCAGACCGGGGCGCCTCGCGAGCGCGGAGTCAACGATCAGGAGCAGGCGGCGCTGCGCGCCACCTGGCTCATTCAACCTTCGGAGGGTGTGAAGGTCACGCCTGCCGTCTACGTACAGAGAAATACGGCCGGTGATACCAGCGTGTTTTTTCCATCCCTCGGACCCTATGATGAGGAGAAATTCCTCAAAGAGCCGATCTATGATCTCTTCGTGCTACCGTCGCTCACGGCGGGCCTGCGGGGCGAGGCTGTCGACTTTTCCTCGATCACCAGCTTTCTGATGCGCGACTTCCAACATCATCAAGACGGAACCGCCGAAAACTCCGAGTATCTCGCCTCCATAGCGGGGTCCCCGCCGCCGGTCGGCTTCGGTTATGGCGCGAATGTTCTGGGAGATCTGCCATCCCCGATCGGCGCGCGTACCATCGTCCGGCAATGGAGCCAGGAGCTGCGACTATCCTCGCGTAGCCTCGAGGAGACGGGAGGGTGGCTCACCTGGGTCGGCGGTGTCTACGTTTCCGATCAACGGGTGACATACAATGAGGACGATTCCATTCCCGGCTTCAATTCGACGTTCGAGTCGCTCTACGGCGTCAGCGCGCAGTCCTATTTCGGTGCGCCATTCCCAGACGATGCCGTCTACATCGTGCGAAACCAATATGACGAGCGCCAGTACGCCGCATTCGGCGATGCGACGGTCAAGCTGGCCGATCCGTTGCGCTTCAGCGCCGGGCTTCGCTACCTCGAGGCGCGCGAAGGCTTCGACCTCATCAGCGGCGACTTCTACGGCACGGGTCAACAGGCCAGCATCGATCACGATCACGCGCTGACGCCGAGATTCACGCTCACCTATCTCGTCAGTCCCGAAGGCACGGTTTACGCCAACGCTGCGAAGGGCTATCGGCTCGGCGGCGGCAATCCGGTCACACCCAATTCTCTGTGTGCAAACGATCTCGCGAATATCGGCCTGAATGCGGCACCGACCAGCTATAATCCGGACTCTCTCTGGAACTACGAGACCGGTGCGAAGTGGATGCTGTTCGACAATCGAGTCTCGGTGAATGGGGATTTCTATTGGATCAAATGGGATAACATCCAGCAGCTCATCTATCTTCCGACATGCGGCTACAACTTCTACAGCAACGTGGGGCATGCGAGGAGCTACGGCACCGAGCTCGAGATCCATGCGAATGCGACTTCGTATCTGACGCTCTCGGTCGCGGGCGGTTCCACCGACGCCACGATCACCGAGAACGTGAAAGCGCTCAATGTCCAAGCGGGGGCCCACGTTCTCGGAGTTCCGGAGTGGACCGGAGATCTGGGCGTGAAGGGGCACTGGGCGATGCTCGGCCTCGATGAGATGTTCGCGCGCGCCGACTACGCGCTGGTCGGACCGAGCAACGGAACCTTCGATCCGACGCAGGCCGACTATCGACGTCCCGCGTATCAGGATCTCAATCTCAGTGCAGGTTTGGAGGAGCGAGGGATGAAGGTGAGTCTTTACATGACGAACGCACTGGATGAGCGCAAGGCGATCCAGCATATCAACAACAACTTCATCATCGAGGCTTACACGCTGCAACCGCCGACTCTGGGGCTCAGCGTGAGCAAGTCATTTTGACCTCCAGGGCCCCTCTAGGGCGCTCCGGCATGGCCGGTTGCGCCCGCCGACCGACAGCGGCGTTCGCGGCAGCGTGGTTGATCGCGGGCTCCCCTCTGCCGTCAATGGCGGCACCGGGCGAGCTCAGACCCGCCGGTGCGGTCGATGCCGCGCGTCTGGCGGCGGCGGATGCAGAGCCGGATCAATGGTTCACGACGGGGCGCGATGGCAATTGGGATTATCACTCCACGCTCTCCGATATCGACGCATCGAATGTCTCGCGGCTTGGATTTGCCTGGCAATATCGCCTCGGCACGCAGCGGGGTCTGGAAGCCACGCCCGTCGAGGTGGACGGCGTCGTGTATTTTTCGGGCAATTTCGGTCGCGTCTACGCGGTCGATGCCGTCGATGGTCGCGAGAAGTGGACTTATGATCCGGAGGTGGACGGCCAATGGGGCCGCTATGCATGCTGCGATGTCGTCAATCGCGGCGTCGCGGTGTGGCGGGGCCGCGTCTTCGTAGGGACTTCCGATGGGTATCTGCACGCCATCGATGCGGCAAGCGGACGGCGTATCTGGAAAGTCGACACGCTCCCGGAGCGCGATCCCGAGCACTACTACACGATCTCCGGTGCGCCCGTCGTTGCCGGTGATGCGGTGATCATCGGCAGCAGCGGGGGAGACTTCGCCGGCGCGCGCGGCTATGTCGCTGCCTATGACAGGGCCGATGGCCGTCTCAAATGGCGCTTCTACACGGTGCCGCGGGATCCGAAGCTCGGTCCGCAGGATCAGCCGCACCTCAAGAGCGCCGTGCAGAGCTGGGACCCGCGCCATCGCTGGGAGCAAGGGAGTGGCGGCACGGTCTGGGATGGCATCAACTATGACCCTGACCTCAAGCTCGTCTATGTCGGCACGGGAAACGGGGCTCCCTACAACATCAAGGCAGATGGCAGACGCGGCGGCGACGACCTCTACGCGGCGGCGATGCTCGCAGTGCACCTCGACACGGGCACGCTGGCCTGGTGGTTTCAGGCGACACCGGGCGATCGTTGGGACTACGACAGCACGGCCAAGATGATCTTCGCCGATCTCGATTTTGGCTCGGGCCCGCGCAAGGTGCTGATGCAGGCCGACAAGAACGGCTACTTCTACGTCCTCGATCGGGCCACCGGTGAGGTTCTCGGCGCGCATCGATTTGCCTATGTCAACTGGACGCTGGGGCTCGACCCGAAGACTTACCGGCCGCGGCCCAATCCTGC
>Ga0335073_10005842_pt1 | contig 17284 bp, 13 predicted proteins | sample Lox_Sample_22_FD_207093 | JGI IMG/M metagenome (GOLD analysis project Ga0335073, IMG submission 207093) | Soil microbial communities from Loxahatchee National Wildlife Refuge, Florida, United States - Lox_Sample_2.2 | ecosystem: Environmental > Terrestrial > Soil > Wetlands | place: USA...
GGCGGGTATGGTGCTAGTGGGCACCCTGTTTTATCTGTTGGCTGGCGCGCGGTATCGCGCGCAGTTGAAGCTGCTGGTGAGGCCGGGGCGGGCAGACGCCCCCGCCAGCGCACAAACGAATGCGCCTCTGGATCTGACCAGGCTCGCCACCACTGAGGAAGAACTGAACTCGGAAGTTGAACTGCTGCAGGATGACGAAGTCCTGCGTAAGGTGGTCGAGCAAAGCGGACTGGGCGGCCGCGATTGGCTGCACTTTCTCCGGCTGAATGAAGGGCGATCCGAGCGCGTGGAACGGGCCGCGCGGCGGTTGGGCAAAAAACTACAGGTCGAACCTGTCAAGAAGACGAACTTGATTACGGTGAAGTACGCGTCGAACGATCCCGCAACAGCCGCGAAGGTATTGCAATGTCTGGCGCACGCTTATCTCGAAAAACATGCGGCCGTCCATCGGCCGAATGGAGAATTTCCTTTTTTCAAACAACAAACAGATGAATCGAGGCGACAGCTGGATCAAGCGGAGCAGAAGCTTCTGCAGTTCATGGCTGGGCACGACGTCGTCGCTGCCGGTCAGCAGCGTGATCTTGCGCTGCAAAACCTGAGTGCGACCGACGCCGGTTATCGCGCGACGCGAGTGGAGTTGGCTGAGGCGCAAAGGCGGATAAGGGAACTGCAGGCGAAACTGGCGAGCTTACCCGAAAGAACTACCACGCAGGTCCGTTCGGCCGACAATCCGGAGGTCCTCGCCTCGCTGAAGTCGAGTTTGCAGAGCTTGCAGGTGAAACGCATCGAGTTGCTCACCAAGTTTGAAGCCCAACACCCATTGGTGCGGGAAGTGGACCAGCAGATTGCGGAGACTGAGTCCGACATTGCGAAAGAAAACACCTCACCTTTACGGGACGAAACCACCGATAAGAATTCGCAATACGAATGGACGAAGTCGGAGCTGGAAAAGACGGAGGTGCAGTTTGAGGCGCTGCAGGCAAGAGTAGGAGAACTGGGCTTGCAGCGAACATCTTATCAGCTTCTGGCTCGTCAGTTAGCCGAGGCTGCTATTACACAGGATGACTTGCAGAATAGCGAGAAGGCGGAGGAGGAGAACTACCTGCTTTATCTCAAGAAACAGGAAGAGGCGCGCATGGCAGACGCCCTCGACGAGAGCGGCATTGTGAATGTAGCAGTTGCCGAAGAGCCAGTCACTCCGGCACTGCCGGTCTTCTCAACGTGGGCGCTGCTGGCGATTGGAATGGTCGCCGCGGGAGCAACCGGCACAGGCGCGGCTTTTGCCGCAGATTATGTGGACCAGAGCTTCCGCACACCCGACGATGTGCTGGCATATCTGAACACTCCGGTGCTGGCCTCCCTGCCCCTCTGCTCACGGAGAAGTCTTTCAGCATAGGAAAAGATGATGAGCATTGGAGCAACCGTCACTGACAATCCGGCAGAAAGTTCACAACAAGAGTCATCGTTGTTCCAAAAGTCGTATTCCAGCGGGCACACAGGCTGGACGCGGAGTGATTTCTCGAAGGAACAGATTCGGGGCCTCGTGCGTCAGGCTTTCTTCTCCGGCGCGGATCGGCCGGTGCGGCAAATCGTGCTCAGTGCAGTGGATACCGATAAGGAGATCCTCAGCATTTGCCGTGAGGTAGGCGAAGTGCTGGCTGACGAGACGAAAGGAAGTGTAGCTGTGGTCGGGCATTTTCCGGAAATCGTCGAATTGCAGCAGATTCAACCGGGAGAATCGGTGGGACGACAAGGTATAGATCGAAGCGGGTTACGTGGAATGGCAACGAAGCGGCGGAGCAATCTGTGGTGGCTCTCCCGTGACGACAATACCGATTCTGGATCGGCGAGCGCATTGCATCGATTTCTCGGGCAAGTGCGGCGTGAATTTGACTATTCGATTCTGGAAGCGGCCTGTGCGGCCGATTCGCACGAAGCAGAAGCGATGGCGCAGTTTGCTGACGGCATCATTTTGGTGTTGTCGGCACAGCACACACGCCGGGCGGTAGCCAGGAAAGTAAAGAATGCACTGGATGCTACGAAAGCGCGTCTTCTTGGTGCGGTATTAAGCGATCGGACGTTCCCCATCCCCGAGGCAATTTATCGGAGATTGTAAGTTTTCAGCTCTTCATGGACGGGCATTGTTAAGACGCACCTAAGAGTTCTATGTCCTCGACTGCTCCATTTCCGGCGGAAGGATCCGAACAGCTCGGATGGGCGCGGCTGATTCCAGGCGAATCGCCTTCGTATGCTCGATATAGAAAGAAATCCACGCCTTCCGCCGGAACGATTCGTCCGTCAAATATTCGTGAACTATCGACGGGTGCGTCCGACAACCTTCCTCGCAGCGCACTCAAACTTTTGTTGCCTGCGCCATTGCTATCCCGCAAGGCTCAGACATGGTTACGCGCTACAGCGACAGATTTCGCTCTGGTGGGCATGAATTGGCTCCTCATAGGGGCGTTTCTGGTCACGCTCAGTCGCGATTTCCCTCGCTTCCATCTCCAGAGGTATGAGGGCGAGACTCCCATCTTTTGGCTCGGTATCGGTCTGCTTCATGCCGCGCTCATCACATTGATCGGCCACAGCGAAGGTTTATACGAATCAGCGAGAAGCGTGCCGCAGCAAGCTCGACGGCTGGGTAAATCCACGGCTTTGGCTACGGTGATTCTCGGTTTCGCATATGGCTTCCAGAGGTCGATTGCAATCACGATTCCTGTTTTCTGCTGTGCCGCGCTTCTGCATTTCGGTGTTCTTTGGGTCTGGAGGCGGCATGCGGGTAAAAGAAAATCTCCCGATCGGGGGAGTAGAGATTTTCGGAATGTCCTGATCGTAGGAGCGGGCGCCACCGGACGACGTATCGCCGCTTCTTTATCTTCTCAACCTGCGGATGGGCGGGTGCTTTATGGGCTTCTGGATGACGAACTCCCGCTGGGCAATGGGGTGATTGGCCGGGTAAGGGATCTGGCCCGTTTAGCGCGGAGAGGTTTTGTGGATGAAGTTATTTTGGCGGCGCCGCGGGAGCGAAGTCTCACCCAACGCATTGTCCGGGAAGCCGAACAATTGCGATTGGATGTGGAGATCGTTCCGGAGATGTTCGGATGCAAGATAGCGGAGAACGAATTCGATAGGGTTGACGACTTGCCGATGATCTACGTCCACGCTGAACAGTTGCCGGCGGCGGGGTTGGTGATCAAAAGGACCATTGATGTCATTGGCGCGGGAATGGCGCTTTTGATTTTGTCTCCAGTGCTGGCAATGATCGCGCTCCTGATCAAATTGGATTCAAAGGGTCCGATTCTTTATTGCGCGCAGCGCGCGGGACGAAAGGGAAGGCTATTCCGTTGCTTCAAATTCCGCACGATGGTTTGCCACGCAGCGGGATTAAAAGAACAACTGCGGCAGCGGAACGAACGTACCGGGCCAATTTTCAAGATTGCGGATGACCCGCGGATAACGTGGGCAGGGCAATTTCTGCGCCGTTACAGCCTCGATGAACTGCCGCAATTGTGGAATGTTCTGCGCGGCGACATGAGCCTAGTCGGACCACGCCCGCATCCGGCCGATGACTATGCAGCGTATGAACTCGAGCATTTGGCACGGCTCGATGTCACGCCGGGAATCACAGGTCTTTGGCAGGTTACAGCACGACGCGACCCATCATTTGAGCGGGCCATGGAGCTCGATCGGGAATACATCCGGACATGGAGTCTCGCCTCCGATGCTCGAATCCTGGCGAAAACAGTGCTGGCGGTCGTGCGGGGAAGCGGCCAGTGATGCGAGCAAACGTGTCAATCCTCCACCCGGGCGAGGCGTTGAGCAACTGCACTACACGCATCAGCGAAATCGCATTTTTCCCTCTGCGAGTTCTGATGTCTGCTCCCTCGTTGCTGTTTCTGCTGGGACTGAGCGCAATGCTGCTGCGGCATCCGGATGTACAGTTCTATGAAATCGACCGCATTGCGTTTGGACTTCTGGTAGTGGGTGTTGCAGGTTGTGAACTGGTTCAACGCCGACCGTTTTTCTTCGTCGGACGAGCGACCTGGCCAATGCTGGCACTGACGTTGATGGCGCTGCTCAGTGTTATTGGTCAGCCATTCGATCACGAAACCTGGAGCTTGCTAGCTTCAAAGTTCATTGTGCCGTTCTCGCTCTTTCATCTCGCAGGAGTTGTTTACACAACAGAAAAGCGGTTCCGGCAATTTGAGTTGTTTGCTGTCCTCGTCCTGGCCTACCTCAGCTTTACGGCCATCGCCTTCCTTGTGGGCGCACGTGAATTGATCTTTCCTCGTTACATTCTCGACGAGAGTTTAGGATTTCATGCCGACCGGGCACGCGGCCCCTTGCTGCAGGCCGTCGCCAACGGTGTTTCCCTAAACCTGCTGGCATTGCTTGCGCTGCACGCCTATGCAAGGAACAGCCTGCGAGGATTCAAGATGCTGGTGCTGCTGGCATCGATACCCGTCGCAATCCTTGCAACGATGACCAGAGCCGTCTGGCTGTCGTTTATCGTTAGCGTATTCGCCCTGATCTTCCTCAGTCGTAGCCGCTTTCTGAAGCGAGGTTGCATTACCGCCGTCTTTCTCATGGCAATTGGGCTTGCGATCATGCTGACCTGCACGCAGGTAGGGGATTCGCTTACCGACCGTCTGGAAGAACGTGGGCCTGTGGACTATCGCGCTGCAGTCTACGCAGGCGGATGGCAGATGTTTCTCGAACGGCCGATCTTTGGTTGGGGCTTTCATCAAATGCCCGCCGAGTTGCCGCGATACGTGAGTGGATACGACGAGAAAGTCTTGTATCCGCACAACACATACTTGGAATTGCTTGCAGAACACGGGATCGTCGGTCTGGGCCTGTATTTCTGGTTGATGTGGGAGATATGGCGGCTCGGAAAAGGCGGAGTCCCTGACAACGAGAAGGGCGGATTCCTAGACCAGCGATTGCACCGGATCTGGCCGATCTTCCTCGGAGTTTATTGGGCAAACGCTGCGATGGTGGTGATGAGTTATCAATTCGTCAATGGACTGCTGTTCTCGCTGGCCGGCATGCTAGCCGCTCAACAAAGACGCGAGAGGTATTACGCGTGCTGAAGGTTGCGTATCTCGCGAATGAGTTCCCTTCCCCTGTGGAGCCGTACGTGGGGGATGAAATCGCGGAACTGCGCAGCCGAGGAGTTCAGGTCATCAGCGGAAGCGTTCGTACTCCGGGTCCGCGCGGCGAAGGCCTCTTCCCCGAGAACGAACCAGATGTAGTGCTGCAATCCCTGACCTTCGGCATTTTTCTCAGAGCAGCGTGGCTGTGTTTGCGTCGCTGGAGGAAGCTCTCCGGTTTGATCGTTCGGGTGATCTGTCGTGGCTATGAAGGTCCAATCGTCCGCATCAAAGCTCTGCTTCACACGTCTCTGGGCGCGTGTTACGCCGTGCTGCTCGCGGAACACGAGGTCGATCACATCCACGCGCATCACGGTTACTTCGGCTCATGGATCGCAATGACTGCGGCTCGACTTCTGAACGTTGGTTTCAGCATGACATTGCACGGGTCCGACCTGCTGGTTCATGCTTCATATCTCGACAGCAAACTCGAGAACTGCAGCTTTTGTCTGACGATCTCTGAGTACAACCGTCGCTATATCGTCGAGCAATATCCCCAAATCGATGGCAAGAAGATAGTCGTCTCTCGGCTTGGGGTCGAAATCCCGCCAAGCTGCCGCGCTGCAGTTCCGAACAGTGCGACAAGGGCGCTCTCGTTGCTGTCGGTTGGACGCTTGCACGCAGTCAAAGATCATGCGTTCCTGATTCGGTCGTGTGCACAGCTTCGCACTCGCGGATTAGATTTCGAATGCTTGATAGCCGGGAATGGACCCGAGCGCAGCCGGCTAGATTCATTGATCCGCAGGCTTGGTCTCGAGCGGCACGTCACGCTTCTGGGACACGTGGAGCATAAGCAGATGGATTCGCTCTACGGACGGGCTGATATCGTCGTGCTGACAAGCCGAAGCGAGGGCATCCCGCTTGTGTTGATGGAGGCGATGGCGAGGGAAAAAATCGTGCTCGCCCCAGCGATGACCGGCATTCCGGAGCTGATATTTCCGGGAAAAAACGGATTTCTTTATCAACCCGGCTCCATGGGGGACTTCCTGGCTCAAGTGCTATTAATTCAATCCCTATTGCAAGCGGAAGGCAAACGGGATCAAGAATTCTCACTGTTGTTTTCCCTAAGCAAACAACTGGACTGGATGCGGCATGCAGCAAGAGTCCAGATCCTCCACAACCACAACCGCGCCAAAAACCTCGCAACATTTGCTGACTTATTTATACGGCGGATCACTCCGCGGACCGAGAGCGCCCTTCATGAGGATACTGTTCTGCAACAAATACAACTACCCATTCAGCGGAACCGAGGTTTACCTCTTCGAACTGATGAAATTGATGAAGTCGCAGGGACACGAAGTCGCGCTGTTCTCGATGTCTGATCCACACGGCGAGCCGACCGCATATGACCATCACTTCGTTCCACATATTGATTTCAACTCCGAAAGCAGCATTTGGCAGAAAGCGCGTAAGGCCTGGCACGCGATCTATTCGATCGAGTCGCGAAGGCGGATTCGAGCCATGATTCAGGAATTTCGCCCTGACATAGCGCATGTGCGAAATATCTATCACCATTTATCGCCTTCGATCTTGTGGGAGTTGAAGGCAGAGGGCATCCCCGTCGTATATCACGTGAACGACTTCAAACTGCTATGCCCAAGCTACAACCTGGTTTCACGTGGCAAGCCATGCGAGGCGTGCAAGGCTGGATCCTTCTGGCACGCGCTTGGTTCGAGATGCTATCCGGGATTGGGAGCTCGCGCCACGCTGGTTGTTGAGGGTTATTTTCACCGGTGCTTGCGAACGTTTGACAAATGCGTAGACAAGTTCCTTGCGCCAAGCCAGTTCGTGCGCGACAAATTCATTGAGCATGGCTGGGACCGACACAAATTCGAGGTGCTTCCGCACTTCCAAAAAATTCATTCACTGGAAACATCTACGCCCTGTAGTGAAGCACCAGTCCTCTATTTCGGCCGATTGTCTGCCGAAAAGGGAGTGGATGATCTCATTCGCGCGATGCAGAAGCTGCCAGACATAAGGCTTGTGATCGCGGGCGACGGACCGGAGCGTGCCGAACTCCAGTCGCTAGTGACCTCTCTTCAGCTCACTAATGTGGAATTTGTGGGGCATGTAGGGGAAGCGCGCCGAGATACGCTGATCCAACAATCACGATTCACCGTACTGCCCTCGCGTGCCTATGAGACGCTCGGAAAAACGATCCTGGAATCTTATGCGCATGGCCGCGCCGTCATCGCGTCCGATATGGGATCGCGACGAGAGCTGGTGCGGGATGGTGGGACCGGGCTCCTCTACCCCACTGGCGATATCGATCATCTGGCGCAAGCAATCGGCGCTCTTAGTTCTGCTCCGCAGCTGGCTGAAAAAATGGGACGCGCAGGATGGAAACTTGTGCGTGAAAGGCACAGTCCAGAAGAGCACTATCGAAAGCTGATGCACATGTACGAGCGGCTCATCGCGAAAAAGAGCAGCAGCTCTGTACTCGTGCGAAGTAACTTTCCTCCGCCGTGGAAGCGATCGGCCGTTAAAATCACCAACCCGCAAGAAACCGCCCCAAGAAAACTACGAATTGCGTTTATCGGAGGGCGAGGCGTGGTCTCGAAATATAGCGGTATCGAGGCCTATTACGAGGAGGTCGGCAAGCGTCTGGTTGAAATGGGAAACGAGGTAACCGTCTACTGTCGTACTTACTTCACTCCTCCTCAGGACGAACATCATGGGATGCGACTGGTGCGATTGCCCACAATCCGTTCGAAGCACCTCGAGACGGTGATTCACACAATTCTTAGCACGGCACATGCGCTCACGGGAAAATATGACATCGTGCATTATCACGCACTGGGTCCGGCATTGTTTTCATTTCTCCCAAGGCTGGCACGCATGAAAACCGCGGTCACCGTGCAGGGTCTGGATTGGCAACGGCGAAAATGGGGACGAACTGCGTCAGCCGTGCTGCGGCTTGGCGAAAAGGCGTCGGTACATCTTCCGAATGCAACTATGGTAGTTTCGCGAGAGCTGCAGAAGCGCTACCGCCAAAAGCACGAACTCGAATCGCGGTATGTGCCAAACGGAGGCGTTCTGCGTCCGTGGACCGAGCCGCGGAAGATACTCGAGTGGGGTCTGGTACCTGGAAATTACATTCTGTTCCTCGGGCGATTTTCTCCGGAGAAGGGCTGTCACCTCTTGGTGGAAGCGTTTGAGCAGATCGATACCGGCGTAAAACTGGTCATGGCGGGAGCATCCAGCTATTGCGACGATTACAGCAAAAAACTTAGAACCCATGCCAGCGACCGCATACTCATGCTCGACTGGGTGTCGGGGCAAACCTTGGATGAATTGCTGACCAATGCCATGATCTTCGTACTGCCGTCGGATCTGGAGGGATTATCCCTGGCGCTGTTAGACGCGATGGGAGCGGGCATCTGCGTGGTGACGAGCGACGTGCCTGAAAATCGGGAAGTGGTGGACGGCGCCGGCTTCACTTTCGAAAGAGGGAATGCCGGCGATCTGGCCGAACGGCTCCGATTCTTAATCGCAAATCCCTCCGTTCGCGAAGCGGCCGGGAAGCTGGCGAGACAACGAATTGAGAACCAATATCAGTGGGGGCAAATCGCGGTCGAAATTGATGCGGCGTACCGCGAAATGATGGGATGGCAATCCGCAGAAGCTATGCTTAAGAAGCCAAGCAAGCAGGCTTCCACAGCGAGCCAACCGCAGATTCAGGATCGCGCGAGCTAAAGCCGCGAAGGCAAGGACGATACCAGCAAGGTAAACCAGCGGCGAGAGGATCGCGAACGCGACCGAAATTCAAAGGCAGACGGGCGTACAGCCCGTCTTTTTTATTACAATCAAGGCTCGGTTATTACAATTGAGGATTGCGTTAGCCCAGCGGCGCACGAACGAACACTCACATGCGAAACCCGATTTTAGTGACCGGCGGGGCAGGATTCATCGGCTCCAACTTCATTCTTCAGCAGATGAAGAACGAGTCGGCCTCCATAGTGAATCTGGACAAATTGACCTATGCTGGCAACCCGCACAATCTCGAGAGCCTAGCCGACGGTTCGAGATACGAGTTTGTTCACGGCGATATCGGTGATCGTGAGCTTGTGAGCCGGCTCCTGAAAAAATACCAACCACGCGCGATTGTGCACTTTGCCGCTGAAAGTCACGTCGACCGCTCGATCCACGGGCCCGATGATTTCATCCGCACCAATATTGATGGCACATTTTCGCTGCTTGAAGAAGCGCGGTCGTATTGGTCGAACCTCGACACCGATGCACGAGAAGAATTTCGTTTTTTGCATGTCTCCACGGACGAGGTTTATGGTTCGCTGGGACCGAATGATCCTCCGTTTTCGGAGACTAGTCCCTACGCGCCCAACAGTCCTTACGCGGCATCGAAAGCGGCTTCCGATCATTTGGTTCGAGCCTATCATCACACCTACGGCCTGCAGACGCTGACGACGAATTGCTCGAACAACTACGGACGCTTTCAGTTTCCCGAAAAACTCATCCCTCTCATGATTCTCAACGCGCGTGACGGCAAACCTCTGCCGGTCTATGGCGATGGGAAAAACGTGCGCGATTGGCTTTATGTCGAAGACCATTGCGAGGCGATTGCAGCCGTTCTGCGAGACGGGCGACCTGGGCAGACTTACAACGTCGGAGGGTGGAACGAAAAACAGAACATTGAAATCGTTCAGACCATCTGTGATTTGGTGGACGAAATGGCCCCGGGGCTTTCGCGTCCGCGTCGAACGTTGATCATTTACGTAAAAGATCGCCCGGGACACGATCGCCGTTATGCGATGGATGCCCGCAAGATCCAACGCGAACTCGGATGGAGGCCAAAAGAAACATTCGAGAGCGGCATTCGCCAAACGGTGCGCTGGTATCTTGATAACGAACAATGGGTACGCGAGGTAACCAGCGGGAGCTATCGCGATTGGATCGCGCTGCACTATTCAAAATGAGCACCACCATCCCAAACATCATGCAATCAAGCACGAAATACAAAGGGATCATTCTGGCGGGAGGCACGGGGACGCGTCTGTATCCGGTGACGCAGGCAATGGGCAAGAGTCTTCTTCCCGTTTACAACAAGCCGATGATCTACTACCCGCTCTGCACGCTCATGCTGGCGGGCATTCGCGAAATTTTGGTGATTTCCACTCCCGAGGATTTGCCGAAGTTCAAAACGCTGTTGGGAGATGGCACGCAATACGGAATTCGGCTGAATTATCGAATGCAACCAAAACCGGAAGGGATCGCACAGGCGTTCATCCTCGGAGAAGATTTCATTGCTGGAAGTCCATGCGCTCTCGTGCTTGGCGACAACATTTTTTACGGCCACGATCTGGTAAAGGATTTACGTGAAGCCGCAGGGAAGACACAGGGCGCCCGGGTTTTTGCATATCCTGTGCATGATCCGGAACGGTACGGAGTCGTCGAATTCGATTCGAAAGAACGCGCCCTGAGCATCGAGGAGAAGCCGAAACAGCCAAAGTCTCGATACGCTGTCACGGGACTGTACTTCTACGATGACCAGGTTGTCTCGATCGCAAAGTCTTTGAAGCCGAGCGCTCGCGGCGAACTCGAAATTACCGATGTCAATCGCACTTATCTGGCGAAGAACCAATTGGAAGTTGTCGTGATGGGTCGCGGGATGGCCTGGCTCGACACCGGCACGCATGAATCGCTGATGGAAGCGGCATTTTACATTCAGGCTATCGAAAAACGACAGGGCTTGATGGTGGCGTGTCCCGAGGAGATCGCTTATCGTTCGGGTTACATCACAGCAGGACAAGTCGAACAAATTGCCAGATCGATGAAGAACAGCAGCTATGGTGACTATTTGCTGCAACTCCTGCGAGAGAGGGTATTCTGAAATGAATGCGGCACGTGTTATTCCGCCAATCAAGGAGACTCCAGGATTGAATGCCCTGAGCAAGATTTCTACATCCTTATCGGGGCTTTTTATTCTCGAGCTGCGAGTGTTTGCCGACGAGCGCGGTTTTTTTCTCGAGAGTTACAACGAGCAAGCGATGGCCGGCATAGGCATCCGCGAGCGGTTTGTTCAGGATAATCACTCTTGTTCTAGACGCAATGTTCTCCGCGGCCTGCATTATCAGGTCAAGCAAGTACAAGGAAAGCTGGTCCGCGTAGTCGAGGGAGAAATTCTCGATGTGGCGGTCGACTTGCGACGAAGTTCGCCTAGCTTCGCGAAATGGGAGGGCGTGCGGCTTTCTGGCGAGAATAAGCGAATGCTATGGATTCCGCCAGGATTTGCTCATGGCTTTCGAGTGATTTCAGAAAAGGCACATGTCCTCTATAAAGCGACCGATTATTATGCTCCTGAACAAGAACGCACTCTCGCGTGGAATGATCCAGAGCTGAAAATTAATTGGGAGCTGGACGGCGCACCGATTGTATCCGCAAAAGATCAGCGGGGAGTATGGCTGCGCGATGCCGAAACCTTCGAGTAATCGAAGTTAATCTGAAATGAAAATTACAATCTTCGGTGCCTCAGGTTTTCTGGGCCGCGCCCTGATGCATGAGTGGCGTAACGATAACGTGATCGGCCTGAGTTCGAACGATGCAGATATCCGCGATGCGGCGCAGGTGCGGAACGCAGTAGAGCGAACCCGTCCGGATTGGATCGTTCTGGCAGCGGCTTACACTGATGTTGATGGATGCGAAGGCAACCAGGAGCACGCTTTCGCGGTCAATCGCGATGGCGCCGAAAACGTTGCCGAAGCGGCGAAGCGAGAAGGGAGCAGCCTGCTTTTTCTCAGTTCCGATTATGTTTTCGACGGAACGAAGCGCACGCCGTACGAAATCGACGACCGTCGAAATCCGCAAAGCGTCTACGGACGCTCGAAAGCGGAAGCTGAAATTCGCCTGCTCGAGATTCTACCGGACTGTTGCATCGCGCGTACTTCCTGGCTCTATGGTGTAGGAGGAAAATGTTTCCCCGACACGATTTTGAAACTGGCAGCAACGCGGCCGTCGTTGGATGTAGTTGATGATCAGCGAGGTTCCCCGACCTATACTGTCGATTTAGCAAGGGCGATTGTTCAGCTTTGCCAGCGGGGAGCAAGCGGAATTGTGCACGTTACGAATTCCGGCAACTGTTCATGGTTTGAATTTGCACGCGAGATTGTAAAAGAGTCGGGATTATCGACCGAAGTTCGTCCGGTCAGCACCGAGCAATTCCCGCGGCCGGCCAAGCGTCCCGCATATTCTGTCCTTTCAGCGAAAAGCCTGCACGATTGCGAAATCGAGATGCCCTCATGGGAGGACGCGTTGCGCCGCTATTTGCAAGAACGCAAGTCAGAAACGTAATCCGAGATTTGCGCCGGTGAAATCCGAGACGGCGACCCGTCTCGTTGCTTCCTGCTGCACGGGGCTGTTACGATTCCGCTGAGTTCGGTCCAGTGAAATCCATCCTCAACTACATTGGCGGTGCGTTCGTTCGTGGCGACCGTGAGTTTGCAGACGTGAACCCCGCCGATGGCACCGTCATAGCTCAAGTTTCCGAGGCGAATGAAGAACTCGTAGATAGCGCCGTGCAAGCCGCACGAACGGCAGCAAAGGGAGAGTGGGGCCGTTCTACCGTACGCGAGCGGGCGGCGCGTCTCTACAAGGTGGCCGAGTCTATTGAAAAACATTTCGATTGCTTTGTCGCCGCGGAAGTCGCCGATACTGGCAAGCCCGTCGCTCTTGCTTCACAGTTGGACGTCCCCCGCGCCGCCGCGAACTTTCGGGTCTTCGCCGATCTCATCAACACCGCTGCCCTGGAATCCTTTCAAACGGAGACTGCGGATGGCAAGAATGCGCTGAACTACGCCATCCGCAAGCCTTTGGGAGTGGTTGGCATTATTACGCCGTGGAACCTTCCACTTTTGTTATTGACGTGGAAGGTCGCGCCGGCACTGGCCTGCGGCAATGCGGTCGTCGTAAAGCCGTCTGAAGAAACTCCGGCAACAGCCACGCTGCTGGCTGAGGTAATGAAGGAGGCGGAGATCCCGGATGGCGTGTACAACGTAGTGCACGGACTTGGGCCTAATTCGGCCGGAGAGTTTCTGACACGTCATCCTGAAGTAGACGCAATCACTTTCACCGGTGAATCGCAAACTGGAGCTGCCATTATGAAAACGGTGGCGGCGACAGTGAAACCGGTTTCCTTCGAGCTCGGGGGAAAGAATGCCGCCATTGTCTTCGCGGACTGCGATTTCGAAGAGGCAGTCACAGGAATTTCGGAAGCGGCCTTCCTCAACACTGGCCAGGTTTGCTTGTGTACCGAACGCATCTATGTGGAACACGTAATCTTTAACCGCTTTGTGGAGGCCTTAAAGCAAAAAGCAGAGAGCCTGAAATTAGGTTCACCGCTGGAGAACTCGACACAGCTTGGACCGCTTATCTCCGCGCAACACCGTGACAAGGTGCTCTCCTATTACGCTCTTGCTCGACAAGAGGGAGCAAGCTTGATTACAGGAGGCGACATTCCGCACTTCGGGAATTCTCTCGATGGAGGGTTTTATGTGCAACCGACGATCTATACTGGGTTGTCGGAATCAGCGCGGTGCGTGAAGGAGGAAATTTTTGGGCCTGTGTGCCACGTTGCGCCATTTGACACGGAAGAAGAAGCTATCGCGATGGCGAATGACACGAAATATGGGCTGGCCGCCTCGATCTGGACAACAAATCTGAAACGCGGGCACCGCGTGGCGCAACAAATGAATGTGGGCATTACATGGGTAAATTGCTGGTTCCTGCGCGACTTACGTACGCCGTTTGGAGGGGTGGGACTCTCCGGCGTCGGTCGCGAAGGCGGGATTCACTCGTTGAATTTCTACTCTGAGCTGAACAATATCTGTATTCGGCTTTGAACGAATGGGGAAAATCGAAAGCCAGGTTCTTGCGGGAAAGGCGAAGCCGCGCGGGAAATATCCACACATCAAGCGCGCGGGGGACTTCCTCATCGTCTCGGGGACGAGTTCTCGCCGTAGCGATAAAACGGTCGCCGGCGCCGAGGTCGATGAACTCGGGACCACGCGCCTCGACATACGTGTACAAACCAGAGCGGTGATCGAGAACGTACGAGACATTCTTCAAAGTGCGGGCGCGGACTTGCAGAACGTCGTCGAGGTTACAACCTATCTCGTCAATATGAACGACTTCGGCGGATACAACGAGGTTTATGGCGAATACTTCGGCTACGATGGTCCGGCGCGCACCACGGTCGCGGTGCATCAACTGCCGCATCCCCATTTGCTGATTGAAATTCGCGCAATCGCCTACAAACCGGAGAAATAGGAGCAAGCATGCCGTCCATTAAAGAACTGAAGGCATTCAATTTTCAAGGCTGGATCGAAGGCAACAAAGATAAGTTGAAGCCACCGGTGGGCAATGCGCAAGTATGGGAAGACGGAGAAATGATGGTCACGGTGGTAGGAGGCCCCAATAAGAGACGCGACTATCACGATGATCCGACCGAAGAATTTTTTTATCAACTGAAGGGGAACATTTTTCTTCGGATCATGGAAACTCCCGGCAAACCTCCACTCGAGATTCCGATCAAGGAAGGCGAAATTTTTCTTCTGCCCAAGCACATGCGGCATTCGCCGCAGCGTTTGCAGGAAGGGAGTGTCGGAGTCGTAGTCGAAATGCCGCGCCCCGAAGGAGCGATGGACGGCTTCGAATGGTATTGCCCAAATTGTCATCAGCTCGTCCATCGCGCAGAAGTAAAACTGAAGAGCATCGTGCGCGATCTTCCTCCGCTGTTTGAGCGATTTTACAGTGACGAGAATCTTCGTAAGTGCCAGCACTGCGGCACGGTTCATCCCGGCAAACAGTAATGCCAGTCATCGATATTCACAATCACTTCTTTCCGCGCACCTGGCCCGATCTTGCGCTCCGCTACGGCACGCCGAACTGGCCGTGGATCAAACATACCGAGCCGAGCAAGGCTGAGATCATGCTGGGTAATCGCTTTTTCCGGCACATCTATGCAGCGTGCTGGGATCCGGAAGTGCGCTTAAGTGAAATGGATCGTGACGGCGTCGATATACAAGTCATTTCGGCCACGCCGGTTCTATTTTCCTATGATCGCCCGGCTGAACACGCGCTCGATTGCGCGAAACTGTTTAATGACGCGGCTCTGGAATTATGCGCGCAGGGAAAAGGCCGACTGAAGTCGCTGTGCCAGGTTCCTCTGCAAGATGTTGATGCAGCCAGTAACGAACTCAGCCGTTGCATGCGAGCCGGCCACTTAGGCGTGCAGATCGGAAACCATGTCGGGGAAAAGAATCTTGACGATTCCGGCATTGTGACCTTTCTGCATCATTGCGCACAGGAAAACGCAGCCGTACTCGTGCATCCCTGGGACATGCTGGCGCCGCAGCGCATGCCGAATTACATGATGCCGTGGACGGTCGGCATGCCTGCGGAAACGCAGCTTGGCATTGTGGCCATGATCCTGGGAGGGGCTTTCGACAAACTTCCAACTAACTTGCGAATTTGTTTCGCCCATGGAGGCGGAAGCTTTTCCTTCTTGCTCGGGCGTTTGCAAAATGCGTGGGAACATCATCCTGTCGCACATGGAGTTTGCAAGCTGCCGCCTCGCGAGTATCTCAACCGGTTTTCTGTGGATTCGGCTGTCTTCGACGAGCGCGCTTTGGAGTTTTTGGTCGGCACCATGGGATCTCGACATGTGATGCTCGGATCGGACTATCCTTTTCCTCTTGGCGAACACGGCATCGGATCGTTGATCCGAACGAGCAACTTACCACCCCAGACCAAAGCTCAGCTGCTGGGAAACAATGCCGAGATTTTTCTCGGGCTGCAGCCGAAGAAGCAAGCTGGGGCCGCAACGCAGGCTGGAAGTGACGTCCAGAGCGGGCATCTGGGTTATAGCTCTTACCTGCGAGTTCCGGAGTTATTGGAGTTGCAGCATCCGCAATCCGCTCCTCCGCACCACGATGAAATGTTGTTCATCATCGTCCATCAGACGTACGAGTTATGGTTCAAGGAACTGCTCCACGATTTGGACGCGGTCGTTCGAAATCTGCAAAAGGCAGCGGCGAAACCGCAATCTCACGATGAAGTCTACGAAGCAGCGCGACTGCTGCGCCGATGCACAGAAATCACTCGTGTGCTGGTTGAGCAGTTCACCATTCTCGAAACCATGCTTCCGACTCACTTTCTCGCATTTCGTGGAAAGCTGGAGCCTGCCAGCGGATTCCAGTCGGAGCAGTTCCGGGAACTCGAGTTTCTTTGCGGCCTGAAAGACGAAAAAATGCTGCGTTATCACAAGCCGACACCGGAGGCCCACGCGCAACTGGCGCGAAGACTGCAAGAACCATCGCTACGTGACGTTTTTTTCAATGCACTAAGCGCAATGGGCGCTCTGCACATAAAGCAGGCTGCGAATGAGCAAGAGCAGTTTGAAGCGCGAGCCAGAGCGGTACTCTCGCTTTACCGGGACGAGCACACGCACCGTGATTGGATTGATGTTTGCGAGCGCCTTACTGAGTTCGATGAGCTCGTGGTGAGCTGGCGGCTGCGTCACATTCAGCTTGTCGAGCGAACGATCGGCGTGCGGATGGGAACGGGCGGAAGTACCGGGGCATCGTACCTTAAGCTCACTCTGGACAAGAAATTCTTTCCCGAGCTCTGGGAAGCCCGAACGTTGCTGACTGAGTAATCCTCCTCGACCTTTTCATGGCTACGAAAACCTCAACGATCACGCTGATTGGAGCTGGCCTGAATGGACCACTGCTGGCGATCGGCCTGATCCGGAGAGGTTTCAAGGTTGAGATCTTCGAGCGGCGCCCAGATATGCGAACCGCTCGCATAAGCGCGGGACGCTCCATCAACCTTGCTCTTTCCACGCGCGGTATTCACGCGCTCTCCCAGGTCGGCCTATGGGAAGAGATGAAGAAAATCATAGTCCCGATGAAGGGACGGATGATTCATTCTTTAAAGTCCGAGCTGACCTTCCAGCCATACGGAAAAGACGAAGCGGAAGTCATCAATTCCATTTCCCGCGCCGATTTGAATATTGCATTAATGAATGCAGCGGAAGCCGACGGCGCCACAATCTACTTTCAACAGCGCTGCACGGGCATAAATTTGAAGACTGGCGCTCTGAACTTGCATGATGAACA
>Ga0335073_10005843_pt1 | contig 17284 bp, 15 predicted proteins | sample Lox_Sample_22_FD_207093 | JGI IMG/M metagenome (GOLD analysis project Ga0335073, IMG submission 207093) | Soil microbial communities from Loxahatchee National Wildlife Refuge, Florida, United States - Lox_Sample_2.2 | ecosystem: Environmental > Terrestrial > Soil > Wetlands | place: USA...
GCCACCTTGGCCTGAGCACCCACAGCGCCGCCGCCGCGGTGCTGCACGAAGTCGTCAACCAGGGCTTTCTGCTCTCGAGCCTCGATCTCTTCTATTTCTCGGGCTGGGCGACGCTGATCCTGATCGGGGCGTGCTGGCTGGTCCGCAGGCCCGCCGCGGGCGCGGTGACCGCGGGCGGCGAGTAGGTTGCCTGCTCTAAATCATGTTGTGGTTCATGTGATACATCGCCCAGATCGTGCCGAACACGACGATGGACACGATGATGAGACCGAAGGCGAGCGCCAGCACGTTGTTGGTGTTGTCGGGCGAGGTGGTCATGTGCAGGAAGAAGACGAGATGAACCCCTACCTGGGCCAGGCCGAGGACGACGACCGCCATTACGATGCCCGGGCCGTAGATTGCCTGCGAGCCCGGCGAGAAGAACGCTGCCGCGGTCAATGCAGCCGCGAGTACGAGCCCGATGGCGTAGCCCGTGAGTTCCGAGCGCACCCCGCCGGCGGGCGGTTCGTGCGGCAACTGGCCGGCGACATGATCTTCTCCCACCCTCGAGCCGGCATCGAAATCCTCGTCGCTGTATTGTGAGCTCATTGCATCAGCACTCCAATGATATAGACGCCGCTGAAAATACCGATCCAGATGATGTCGAGGGCGTGCCAGAAGAGGGAGTAGCAGAGGTAGCGATGGCGGATGTTCTGCGCGAATCCCTTGGCGCGGAACTGCGCCATCATGGTCCCGAGCCAGAGCAGTCCGGCGGTCACATGGACTCCATGGCAGCCCACCAGGGTGAAGAACGCACTCAGAAAGGCGCTCCGGTCCGGTCCTGCGCCCACGGCCACGAGACGGGCGAACTCGTGTATCTCGATGCCGATGAAGGTCGCTCCGAGCAGCCCCGTCACGGCCAGGGCAACCTCGGTCCAGAGGAGACTGCGGCGGGCCACGGCGATGCTGGCGAGTCCACAGGTGAAGCTGGAGAGGAGGAGACAGGCGGTCTCGATCTCGGTCGTGCGCAGGTCGAAGAGGTCGCGCGGTCCGGGGCCGCCGGCCCGCGCATGCACCAGAACCGCGTAAGCGGCGAAGAACGAAGCGAAGAGGATGACGTCGGTGAGAATGAAGAGCCAAAAGCCGTAGCCGACCACGACGCGTTTCGGTGCCGGGCCGCCGGCCCCGTGGCCCGTGTATTCCGGGACGCCGGTTGCGGGAGCGTGGCCGAGGTGGTACGGATCCTGTCCGGTGCGCAGCGCGCTCGAAGGTGCGCTCATGCCAGTGCTCCCTGCTGCAGCGCCGCAGTTCGCGCGGCGCGGTTGGCGCGGTCGAGGCGCGCAACCTCCTCGGCGGGAATCATCACCTCATCATGATCGCGCCACGCGAAAACGACGAAGGTGACGTAGGCGCCCACGAGCCCGACCATCACGAGCCACCAGATGTGCCAGATCAGGGAAAATCCCGTGAGCACCGCGAAAAAAGCGGTGACGAAGCCGGTGGGCGTATTGCGGGGCACCGCGATCGGTTGGTAGTCCGGCTCCGGCGTTGCCAGGTGTCCGGTTTCCCGTGCGTAGATCTTCATGTCCCAGTAGGGCTCCTGGTCGTGGACGTTCGGCAGCACCGCGAAATTGAAGGGCGGCGGCGGCGAGGCGGTCGCCCATTCGAGATTGCGGCCGCCCCAGGGATCGCCGGTGACGTCGCGCCGCCTCTCGCGCGTGCGGATCGAGACGACGAGCTGCGCGATCTGCACGATGACGGCGCAGAGAATGATGAGCACTCCAACGGCGGCTACGACCATCCACGGATGCCATTCCGCGACGTCGTAGTGCTGCAGCCGACGCGTCATGCCTTCGAGTCCGGTGATGTAGCCCGGACCCCAGGCCACCCAGAAGCCGATGTTCCACAGCCAGAACGCCCACTTGCCGAGCGTCTCATCGAGGACGAAGCCGAACGCCTTCGGGAACCAGTAGGTGTAACCGGCGAAAATTCCGAACAGCACGCCCGCGATGATGACGTTGTGGAAGTGCGCCACCAGGAACACGCTGTTGTGAAGCTGGAAATCCGCTGGTGGAATCGCCAGCATCACTCCGGTCATGCCGCCGACCATGAAGCTCAACATGAAGCCGATGGACCAGAGCATCGGCGTCTTGAAGCGTACCGTGCCGCCAAACATGGTGAACAGCCAGTTGAAGATCTTCACCCCGGTCGGGATGGCGATGATCATCGACATGATGCCAAAGAAGGCGTTGACGTCGGCTCCCGCGCCCATGGTGAAGAAGTGGTGCAGCCAGACCGTGAACGAGATGAGGCAGATCGCCATGGTCGCGTAGACCATCGAGCGGTAGCCGAACAGCGGCTTGGAGGAGAAGGTCGAGACCACCTCGGAGTAGATGCCGAACGCCGGCAGGACGAGGATGTACACCTCGGGGTGGCCCCATGCCCAGATGAGGTTCATGAAGATCATGGAATTGCCGCCGGCCGTGTTGGTGAAAAAATGGAATCCGAGGTAACGGTCGAGCAGGAGCATCGCCAGCGTTCCCGTGAGCACCGGAAAGGCGGCGAGAATCAGCAGATTCGAGGCGAGCGCGGTCCAGCAGAAGACGGGCATGCGGGTGTACTGCATGCCCGGCGCGCGCATCTTGAGAATCGTCGTGACGAAGTTGATACCGGTCATCAGCGTGCCGATACCCGAGATCTGGATCGCCCAGCAGTAGTAATCGATGCCCACGCCCGGGGAGTATGCGAGCTCGGAAAGGGGCGGATAGGGAAGCCAGCCCGTGCGCGCGAACTCTCCGACGACCAGCGAGATGTTGACGAGGAGCGCGCCGGCGCACGTCAGCCAGAAACTGACGGAATTGAGAGTGGGGAAAGCCACATCGCGTACGCCAAGCTGCAGGGGCACGATGATGTTCATCAATCCGATGACGAAAGGCATGGCCACGAAGAAAATCATGATGGTGCCGTGAGCCGAGAACACCTGGTCGAAATGCGACGGCGGCAGGAATCCCGGTGCGCGATAGGCCACCGCCTGCTGTGCGCGCATCATCATCGCATCGATGAATCCGCGCAGCAGCATCACCCAGGCGAGGATGCAGTACATGACCCCGATGCGTTTGTGATCGACGCTGGTGATCCATTCCCGCCAGATGTAGGGCAGGTATCCACGGATGGCGACCCAGGCGATGATCGCGACCAGGATCAAACCCACCGCCGCGCCCGAATAAAGCGGGATCGGCTCGGTGAGGGGAAGCGCCTGCCAGCTGAGCTTGCCGAGAAGTGTCACGTCAGTTCACCGCATGGGCGCCGCGTCCGCGCCCAGGTTTGGGGAAGCGTTCTGCAGCACGACGCGGCGGAAGAAGTCCTGCTGCACGGACCTGTATGTGTAGGGTTTGACCGATTCACTGGGCTCGAGCAGCCCGGCGTAGGACCGGGCATCGAGGACTGGGCCTGCGCTGCGCGTCGAGTCGACCCAGGAAGCGAATTGCTCGGGTGAAACCGCGTCGGTGTCGAAATGCATGCCCGAGAAACCGTCGCCGCTGATCATCGCGGACTCGCCGTAGTAGACGCCGGGCCGGCTGGCTTCCAGATAGAGCGTCGTGCGCATGCCGTTCATGGTGTAGAGCATGCTGCCCAGCTGCGGCACCCAGAACACGTTCCACACCGTCGCGGAGGTCAGCTCCAGATGCAGCGGCACGCCGGTGGGCACCACCAGCCGGTTGACGCTGGCGATACCCAGGTTGGGGTAGATGAAGAGCCATTTCCAGTCGAGGGAAACCACCTGCACGTTGACTGCCGCCGTCTTTGACGGGAGCGGTCGGGCGGGATCCAGATCGTGCGCGCTGATCCAGGCGATGCCCGCGAGAAAAATGATGACCAGCACCGGTATCGACCAGATGACGAGCTCCACCCGGCCCGAGTAGACGAAGTCGGGTCGGCGGCGTGCACGCGGATTCGACGAGCGGTACCACCACGCGACGACGAGTGTGGCGATGCTCACCGGAACGATGATCGCCAACATGATGACGGTGGAGTCGAGGAGGAGCGTGCGCTCCGCCTCGCTCACCGGGCCTGCCGGCTGGAGTTGCCCGTGGCCGCAGCCGGCGAGAGCGGCGAGCGCTCCTGAAACCAGGAGCATGCGGGCAAACTGACCTGTGATGCGCATGAGCGGAAAATAGAACGCTGCGCGCGCGTCGGCCATCATACCTTCGTGTCAGTCGCCGAGGAGCGATACAGGTACCGCGATGCTCTTCGGGACAGGCTCGCCCGCGAGGAGCCGCTTGGCCGCGTCGACACCTTCCTTGCCTATCAGCCGTGGCTTTTGTTGAACGGTGGCGGCGAGCTCCCCGGACTTCACTGCCGCGATTCCGTCGGGGGTCGCGTCGAAACCTACTATGGCTACTCCCTTCAGGCCGGCCTCGTTGACCGCGGTCGCCGCACCGAGCGCCATTTCGTCATTCTGCGCGAATACGCCCTGGATATCGTGATCGCGCTGCAGGATGTTTTCCATCACGGAGAGCCCCTGCGCGCGGTCGAAGTTCGCCGGTTGCTCTGCGACCACCTTCACGGCGGGATCTGCCTTGATTGCCTCATCGAAGCCCTCGCCGCGCTCGCGGGCGGCGCTCGAGCCGGGAATGCCCACGAGCTCGACGAGGTTGCCCTTGCCGCCGATCCGCGCGAGCAGGGCCTTGGCGGCCATTTCGCCGCCGGCGACGTTGTTCGAGGCGACGCTCACACTCACAGTCGCGCCGTCGACGGCGCGGTCGAGGGAAATCACTTTGATGCCGGCGGCGTTGGCTTCCCCGACGACGTTGGCGACGGCGTCGGAATCGGTGGGATTCAGCAGGATCACCGACACGTGCTTTTGAATCAGGTCTTCGACATTCGAGATCTGGCGCGCGGCGTCGTTCTGAGCGTCGACCGTGATCAGGTTCAGCCCCTGCGCCTGCGCTTCGGCACGGGCGCCGTCGCGTAGGGCGACGAAGTAGGGATTGTCCAGGGTCGAGATGGCCAGGCCGATCGTCGCCCGGCCGTTCTGCCGGGAATCGGCGGTTGATTTGCCGGCCTGAAGTGACGTCTGCCTCGAGCACGCGGCCAGGCCCGCGACGGCCAGCAGGCAGAGGCATGTGGAAGATCGGGGGTTCATGTTGCGCGCCTCAGTCGTTTTTAGGGGCTCGATCGAGGAGAACAGCCAGCAGGATCACAGAGCCCTTGATGACCTGTTGGTAGAACGCGGAGACTCCGACGAGATTCAGGCCGTTGTTGAGTACGCCGATGAGCAGAGCACCGAGCAGCGTGCCGAATATCCAGCCTCGGCCGCCAGCGAGGCTGGTGCCGCCGAGCACGACCGCCGTAATCGCATCGAGCTCATAACCTGCTCCGGCAGTGGGCTGCGCGGAGTCCAGGCGCGAGGTGAGGATGATTCCGGCCACGGCTGCCGTGAAGCCCGAGAGGGTGTAAACGAGAATCTGCACCCGATCCGTATTTACGCCGGAAAGAGCGGCGGCCTCCGGGTTGCCGCCCGTGGCATAGACGTGGCGTCCGAAGACCGTTCTGTCCAGAACGAACCAAAGGATTGCAAACAAGGCCAGCATCCATACGACCGGCAGGGGAATCACTCCCAGGAAATATCCCCCTCCCAGGGCGGAGAAGAGCGCGCTGGGGAAGCCGCTGATCGGACTACCCTGCGACAGCACCAGTGCGAGTCCCCGCAGCAGTGTCATCGTTCCGAGGGTCGCGATGAACGGAGCGACCCGCCCTTTGGTGACGAGCAGGCCGTTCACCACGCCCATCAGGGCGCCGCAGAGGATTCCAACCAATGCGGCCAGGGTGGCTGAGTCACCCGCCTTCATGAGCAGCGCGACCACGAGCGACGACACGGCGAGGATGGATCCCACGGAGAGATCTATGCCACCCAGCAGGATTACGAGGGTCATCCCGAAGGAGATCACGGCGTTGATCGATACCTGCCGCGTGACATCGAACAGGTTGCCGACCGTGAGGAAGTCGGGGCTGAGAACGGCGAGCCCCGCCGCCAGCACGAGCAGTGCAATGAAAGGCCCGAGCTTCTTGAGCGTGTCTCTTCCGGGGACGAGCACGGCCGCGTTCATAGGCGCAACCCCTGCGTCGCCGCGCTGATGATCTGCTCCTGGTTGGTGCTGCGGGCATCGAAGATGCCGTTCTGCCGTCCCTCGCGCATGACGAGGATTCGGTCGCTCATTGCCAGTACCTCTGGAAGTTCCGAGGAAACCATCACGATGGCCGTGCCTGCGGCGGCCAGCCGGTTGATGATGTGGTAGATCTCCGCCTTGCCGCCGACGTCGACGCCACGGGTCGGCTCATCGAGCAGCAACACGCGGGGCGGCTCGACCAGCCACTTGGCGAACACGACTTTCTGCTGGTTGCCTCCGGAGAGTGCCTTGACGGCCAGCTCCGAATCCCGCGTGCGGATGTGAAGCTCGTCGATGAGCCCGCTCACCCCCGCCCGCTCGCTGCGTGAGCTGACGACTCCGAACCGGGAATACTTCTCGAGGTGCACGAGCGAGGCGTTTTCGCGTACCGATAGAATCTGCACCAGGCCTTGGCGCTTGCGATCCTCGGTGACGAACCCGATCCCGGCCGCGATCGCGTCCCGCGGCTCCCTCACGGTGATCGGTGCGCCATCGAGCCGGACCTCACCCGCCGTCCTGCGGGTCATGCCGAAGAGGGTCGTCAGAACCCGGGTTCGCCCCGCACCGACCAGCCCGGCGATGCCGAGCACTTCACCGGCGCGGACCTCGAAGCTGATGTCGCTGATGTGCCCTCGATTCTCCAGACCGTCGACCCGCAGGCGCACGGCTCCCGGCGCGACCTCACGGTGCGGAAAGCGGTCGTGGATCTCGCGACCGACCATCAGCTTCACGATTTCATCGAAGGAAGTCTCCGCGATCGCGCGCTCGCCGACGAAATGACCGTCGCGCAGCACGGAGATCCGGTCGCAGATGCGAAACACCTCCTCCAGCCGGTGCGACACGTAGACGATCGCGACACCCTGAGCCTTGAGATTCTTCATGATCCCGAACAGGGCCTCGATCTCGTGATCGGTGAGGGAGGCCGTGGGCTCGTCCATGATCAGCACTCTCGCCTTTCGTGAGAGTGCCGTGACGATCTCCACGAGCTGCTGGCGTCCGATCGAGAGCGTGCCGGCCGCTTCCATGGGATCTATGTGGGCGGCGCCGATTCCGGCGAGCAAACCGGCGGTTTCGCTCCGCATCTGCTCCCGCTCCAGAACGCCGAAGCGCGAGCGCTCGCGACCCAGAAACAGGTTGTCGACCACCGATAGCTGGGGGATGAGATTGAGCTCCTGATGGATGATCGCAATGCCGAGCGCGGTGGCCGCCCGGGTCGAGGCGATGTGAATGGCCTCGCCGTCGATGAGAATGTCGCCTTCGTCCGGGCGGTACGATCCGGAAAGGATCTTGAGGAGAGTGGATTTCCCGGCCCCGTTCTCTCCCATCAGCGCATGGATCTCGCCGCCCGCGAGGTTGAGGTCGACGTGCTCGAGGACCCGCACGGGGCCGAAAGCCTTGCTTACTCCACGTATCTGCACTTGCACGGTCTGTCTCCGCTCACTCCGCCCGTGCGAGGAATGCATCGAGCTCCGCCGCGCTCGGCATTCCTTCCTGCGCCCCTGGCCTGGTTACCTTGAGTGCGCCCACCGCGGAGGCACGCCGCACCGCCTCGGCAAGGCCCAACGGCCAGAATGCCGCGAGCGCTCCGTTGAAGGCGTCACCCGCCCCGGTAGTGTCGACTGCGGACACATCGAAGCGGGGTTGGTGTCGAAGGCCTCCCGAACCGTCCGTGAAGTAGGCCCCCTCCGCGCCCTTGGTCATCACGATCCGCCCTGGCATGAGGCTCAACGCCTCCTGCCATGGGGCACCGGGCCGGCGCAGCACCGTGGTGAGCTCGTACTCGTTGGGAGTGAGGAGCGCGCAGCTTGCGAGCAGAGATTGATCCAGGGGGATCGCGGGCGCCGGATTCAGAATGAAGGGCTTGCGGTGGCGGGCGGCGAGCTCAGCGGCATGTGCGACAGTAGCCAGTGGGACCTCGAGCTGTGCGAGCACCACGTCGACCGTCGCGAATGCGCTTTCGGCGGCATCGAGATCCGCGTCTGTCAGCGATGCGTTTGCTCCGGGCACGACGATGATCGCGTTCTCGCCGTTGCAGACGGTGACCGAGGCGATCCCGGTCGACGCGCCGGCGGTTTCGCGTACCCAGCGGGTATCGATGCCTTCCTGTTTGAGCCGCGTCTTCAGCCGCTCTCCGAATGCGTCTGAACCTACACGGCCGAGCATGGTGACGTGCGCGCCGAGCCGGGCCGCGGCCACCGCCTGGTTGGCTCCCTTGCCGCCGGCATGCGTCGAAAAGTCCGACCCGACGAGCGTCTCTCCCATCCGTGGCGGGCTGTTCGAGCGCACCACGAAATCCATGTTGATGCTGCCTACGACCAGGACCCCCGTCATGTTGCCGCCGGAACGGCTGCCGTCGTGGCGGCGGGCCGGCGCGCATAGATGCCGTAACTCAGAATTCCGGCGTAGCAGATCGCGGGGACGAGGAGTGCGGCCTTCAATCCGATGAGGTCCGCCACATGGCCGGTGAGCGGCGGAACGATCGCGCCGCCGACTATCGCGACCCCTATCAGGCCGGAGGCGGATGCCGCGCGGGGTCCGAGCCCCTCGGACGCAAGCGAGAAGATGGTCGGGAACATGATGGAATTGCACAGTCCGATCGCGAGCAGGGACCAGCCCGAGAGCGCTCCGGTCGTGTGCGAGGAGATGAAGAGGAGCGTGAGCACTCCGGTCGCGGCAGCGGCAAGTACCTTGCCGGGGGAAATGACCCGCAGCAGGTAGGCGCCGATGAACCGGCCCACCATGGCGCCGCCCCAGTAGAAGGGCACGTGTTCGCCCGCCGCCTTTTGCCCGAGGCCGAGCACATCGCTTTGCATGAGGTAATTGACGATCAGGGAGCCGATCGCCACCTCTGCCCCGACGTACAGGAAGATGCAGGCCGCGCCAAAAGCGAAGCGGCGCAGACCCAGCAGCGATGCCATCTCGCGCCAGCCGCTGCCGTCGCAGTGGCTCTCACGCAGATGATTGCGATAGGCGTACACCAGCATTGCAAGCGTGAAGAGGATTGCCGCGAGGGCAAGGTAGGTGCGCTCGATCACGTGCGTCGGGTTGACCGTGGAAATCGCGCCCAGGATGAGCACCGACCCGATGTAGGGAAAGATCATGGTTCCCAGGGAGTTGAAGGCCTGGGCGAACGTCAGCCGGCTGTGCACCGTGGCCGCGGGGCCGAGTTTTGAAATCAGCGGATTGGACACGACCTGGACGATGGTGATGCCGGCCGCAACGACGAAGAGCGCGAGCAGAAACATCGGAAACAGCGCGGACCGCGAGGCCGGAACGAAAAGAACGCAGCCGGCCGTCATCATCATGAGGCCGAGAACAGCCGCACGCATGTAACCGATGCGCCGTACGACTGCCGCGGCCGGCAGAGAAACGATGAGGTAAGCCGCGAAGAATGCCGATTGAACGGTCATCACCTCGCCATAGGAGAGCGTGAAGAGTTGCTTCAGCTTCGGAATGAGGATGTCGTTGAGGCTGGTGGTGCCGCCAAAAAAGAAGAACAGGGCGAAGACGAACAGTGGCAGATAACCGGTGTTATCTGCTGTCCTGCGTGTTTGCGTCGACATTGGACGGTTCTCCGCGTTCGGGCTTTTCGGTGGCGAGCATGCCGTAGTTTGCGCTCGACTCCCTGAACGAAAGTGCTATCCGGGCCGAGCCTTCGCATTGCCGTTCAATTTGTCCAACCGCGCCGGTGTTTAGATCATCCAATGCCCGTTCGGTGACCGGGGAGAAGCGTCTTGACGAAACTGAAACTACAGCTCACGGCGGCAGCGGCCGTGGTTCTCATCTCTGGTACCGCGAAGGCGGGCGCGCCACAGCCCTTCAGTCCGACTCTCTTCCTGGATTGGGACGATGTGCGGCAGATGCTGAGCCAGCAGGGAATAGATTTCCGCATCGGTTACGTGTCGGAGACCGCGACCAATCTTCAGGGAGGCAGTCAGGAATTGTGGCGCTACACCGACCAGTGGACGTTCTGGACGCATCTCGATCTCGACCGGCTCTTTGGTCTGAAGAGTGCGCAGTTCGACATCATCATCACCGACCGCAACGGCCGCAACCTGAGCACGGATGCGCACCTGGGTTCGCTGCAACAGGTGCAGGAGCTCTACGGACGGGGTCAGACCTGGCGCTGGACGGAATTCTATTACGACCAGAGCTACCTGAGCGGCCGGCTCGATTGGAAGACCGGTCGGATACCCGTGGGGAACGATTTTGCGTCGTTCTCGTGTGATTTCATGAATCTGACGTTCTGCGGGTCGGCGCCCGGCAACCTCGTGGGGGACTATTGGTACAACTGGCCCGTGAGCCTCTGGGCGACCCGGCTCAAGGCGAGCTGGCCGCGGTTCGGCTATGTGGAGGCCGGTGCCTACGCGGTCAACCCCAGCATGCTGCTCACCCGCAACGGGATGAACCTGGGCAATCCTTCCGGCACGACGGGTGTCCTGGCTCCATTCGAGATCGGGTGGCTGCCTATGTTCAGAGGCCTGCCGGGGACGTACAAGATCGGGGGCTGGTACAGCTCCGCTACGGCGCCCGATGTGGTCGACAACACGATGGAGCAACCCTGGGTGATCGACGGCGGCGAACCCCTGATGCATCACGGGCAGTACGGCGGCTATTTCAACTTCGAGCAGCGGCTGACCGCGCCGGGCGGAACGGCGTCGGCGCGGGGTCTCAGTTTCTTCGTCAACGGGACGTATGCGGATCGAAGAACTTCGTCGCTCGACAACCAGGTATCGCTGGGCATCCTCGATACGGGGCCGATCGCCTCGAGGCCGCAGGACGAGCTCGGCCTGGCCGCAGGGGAAACTCACGTGAACAGCCGTCTGGCGGCGGTTGAGCGTTTGCAGAACGCGGAGGGATACGGTCCGGTTCCGGTGCAAACCACGGAGTGGGCCACCGAAGTGTTTTATGACGTCCATGTGGCAGGGTGGCTGGACCTGCGCCCGAACTTCCAGTACGTCGCTCAGCCCGGGGGTGTGGCCGGCAGGCGCAATGACGTGATATTCGGTATGCGTGTCGCGGCGAGCCTCTGATGGGCGGCGCCGGAAGATAGTACAAAGGTATTCGGGATACCATCGTGCAATAGAACGTCCCGTGGGCTTCTGCCTAAATCGCAGCCGTCGTTCATCTGCGAGGTAGAGGCAAATGAGTGAGCAAGGGCGAATCTCGCACCTGGTGCGGCGAGCGATACTCGTTCTGGAGAGCGACTGCCAGGGCGCACGCCGCTGTCTCAATGATGTCCTGGCACTGCTCGGTCCGGAGCCGGTCGAGCAGAGTGTCGACGATCCGGTGGCCGGCGGTGTGTTCGAGCCCGGAGGGCTGGCCCGCTGGCAGGCGCGGCGGGCCCTGACCTACATCGACGAGCACCTCGAGTCCAGGCTGGATGTGCCACTGCTCGCGAAGCTGGTCTCCTTCAGCAAGAGCCACTTCTCGCGCGCATTCAAGCAGAGTCTCGGGCTTCCTCCGATGACTTACGTGAAGATGCGACGGATCGAGCGAGCCAAGACGCTGATGACGTCCACGAATCAGCAGCTCACCGAGATCGCGCTCATCTGCGGCTTCGCCGATCAGTCGCATCTCAACCGATCGTTCCGCAGGGTGCTCGGCGAGAGTCCGGGCAGATGGCGCCGGACGCACGTGAAGATGACCTGCAAGCCGCGCGTGGTCAGCGATGGCAGTCTGCGGCTGCGGGCCGGTGCCGACGTCCTCACCTTGCCGTAGGCGCCGCTGTGCAATCGCGACGCGCCCGGTGGCTCTGGCATTGCTTCAGCAGGAGGGTACGGTTCCATGCAACAGACACTGGAGATTCGCTGCCACGATGGCGCGACCGCAGGCTCGCACTTTCGGAGGAACCGACGCCTGGCGCGCACCTCGTCAGCCCGCGGATCGGCTTCGTCCATCATGGCATCTACCTGGGGAACGGAAAAGTCATCCACTGTGGGGCGGTTTCCCGCTTTCTCCCCCGGGGACCGGTGGAGGAAGTTTCTCTGCAGGAATTCCGTCGAGGCAGACCCGTAGCGGTGCGAGGCGGTGTGCCGGTGAGGTACGGTCCGCGTGAGATCATCGAGCGTGCGCGCTCGCGGCTCGGTAAGGATGATTACCGGATCCTGAGCAACAACTGTGAGCACTTCTGCGAGTGGTGCCTGCGCGGAGAGGAGCGCAGCTATCAGGTCGATCGGCTCAGGCGTTGGATGCCGTGGCTGGCGATCCCGTCTTCCTGCCTTCGGTCCAATACCAGGAGAGCAGCGCCGGGGTGCCGAAAAGAATCTCCCGCATGCGCTTAGCGAGCGAGAGCGCCAGCGCGAGCTCGCCGTCCACGCCCAGCAGTCGTCCGACCGCGACCAGCGCCGCTTCCTGCACACCCAGTCCGGCCGGAACGACGAACACGAAATTGCGCGCCGCCTGAGTCAGGCTCTCGAGAATGAGCGCGCTTTCGAGGGTGAGCGGATGTCCGAGCCAGCGCAACGTGATCCAGGTCTCCCCCACCCGGGCCAGCAGGCCCGAAAGCTGCCACAAGAGCGTCCGGCACCAGCGTTCCGGGCTCGAGATCAGCTCGCGGATGGCGGCATCGAGCGCGGTCCACTTTCCCTGCAGGAAGCGCAGAGTCTCGCCGCCGAGCGTGCGAACGGCCAACCTCTCGAGGCGCTCGAACAGCGAGCCGTGGCGCAGCAACACCGCCAGCAGCACGATGACCGGCAGACTCGCCCCGAGCGCGAGCAGCTCATCGCCCGCAGAGTGCACCGTGTCGGTCACGCTCAGCAGGCACGTCACCCCGGCCAGCACGAACACGTATTGACTGAAAAGGGTGAGTAGCAGCTCGGTGGTGACGCTGGCAGCGGCAGTGACTCCGTCGACGCCCGTGGCGGCGAGCAGGCGGATCCCCACCAGCTCGCCGCCGATATTGGCCACCGGCAGCAGTCGATCGACCGCTTCGCGTACGGTGGCGATCCAGAACAGCACCGCGGCGCCAACCCGCCGGTGAATGAGCACCTGCCAGCCGCGCGAGTCCAGCAGGACGGGCACGACGTGCAGGGGCACGAGCCACAGGAGGACCCAGCCGGCGCGCGTGATGGGGATGAGGATCGCCGCGCCCTCGTGCGCGATGAGGCCCGCCAGCAGCGCGAGTCCAATCAGCAGGGCGATCCTGACGGCGAGCTTCATGCGGCGCTGCCGCCGTCCAGCTCAAGTCGCCAGCTTGATGTTGACTCCATCCGCCGAGAGATTAAAGCGGAGTCCTTCCGCCGTCGAGAGCAGCTTGATGACGACGCCATGCTCGTTGCGAAGCACAACGACCGAACCACCGCCCGCTATGGTCAAGCCCGCCGAGACGGTCGTGTAGTTGCCGCTGAAATCCTGCAGGCGGGTGAGGTGATAGACCACACCGCTGGCGGTGATGTGCGACGCCCCGACATCCACGATCGAGACGCCCGAAAGCCTGAATGCGCGCCTGTCGCCCTTGAAATTCAGATGGCCGTGACCCCACACGAAGCCGATGCCGGCGGCGACGGTTCCTCCGGTAAGGTCTATCGTTGCATTGGGCTCCTGTTCGGCCGCGTTGCCCGTCATGGCGGTTGGAGAGTTGTCCGCCAGGGCGGTACCGGCCAGAAGTGCGCAGGCGAGCATCGAAACGGTCAGGTGACGCATGTAGGAGGTCCTCGGGTGAGTTGAGACTGCGCCTCGAGAATATGAGTCGCGCGCCCGATCGTTCTTGTTCGCTCGTGCCCTAAATGGACGTCCGTGTATCCATGAAGCGACTGGATGACGAAATCGACGAATGCGCTCACCTTCGGCGAGACGAACTTGCGGCGCATGTAGACGATGTAGAGTGTCGCGTGCTGCGGCGGGCTGTCGGGCAGAACCGGAATCAGGAGCTCCCTGAACGGCGGGTCGTCGAGCACCGCCTTGGGAACGGAGCCTATGCCGACTCCGGCCGCAACGGCGCTCACCACGCCGGCGGTCGAGCGACAGCACAGCGCAACCCGAGGCGCGATCGGTGCGCCAATCGACCACGCCGAATCGTGCAGCGCGACGAAGTCATGCCGGGCGAGATCCGCGGGGCCGCGGGGTAGGCCGTGGCGGCTGATGTATTGGCGGGAAGCCGCGAGGCAAAACGCCTCACGCCGGACGGAGCGGGCGATCAGGCCTTGCGGCAGCGTGTCTGCATTGGCGACCAGGCGTAGCGCGACGTCGTAGCCCTCTTCGACCAGATCCGCGAGACGATCCTCGAATGAGACATCGACCAGGACTTCGGCATAGCGTCTGCCATATTCGGCGAGCAGACGTGCCAGCTCCCCGGTGGCCGCGAAGCTCGGACAGGTGATTCGCAGTGTGCCGCGCGGCGCGCGGTCCGATGCAAGCTCCAGCTCGGTCGCCTGCAGGTCCTCCAGGATGGTCTTGCAGCGCTCGAAATAGAGCCGGCCCGAATCCGTGAGGCTGAGCTTGCGGGTGTTACGGTTGAGCAGGCGCACGCCGAGCCTTTCCTCGACGTGCATGATGCGCTTGCTGACCGTCGCGGGAGAAACCTCGAGCCGCTCGGCCGCAGCGACGAAGCTCCCGGATTCGACGACCTGTCGAAACGTGTCGATGCTACTGAGAGTATCCATGCAATGAACCACCTGAGTCGTGACGGGCATGGGTCGTGCTGGACTCTAGCAGGCGATTTAGCGCACGAATTGAATGATCGTGGCACCGCCCCCGCGAATGACACCATCGTGTAATGGAGCGGCCGGGACCCGGATGCTGCAATGGATTCGCGATCTCGGTCGGGAGAAAACGACATGCTGAAAGAGTCGAGTCAATCGTATGCCGTGCCGGAGCCGGACGCGCTCACGCAATTCTTCCGGATCGTCCGTCATGTGAGCTCGATACTCGCGGCGGACCTCTCGGAAGCCGACGCCACGGTACAGTCCATGCCCGACGCGAGTCCGGCGAAGTGGCACCTCGCCCATACGAGCTGGTTCTTCGAAACCCTGATACTGGTGCCGCATCTGCCGGGGTACAGGCGCTTCGACGACCACTATGACTTCCTGTTCAACTCCTATTACGAGTCACTCGGTAATCGCCACCCGCGACCCAGGCGTGGCCTGCTTACGCGGCCCTCGCTCGACACCGTGTTGTTTTACAGGCAGCACATCGATGCCGGAATCGAGAGGCTGCTGCAGCGGGTCAGCGAGCCGGAGGTCCGCCGGCTGGTCGAGCTGGGCTGCCATCACGAGCAGCAGCACCAGGAGCTGTTGCTGACCGACATCCTGCATCTTTTCGCGCAAAACCCTTTGCAGCCCGCCTTCAGGCTGCCACAGCCGCTGCCGGTCAGGACGCGGCCGTACGAGGCCACCCGATATCTGGAGCTCGAGGGTGGCGTGATGGAGATCGGCCACGACGGCGGCGGTTTTGCCTTCGACTGCGAGGGTCCGCGGCATCGCACCCTGCTCGAGCCTCATCGGCTCGCGGATCGCCTCGTCACCAACCGCGAATGGATGGAGTTCATGAGTGACGGCGGCTATCGGGAGCCGCTGCTCTGGCTGTCGGAAGGCTGGGATGCGGTACGGGCCAATGACTGGCAGGCGCCTCTCTACTGGGAGAGGCGCGACGATGTCTTCTGGTCGATGACGCTGCGCGGCGCCCAGCCGCTGGACCTGGATGCGCCGGTCACGCATGTCAGCTTTTTTGAAGCCTGCGCCTTTGCGAAGTGGGCCGGCAGGCGTTTGCCGACAGAGGGCGAATGGGAGTGCGCGGCCGCGCAATTGCCGCGGGACGGCAATTTCGCCGATTCGGGGCGGCTGCGGCCGATGCCGGCGCCGGGCGGTCCGGGACTTCGTCAGATGTTCGGCGATGTCTGGGAGTGGACGCACAGCGCGTATCTTCCATATCCGGGCTTCAAGGCCGCGCGCGGCGCGGTCGGCGAATACAACGGCAAATTCATGTCGGGGCAATACGTCCTGCGCGGTGGGTCGTGCGCCACCCCGGCAACGCACATTCGCAGCAGTTATCGCAATTTCTTTCCGCCCGCGGCACGCTGGCAGTTTTCCGGGGTTCGCCTCGCGGAGGATGTGCCGGTGGCGCGGCCCGCGAGCGCTTCCGGCAGGCTTTCCGACCGGTTCCGCAGCGATGCGATCGAGGGGCTGAGTCAGTCCCCGCAGAAGCGGTTGCCGGCGCGGTGGCTGTACGACGATCGTGGCAGCGAGCTGTTCGAGGAAATCACACGCCTGCAGGAGTATTACCCGACTCGGACCGAGACGCGAATCCTTCACGATAACGCGCGGGAGATCGCCGCCTTCTGCGGTGACAACGTGACGATTCTGGAATACGGCGCCGGCGCGAGTGTGAAGACCGAGATACTGCTGGGAGCGCTGCGAAATCCCCGCATATATGTGCCGATCGACATCTCGGCCGATTACCTCCATCACACCGCCGCCCGGCTGCGGGATCGGTTCCCCGACCTGGCGACGCGTCCGGTGGGCGCGGACTTCTGCACTGATTTCGCGTTGCCGGACTGGATACCTCTACCCAATCGCGTCGCGTTCTTTCCAGGGTCCACGATCGGCAACCTGGATGCGGGCGAGGCCGTGGCCTTTCTGCGCAGAATGGGCAGTCACGTGGGTGAAGGCGGCAGGGCGGTCATCGGCGCCGATTTGTGCAAGCCCATCGACGTCCTGCTTCCGGCCTACGATGACGCCGAGGGAGTGACCGCGGAGTTCAATCTCAATCTGCTCACCCGAATCAACCGGGAGCTGTCCGGGAGTTTCCGTCCCGAGCTTTTCCGACACGCTGCGAGATGGAACGCAACGGAGGCCGCGGTCGAGATGCACCTGGTCAGTCAATGCGCGCAATCCGTCAGGGTGGCTGGACGTGAGTTTCATTTTCGTTCCGGAGAGTCCATCCATACGGAGAGCTCGCGCAAGTTCGAGGTCTCGAGCTTCGAGGCTCTCGCGCGCCGCAGCGGCTGGCGGGTCGATCGGGTCTGGACCGACGCGGCCGCGCAGTTCGCGCTTTTTGGCTTGATCCAACGCTCCGACGTGGTCGATACCATCGTCCAATAGGCTCGTTTCACCGGTAATGATTTCATCCGACGTCATTACCGGGACAACGACGCCTCATGGATACCAGCACATCCGTTCGCGCCCGGCTGCCCGCCC
>Ga0335073_10005844_pt1 | contig 17284 bp, 20 predicted proteins | sample Lox_Sample_22_FD_207093 | JGI IMG/M metagenome (GOLD analysis project Ga0335073, IMG submission 207093) | Soil microbial communities from Loxahatchee National Wildlife Refuge, Florida, United States - Lox_Sample_2.2 | ecosystem: Environmental > Terrestrial > Soil > Wetlands | place: USA...
GTCACCTCGATCCGGCTGGCCGGAAGCGGCTTGGGCGGAGTCGTGGCCACCTGCGCCCAGCCCTGCCGGGTGGCCAGGAAGATGAGCCCGGCGCCGACTGCGCCGAGGAACAAGGCGCGGACGAGTTCGCGCCTGGGCGACCCAGGCTGACGCTCGACGTCGCTGCTCACGGCCCGCCTCCCGGAAAATGCTCAGTCAGCAGGCTAGCGGCATCGCGCCACTCCCGAGTCGCCGGCCTGTCGCCCGGTCACTACGATCAGCCTCAGTGTCACGCTCGCCAACCTCGCAATCCCTGGCTACTGCGGCGGCATCCGCTGCGATGATCGGCTAGGGGCCTGCTGACATTAGGAGCCCGATGACTCACGCCCAGGACGAGCGCCGTGCGATTTGTGACCTGCTGACCGAACTCGGCCCTGGCAAGCCGACGCTCTGCGCCGGATGGCAGACCGGCGACCTTGCTGCGCACCTGGTCTTGCGGGAGCGCCGCCCCGATGCGGGCGCCGGCGTCATGGGCGGCCCGCTCGCCGGTTACACCCGCCACGTCCAGAGCCGGCTGACCGCACGCACCCCGTTCCCCCAGCTTGTGAATCTGATCAGGACCGGTCCGCCCAGGTTCTCGGCATTCGGGCTGCCCGGCGCTGACGACCGGCTCAACCTGGTGGAGTACTTCGTCCATCACGAAGACGTGCGCCGAGCTCAGCCCGGCTGGAAGCCCCGTGCCGTCAGCGAGGAACTGGCCGACTTGCTATGGGATCGCCTCAGCCTGGCCCGGTTCTATCTCCGCGGGGCGCCGGTGGGCGTCGAGCTGGCCCGCTCCGACGCCACCACCGAGGGCTCTGGCGCCGGGAACGGCAGAGTCCGGATCACCGTGAAAGCCCGCACCCCGGTCGTCACGGTCAGCGGGGACCCGGTTGAGCTGACGCTGTGGACGATGGGCCGCACGAGCGTCGCTGACGTCCACATGGAAGGCAACGACAGCGACGTCGCGGCGCTGCAAGCGACCAGCTGGCGGCACTGACTGCGCTGCGCGTAGCTGGGCCCAGCTATCCGGTCCGGAGCCGTTCCAGCGGGAATGGCGCCGTCGTTCTCAGCTCAACATTCCGGTCAGCAGGCGTTCCGGCCCGCGTTGAATCCATGCCGCCGAAGGGCACGTTCGCCGCTAGCTCACGATGCAACGCGGCAAGCTCACGGCCAGAGCGCAGCAATCCCGGACCAGCCGGGCTGTCGTGATCGATCATGGTGCAGAAAATCGACAGCTGGCCGTCGGTCTCGACGAGTTCCACCAGCCGAGCCTGGCAGGGCCAGTCGACGATGCTGCTAGTTGTCACTTCCCAGAAGCCGCGGGCCGGGTCATCTGGCCGCCGCCAGGCCCTCACGGCGTTGAGATGAGTGTGACCATTCAGCCATAGCACCACATTCGGGAACCTGTGCAACATCGCGCGGATGGCATCACCACCGAGCGCGGGCTGCCCATCCGGCCCGGTATGGCTGATCAGCGGATGAATGAGAGTGTCGATGCCGTGGTGGGAGAAGATCACGACGAGGCGGTCGTCGGCCGCAGTGCGGACCGTACTGCCAGCCGGGCTCCGGTAGGCCGAATGCACTTCGGCTAGGCGCGCCTCAAGCCAGCGCGCCTGGTCGTAGTCGAGGCATCCCGCGGAGCCGCCGGTCAGGCAGTTGGTGTCGAGCGCTATCAGCCGGATCGCGGCGGTGTCATAGACGTAGTAAGCGGTGCCATCGAGCCGGTTGCGTTCGCTGAATCCGTGACCGGCCGGTTTCGCGTTCGGCCTGTCGTGAGCCGCGACGAATTCTCGCCGGGTGACCGGCCTGCGGCCGGCATCGGCCACTACCGTACTTGACGGTCCGGCGAGAAAGGCCTCCGGATTTAGCATGAACAGCTCGAGCGCGCGATCGTGATCGAAGTCGTCCGGCAGCGCCCAGGGCTTGGCGCTCCCGACCATCGCGACAGCCAGGTCAGGGGTGACAGCGCCAACGCCCTGGTTGAGTGCCTCATGGTTACCGAAGCACGACAGCCACGGAATCTGCAGTCCCGGAGCCGTGAATTCCGCGATGGCCTGCTGCAAGAGTCCCGGATGGTGCGGGAAGCCGAATGCCGCCCGGAACAGATCAGGTCCGCTGGCGGCCACGCCGTCCGGCTTCCAGCAGATGTCGTCCGGCCAGTCCAGCGACTGCACGCCCTGATAATCCGGGCCGCCGGAATTCATCGCGACCCGTCCGCCGTCAAACAGCGCAAGGAATGCCTGCACTTCGTTCCACTGGGCGTTGTCGATGGCGTCGCCGGTAGTAACTGCCAGCTGCGGCGGTGCGCCAGTAGCTGGGCCGCTGCTCGCGTTTACCGTTCGCAGCATGACATCGATAGCGTGCGCGTTAAGCGCTTCCTGCGGACGCTGAACCGGCACGATCGCGGCATATCTGGGGTCGGCAAACTGCCGGTTCAGGAACTCAAATCTCGTCGGCGACTGCACATCGGCGAGCTGCAGGTCGGTCAGGTGGACCAGGCTTAGCAGCAGCCGCCGCGGCGCGCCCGCCCGGATATCAGCGGCGCCCAGTTCAGCGCGAACCCGATGCGGCTCGCCGTCCATAATCTCGATGCTCCGGTACGGCGCGAGAGAACCAGTGCGCTGAACCGGACCGGGCCCGAGCCGTCGGGCAGTGGTCAGGGGCGAATGCCCGCCGCTCACTCCTCGCTCGCGGGCGTCTCCGCCGCCGAGACCAGCACCGGGTCCGGTCGGATCGTGAGACTTACCCGGCTGCCGGCGGGCAGGTCCGCCGCTTCTGAAGTTCTGAGCTGGGCCAGGATCGTGACATCGCCGAGGTCAACGGTTACCCGGCTGGTCGCGCCCAGGAAGGTCGTGGCAATCACAGTGCCAGTTAGCGGACCTGAATCGCCCGAGCTATCCGAGGCCAGGGTGACCGCCTCCGGGCGAACGAGCGCGATGACTGAACCGGCTGGCGTCGAGGAATCAACCAGCGGCAGCTCCTGACCCCGCACCGTCACTGTCGAGCCGCTCACCGTTCCGGCCAGCTTGTTGCTCAGGCCGACGAACTCGGCGACAAAAGCCGAGGCAGGACGGGAATACACTTCGGTCGGAACCGCAAGCTGCTCAAGGCGGCCCGCCCGCATCACGCCGACACGGTCGGCGATCGCCAGCGCCTCTTCCTGGTCGTGGGTCACGAACAGGGTCGTAATGCCCACCTCAAGCTGGATCCTGCGAATCTGGTCGCGCAACTGCGCCCGCACCTTCGCGTCCAGTGCCGATAGCGGCTCGTCCAAGAGCAGCACCTGCGGCTCGATCGCGAGCGCACGCGCCAGCGCGACGCGCTGCTGCTGGCCGCCGGAGATCTGATGCGGGAACCTGTCAGCCTGCGAGGCTAGCTCGACGAGCTCGAGCATCTCCATGGCCCGCTTGTCGCGAGCTGCGGCACTCTGCCGACGCAGGCGCAATCCGAAGGCAACGTTCTCCTGCACTGTCATGTGCGGGAACAGCGAATAGGCCTGAAACACCATCCCCATGTCCCGTTTGCTGGCCGGCAGATGCGTGATGTCCCTGCCCGCAACGTTGATGGACCCGGTGTCCGCGTCCTCCAGGCCGGCCAGCAGGCGCAGCGTCGTGGTCTTGCCGCAGCCCGAGGGCCCGAGCAGCGCGATCAGTTCGCCGGGCCGGATGGTCAGATCGAGATTGTCGAGCGCGACCACCGTCCCGTAGTGCCGACTCAGGCCCTCCAGCCGCACCTCGACCGAGGCCCTGGTGACGTCGAACTTGGTACTCGTCGTTGGCGAGCTCACGTATTCCACCTCATCGCTGGCCACGGCGCAGACGGCGCCCGGCGTAGGACAGGATCAATAGCAGGATGAACGCAAACAGCAGCGTGGCCGCCGACGCGGAGAAGAGCACGCCCGCATTTTCCGAGCTGCGGCTGATCTCGAACAAGTTTGTCTGCAGGTTCACGTAACCCAGCAGGTAGGCGACGGTGAACTCGCCGAGCACCAGCGCCACCGTCAGCAACAGAGAGTTGAGGATTGCCTGCCACATATTCGGGACAATGACGCGGAGCATGACCGTAGGCCAGCGAGCACCCAGGCTTCTGGCCGCCTCGGACAACGTTTTCGCGTCCACGGCGGCTAGCCCTGCGGCTAGCGCACGGTACGCATAGGGCAGCGCCAGGACGACGTAAGCCCAGAACAGCATCAGCGCTGACACGTTGTAGCGCTCGATCTGGTTGTAGATGGGGGCAAGCCCGACGACGAGCACGATCGCGGGGATGGTCAGCGGGAGGAGGCAGATGAACTCCATAACCCGGCTGAACCACTGCACCCGCAGCCGTATCCAGATCATGGTGGGCACTACCAGGATCAGCATCACCCCGCTTGAGATGACTGCAAGCTCCAGCGTGATCTCAATGGACGAGAGCAGCGGGGGTGGCCCCGGGTAGGACACGAGCTGCGTCCATGCTGCGACCGACCAGCTGCCGGGCGTGAGGCCCTCCAGGGAAAACCTGACCATCGAGAGCAACGGCAGCAGGAAGAACAGGCCGAAGATCGTGAATGCCGTGTACCTGAAGAGGTTCAGCCGCCTGCGCTGACTGGCGCGCAGGCCGCCCGGCCTTCTCGCGGCAGCGGGGCGGCCGGTAAGGTCTGCTGCCAGGTCAGCCAGCGGCGGGTTTAGCTCTGCCACCGTGCTGCCCTCCGCTGCAGGAAGAAGTATCCGGTCATGACAATGACCACCACCACGATCAGTCCCAGCGCGAGCGCATCGCCCTCGTGAGCGTTGGCCAGGCCGACCTCGCTGATGAGGGAGCCGCTGATCGACTGTGGCACCACGTAGTTGATCTGGTCCTCCCATGCCTCGATGGTCGCGAAAGCGGACAGCGCATTAGCGAACAGCAGTAGCGCGGCACCAGTGAACGCTGGCGTCAGCAGCGGGCCCGCGATGTAGCGCCAGTAGTGCCACGTCGATCCGCCGAGGTTCTCGGCTGCCTCCCGCCACTGGATCTTCAGTCCGTCGATCGCCGGCAGGAAGACCAGCACCATCAGCGGGATCTGGAAGTAGGCGTAGATCAGCCCGATGCCCCAGGGGAAGTTGCTGTACCAGCCGGCCTTGAACAACAGGCCGGCCGGTCCAATCGTCGCCAGGAAAGCAAATGCTAGGGTGACGCCGCCGAACTGCGCGAGCACGCCGGAGCCAGCCAGGTAGAGCCGACGGATCAAGCCCTCCGGGTTCCCGGACGCCACCGCGTACGCCAGGATCGCGCCGAGGACGGCGCCCGCCACCGACGAGATCACGCAGAGCTCGATGGAGCCCTTGAAGGCAGTGCGGACCGGCCCCGTGTTCAGCGCGGAAATGTTAGAGAGCGTCCAGCCCCCGCTGTTTCCCTTGAATGCGTTCCAGACCACAATACCGGTGGGCAGAAGCAGGAAGATGCCGGCGTAGGCCAGGAACGGCACCGTACCGACCCAGGCGAGCGGAGGCCGGCGCCCGGCCCGTACGGGCCGGGCGCCGGTCTTTGTCGCTGTAGCAGCGGCCACTACCGATGCCTAGCTGATCGCCTTAGGCCAGTTCGCCGCGAGGTACGTGGCGGCGACAGTGGCCTGAGCCTGTGTCAGGAATATCGGCGTCCCCGTCACCGGCGGCAACGCGGCCGCAGCCGTCTGGTTGATGCTGCCATTGGTCGTCATCGCGGCCTGCTCAGCTGGCCGGGCGCCGCCTTCGAGCCAGAGGTTCTGCCCGCCGACTGCGGCCTGCGAGAACAGGAACTCCTCCCATAGCCGCGCTGCTGCCGGGTGCGGTGCATCCTTGTTGATGGCCTGGTAGTAGAAGCCGCCCAGGGTTGCATTCGCGGGAATGAACAGCTTCCAGGTCGAGGCAGACTGGCCGACGACGGATGCGGTGTTCAGATAGTCCCAGTTGAACACCACTGGCGTGGTGCCGGCCTTGATGGTGTCCGGAGTGGCCTGCGTGGTGTTGAAGTTGCCCGCCACCTTGAGCTTGTGGAAGAAGTTCACGCCATCGGCGATGCTGCCCGCGCTGCCGCCCTCAGCAAGGCTTGCCATCATCACCCCGTTGAGCGCCGCGTTGGCCTCCGTCGGGTTGCCGTTGAGCGCAACGTCGTTCTTGAACTTGCTGCCCAGCAGTTGGCTCAGCGAGGTGATCGTCCCGAACTTGGCCGAGTCATAGCCGACCGACATGTAGCCACCGTAGTCGCCGACGTAGAGCCCGCTCGAATCCTTCAGCCCGGCCGGGATGGACGACCAGGTAGCTACCTCGTACGGCGCGAAGAGGCTCGTGCTGGCCGTCGCGACACTGCCGCCGACGTCGAGGACGTCGGCCGACACTGAGGTGCCCTTCTTCTGCTGAATGTAGGTAACCTCCTGCGCGCTGCTGTCAGACGGCTGGATGGAGTTGACCTTGATCCCGTACTTCGCCGAGAAGTCCTTGATGATGGTTCCGTAGTTCGCCCAGTCGTTCGGCAGCGCGATGACGTTCAGCGTGCCTTCCGCCTTGGCCGCCTTAACTAGCGCGGACATGCCGCCGCCGGATGCCGCGGAAGTCGCGTTGGACCAGTTGTACCCCCCGCTGGAGGACGACGACGGGCTTGAGCTGCACCCAGCTGCTAGCAGCGACGCAGCCGCCAGGCCCGCGAGGCCGAGTCGGAACGGAGTTCTCACTTACTGCCTCCTGTTTAGCTTCCCCACCTTGTGGCCGGGCTTCATCAGCCCAGGATCAGCGGACTCCGCCAGCCGCCGATACCGGACGACCAATCTGTCAACGGAGCCGCTCAAATGTCTGAAACGTTTAGCCGTTGGCATGCTGGCGCAGTGCCTGTATACGTGTCAAGGGTCGTTACCGAGTTGACGTTCATGGCTACTCTGCTGTTCATCAGCCCAGGTGAACGCGGTATGACGGGCGGATTTCCGGCGGCTGAAGAGATGCCCGCTCGATCAGCTGGACCGGGGCCACGAAGTCCTCGGCGGCCGGTTCCGCGAGCAGGCGGGCCATGAGCTGACGACCCATCTCCTGCCGGTCGATCCGGATTGTCGCTAGCGGTGGATCGAGGAGCTCGGAGGTGGGCAGGTCGTCGTGTCCAATCACAGAAACCACGGGACCGATCCGCAGCCCCAGGTCACGCACTGCCTTGTAGATCGCGTGGGCCGTGTAGTCGGAGTTGGTGATGATCGAAGTCGGCGGCTCGGGGCCGGACAGCAGGATCCGAGTCGCGCGGCGGACATCCTGCATGGTCAGCCGGGTGTGCACGACGTGCGGCCGGACCCCCAAGCGTTCCGCTTGCGCACGGAAGTGGGCGAGCCGGTCCGCGTCCGCCATCAGCGTGCGTGGCGCCGCTATAAACGCGGCTGATCCGTGTCCTAGCTCGGCGATACGGCGCATCGGCAGCTCGACGGCAGCCGCGTTGTCGGGGACGACGAGCGAGACGCCCTTGATCCCGCGGACCATGGCGTTCAGCGCTACGACCGGGGCTCCCGGCCGCAGGTGCTGCCAGAGCTTGATCGACTTCCCTGCCCCAACTGGCGCAATGGCCAGTCCCGCGAACCGCTGGGCCGCCATGTTGCGCAGATGCTCGGCTTCACGCTCGACCGAGTAGCGCGAGTCAAGCACGAGCAGGGTCGCGCCGGACTCGCTGGCGACCTGTTCAGCGCCGCTCATGACGTCCAGAAAGAACGGGTTGGCTAGATTTCTGACCACGAACCCGTACGCAGTGGTGCGCCCGCGCCGCAGCGCCTGGGCCTGCGGGTTCGCACGGTAGCCAAGTTGTTCCGCGGCAGCGGCAATCCGCCTGCGGGTAAGGTCCGACACTCCTGGCTGGCCGTTCAGAGCCAGGCTCGCTGATGCGACAGATACGCCTGCCATCCGGGCGACGTCGCGGATGCCGATCGGCTTTTCCGCATTGTTCGCACCCGGTGTCACCGACGCTTCGTGCGCTGCCACTTTCTGGCCGACTCCAGTTCCGGTACACGACATTCAGCGCCACGGCGACGCATCCGCCAGTCAGATTGCAGGAGTCTTGATGCCGCTGCAAGACCCGTCGGCAGCTTTTATCGGCCCGGAGCCGCTTCAACGACCGGGCTGGAGGCGGCTAGCCTGTGCCTCACCCAGATGACGAGGAGAGCTGTCGATGGCCCACTGGACGTCCGCCAGCCCGACTGGCGGGCCCAAGTACGTCGGCAGCCCGCCTTCTACCGTCGACGGCCGAGTCGTTCCCGGCGAGCCCCAAGACGGCGGTTACCGTCAGCTCGTGCCTGAGGCGGGCGAGCAGCACGTCCTCAGGGCCGAGCTGACCGGCGGCAGCCTGCCGCCCGGCTGGCGCCAGTCAGCGACGCCGCTGCTCGTCCTCGCGCACCTATCTGACACGCACATGATGGATCACCAGTCACCCGGCCGGGCCGAGCTGGTGGACAGGTTTTCCGACCCGGATTCGCCGCTGCGCCCGGCCATCGGGATCATCGGCACCTATCGCGCGCAGGAGCTGTTCACTTACCAGGTCGCCGAGGCGATGGTCCGGGCGGTGCGCCAGGTAGCTGCCGGACCGGTCTCTGGGGGCCAGCTGAACTTCGCCGTCGTGACTGGAGACGCCACCGACAACTGCCAGCTCAACGAGCTGCGCAGTTACATCGACCTGCTCGATGGCGGGATCGTCGTGCCCGACTCGGGCGACCTGCAGCGGTACGAGGGAGTTGCCGGTCCGTCGGTCGAGGACGAGCGGTACTGGCACCCGGACGGCGGCCCGGCGGACCTGCCGAGGACCAGGTATGGCTTCCCGGACGCGCCGGGCGTGCTGAGCGCGGCGCGCCGTCCGTTCCGTGCTACCGGCCTTGGCCTGCCGTGGTACGCGGTCCACGGCAATCACGACAACATGATGCAGGGCACCGTACGGCCCGTCGGGCTGGTCGCTGATTTTGCGGTCGGCGGCATGAAGCTGGTGACGCCGCCGGACGACGTCGACGCTGCCGAGATGCTGACGAGGTTCTCCAGCGCCGAGGGGGACGCGCTGGCCGAGCTTGCTCGCGGTGCCCGGCTCTCGGTGACGCCCGATCCGGGCCGCATGATGGTGACCAGGGCCGATCACATCCGCGAGCACTTCAGGTCCGCAGGCACGCCGAAGGGGCACGGCTACAGCGAGCGAAACGTCGCTGACGGGACGGCGTATTACGCCTTCGACCACGGCATCGTCCGGTGCGTGGTGCTTGACACTGTCAATCACCACGGCGGCTGGCAGGGCTCGATCGACGCGACGCAGCTGAGCTGGCTCGAAGCAGAGCTGGCGGCGAGCGCAGCCCGGCCGGTGGTCTTGTTCAGCCATCACCCGCTGGAGACGCTGGTCAACGACACCCGGCCGCCTGGAGCTGATCGCCGGGTCCTGGCTGACGAACTCCGCGAGGTGCTGCTCGCCCATCCGTGCGTGGTCGCCTGGCTGAACGGGCACACCCACGTGCACGCGGTGTCGGCCATCACCGACGGCAGCGGGGGCGGGTTCTGGCAGATCACGACCGCATCGCATATCGACTGGCCGCAGCAGGCGAGGCTCGTCGAGTTCCTCGCGGCAGGCTCGAGCCTCGCCATCGCGTGCACCGTGCTCGACTCGGCTGCGCCTGCCGGTTACGCCGGCGGCAGCGAGCCGGCCGATCTGGCCGCACTGGCGCGCGAGCTAGCGGCTAACGACTGGCAGGTGCGGGACCTCATCTCGGCCGACGGCGGAGCGGGCGCCGGCACTGCCTCCGATCGCAACGTGGTGCTCGTCATCGACTGGCCACGGACGGCCGCCCAGGCCAGGCTGACCGCGGCGCCGCCAGGCTGACCGTTCAGGCCGCACGTCGATCATCCGGCGTCGTTGATCAGCTGAAACAGGATGAAGTCCTGCCATCGCCCGGCGATCTTCAGGTAAGCCGGGGCCATGCCGATGCGTTCAAAGCCGGTGCGCTCTAGCACCTTCTGCGACGCGACATTGTGCGGGAGGGTCTCGGCCTGGATCCGGTGCAGGCTGAGCTCCCCGAATGCCACCGAGATGACCTGCGTCATTGCGGCGGTAGCCACGCCCCGGCCACAGGCGGCCTGACTTACCCAGTAGCCGACGCTGCACGACTGGAACGCCCCGCGCACGATGCCGTTCAGCGTGATCCGGCCCAGAATCGCGTCGGCCTCGTCGACGATCACCAGCGGCAGGTTACGGCCCAGCTTGTGCTCGGCGAGCGCGTCCTGGATGGCGATGCGCTGGCCCGCCTCAGTGAAGTAATCGCTGCCGCGGGCGGGCTCCCACGGCGCGAGGAACTCGCGGTTGAGCCAGAGCAGCTGCGCCAGTTCGGACGCGTCGTCTGGCGTCACAAGTCGGCAGGTAGTCATCCGGCCATGATCCCGGACGGATCGAACCGCCTATTTGACAGGGTAGTCGGTAAGCGATAACTTACGGTAAGTCATGGCTAACCATACAGCGATGCTCTCCGCACTCGCAGATCCGACCCGCCGGGCGATCTTCGAGCGCCTGGCGCGGTCACCGAGCGCCGTCGGCGAGGTTGCGCGCGAACTGCCGGTCAGCCGTCCTGCCGTCTCGCAGCACCTGAAAGTGCTCAAGTCAGCTGGGCTGGTTACCGACCAGGCGGTCGGCACGCGCCACGTCTACTCGGTCGACCCGGCGGGCATCGCCGCGATCCGTAACTACTTCGAGCAGTTCTGGCAGCAGTCCCTAGCGAGGTTCGCCGCTGCCGCAGCTACCCACCAGGAGGAAAGATGACAACGCAACTTGAAGCCACCTCGGTCACCACGGCGGTCGACGTCGACGCGCCGGTCGAGCATGCCTTCCGCGTGTTCACCGACGGCATCGGGACCTGGTGGAATCCGGACCATCACATCCTGCAGGCCGAACTCGCCGAGATGGTGTTCGAGCCCTACGTGGGCGGTCACATCATCGATCGCGGCACTGACGGCAGCGAATGCCGCTGGTCCCGTGTACTTGCCTACGACCCCCCGCGCCGGGTGTGCTTCAGCTGGGACATCAGCCTGCGCTGGGAGATTGAGACAGACCCCGCGAAGGCCAGCGAGATCGAGGTCGTCTTCACCCCCGAGGGCGCTGCCCGCACTCACGTGGTCCTGACTCACCGACACCTCGACCGGCACGGCGATGGCTGGGAAGGCATGCGTGATGCGGTCAAGTCCGGCTGGAGCCTTGTTGCCTTCGCGGCGGCCGCAGCCGCATAGGGCAGCCGCTTAGCGATCTGCCTGCGACAGTGCGTCGCGGATCGCTGCCTGGCCGGCCGGAGCGCCTGCCTCGTTCGTGATCGGGCCGTACGGCGTCCCGTACGCCGGCGCGCCCGGCTGCTGCCGCCAGCTGTCGGCCAGACTGCCGGCGTCGACCGCGCCGTAGCCGATGGAGTCGAGGTACTCGCTTGCCGCCGCCTTCGCGTCAGGGTCGTCACCCGCGATGGGGAGGAAGGTGCGGTCCGCCGCCCCGGACGGGCGGCTGAGTGACAGCAGGTGCTTGTAGAAGATGTTGTTGAACACCTTCACTACCTGTGCGCCAGCAAGGTGAGTCTGCAGCAGTTCGCTGCTCGCCTGGAGGCCGTCATCAACCGCTGCGAAATGGCCGTCCCGTTCCGGGTAGTAGTTGCAGGTGTCGAAGACAACCTTGGCTACGAGCGGCTCGGCCGGCACGCTCTGGTATGCCCGGAACGGGATCGACACCACCACGATGTCGCCGGCGGCAGCCGCCTCGTCGCCCGTCGCCGCCCGCGCGAGCGGCCCGAGCTCCGCCACCACATCCTGGAGCGTAGCTGGCCCGCGCGAGTTACTCAGGACAACATGATGCCCGGCAGCCACGCTCAGCCGTGCGACCGTGCCGCCGATATGACCGCTTCCGATAAACCCTATGGTCGTCATGGAACGGGCTAACTGACCTTCGCCGACGATGATTCCTTCGCGGCCCTGCAGGGCTAGTCGAGTGCGTTCGCAGCGACGCCGATGAGCTGCAGGACGCCGCCTACCGAGTCCAGGATGTGCGGCGCCCCAGCCGCGGCCAGTGCCTCTGCGGTCGCTGCCCCGGTGGTCACGCCGGCAACCAGGCCGGCCCCGGCGCGCAGGCCAGACTCGATATCACTCGGGGTGTCGCCGACCACTGCCAGCTCGCTCACCGCACCGCCGCCCAGGCGGAGCAGGGCACCCAGCGGGAGGTCCGGCCAGGGCCTGCCGCGGCCCACGTTGGCCGGCGACAGCGCCAGGTCGATGAGCGGGCGCCACCCCAGTGCGTCGAGCAGCGCATCCCTGGTCACCGGCGCGAACCCGGTCGTCAGGCACACCTTGATGCCAGCCGCGCGCAGCGCCGTAATGGTTTCGAGCGCGCCGGGCAACGGAGCGACCAGGCCAGCACGGACTGACTCCGCGTAGGTCTCCTCGAAGATGCGGTTAGCCTGCTGCGCGCTATCCTCGCTGCCGAGCAGCCGCCGGAACACCTCGATCTTGGACTGACCCATGGTGTCCTGGACGAACGCGATGGCCTCCTCGTACCCGTCCGCGCCCGGTACAAGGCCGTAGTGAGCCGCTGCAGCACCGAATGCCGCCATGACGCTGCCGTCGTCTGCCACCGTCGTTCCGGCCATATCGAGGCACGCGACCGTGATCTCCTGCATTGCCTTCTCTCCCAGGTGCTCGATTGTCACGCCGCGAACGTCTCCTCCGCGATGGCAGGCGAGCAGGTCATCCCGCGCCCGCCGGGTCCGGTAACGAGCGTGACGCCGGGCGCGACCTGGGACCGGAAGTACAGCTCCTGCCCGGTCACCTGGCTGTAAACGCCCGCCCACCGTCGCCTCGTCGGCGGCAGCGCGGTGCCGAGCAGCTGCTCGGCCTTCGCCCGCAGGTGGTCGTAGGGGACCTCGTCGACGTCGAAGTCGAAGGGTTCGTCGTAACTGTGGGTGTCGCCGATGGTCAGGCTGCCATCGAGGCGCTGGACCATCAGCAGCTGCGCGGCTGCTGCCGCCGCCACCGGCGCTTGCGGCCGGAGCCGTGAGCGGCCGGGCAAGTCAAATGCCGGGTAGTAGCGAAGCGAGTCGCCGTCGGCCACGGCCGTCGTCAGCGTGCCGTCGAATGGCTCCGTCTGAAGCATCTGCAGCCGGACCCGCCGGACCGGCGGCCGCTCGTATCCGGCCAGGTGCGGCCCGGCGATACCGGTATGCGCAGCGCCGGTGCACAGAATCACCAGGTCGCCCCGGTGCCAGCTGCCGGTGTGATCGCGGACGGCGTGCGGTGCGAGCTCTACCGCTTCACGTCCCGGCAGCCACTCGTAACCCGCGCCACCTTGTGCGTGCCTCGCTAGCAGGTAGTCGCGGAACGCTCCCGGCACCTTGCGCGGCTCGACGATTGCGTCGCGGTGGCACCGCAGCGCTCCGGCAAACTCGCCGCGGAGCGCCGGATTGACCTCGGCGGCTTCAACCGGATCGATGAGCTCGAATCCCCGCTCGACCGCATCCGGCAGCGCAGCTGCCTCCTTCAGCAGGCTGAGTTCCGCCTCATCGGACGCCACGGTGAGCGAGCCATGCGGCCGAAAGCCGACCTCCGGGACCAGCGCACCGAGCTCCTCCCAGAGCGTCCTGGCACGCTGGGCCAGAGAAAGCTCAGGGCCTGGCGCACGGCCGCTCACCCAGACGAGGCCGAAGTTGCGGACGCTTGCTCCGCGCGGGCCAGGCTCTCGCTCCAGGTGTACGACGTCCATGCCGCGACTGCGAGCCTGGACCGCGTGCATGATGCCCAGGACGCCGCCGCCGACAATCACGACCCTGTCCACCAGGCGGGCTCCCTCCCCACACGTGTACCGCTGCCGCCCGGCAAGCCCGTAAAGCAGGCGCAGCTAGTTAATCGTGCCTTGGCAACCGGCCGGTGAACAGCGGCGAACAGAATCCGGCGCGCTTAGGTGACGTATGTTCCCTTGGCCGGGAGGGTGACCACCAGCCCGCGCTGCCGTAGTTCCTCCACCGCGCGCCGCGCCGTCCCGACCGCCACCTGGTAGTCGGCTGCCAGGTCTCGTTCCGCTGGCAGGCGCGCGCCGGCCGGCAGCTCCCCCGCCTCGATCCGCGCTGCGATGTGGTCGGCAACGCCGATGTAGACATAGACGGGCCCAAGGGCGTTGGCATCGAACTTGGGCACCTTGACCACGAAGATCACCCTAGAACGCTTGTGAACTGCGGAAAGAGGTCGGACGCGGTCTACTGCTCTATGACGCTCTATACCGCGCTATGCTTGAGCTCAAGCGGTCCTGGATGCAGTGCGCGGACCCGCCCGCGCGACAGGGCCCGATGGAGGCAGCAGTGGACAGAAGCGAGGCGTCTGAGCTCGCGGACTTGCAGATGCACTGGGATGAGGCCTACGACATCGGCCTGGATGGCGACATCTGGTCAGCGCAGTTCCGGGGTTCGACCGACCAGCTTCGCGCGCACACCAGCCACGAGCTGCGCGAGTTGATCCGCACGGACTACACCTACCGCCACACCGCCCGCAGTCCAGCCGATGGCTCACCCGGACCTGGCGGCGACGACCCCGGCGGCGACGATTCTGATGACGACGATCCCTACGGCTATTACGACGATGGGGCTCGCGACGACGAAGACACGCCTCCTGCTTCGCCGCGTGCCGACTTCGCGGACATCCGCGGCGAGCGCATGTCCACATGACCGCGAGAGTCAGTAGCGATAGGACGTCGGGTTCCTTGCGGACGTGGTCGTCGAGGCCACGCGGGCTCAGAACCGTCTTCCGAACGACTGTGACGAACGGCAATGGCGCAAGGGCTTCAGCGAGTGGACCATGGAGCAGATTCGGGGCGAGATTCCCGACAGCACGACCAGCGTCGTCGAGGTCGATGACAAGCCCGTCGGCAGATTGCGGATCGCCCGCACCGTCGAGTGCATCGAGTTGTGCGGCATTCGGCTGCTTCCCGATATTCAGCGCCGCGGCATCGGCACCGCCATCATCGAGAACCTCAAGGCGCAGGCGGCGGAGGCCGGCATCCCTCTCGACCTTAGCGTCGAGAAGGACAACCCGGATGCCCGCAGGCTCTACGAGCGTCTTGGTTTTGTCCAGGTAGGCGAGACCGAGGTGGAATTCAAGCTCCGATGGCATCCACAGCCTGATCCCGGCCTACAGCTAACGTCGACCGGCCTGTGATTCGCAGACCTGCTTTCAAACGGGTTGTTTGGGCGGCAACCTGGCCTGGCTCTAACCCTGGGGCCACTGCTGCCGGCCGGGCTCCTGACCCCACTGCGGCGGCAGCGGCTGTGTCTGTCCCCACGGCTCTGGCTGCGCCTCGCCGAACGGCTGGAAGCCCGGTGACGGCTGGATGCCCGGTGAGCCCGGCTGGCCCGCTACGCCTGGGCCGCCCGTCTGCCAGCCCTGCTGAATGATGACCTGCTGGGCCGGGAGCTGGGACCGGGCGGCCATCGCGAGTGCGACGATCCACCCGATGAAGGTCCAGCCGAGGAAGATGTTGATGATCCACACGCTGCCCAGATTCGGCACGTGGCGGACCTGGGCGATGATCCCCGGAATAAAGTACAGCGCGGCGCCGACGATCAGGAATACCAACCCGGCGGCTGCGCCTCCGGCCGAGGCGGCGGTCGCGGCGAACACGTGCATTGATTTTTCCCTCCCGTATGTGGTGCATATATGACGTATCTCGCCACGACCAGGATTACAAGCGGCTCCGCAGGCACAAGGCAGTGCATCACGCCCGACGACAAACGGTCGATGGCCTGGACCGGCAGGCGGCCATCTCGGGTAGCGGGTGGGAGTCCAGGGTCTTGGTGACGTCGGAACTGACTGCGGTGGTGGTGCCAACTGTCAGTCATTTAGGCACACGGGCTTGAACCAGTGTCAGCGACAGTTCCGGATGCTTCAAGGCCACGCCGTCGAGGTCCGCGAAATTTGAGCCATAACGCCACTTCTGAAGTTCACGCTCGCATATTGAAGGCGCTTGTACTGTTGTGGCGTGGCCGCGCTTCCCGACGATCTCAGTCGCGAGTCAGCGCGGAACGCGATGAGTTCGCTGACCTGGGTTGAGCGTGTCATCTGCGGGCCGCTGATCCGGCGTCAGCTAGACCGAAACCCTCGTACCGAGAGGGAGATCGCGAAGTATGGCCCGGTGGGCGAGGTCAGACTGTGCAGTGCGCGCACCATGATCCTCTGTGCATACCCGCTGGGTTTCATCGGGATCGGGTTGTCTTTCGTGGGGAACCCCCCTGCTGGCACTGGCGTTGCTGTTGTCCTGCTGCTTGTGCTGGGCATCGTCGCGATCAGCCGGATAGCTTCGGCCTCAGTGGCGGGGAGACGCTGGAGGAGGAGCCGAGCCAGCAGCTTGACCGGCGAGCCGCCGATTGGCACGCAGCCGTGATCGGTAACCAACGGTCGACGCCTGCCTTCTGCCCACGTCGCTGGCTCGCTGTCAATGGCAGGCAGAACGATCTGCCCATGCCTTATTGCGTTGCGCGCCAGGCTCATAGGTTCCTGACAACCAGCGAAGGATTGGACCGGCGCAGCTCTCTCAGTACCTGAGGCAGCCCGTCGAGTCGGCCCGCAGCCTTGATCGTTCCGTTCGACGCGGTCTTCACCGTGAGGGTTCCCATCCTGTTCACGTCGAACCAGGCGTGACTGATCCTGGTGATTTCGGCGGCTGGCACCTCGATGCGCGCCGACGCCGAAGTGAACCGAGCGACGCCTGCGGCTACTACGATCTCCCGCACCCACCGCCGGTTTAGCCAGACTCCGATCAGGCCGACCATGATCCACCACGGGCCAATGACGAGCAGCGGCGTCCACGTGGATTTGTGCGCGGCGGCGGCAACTACGAGCATCACGCAGCCGCCCCCGATGCCAACGACGGTCATTGCTCGCCGGTACCACCGAGATGATCGTGCCTCTGTGCAGCGCACAACGCCGTAGTTACTGCCTTCTGCGCGGCTGGATCCCTGAGAAGAGCTCACGTTGCCGGTGTATCACTAACCATGCGCGTACGGTCGCTGGTCCCGCCAGGCCCCAGGTTCAGGCCGCTTGGACGGGTGGCGGGTGGGAGTGCAGGGTTTTGGTGCCGTCGGGGCTGACCGCAGATGTTGTGCCGTCGGGGTGCAGGGTGAACACCCATCCCCACCGGTGGATCGCTACGAGGTGATGGAATCTGCATTATGCCGAGTAGCGGATTATGCCGCGTTCGGTGCTGAGGTCCTTGCGGTGCAGGGCTTGTGCTGTTGGAAGCGCGGCATAATCCGGGCTGCTGTGTGGGTCAG
>Ga0335073_10005845_pt1 | contig 17284 bp, 11 predicted proteins | sample Lox_Sample_22_FD_207093 | JGI IMG/M metagenome (GOLD analysis project Ga0335073, IMG submission 207093) | Soil microbial communities from Loxahatchee National Wildlife Refuge, Florida, United States - Lox_Sample_2.2 | ecosystem: Environmental > Terrestrial > Soil > Wetlands | place: USA...
GCCGGCCAGGACAGCATCGAGTCGTCGAACGGCACGCCGAGCGCGTCGCACAGCGCCTCCAGCGTCGGCCGCGGCCGGCGCAGGATGTCGGCGGCGTCCACGACCGGCCCGCCGACCAGCCGGAAGATCTCCAGCTGCTGCTCGAGACCCAGGTCGGCGAGCGTCGGCTCGCTGCGCACCCGCGCGTACGACGCGAGCAGCTGACGCGGATCGCGGATCAGGAACGCGTGCCGCAGCGGGCGCAGCGCCTCCCGGTCCACCTCGGGCAGCAGGTGGTGCGTCATGTGCTTCTGGTAGTACACGGTCTTGCCGTCCGGCAGCGGGCCGTAGCTGAGCCCGTCGAGCACCTCCCGCCAGCCGGACGGCATCGAGGCGACGATCTCGTCCCGTCCTGGGTGCACCACCGCGCTGTGGGCCAGGTAGAACGCGTACAGCGGCTCGTCGACGACCACCGTGTCGGACCGGTTCTCAAAGGAGCGCATCATCGCCGTGGAGATCGTCCGCGGCCCGGACCACATCGCGATCCGCGCCACCGCCGGGCCCGCGGGGCCCGTGCCGTCGCCGGTCAAAGGACGACCACGGACCGCAGCACCTCCCCGCGCTGCATCTTCGCGAACGCGGCCTCGACCTGGTCGAGCGCGATCGTCTCGGACACGAACTTCTCCAGCGGCAGCCGCCCCTGCAGGTGCAGGTCGACCAGCATCGGGAAGTCGCGCGACGGCAGGCAGTCCCCGTACCAGGACGACTTGAGCGACCCGCCGCGGCCGAACACGTCCAGCAGCGGCAGCTCGAGCTGCATGTCCGGGGTGGGCACGCCGACCAGGACCACCGTGCCGGCCAGGTCGCGGCCGTAGAACGCCTGCCGGTAGGTTTCCGGCCGGCCGACCGCCTCGATCACCACGTCGGCCCCGTTGCCCTCGGTCAGCGCCTGGATCCCCTCGACCGCGTCGGTCTCCCGCGAGTTGATCACGTCGGTCGCGCCGAACTGGCGGGCCCACTCCAGCTTCCGGTCGTCGACGTCCACCGCGATGATCTTGCGGGCGCCCGCGAGCAGGGCGCCGAGCACGGCGCCGTTGCCCACGCCGCCGCAGCCGATCACCGCGACCGAGTCGCCGCGGCCCACCTGGCCGGTGTTGAGCGCCGCGCCGAGGCCGGCCATCACGCCGCAGCCGAGCAGACCGGCCACCTCGGGCTTGATCTGCGGGTTCACCTTGGTGCACTGCCCGGCGGCGACCAGGGTCTTCTCGACGAACGCCCCGATGCCGAGCGCGGGCGACAGCACCGTGCCGTCGGCCAGGGTCATCTTCTGCCGGGCGTTGTGCGTCGCAAAGCAGTACCAGGGGCGCCCGCGCGCGCAGGCACGGCACTGCCCGCACACCGCGCGCCAGTTCAGGATCACGAAGTCGCCGGGCTCGAGCCCGCTCGCATCGTCACCGACCGCCTCGACCACCCCGGCCGCCTCGTGCCCGAGCAGATACGGGAAGTCGTCGCCGATGCCGCCCTCGCGATAGTGCAGGTCGGTGTGGCAGACGCCGCACGCCTGCACCCGCACCAGGGCCTCGCCCGGCCCGGGATCAGGCACCAGCACGGTCGTCGTCTCGACCTCGGCACCCTTGCCGCGGGCGATCACGCCCGTCACCTCATGTGTCATCGAGCCCGCGTCCTCTCGTGTTCAGTGCCCTGAACGTATCGTCGCCGCTTCACCCGGCCACATCGCGTTGACCTGGTGGGGCGATGATACGGCGGGGGGCTCGCCAGGCTGACCCGCAGGCGTCTCGTTAAGGCCCGATGTAAGGATGTAACCGTGTCTATTGCAGAGATCACCCGAACCGAAACCGGTGAGCGGAGCCGGCTGCTGCGCGTGGATACGTGCGACGTCGCGCTGGATCTGACCCGCGGGGGCGAGCTGTTCGGCTCGGTGTCCGTGATCAGGTTCCGCTGCGCCGAGCCCGGCGCGTCGACCTACGTCGACCTGATCGCCAAGGACGTGCACGAGATCGTGCTCAACGGCGAGCGGGTCGACCCGGGCGCGGCTTACGCCGGGGGCCGGATCGAGCTGGCCGGGCTGGCCGAGAGCAACGAGCTGCGGGTCGTCGCGGACTGCGCGTACCAGAGCGACGGGTCGGGCCTGCACCGGTCGGTCGACTCGGCCGATGACCGGGTGTACACGTACACGAACTTCGAGCCCGCCGACGCGCGCAAGGTGTTCGCGAACTTCGAGCAGCCGGACCTCAAGGCCGCGTTCACGTTCCACGTCACCGCCCCCGCGCACTGGACCGTGCTGTCGAACCAGCCCGCGCCCGAGCCCGAGCCGGCGAGCGAGGGCGTCTCGGTTTGGCGCTTCCCCGCGACACCGCGCATCTCCACGTACCTCACCGCCGTAGCGGCCGGTGAGTACCGCCTGGTCACCGACACGCACACGACCCCGGGCGGCCAGGTGATCCCGCTCGGGCTCGCGTGCCGCGCCTCGCTCGCTGGGCACCTCGACGCTGGCGACGTGTTCGCGGTCACCAAGCAGGGCTTCGACTTCTACGAGCAGCTGTTCGGCACCGGCTACCCGTTCGCCAAGTACGACCAGGTATTCGTGCCGGAAATGGCCGGCGCGATGGAGAACGTGGCGTGCGTGACCGTTGGCGAGCAGTTCCTGTTCCGCTCGAAGGTCACCGACCTGATGTACGAGATGCGGGCCATGGTGATCCTGCACGAGATGGCGCACATGTGGTTCGGCGACCTGGTGACGATGAAGTGGTGGGACGACCTGTGGCTGAACGAGTCGTTCGCCGAGTACTGCGCATACCTCTCGAGCGCCGAGGCGACCCGGTTCACCGGGGCGTGGACGACCTTCGCCAACCTCCGCAAGGCGGCCGGCTACATGCAGGACAAGATGCCGTCCACGCACCCGATCGCCGCGGACGTGCCGACGCTGACCGCAGCGGTCGCGAACTTCGACGGGATCAGCTACGCCAAGGGTGCCTCGGTCCTGAAGCAGCTTGTCGCCCACGTCGGCCGAGGGAGCTTCTTTGACGGGATCCAGCATTACCTGGCCGAGCACGGCTGGGCCAACGCGACGCTCGCCGACCTGCTGACCGCGCTGACCGCGAGCTCCGGCAAGTCGCTGGCGGAGTGGTCACGGGCCTGGCTGGAGACCGCCGGCCCGAACACGCTGCGACCCCAGTTCGAGGTGGATGCCGAGGGCGCCTTCACGTCGTTCGCCGTGCTCCAGGAGGCGCCCGCCGAGCACCCGACGCTCCGGCCGCATCACATCGCGATCGGGCTGTACAGCCGGGGCGGTGGCGCGCTCACCCGCACCGGGCGGGTCGAGGTCGACGTCGCCGGGGCGCGTACGCCCGTGCCCGAGCTGACTGGCGCGGCGCAGCCCGACCTGATCCTGCTCAACGACGACGACCTTGGCTACGCGCTGGTCCGGTTCGACCCGCGGTCGCTGGCCACGCTCACCGGGGCGATCGGCGAGTTCACCGACTCGCTGGCCCGCGCCGTGTGCTGGAGCGCGGCGATCGACATGGTGCAGGAGGCGGAACTCTCGCTGCCCGCGTTCGTCCGGCTGCTGGCGGCGGGCATGGGCAGCGAGCCTTCGGTCTCGGTGCTGCAGAGCCTGCACATGCTGACCGCGCGCCTGCTGCGGTCCATGGCCGACCCGGCTTGGGTCAGCGAGGGCAAGCAGCAGCTCGCCACGGCGGCCGTCGCGTTGCTCCGGTCCGCCGAGCCTGGTTCCGACCACCAGCTCGCCTGGGCTCAGCTGCTCGCCTGGACCGCCGCCACCCCGGATCAGCTCGACCTGCTCGCCGGGCTGCTCGACGGCAGCGCCGAGGTGCCGGGCCTGGCCGTGGACGCCGAGCTGCGCTGGGCCCTGCTCGAGCGGCTGGCCACGGTCGGCCGGGCTGGCGATGCCGAGATCGACGCGGAGCTGGAACGCGACGCCACCGACGCGGGCAGGCGGCACGCCGCGGCCGTCCGCGCCGCGGTACCGGACGCCGAGCACAAGGAAGCTGCGTGGGCGCTGCTGGCCGAGCGCGACGACCTCGGCCTGGAGGGCGTGATCGAGGTGACGCGCGGCTTCAACCAGCCCGAGCACGAGGAGCTGCTCGCCCCGTACGCCGAGCGCTACCTGGCGGCCCTTCCGGCGATCTGGTCGTCGCGCAGCGAGTTCTTCCGGAACGTCCTCGGCCAGCTGATGTTCCCGTACCCGGCCGTGTCGCCGGAGCTCGTCGAGCGGCTCGACGCGTTCCTCGCCGAGGACCGGGACCCGGGCCTGGCCCGCGTCGTGATCGAGGCCCGTGACCGGGTGCAGCGCGCGCTGCGCTCCCGCGCCCTTCCGGATCCCCCAGACCCAGCCGCGCGGCCCTGACCACCCTGGGCCGGGGCTGGCGCCGGCCTCAGGCGGCCGTGGTCAGCCGGGACCGGCGCAGGCGGCGAAGCCGGGCGAGTGCCCGGGCGCGCAAGCGGGGCCGCACGGAGATCGCGACGTTCGGCGGCGCGAACGGCGCGAGCGCGAGCCGCAGCTGCTCGGGCCTGACGTCGTACAGCGGGACCCGGTACCGGACCGGACCCGAGCGCGGCCGGAGCAGGCCGGGGGAGCGGAACATGCACGCCGGAGGGAGCAGCACGGTAAGGAGCGCGGCGATGATCCGCCATATGGTGCGGCCGTTGCCGGTGGCTGATCCCGGGGTCATTAAGACGTCGAGCCGGGCGCCGTACGGCCGGTAGGCGATCCTGAGCTGGCTGACCTCATGCCAGGCCAGGTGCTTCTGCCGCCGCCTGCGCCCGATCCGGCGCTGCGCGGCTCCGCGCAGCCCGAGCAGAATGCCGCTCTCCTCGGCGACGAACGCGTTGCTCCGCAGCGTGGCCAGGACCACGACCACCGTGAGAAGCGCGAGGAAAACAGGCCCGATGCAGCACACCTCATACCAGGAAGGCAGCCGGTTCGAGTCGTACGCGAGCGCCACGAGGACCAGGTACCAGAGCGGGATCAGCCACAGGTAGCCGCGCGGAAAGACGGCGGAGGGCCCCCTCACCAGTGCCGGGTAGCGGTTCTCCACGACGGCCTCCACTGACACGCGCTACCCGGATCATCCGTCCATTCGGGCACCCACCGCAAGACCGCCTGGGTCACAGCAAAGTGAACACGCAAAACGGCCAACCAGGCCAATGCTGTGGCGGACAACGCTGATCTTGCCGCATGATGTATTGGATCTCGCTAGGCCAGCATCGTCGCATCAGTGTCGGGGGTAACCCATTTCATGAGCTCTCGATGGCCGCAGGGACAGCAGGATCCGGGGTCGCCGTACGGCACTTATGAGGGTGACTGGTCGCAGGACGATGGCTCTGACCAGCCCTGGCAGGACGACGGCTGGCAGGCTCAGGACCAGTCCGGTTACGGCGACCAGCGGCCGTCGGCGCAGGGCTCAGGCCGCCCGGCCAGGCGCGCTGCACAGGCCGTTGCGGAACCAAGGGCGCCGCACCGCCAGCGTTCCGGTGGCCCGGCGGCCGGTGAATTCCAGCGTGAGTGGGACCAGAGCGGCGGCGGCGTCGGCGACGACGAGGACCTCGAGTGGATCTCGTACCTGACCGGCGGGGGCGGCCGCTCGGTCCAGCCCAAGCCTGATCAGGCCCCTCCAGAGCGCCGGCCCGGCCGCCAGGAACGCTCCCGTTCCCGCCGCGGCAGGGGCCGGTCGGCTCAGCCCGATCCCGGGCTGGAGCGCAGCCCTGGTGGCCTCGGGCCACCGCCGATCAGCGCCCCGTTCCCGGCGCAGCCTCCTTCGTCACGTCGGGCCCCGGACGACACGGCGGCGGCCGACCGCGGGCGCCGGCGCGGCACGGCACCGGATCCCGGTTACGGTTCGGCCGCGACGCAGACAGATCGGCCCACGGCGAGGAGATCCCGGCACGGGCGAGGCGCTGAGGTTGAGCGGGACCCGGCGACCGACCCCGGCTACGGCCGGACCGCGGCAGCCGACCCGCGGCACAACCAGTCGGCGGCGCCCGGGTGGCCGGCCTCGGCGGACTCCGGCTACCAGTTGCCCACGCTCGCCGACACGCAATACGGCCAGGCGGTAGCCGGCGCCGACACGCAGTACGGCCGGGCGCCAGCCGGCGCCGACACGCAGTACGGCCGGGCGCCAGCCGGCGCCGACACGCAGTACGGCCAGGCGCCAGCCGCAGCCGATCCGCGATATGGGCAGCCGCCAGCGGCTCGCGGCACGCACTACGGGCAGCCGCCAGCCGCCGATTATCAGCAGTACGGGCAGGCGCCAGCGGCCCCCGACACGCACTACGGGCAGCCGCCAGCCGCCGATTATCAGCAGTACGGGCACACGGCAGCGCCCGCGTGGTCACCCGAGGCCGAGTCCGGTTACGGCCAGCCGGCGCTGGCCGGCTGGCCCGCCGTGGCGGAGCCGCGCCATGATGCGGTGGCGGAGCCGCGGCACGATGAGGTCGGCGCGGCGGAGCCGACGGGGTGGCCGGAGGCCACGGATCCGCGGTTTGATCGGGGTTCGGTTGCCGGGTGGCCCGGTGCGGATTCCAGTGGTGGCCACGGTTCAATGGCTGGCTGGCCGTCGGTGGACCCCGGTTACGACCAGGCGGCGCTGGCCGGGTGGCCCGCCGTCGCGGAGCAGCAGCATCATGAGGTCGCCGAGGCCGAGCCGACCGGGTGGCCCGGACCAGAAGCCGCAAGCCCGCAGCCCGACTTCGGCGCGACGGCCGGCTGGCACGCTGAGGACACCGGTTACGGCCAGGCCGCGACGAATGGCTGGCCCGCGGCTGCGTCAGCATTCGCCGGGCAGGCCCCGGACGAGTCCGGGTACGCGCAGGCCGTGACGGCCGCGTGGCCCCCAGCCGCCGGCGAGCAGGCTCCCGCCGCGGAGGCGGCCGCCCCCGCTCCGGCCAGGCGCACCGCGCGCAAGCCCGGCAGGCAGGCGCCGGCGAAGAAGCGTGCCAGCGCAAGGGGCGGCACCAGGACCGCTCCCCGGACGCAGCCACCGCGCTTGCTCGCCGATCCCGAGCCCGGCCAGCAGCCGCTCAAGCGCCGCCCGAAGCTCGGCGGCCGGCGGATGCCGATGAAGGTGCTCGCGATCGCGGGCGCCGTGGCCGTCGTCGCCGGGGGAGCCGGCGCCGTGCTCGTGTTCTCGAAATCCGGGGGCGGCCCCGATCACACCGTGACCACCCCCACGACGCTGGGCGCGTTCACCAAGCAGCCGCAGCTTGCGGTGCAGATGCGCGCGGCGTCGTTGCGGCAGCAGATCATTTCCGAGAGCGCGGGCGAGGCCCACAACGTGGTCTATGCCGTGTACCAGAACGGCTCGACTTCCGGCGGGTCGTCCGGCCCGCAGATCGTCCTGTTCATCGGCGGGAACCTGTCGGGTACCTCGGCGGGCTCGTTCATCTCGACCTTCACCGGCAAGCTGCAGGGCGCCGTGACGACGAGCCCCGGATCACTCGGCGGCGCCGCTGCGTGCGTCCCCAGCGTGGACGGCCGGGTGGCCGAGTGCGTCTGGGCCGACAACGACACGTTCGGCGTGGTGGCGTCGCAGACGCTAGGCCCCGCTGGCCTGGCGAACGAGATGCGCCAGATGCGCCCGCTCGTCGAGCACGTCGACACCGCGAACTAGCGCCGCCTGCAGCCTACTTACTTCTGCTGGCCGTCCCCGCCGTCGTCGTTCGGCCGCTGCGTGCGCAGTGACAACCGCGCGACGGCGATCGCGATCGCACTCGCGAGCACGGCCAGCCCGGCGAGCTGCCCGCCAACCAGCCGCGAATCGAGTGGCAGCGTCGACGAGACCGTCGTGGCGTCGACGTTCCGGCTCTTCTTGGCCTTGGCGGAGGTGGCGCTCGCCGACGGGGTGACGGTCGGGAACAGCCCGGAAGGGTCCTGGCTGGTCGTGGTCAGGCCGCCGTCATTCAGGTTGGGGATATACGACCCGGGGATCCCGTCGCCGACGCCGCTGTCCGACGACGTCGGATCCGAGCCGGACGTGGAGCTGGGGGCGGTCACGTCGATCGTCGCGCTGGCGTCGAAGGACGTGGCCTTGGTCGCCTTGGCGGTCGCGGTGAGCGTGATCTTCTCCCCGGTCGGCGCCGCGTCGCCCACGCGCACGGCCGCCACCAGCTCGTCGCTCTGGCTCGTGGGCAGGTCCCCGACCGTGCACACGGCGTCCTTGGCATCCGAGCAGACCTTGTAGTACGGCGCCTCGACGTGCGCGGCGCTCCCCGTGCTGACGGTGACGGTAGCCCCGTCGGCCGCCACGCCGGTGCTCCACACGAAGATCTCGTAGCTGGCCGTTCCGCCTGGCTTGACGTTCTTGCTCGAGTACGGCTGGACCGACGCGCAGAGCTGGGAGGTCTTCCCCGTGGGAGTGGGGGTTGGCGTCGGGGTCGGCGTTGGCGTGGGAGTTGGGGTAGGCGTGGGGGTTGGGGTCGGGCTTGCGCTGGGTGTCGGGCTGGTAGCCGCGGGACTGGGGTCGGTTGCGGTCGGGGTCGGCGTCGGTGTCGCGCTCGCGGTTGCGCTGGCGCTCGCGGTTGCGGACGGGCTTGGTGTTGCTGCGGCCCCGATGACGGACGCGCTCTGCGCGTCGGTCGTGCCAGCGCCCGCGACCGCCGACGGCCGCTTGGCGCACGCGCTCGCCGCGCTCATCAGGCTGGCGCTGGACGCGTGCACGCCGCTGGCGCCCAGGGAGCCGCCGGACACGATCATCAGTCCGGCTGCGACGCCAAACGAGGCGCGACTTAACGTCGATGCCATCGCCGTCACATCGCCGTCCCGATACCGACCCGAGCGGAGACGCCGTTGCTTCGTCCCATAACTCGCCACTCTACGCATGTCCAGGCTGACCCATTCCTGTGCCCATGTCCATGCCGACCCTTCCCAGTAGTTTCCATTCGACACCTGTGCGTGACGAGACGCTAGAGCCCTAGGGGAAAGGCTGGGCCGCCTCCCGGTATGGGATGGGCAACGAGCAGGCCAACACGAAGGACCTGTGCGGTGCTGTTTCGCTGAATGGCCGACAGATGGGCCGCGCTGGGGGGCGTCGGCGCAGCCGGGCGGCGGGCAAGCCGACGGTCGGCTAAGCGAAGGGGTAAAGCTTCCGCGTCGAGCTGTTTCAGCCGGGGGTGACCACCACATCTCCGTCCGTCGCCAGACGGCCTCCGGGGCCCACGGTCCGGCGTCGCGGTGATCGAAGGGTCGTGTATGCTCATCAGCGCGGTCCTGCCTACCAGGCGGACTCACCCCAGCCGGACGAGTTTCCGGCGGCTCGCCCCCTTAGCTCAGTCGGCAGAGCGTCTCCATGGTAAGGAGAAGGTCTACGGTTCGATTCCGTAAGGGGGCTCGCGAAATTTCTGCAGGTCAGAGGGGGTTTCACCGGCCAGGAAGCGGCCAGGCGGCGGCCCGGGAAGCCCGGCGAGTGTCAGATTGAGTGTCAAAAAGGCCAAATCGTCTTGCGAGGAACGTGATCCGTGACGACGTGGTCCGGGTTTTGCTGGGCATGGGTATTGCGCCGAATGTCCTGCGAGATTTCCCGGAACTTCCTGCGGAGATCGAGGGTTTGCTGGTTTACGGGAGCCAGGCCCGCGGGGACGCGGTACCCGGTTCGGACCTAGACCTGCTGGGTCTGGTTAACGCTGCCCGCCCCAGCGTCCACTCCAGTGACGTCAACATCAGCTATTACACGCGCGGTCAGCTCTCGACCGGCGTCGGTACTCTGTTTGGGGCCCATCTCAAGCGCGACTCCAAGATCGTATGGGACGACCATGGCCACCTGAGCCGCGCTGTCGAGGGCATGGGCGAAGTCGACACCAGTCGTCTTCTTGCGCGCGCCCGCAGGATGTCCGAACTCTTCACGAGTCTGGAACGGGACCTGCCCAAGTACCTTCCCGGCCTTCTTCGCCAGGCCCGCTATCTGCTGCGGAGCTGTCTATACGCTCAGGCCATCGCGGACGGTGATCCCTGCTTCTCCGTGCGCGAGCTCGCCGTCCGGCATGGCGACCCGAACCTCGCCCGTCTCCTGGCCTCCAACCAGCAAGGTGAAGCGACTGGCGCCGACTTGGAGCAATGCCTATCCGGGCTGCGCGGGATCATCGGTGACTTTCCCCCCAGCGAACACGGCTCCCTTGAGGCCACTGTTGTGAACGAGTGGGAACAACCCGGCGACGTCCTTTCGATGGCGGTCATGGCTCTGTGCGCCGCCGCGGAGGGTACCGACTATGCCGAGGTGGAGAAGATCCTGCTGTGAGTGCCGAGATCGCGTTCGTGGGCGATGTTCACGGGAATCTGAGCGCCGTTCGGGGACTTTGCGGCGTCCTCGGCGCGCGCGGTACACTGCATGCGATCTTCCTGGGCGACTACATCAACAAGGGCCGCCAGTCTGCCGAAGTGATGCAGGAGCTCCTTTCATACTCGCGGGTCGGATTCGTGACTCTGCTGAGGGGGAACCACGAGGCGGCGCTGCTCGACGCGCTAGACACCGGTGACCTTGCGGCTTTCCTCAAGATGGGCGGGGCGATGACCATCCGGTCGTACGTCGGAGCGAAAGTGGGCCCGGATGTCCTCAGGGACTTTCGGGCCAAATTCCCGGGCCAGCACCTGGACGCAATCCGTCGCATGCCGCAGACGTACGAAACGGACGGCCTGATCGCACAGCACATCCCTTTCGCGGCGTCGACGTCCAAGTTCCGGATCAGCTCTCACATTCCGATCGGCGAATTGCCGCGGATCGGGCGCTGCTCGGCCCAGTTGGACACAGGGTGCGGGGCCGAGTCGGGGCGTCTTACGGCCCTGCTGTGGCCGAGCCTCGACTACGTCCAAGTCGACGCCGGGGGCGCCACGGTGCCCCGCTGACCCGTCTCGGCGCGGCACTGGGGTCACACCGCCAGCTGATCGAGCAACCACTGCGCCCGCCGTGCTCCCTCCTCGTTCCCCATCGCTTTGTTCACGTCCAGACATGCGCGCGCATGCTCTGCAGCCTCGCGTTCCCTGCCCACCGCACGGCAGCACTGCCCAAGCAGGAGCAAGGAGATGGCTTCACCGCGTCTGCTCGCGATCTGTCGGTTCAGGGATAGGGCACGCTCCGCGTACGGCACACCTTTGTCCGGAAGACCCTGCCGGAGACGGATCTGCGCGGCCAGCACCTCGGCATTCGCATGCAGCGCTGTCGGGGGAGTTCCGCGCAGGGCCGCGGTCACTTCGTCCGCATAAGCGGCCGCGGTCTCCAGGTCGCCCGACTTGACTTCAAGTCTGGCCAGGTTGACCAAGGACTGACACACCTCTAGGTCCTGACGGGAACCGTGTCTGGACTCAAGGGCCGCCTCGAAGTTGCGCCGGGCCGATGCGAGGTCACCGGTCTTCTGGTGCGCTAGTCCGAGGTCGTCGAGGATCCGGCAGCGAACCTTCTGCCCGTAGGCGTCGCGCTCGTCGAGGAGCGTCAGCGCTTGCTCGAGCCGTCCGATCGCGTCGACGTCACGTCCCTGCCGACGCAGAACCCCTGCCTGAGCAGCAAAGGCCTCCGCCGCGAGTGGTGAGTAGAGGTCTGAGGTTCCAGTAGCAAAGTAGTCGATAGCTCGCTGCGTCGAGGCATGCGCCTCTTCGAGGTCGCCGTGGCGGGCCAGGAACCTGGCATACGCCAACTGCTCGACCGGACCGCCCAGGACAGCAGCCTCCTTGAGCGCCGTCCGTCCCGCCTCGGCCTGACCGAGGTCAACCAGCTTCTCGCCGTGCATTCGGAGGCTCGCTGCCCGGAGGACGTCTCTCCCGGACGACGGCAGCAGGTCGATCTGCCTGGCGACCTTGGATCCTTCCGCCGTCTCCCATGCCTCGAGGCGTTCGGTCAGCTTCTCCTTGAGCTCACGGATGTCTGCGATGGATTCGTACATGAGCGAGTGGTGTCGGGACATCTGATTCTGGAGATTCACGATCCGGTCGTCTGGCTCGGGATCGTCAAGAAAGGCCACCCAAACGTCCCGCATCGGCTGCTCGGCCCGGCCGAGTTCGAGCAGGCCCGTGAACAGTTCCTCCTCCGTGCCGGAGGTGTATCCCCAGGGGCTGCCCGGCTCGCTGCCCCACGACCCCTTGAACAGCGCAATCAGGAAGTGACTCTCGCCGATAAGTTCGTTGATTGCCTCCTGAGGCCGCCGAGCCGTCCCTCGCATGCGTTCCCACCCAACAACCTCGTAGGCAACGTTGGACTCGCCCCTGCGTCGAGCGCGATGTTCAGCGACGCAAGCGCGAACAACCTCGCGCTCATCGGCGAGGTCGCCGGGAGAGGCCAGAAATATGCGAAGCGGAAGCGCGTCGACCATGGGCCGTAAGATATCCGTCGCGCTGCGCGAATGCTGGCCTATGATCCGCCCGGGTTACGAGGCTCGTACGTCGGGTCGGCTCCCCCAAGAGGGGCGATTTGGCGTCCCTCCGAAGTGATCGTCAGCAGCGGCAACGTTCAGCGGCGGATGAATGCACGTTCTGCTCGATCGCAGCCGGTGCGGTAGGCAGCTGTTGCGTTTGCCTCCGGTCGCTTTGGCTTACATGAACAGGCGGTATGGGTAGACGGCGTCGGGCAGGCCGCTGGTGTGCCCGATGACTCGCGCGAGTGTTTGCGAGTACTTGATGGTCACGGGCAGCGGGTCGTACAGGGCGTCGTTGTTCCAGTCCATCTTGGTGAGTGCCAGAACGTCGTCGGCGGTGCGTTCCAGGGGTCCGGAGCCGGCGTCGCGACAGATGAGCAGAGGGCTTGGGATGCTCTTTGCGCCTTGGTAGAAGTTCCCGTTGCCGGACGCGAGGCCGGGCGCGGTGCCGTTCACGTAGAGCAGCGCGTCGCGTCCCGACAGGAATTGCATCGTGCCCCGCTGGACTGGCCAGTTGGCCGGCTGGCTGCGTCCTTTGCCTGGGTTGGCAGGCACTAGGCGGACACCGCGCCACGGGGTGCTTCCCTGCACGCGGACACACTCGACCTCTTGACATGCATCCCACGCGTCGAGCACGCCGTCTACCTCGTGGTCGCGGAACGTCGTGGTCTTGTGGACGACAATCCTGGTCGGAAGGCTGCCGGCGTGACGGTCTTGGTAGAGGCGCGCACTGCGGCTCATCACGGCCCGCATCTGGTCGCGGTTGAGGTGGGGGTTCTCTAGATCGATGCCCTGACCCACGTCGTAGGCGACGAAGTCCATGCCGCCACCGTCAGCGTCGAACACCTGAGAGCAACACGTTACGAAGGCATCGGAAGTCCCGCCGCGAATCGCGTAAGAGAGACCGATGTAGGCAACGTCGGCATCCGCCGTCCGGTGCAGGCGCCACGGCGTCCCGCCCGCCTTCGCGTACAGCGCTATTGACAGACGCCAGGCAAGACTGCACCGGTACGGGAAGTTCAGCGCCCCATCTTCCCAGACAACCTGGGTAGGCACGCCGAGCGGCGCGGCCAAAGCCTTCAGCTGGTCATGCAGATCAAAGGCACCATCCGCAGAAACCTTCCACTGCCGCCACGCCGTCGGCAGGACGACGATGAGGACGTCCCAACTGCTGCGCGTATTAGTGAGCTGACGAACCGCATGCGCCAAGGCCGACGCGATCGTGAAGTGAGGATCCGGGCCGTCGGCAGCATTAGGGTCGAGTTGGATGACTGAATCGTCGGCGGGCTTGAGCCCTACGCCGTATACAGGTTGGAAGCCGGGATAGGGCGGGACGTATTTGCGGCGATCTGTCGGCTGATGCTCGCGCAGAAGCATCCCCAGGAACTGCCTGACCCTGCCGTACATCGTTGATGTCGTGATCAGCGCGAACCGGATGTCGGGAGTGCCGAATGACTCGCGGCTGTAGGGGCCGTGCTTTCGGAGTCCCACAAGCGGGTGCTTATGGTTGCCGCCGTTCCCGAACGCGAGGAGGGGCTCTTCGCGTATGCGGTGAGGCGGGAGTCGGCTCCCGATCAAGTGAGCTGTCACTTGGCCTCCCGGCTGTACGCTGTGCTTTTGCCCAACACGAACTGCCCGCCGGTGAGGTCCCGTTCCGTGAGGTCGGTGGGGAGTACCAGCACCTCAGTGCGGTCGTCCGGCGCAATCGACTTGGCCCACGCGTCGATGATTGCCGCCCACTTCTCGTTGCGTCGGCCCACCCAGCGCTCCTTTCGCCAAGCCGATGCCGGGTCGCCTTGCGGACCCCTGGGGCGGTCACCTGGTGGAAGACCGGAGACCCAGGTTCGTGGGACGAACAGGAGCCACAGAACGCCAAGACGCCATTCAAGCGACAGCTCAATTGACTCGGCGAAGCGGCGTGGCCGTCCGTCGGGCCCGCGGCCGAGCGTAAGCGGGCAACGACCCGTCAGCTGTTCCCCGTAGGCCGTGTTGAGCAATTGACGTGATCGCGCCTGCTCGGGCGTCTCCGGCCGCTCCGGGTTCTCCGGTTCCACAATCAGTCGGTGCCCTGAGTCGCGGATCCGCGCCCAAACGGGAAGCTCGCGAGCGATACCGCGCGTAATCGCCTCATAGATCAGGGCGCGTTCCGGTGTTGGTGCATCTTGAGCTGCTGGGTCGATGTCGCAGGCTGCGACAGTTCCGTCAATGTCGAGCGCCTTGGATAGCAGCTCCCCGCTCCCCAGCGCGAGGACCTGTCGCCCCGACAGCACAGCAGCCCCCCGCCACGCCGCATCAGCGAGCGCTTTCCGCATGTCGACGGGATCAGGGACAGTTCGAAGCGTTGCCCGGAGCGCGCGCCGGGGTGTCTCCAGGACAGGCAGGGCATTCATGCGCAGGACAGGAAGCGGCCCGCGGTCAAGCTGCGGGATCGCGCTGTCGAGCACGCGGGGCTGTGCCCGCAGATTATCCACATAGTCGCGCAGTCGATCGGGGAGCGTGGCTTGTCGGCCGAGGGCGGCCAGCGTCTCGTCAAACGTCTCGATCTTCACGAAATAAGCGGGCACATCTCTGGCAGCACAGGCGTCGAAGAGCTCAGTAACTGGCTCCAGTACCGCATCGAGCTGCTGTCCCATCCACCAGATGCCAGCAGGAAACGCGCCGTCCGTCGCAATGGCTTCTTTAAGCATGTCCATGACGCTCGCGTCGCGTCCGCTATAACCAATGACCGCGAGCCCGAAGCGACGGCTCGCGTCCAAGACCGCCTGGCGCATGTCGGCATCTTGCGTTTGCAGTTCGGACTCCAGGTTCTTCAGCTCACGTTCACGAAAATCACCATGAAGCTTAACCAGGAACGGGAAGTCGTTATCGCTCAGTGCGAGGTTTGCCCGCCCTGGATTACCCAATGCAGCAACCCCCAGGCGCCGGCGAGAAGGATCATCCAACGTGACCTGGGCCTGCTCCACCGCCTTCTCGATCAGGTCGTCGAAGTTAGTTGTGATGAGCAGATCGGAAAGCCCGGCGGCGACGAAGGCACCCAGGATTCGCTGACCGTAAGAAGGCGATCGCCCCTCGAACAGTGAACGGAGGTATTGCCGCCGCGCTCCCTCATCCTCGAGCGCAAGCTGGAATGCGACGCTGTACGCGGACGGGTCGCAGAGGGACGGCATGCCGTTCTGGTCGTCGTAGTAGGCCCGTATCCGGTCGACATCCGCGGCCTCGGAGAGCGAGAGTTTCTGCCGGACGAGCCCGTGAGCGTTGGCGTACATCCTCAGAAGCAGATCCATCATGATGTGGTCTGCGGTCGGTACTCGCGCGGCGGCGCTTGATCCGGCTCCGAGAAACCACCCGATCTTCGAATTCTGGACGGCCCACTGCCGCACGAAGGTGCCGAGATCGACAACCTTGAACGGCATCTACGTCGCACCTCCTGTCGACGGTGTTCGGTCGCGCTGAGCCTACCTCTGATAGCCGTCCAATCCCTAATTTCCGATAATCAGCCACGGTCCTTTCTCGCGGAAATACGACAAATAAATCGAATATGGTCAAAACATTGAAGACATGATCAAGGCTGGAATGCCGTTAGTCCACAGTGCCCTTCTTGCTGTAGGTCGACTAAGAGGTGAGGACCACGAGCAAGTAGCCTTCGCTAAGCTAAAACGACAAACCCGGCTCCGCGAGGGAAACCGGGTGGTGTATGTGCTCGATTCTACTAGCCGATCTGCGTCGGGTCGAGGCGGTTCACCAGTCGGAGGGGCGAGCGAAGCTAGCCACGGGGTCCGGGAGTTGACATGCGTGCAAGTCGGTTGCCGCCAGGCGGCGCCACCAGTGATTGCCCACACCGTCAGATGGCTGGCCTCGCAGTGCTCCCGCCAGGTAATTGGCGGAAGGGTTGATCAGGCCGACTGGAACCCGGCCGCGAGCGTAGGAGACGGGGAACTGCAAGTCGCTGTCGTTCGAGATGACGATCGCGGCGTCGACTGTGCTGGTGAGCACGTCGACGAGCAGGTTGGAGGCGACGTTGACGTCGGAGCCTTTCTCCTCGCGGTCGGCGTAGGAGACCATGAACGTCGCGTCGGGGATCGGGTTGCCATGGGCGTCCTGAACCATGATCGGCCACTGGGGGCGCACGATCTGCGGGTTGCGGGATCGGGTCGCGGCTCTGACCGCCAGCGGCGCGTACTTCACCCGGGCGACGTAGCTGCCGTAGGCGATGTGGTCGACGCTGTGCGCGGCGGTCAGCGCCTTGAGGTAGATGTCCTGCTCGGTGTAGCCGGACGGGTTGCTGGCCGCATCGATGACGGCGGTGCAGTAGACGATGTGGGCGATGGCCGCTCCTTGCCAACGGGAGATGCGCGAGAGGACGCGCTCGGCCAGTGCGCGGATGTCTAGCCAGCGCCAGCCCGGTGTGCCACGGCCGCATAGGCCGCGAGCGCCGTAGTACAAGTTGTAGCCGTCGACATAGACCCCGACGCGCATGCGGGCGGCAGCCCGCGCCATGGGCGGTGTCACGGGTCTTGCCGTTCTTTGTGGACTCGGAGCAGGTGGTCGAGTATTGCGACCGGTGAATGGGCGTCGAGCTTGTAGCGCTCGGCGAGGGCGTCTTGCCAGAGAGCCTCGAGAACGTCGCAGAGGCGTTCGCGCATCCCGGGTGTGACGTGCATGTAGACGCGATCCATGCCTTGCATGGCGTGGCCGCGGCGGTCCATCTGGATCACCTTGCTGACGCCGGCGACTTCGAGCCAGGTGGCGTGTGAGTGTCTATAGTCGTGGGGCTTGAACTTGCCGACCAGGTTCGGCCAGGCGCCGTCGGCCAGGTCCGCGGCCTTGTTCCTGCGGTTGCCGCGGCGGATGGGGATGCCGGGCCAGGGTTCCGCGGTGATGTAGACGGCCCGGCGTTCGCCGTTGCGGACGGGGTGCAACCCTTCGGCGGCGG
>Ga0335073_10005846_pt1 | contig 17284 bp, 14 predicted proteins | sample Lox_Sample_22_FD_207093 | JGI IMG/M metagenome (GOLD analysis project Ga0335073, IMG submission 207093) | Soil microbial communities from Loxahatchee National Wildlife Refuge, Florida, United States - Lox_Sample_2.2 | ecosystem: Environmental > Terrestrial > Soil > Wetlands | place: USA...
TCCCATGCATCAGGCTCCGTGGAAGACGGCAACCTGCGCCACGCGACGAAACCCGCCGGCTTTTCATGAATCCGAGCCAACAGACAGCCGCCGCCCTGTTCCCGGTAACTCAGGGGCAGCCGTTCGGCTTCCTTTTCCAGCGAACCAAAGCAAAAGCCGGCTGCGTTAGGCTGCGCGAGCACAAAGCGACCGTATTCGATGAGCAACTCGCGACCTTGAGCGACGGTACATTCGCATCCTGTGTCCGAGATCTCTTCAATGTCAATGCGGATGGCTTTGTGCGGGGGCGTGGATGCGGCCATGCCTGAGTTTACGACGGCTTCGCCACAGGCTTATCGTAAACCTTCCCGCTTGATCGCTCGTCTGAATGAATGCGAACGGATCCTCAGGGAGTATGCATGCGACGGCCGGCCCGGTATCGGACAGTAGCGGTCAGTGTACTTGCGGTCGGGTTGGCGGCATGGGCACAAACTCCAGAACTGCCGGGCTCGCGGGCGCCTTCCGCTGGAGTTGTGTCCTCGACAGCGCAGCCGGCTCAAGGCGGGCGGCTGCATGGCCTCGTGAAGAGCGGCAACATACCGTTGCCGGGGGTCACCGTGACGGCACAGAATACGCTGACCGGCAAACGCTACACCACTACAACTGACATCACGGGCGCCTGGTCGCTGACAATTCCGAAGGACGGCCGGTACGTGATCCGCACGCAATTCGCGGCGTTTGCCGTCGGCGACCAGGAAGCACTGCTGAATGGCGCGAATCATGACCAGAGCGTGAATTTCGACCTGATGCTGGCTTCCCGTGCGGCGGCGCAGGAGCAACGCCAGGAGGGCCAGGCATCACAGGTGGAGCAGGCGATCGGGCAACTGGCTAGAAACGGTGCTCAAAGCCTGAGCTTTGCCAATGCGCTGACCGAAGGGATTGATACGCAGAGCGGAGCGGTGGGTGTCAGCGGAGCCGCGTTGCCGTCGATCGCAGGCAACTCAGATTTTAGTGACGAATCGGTTGCTGTGACAGGGCAGGCCGGCGCGGTGAGCCCGCTGGCCGGCGTGGATATGGATCGCCTTCGCGACGCAATCGAGACGCTGCGTGCGCAGAACGGAGGGCAGGGTGGCAACTTCGCCCGAGGTGGAGGGTTGTTCGGCGGAGGCGGATTCGGCGGGCAGATGATGGGAGGCCCCGGAGGATTTGGCGGAGGCGGATTTGGTGGTCGCGGCGGTTTCGGCGGAGGGCGTGGTAACTTTCGCGGGTTCAATCCGGGGCAGCCGCACGGCGCCATCTTCTGGAACGGCACCAATTCGGCGTTGGATGCAGAACCGTTCTCATTGCAGGGTCCTTCGATTCCGCAACCCGCTTCGGGGACCAACAATTTCGGGCTCACGTTCATGAGCGCGCCATATATTCCGCATCTTACGAAGCCAAGCGGGAAGGATACGGCGTTTCTTTCGCTCTCAGGGAGGCGAAATTCGATGCCGATCAGCGAGTATGGAACAGTCCCGACCGACGCAGAGCGGGCTGGCAACATTCCTGGTCTTTCGTCGCCGATCACGCCGGTGCCTCAGGCGGTCGCGCTGCTTAAGTACTATCCCGAGCCTAACCAGCCGGGTTCGACGCAGAACTACCGCCTTTTCACGACGGAACAATCGAATTCAACACGCCTTGGTGTCCGCTACATGCGAGGAATTGGCGCCAATGCAACGCCCTTCGGCTTCGGGCGGGGAGGCGGCCGGCGGGCGTCGCAATCGCAGGGCCTGAGACAGAGCATCAATTTCAATTACAACTGGAGCCACGCGGCGCAGGACGATGTGAACCTTTTTCCGCAACTGGGTGGGAAGAACTCGTCGGGTTCCAACTCGCTACAGGCCGGTTACACGGTGGGATATCACAAGATTACGAGCATCTTCAATTCGAACTGGAACCGAAGCAGCAGCCAGACGACGAACTTTTTTACCAATGGAACCGATATTGCCACTCAATCAGGAATCCTGGGACCGAACGGAACGGCCCTGAACGCAAGCCCGCTGAATTACGGCCTGCCAAGTCTTGTGATGAGCCAGTTCACCGGCTTGAACCAGCAGCAGCCAGGCTTCTCGATCTCGCAGACGATCTCGCTTTCTGAGACGCTGAGCTGGATTCACGGCAAGCACAACATGCGCTTCGGTGGCGATTACCGGCGCGTGCACCACGATTTCCTGGGTGGAAACGACTCGACCGGCGCCTTCTATTTCACGGGAATCTATACGGGCTCCGCGCTCGGTGATTTTCTGCTTGGCGATGCGCAGGAGACCACAATCGACGCATCGGTGGCCAAGAGCTACCTGCGCCAAAATGTGTTCGACCTCTATGCGCAGGATGACTGGCGTGCTCGCTCGAATCTGACGATGGTGTATGGCGTACGCTACGAGTTCTTCGCACCATACACGGAGAAGTACAACCACCTGGCGATTGTCGATACAAATCCATCGGGAGGGTTCACACAGGCGGCGGAAGTGGAGGCCGGCAACGCGGGTCCGTTCAGCGGCAGCCTGCCAAACTCGCTGGTCTTCCCGTTTCGACTGGGCATAGCACCGCGCGTGGGGTTCGCGCTGCGTTTGCCGAAACAGACCGTCGTGCGTGCGGGTTTTGGCATGAATTTCACCAATAGCCAGTACGCGACTTTTGCCACCACCATGGCGCACGAACCGCCCTTTGCCAACGAGCAGACCAACCAGTCGGCTGCCGCGGGAGATCTGACCCTGGCAAATGGATTTCCGGCGCCCGCGACGGTGGGAAATTACGCGCTCGATCCACATTACCAGCTGCCTTATGTGCAGGTGTGGAACATCGATGTGCAGAAGACTTTGCCTTGGGGAGTTGTGGCGAATGTGGGCTATAGCGGCTCGAAGGGAAATCATCTCGACATTACCAGCGCGCCCGGGCGCACTCCGGAAGGCGTCAGCTATTCGGGCGTGCTGTTTAACTACGAACAGGCCGTCGCGTTTTCGAAATTCAACGAGGGTACCATTCGCCTGAACAAACGGCTCAGCGGCGGCGTTGCCCTGGGCGCGAATTACCAGTACTCGCATTCGATCGACAACGCCGGTTCGGTTGGCGGCACGTCGACGGTGGTGGCGCAGAACTGGCAGGACCTGCTGGCCGAGGAAGGGAATTCGAGTTTCGACGTGCGCCACAAGGTGAGCGGCCAGTATCTTTTTGAATTGCCGTTTGGTCAGGACAAGCGCTTCCTCACGACGGGCGTGCCCTCGCATATTTTTGAGGGATTCTCAATTTCAGGAAGCTTCACCTTTGCGACCGGTACGCCGCTGTCGCCGAGCTATGCGGCGGCGGCGTTGGATGTGGCGCGCGGCACGGCCGGTTCGCAGCGTCCCGATCGCGTGCCCGGGGTTTCACTCACGGCGGGCGGCGGATCGCAAAAAGAGTGGTTCAACACCGCGGCATTCGCACCGCCGGCCGACTTCTACGGAAACGCTTCGCGCAATTCGATTCGCGGCCCGGGCACGGTCGAGAACAACATGACGCTTTCAAAGACCATGCAGTTGGGCGAAACGCGGAGCATGGAACTGCGAGCGACGGCGAACAATGTTTTCAACACCGTGCAGTATTCGGGGGTCGATACGAACGTGGATTCGCTGACGTTCGGGCAGGTCACTTCGGCGGGCACAATGCGGCAATTCAGCTTTATGGCGCGATTCAGGTTCTAGAGAAACAGCGGAGTTGGCCGCCTGCCGGGGTGGCCATGTTTCGCGGAGTTAGTGCAAAGGATGAGGGCGAGTTTAGGCGACAAGTCGACCGCGGTCCTGACGGCGCTCCTGCTGGCGATGCCGAGCGCGCACATGTTGTCAGCGCAAAACAACGGGCAGGAACAAGGCACACAGGTCAAATCCGATTCGCAAGGCAGCTTTGTAATGAAGGTGAATGCCGAGCTGGTGCTCACCAACGTCGTAGTTCGCGACCCCAAAACCGGCAAGTTTGTTGAGGGCCTCAAGCAAAGTGACTTCAAGGTGTACGAGAACGGCAAGCAGCAGCATATCTCCACGTTCGATTACCAAAGCGTGGAGATGGCCAAGCCGCTGAACGAGGCAACAATCAGCGGATTGGCGGCGGGAACCAAGGGGCCGGGAACCCAGGCAGTCGTCGTGACGCGGCCCGAGGACCTGCGCAATCACCGCCTGATCGTGATGTTCTTTGATCTGACGTCGATGCAGCCTGAGGACCTGGAGCGCTGCGTAGACGCAGCCCAGGATTTTCTGCGCAAGAAGATGCAGCCGGCCGACCTGGTGGCGCTGGTTTCACTGGGCGACACGCTCAACGTGGACCAGGATTTCACCGCCGACAAAGATGCTCTCATCAGGGAGGTTGGCGCTTACAACGGCACCGAAGGCCAGGGATTCGCGCAGGGCGCGAACGCGAACTCAAACCAGGTGGAAGACACCACTGCGTACACTCCTGACGAAAGCGAATACAACGATCTCAACACGGATCGGGAGCTCTTCGCTTTGCGGGCGGTTTCAAAGTCGCTGGAGAAAATCGGCGAGAAGAAATCGCTCCTGTACTTTTCCGGCGGCATTTCGCGCGACGGCATTGAGAACCAGGCATCGTTGCGAGCAGCGATCAACGCGGCAGTACGCGCCAATCTTTCCATCTACAGTGTGGACACGCGCGGATTGCAAGCGGTTCTGCCTCTCGGAGATGCCTCCACCGGTAGCCTGCGCGGGACCGGCGCGTACAACGGCGGCGCGCTGATGAACAACATGAATTCAAACTTCGCCACCCAGGAAGTGATGGCGACGCTCAGCTCCGACACTGGCGGCAAAGCGTTCTTCGATTCCAACGACTTTGCTCCCGCGTTCGCGCAGGTGCAGCGAGACAACTCGGAGTATTACGCCATCGGGTTCCATTCGTCGGATCTTGCCCGTGACGGCAAATACCGCAAGCTGACGATCAAGGTGGATCGGCCCGGTGTGAAGCTGGAGTACAGGCACGGCTATTATGCGCCGGCGGATTTCCGCCACTCGGGTCACGAGGACCGCGAGCGCGAACTGGACGAAGAACTGGCCAGCGATCTACCGGCAACCGACATGGCTGTTTACCTCGATGCCATGTATTTCAAACTCGATGACAATCGCTTCTACGTGCCGGTGTCAATCATCGTGCCGGGGTCGCAGATTCCGTTCATCAAAGGCGGCGACAAGGACAAGGCCACTCTCGATATCATTGGCGAAGTCATCGACGAGGTGAAGCGGCAGATTGGGCAGGCGCGCGAGACGGTAAAGCTCAATCTCGACCCGGCGCTGCAGGCGCGCCAGAAGAACATCGAATACACCACCAGCTTCAATCTTCCGCCGGGCAAATATCACCTGAAGTTCGTGGTGCGCGAAAACCAGACCGGCCGCATGGGCTCCTTTGAGGCCGACATTACGCTGCCTGACCTGAAGAAGATGCCGCTCAAGCTGAGCTCAATCGTGTTGGCTTCACAGCGGCGGCCGAGCAAGAAAGACGATCCCCTGGTGCGCGAAGGCGAAGAATATGTGCCCAACATCAGCCACGTTTTCCGCCAGAATCAGCACCTCTACCTGCTCTATGAGGTGTACGATCCCTCGCACGAAAAACTTCCCGATAACCACCCCAAGGGCGAAAAGCCGGGAATCGACCTCCTCAGCAGCCTGGAGTTGATCCAGGGCTCAGTGAAGGTGTATGAGACACCGCTGGTGCAAGCCAAAGCCATGAACGTGGACGGGCGCGACGCGGTGGCCGTGGAGCTTGACATTCCTCTCAACGGATTGAAGCCCGGCCCATACGTATGCCAGTTGAACGTGATCGACGACGCCGGCGGAAGCTTTGCCTTTCCGCGGTTTGCCATCCTCGTGCGCGCACCGGCGCCCTCCGAGCAGGCCGCCTCGGTTTCGTCACGGTAGCGGAGGTTCGCCGCCTGAGCGGCACACCTCGATCGCTGCTCCGGCTACGTTCGCCTTCCGGTAATGAGGCGGAAGAGGAATACCACGATGACCGCCCCGACAATCGCAACCAGGATGGTGTAGATCATTCCGCCGGATGAGGCAAGCCCCAGGTGACGGGCGATGAAGCCACCCACGATGGCGCCGACAATTCCCAGAATGATGTCGACAAAAAAGCCATAGCCGCCACCTTTCATGATCTTTCCAGTGGCCCAGCCGGCCACGAGGCCCACGAGAATCCACCACAAAAAGCTCATAACGTCTCTCCTCCGATAGAAAATCTGGAAATTACGCCACGAGGCTGAACGGGGGAGGTTCACCTGCGCGGCGCCGGTTGATGATGCTCCGGGAGCGGAGCCCTCAAGCGCCGCTGGGTATGCGCCGCATCTTATATCCCTTCGGGCAGGTTTGAGTATCAAGAAATGCACCCCCCCGCATTTTGTGCGGTTATTTTTCGCGTCGAATGCACGTATGCTGACCATACGAGGAGCGCAATGGACAGCAGTAACCACGGAAAAGTCGCAGTCATGACCGGAGCAACAGGAGGAATCGGCTCAGCCATTGCCAGGTCGCTTTCCAGGGAAGGCTATTCCCTGGTGTTGACGGCGCCGTCGATGGAGATGCTCACGGGCTTGGCATCGGAACTGGATGGGCCCTGTACGGTGGTCGCGGCAAACCTCGCAGATGAATGTATTGCCAGGACACTCTTGAAGACCGCCGTGGACCGCTTCGGCCGCTGCGATGTGTGCTTCAACAATGGCAGTCTGCTTGAAGCCGGTACGATCGAGACGATCGAGATCGACCGCATCTGCAACATGGTTCGCGTCAACGTCGAGGGAGCGTTCCGTATCGCCTACGTGTTTCTGCAGCATTTTGTACGGCAGGGATACGGCCACCTGGTGAATACTTCGAGCCTGCTGGGGGGGCGAGCTCGCCCGACCGTGGGAGCCTATGCCGCAACCAAGTACGCCATCGAAGCGCTCTCAGAGGCCTTGCGCATGGAATTGAGCAAAACCGACGTGCAGATCTCGTGTATTGAGCCCGGACAGGTGCGCACAAGTCTGCATGGCCAGTGGGAGGTGCCGCCCGTGGAAGCTCTCGGCATCACGGATCCGACGGAGCCGGAGGATATCGCGCGCATGGTGAGGTATGTTCTGGAGCCGCCGGCCCATCTTCCATTTGCAAGTGAAATGCTGATGGCCCAGGAGCAACTCGTTTAGGTCTGGTTCTCCTCGCCGCGTGCTTCCCTCGATTCTGCCTTGCGGTAGGGACAGTGCCGGCAGCCAGAGCCGCAGCAAGCGCCGCGTTTGAGATGATACGCCGCGGTAAAAACCAGATATGGTCCCTCGAAGTAGTAGTCTTCAGGCGTGAGCCCGGCAGGCACAGAGGGCTGGGCGGGTGGCTGGTCCGGGTCCATGGATTCTATTCTCGCGGATTTTCCGGAAGAACGGGTGTCGCACCCTCGATAGAATCGAAACATGACATTGACCGCGCAGGATCGTGCCCGCCGCATCAAGATCATTCTTTTCGACGTGGACGGCGTATTGACCGACGGAACAATCTGGCTGGTTCCGGCGCCCAACCCAACTTCAAGCGCTGCCGAAACGCAGACCCATATTTCCCGGCGCGACGGCCAGATAGGTTTCGGCGTGCATTCGTCGACCATGATGGAGGCCAAGGGATACAGCGCCCACGACGGCACGGCGATCTCGCTGGCGCGGCTCAGCGGGATGAAGTGTGGCTTTATTACCAAGCGAATCAGCGAGACAGTGGCAACCCGCGCGCGCGACCTGAAAATCGAGTTCGTCTACATGGGCCAGGCATTCAAGATGGAGGCAGTCCGCGAGATCATGCAAAAGGAAGGCGTAACCCTGGAGCAGATCGCCTACGTGGGCGACGATGTCATCGACCTTCCTGTGATGCGCCAATGTGGCTTCGCAGTGGCCGTCGCCAATGCGCGGGCGCAGGTAAAGGCCGAAGCGCATTACGTCACGCCGAGTGCCGGCGGCTATGGCGCAGGCCGGGATGCTGTCGAATTCATCCTCGAAGCCCAGGGACTGCTCGACAAGGCCATCGCCGCGTACATCGACGAGGGCAATCCGATTTCGCCCGATATGGATATCGGTAAAGGCGAGGAGATCGGATAGGGTTCGCCGCAGAGTCGGCATCAACTCGCGTGCATCAGGCTGAAAGCAAGGACCGCCAGGACAATCAGGCTGACGAGCGCGTAAAGGCGGTCTCGCTCAAGATAAAAGCCAACCACGGCCAGGACAACGCGTGCCACAGGCGTTGCGATCAGGAGCACGAGGCCGAATTGGATCAGCCCCTCGCTTTGAAGATGCGCAGCAGAACGCACGATGCCCGGCAGAGTACGCAGGTCGGCCCGTTCGTTCACGAACGTATGGAAACTGACTTTCTCCGCGTGGTGCTGGACGAGGTAAAGACCGGCCCCGGCAAGCACAACGGCAGCGGCAAGCAGCACGCCGGCGCGCAACAGTTGTCCGATAATGATTTCGAGCCGCTTGTCATCCATCGCCTCAGATCCTTCCGGTAAATCCGTTCACGATCATCTCAATGGCGAGCGCGAGAATCACGGCTCCGAAAACGATTCGAAGCGTCCGCACACGGGCATGGACGAGCACCTGTGTGCCGATCAATGCTCCGCCCAGTACGCCGAGCATCACGGGCATTGCCACGCGCGGATCAATATATCCACGGCTGAGGTAGACTCCGGCGCTGGCAGCCGCGGTAACTCCGATCATGAAGTTGCTGGTCGTCGTCGAGACTTTGAAGGGAATCTTCATGGCGCGATCCATGGCGATCACCTTTACGGCTCCGGAGCCGATGCCGAGCAACCCGGAAAGCGCGCCGGCGCCGAACATCAGGCCGAGCCCCGTGGGAACGTTGCGCACCCCGTATTCCTGGCGCTTGCCATCGACGGGGAAGTTGCCTCCGAGACGCAAGCGCTTCCCGAGCGCGTCAGATTCGATCGGCGGGCCGGTTTCGGGCGTACTGTTGGCGAGCGACTGGTACGCCGACTGCAGGAGCACCAGCCCAAAGATGATGGCGATTATGTGTGTGCTGGTGTGCGCGGCGAGAAATGCGCCGACCACAGCGCCGATAGTGGTGGCAATCTCAAGGAAAAGACCGATGCGGATGTTTGAAAATCCTTCGCGGACGTAGGCGGCGGCCGCACCCGAAGAGGTCGCGATGACCGAGACAAGCGAAGCGCCAATCGCGTATTTGATGTCGACGCCCAAGCCGAGCGCCAGGACTGGCACAACCACCACTCCGCCGCCTAAGCCGGTGAGAGCGCCCAGAAAGCCGGCCAAAGTCGATATGGCCCAGACAACAAGTGTGAAAGTCAGGACGGTCATGAATGATCATTCATACGGAAGTGTGCGAGCGCCGATTCCGATTCACTTGCGCATAAGATGTGAATCGCCAGACCATTCTACTTTCTTTCCTCGCCGACGGGTTTCTGCGCATATGCGGGAAAGACGTTCCTAATCAATTCGTTTCGCAAAGTAAGGCGCAGATCGGTGTTGGGGTCGGGTTCTGTATTGGATTCTGGATGCAGGGTGGCCACAGCCGCGGCGCCGGTGTCGGTGGTGTTGACTGCAAGAATCGAGCCGCTGTGTCCGGCGGCATCGACCAGCAACTCCGAGGAAAACCCGCCCTGGTCGCCGTCGTGATAGATATAGCGGTGGCCACCAACCTGAAGCACGAAGAATCCGAGCCCCATCATGGGTTGTGCGCCTTCAGGGCCGGATGTATAGGGTGTGGGTTTCTGGCCGGGCTCGGTGGCCGGCAGTACGCCCGTCCAGGCTTCTTCAAGAGAGCTGCGCTTGAGCACCACGCCGTAGACTGGGTTGGCGGGGTCGCCGATGAGAAAACGCAGATACTTCACCATGTCGGTGATCGGCGCCTTCAGGCCGCTGTTCGAAGTGGTAATGCCAGTGTCGAAGTCGAAAGGCTGAGGCGTGACCTTGTCGCCCGCACGCAGATAGCTTGCCGAAATATCGTGCTCAAGAAAATAGGGCGAGCGGTCAAAGTAGCTTGAGGTCATGCCCAGCGGCATGAGAATGTTTTTCTCGATATAAACCTCGAAGTCATCGCCGGAGAGCCGCTCGATGATCTGGCCTAGGAAGACATAACCGAGGTTGGAGTAACTCCATCGCGTTCCCGGCTTGAACGCGACATGAGTATAGGGCAGCATGGCCGCGACCTGGGACCACTTGGTTGGTTCAAAGGGCTGCCAGTCGCAATTTGTCGCGTCGTCGCAATCCCATGGCCAGGTAGGGTTGCGAAAACCGCTGCTGTGCGTGAGCAGGTCGCGGATAGTAATGTTGTCGACGGGGCCGTAGGCGTCGTGCACTTGGCGCAGCTCAGGCACATAGCGGACGGCAGGATCGTCGAGCGACAGCCGCCCGCGATCGCGCAACTGCAAAATTGCAATTGCCGTGAACGTCTTGGTGATGGACGCCCAGTTATAAGAGGTGTTTGCATCAACCGGTTTGCCGGTGTCGCGAATCGCGTCGCCGAACGAAAACTGCGTCGCCGGATTCCGGCCGTGCACGAAAGCAAATCCGCCCCCAATAATTCCGTGGTGCGTGAGCACGGCATTGAAGCGGTTGTGAAAGGCATCGAGCTGGGCATCTGCGCGGAAGGTGAGACAGGGAAGTGAAGCGACCAGCAAGATGGTCCACACGGCAGACAGGCGGATGAGCATGCGGCCATCATAGTCGATTGGCGGGAGTCGATGTTATCAAATCGGCCTCCGCCAACGAGACGGATCTCTCGCTAAAAGCTGATACTCAATGGCACATAGCAACTGCGTCCCGGACCGATCACATTGTATTCAAAATCTCAATGAATTGTCTTCGATTTGTGCTGCATGTAATCCATGAGGAGATATTCGCCGAGCGTGTCCGGTGTAGTGAAGTAAGCTTTGCCGCGGCAAATTGCCGAAACCTTGTGAACAAACTGCACCAGCCCGAAATCCGATGCCAACATGAACGTGTTGATCATGATGTTCGAGCGTTTGCAGCGCGCCACCTCTTCAAGTGTCTCGCTCACCACAAGAGGATCAAGGCCGTAGGCATTCTTGTAGATGCGTCCGTCGGGCAGCGTGAGCGCGGATGGCTTGCCGTCGGTGATCATGACGATTTGCTTCATATCCTTTCGCTGGCGGGCAAGAACGCGCTGCGCGACACGCAGGCCTTCACGGGTATTGGTGTACCATGGTCCGACCTTTACGCGGGCGATATGCGACACCGGCAACTCTTCCGCCGAATCATGAAACAACACCAGAGAAAGTGAATCTCCGGGATACTGCGTGCGGATGAGGTGCGAAAGCGCCATCGCTACGCGCTTGGCGGGCGTGAAGCGGTCTTCGCCGTACAGGATCATGGAGTGCGAGCAGTCCAACATGACTACCGTTGCGCACGAACTTTGATACTCGGACTGGTGCACGTGAAGGTCTTCGTATTCCAGGTTGAGCGGAAGCGTGATGCCCTCGCGAGCGATGGCTGAACTCAGAGTGGTGGTCGTATCCAGGTTCAGCGTGTCGCCGAACTGGTAGCGTTGCGATGCGCCCATGGCTTCAATGCCGGTTGCCCAATGGCGGGTGTCATGCCGGCCATAACTCGATTTGCCCAGCGAACCCAATAGATCGCGGAGAGTTTTGAAGCCGAGAAAATCCAGGCTCTTGTCCGTCACCTCGAAGCGGACCTCGCCCTGCACATCGCCAATCCCGCCCCCGACCTGCGCGTTGCGCGGATTGCCTTCAGGGAACGACGAAGAAGAAATGTAGTTTTCCTGCTCAAGGCGATCCATCAGTTTCTCGATGAGATCGTCCAGCTTTCCCTCAGCAGCAAGTTGATCGATCTTCTGCTGCATGGTCTCATCAAAGAACTCTCCCGACTCAAGCGCTCGCCGCAATGCCTCCCGAAGGTCGTCGAGGTTGTGGTCGAATTCCCGGAAATTCGAATAGGGGTCGCGGAATCCGGAATCCAGGAGGTAATCGGAAAGCGCCTGGAGCAGGTCCTCGAGATCCATCTCCGACGCCAAGTCGCCGTTGTATTTTGTGTAGCGGATTCGTTTCAATGTGAAATCTCCAGCAGTCTGATGCAGCTCAGTTCAGCCCGCCCCTTCGCGGGCGGCGTGCACGCTCCCATTCGTCGTAGTCTATTTCCGGCTCACCGCGCTCCTGCCTGCGGCCGGTTCTCTCCTGTGCCGCGTAGCCGTGTTCTTCATTGCGGCTCAGCTTGCGATGCGCCACCAGGCCCTCCAGCAAAAACTCGGCTGCGGCTACGACCTTCGGCGCTGGATCGGACACCGCCACGTCGAGCGGAGCCAGTTTGTCAAACAGTCCCTGGATTTGCTTCAAGTCGGCAAGGGAAGCAGCTGCGGGTTGATTGTCATCGAGCTTGACCGTGCCGCCGAGATTGAACCACAACTCGACCTTTTCCATGTCGACACCGGCAAAGTAGCGGTCGAAAAGCTTGCCGACGGCGGTTCGAATCAATTCCTGTACGACGGTGTCTGCGCCCCGCATCTCGCCTTCATATTCCAGCTCCAGTTTGCCCGTGATGCCGGGCAGCGCGGCGTAAATGTCGCTCACGCGGGGCAGTACGAGGACCTCGTTGTTCATCAGAGCGCGGCGCTCGGCATTTGAAACCACAAGCTCGAGGGTTGAGATCGGCAGCCGCTGGCTTACGCCGCTGCGCTTGTCCACCTTCTTGTCTTCGCGAGCGGAAAAGGCCACCTGCTCCACGATTTCGCGCACGTAGGCCGGTATCTCGACGGGTGTGTCGCCGCGCTCGGCCCAGGCCTCCTGGGCGGTGATCGCCATTCCCTCTTCCAGCGTTTCGGGATAATGAGTGCGAATCTCAGAGCCAATGCGATCCTTGAGCGGAGTGACGATTTTGCCGCGCGCCGTATAGTCCTCGGGATTGGCAGTGAACACCAGGGCTAGATCAAGCGCAAGCCGCACCGGGTAGCCCTTGATCTGCACGTCGCCCTCCTGCATGATGTTGAACAGGGCGACCTGGATTTTGCCGGCGAGATCGGGCAGCTCGTTAATGGCGAAGATGCCGCGATTGGCGCGGGGCAGAAGCCCATAGTGCATGGTCAGTTCGCTGGAGAGATCCTGCGCTCCCCGGGCAGCTTTGATTGGATCGAGATCGCCCACCAGGTCGGCTACCGTGACGTCCGGTGTGGCGAGTTTTTCGACATAGCGATCTTGGCGCGACAGGTAGGCAATCGGCGTTGCGTCGCCCTGCGCAGCGATGAGATCGCGGCATCGTTTGCATAAAGGCCGATACGGATTATCGCGGATCTCGCAGCCGGCTACGTACGGCGTATGCTCATCCAACAAATCCGTCAGAGCGCGCAAGATGCGGCTCTTGGCCTGTCCGCGCAGCCCCAGCAGAATGAAGTTCTGCTTCGACAGGACGGCGTTCACAATTTGTGGGATGACCGTGTCTTCGTAGCCGAGAATTCCGGGAAAAAGTGTCTCGCGGGATTGGAGGCGGCCAATTAGATTGGCCCGCATCTCGTCTTTGATGGTTCGTGTCTTGAGGCAGGCTTCAACGAATTGTTTGCTGGTGCGCAGTTCCCCCAGGGTTTGGGGAAGAGGGCGAGCTGCAGGCATCGGTCACTCCTGTAGGCCGCCTGGGAAGCACAAGCCGGCCTTGTGTATACAGTAGACGTGCGCCCAGGGCGATTCGGTGCAAAGCAGCTTCGTTTCCGGTCAACTCGCAATGACCGGTCGGTCAGCGGGCAAGGGCAATACCCCGACAGGACGATTTTCCCGCGAGACCGTGGGGAATCGCTGTTTGGACTGTGAACCGTCACAGAGCACGTATGGATGCAGTATGCGCCCTTCACTCGAGTTCGCCTAGTCCACTGAAGGCATCCGCCGTGGTTTCAAGGTGGAATGAGAGAGAATCCGCAGCCCTCAGCGGGGACGCCTCAGCCAGTGCGCAATCGAGAAAACGCTGGCAACTCCACATAGCGTGATAAAGATCGACATTCCCCACTTGAAGGGGGTCGACTTTGCAATCAGAAGAATTTCGTCTCCAAACCTGATTGCCAGAATCGAGATCAATGCAAAACGAGTGGCACGTGCGCAGAAATTGATCGCTAAAAGGCGCCAGAGCCGGTATTTCAGAGCCGCAGTTCCGGCAATTACCGTGGTGAAAGGAAAGGGCGGCGGAGCCAATCCGGCAACAGCAACCGCCACTCCAGCGTGGCGGCCGAGGTGATACTTCAGGGATTCATATCGTTTGTTGCCGGCCAGCCGGCGAATGCCCTCCTCTCCAAGTTTTCGCGATACAAGGGCCAGCAGCAGAGCTCCAAGGGTCGAACCCACAGCTGCCGAAAGAACGTACCAGGCCGTTCCCCGGGGATTCCCGGCAACCATACCCACCACGACGAGATCGTTGCCGAATGGAAGAACGAGAAAGGAAGAATCCAGAATGCCCATTGCGAACGGGCCAAAGTAACCGAGATGCCTGAGGAACTGCAGGAACGGATACAGGAGTTTCACCGGATCTTCCTCGTGGTTGCTGCATGGTTGCCCTTTATAAGATTCAGAATTGCGGGCGGGCGTCTTGGCGACTGGAGAGAATCCGTATCTTATTGCTGATGTTGAGATCCATGCGTCGGTGAATCTCTGATCCTGCCAACAGAGCGCCATATATCCGCATCTAAGTTGCAGCAGCGGTAGAAATCTGGCTATTCGGGAATCGACGCGATAAAGCGAACTGTCCTCACTGGAAAGGCAATCTGGCGTGTTTCTGTGTCTTGCGCCCATTCTGGTGCCTGCGAGCCTTGTCATCCTTGGCAGCGTGGCGATTGTCCTCATGGCAGTGTGGCTGCTTGCGGGTATGTTTGCGCCGATGCCGCAATACAGAATCACTGGCGCTCATGAACTACCCGCTATCGATTCGCCGCAGTTCCTCGATCTGATTGAGTCTCTGACGGATGCAAAGCTCAATCAGACAGGCATCCTGGAGATCCTATCCAATGGCCCGAATTTTTATCCTGCCGAGTTGAACGCAATCCGCAATGCGAACTCGAGCGTAAATCTTGAAGCCTACATCTTCAGGAAAGGCGAAATCGGCAAGCTTTTTGTTGGCGCATTGACTGAGCGTGCGCGTGCCGGCTTGCGCGTAAACGTAGTGATAGACGCTTTTGGCAGTCTAGGCGCGTCCCGCGGACTCTTCCGTCCGTTGATCGAGGCGGGGGGAAGGGTATCCAGATACAACGACCTCGCATGGTACAGGCTTATGCGGCTCGACAATCGCACCCATCGCGAACTGCTGATTGTCGATGGGAGGATCGGATTTATTGGTGGTGCTGGTATTGCAGATCAATGGTACGCGGGAACGCATGGCAGGCCCAGGTGGCGCGATACGGTGGTGCGTGTTGAAGGCGAGGCGGTGGCGGCGCTGCAGGCGACCTTCGCGGAAAACTGGCTTGCATCGAACGGCGATCTGCTGGCGGGAAATGCATACTTTCCGCAGATTAAATGCGCTCACCCTGCAACCACGCTGGTAGTCAACAGCACACCCACGGTGGGAGGGTCTACACGCGCGCGAGTGCTGTTTCAGCTGCTGCTCGCATCTGCTCGGCGTAGCATTTCGATCACAACACCGTACTTTCTACCGGACAAAAGCCTGATGAAGGAACTCTGCCGCGCGGTAAATCGAGGGGTGAAGGTGCGAATCCTGGTTCCAGGCCGAAAAAGCGACCATATCGTCACTCGAAGCACGAGCCGGAGCGCCTACGGAAGGCTGCTCGAAGCGGGCGCGGAGATATATGAGTACCAGCCCTCCATGATCCACGCCAAAGTGATGTGTATCGATTCGTTGTGGGCCGTGGTGGGCTCAACCAATTTTGACAATCGGTCATTTGGGCTCAATGATGAGGTGAACCTTGCCGTCTGTGACGCGGCGGTAGCGATGCGCCTGGAGAGTGATCTGGCGAGCGATCTGGACCACAGCCGTCAGATTTCCCTCCAGGAATGGCGACATCGGGCCATAACTGAGCGGGCGACTGAACTGCTGGGATGGGTTTTTGAGCGACAGCAATAATGGGACACGAGAAAGAAATCCGAGTTGCGACATACAACGTGCATAAGTGCCGTGGCTTTGACGGAAAGATCTCTCCACCACGCATTATCTCTGTGATCAAGGAACTCGACGCGGACATTCTCTGCCTGCAGGAAGTGGTGAACGCGCCCGGCAACCCCGTTCTTCACGGGTCACCGCGGGTCTACGATCAGGCTGGCGAAATCGCCCGTGCGATGTCGGGGTATGCCTGGGCTTTCGGAGCGAACCGGCCTCTGCATGGCGGCGTTTATGGAAATATGACCTTGACGCGTCTGCCAATACAGGCCTGGCGCAATTACGATCTGACGAGGCCGGAACGAAGTCGGGAAGAGCGAGGTGTACTGCAGACAGAGATCGAGATTGCACGAGGCAAAACGCTGCACGTCTTCAATGTTCACCTGGGAACCGGGCCGGTGGAGCGGCGCTTTCAGGGTGAAAAACTGCTGGGAAAGGAGATTCTTTCACAGCCGGGCCTTAACGGTCCCCGCCTCGTGCTCGGCGATTTCAATGAGTGGACCCGCGGGCAAACCACACGGAGACTAAAAAAGGAGTTTCAAAGCTTTCGGCCCCATCATGTGCTGCGGTTTCCCCGCACTTTTCCAGGACTGCTCCCGTTTCTGAGCCTGGACCACTTCTATTACGAGCTGCCGCTCCAACTGGAAAACGCACGCCTCTTTAGAGCGCGCAGGGCATTGGTCGCTTCAGATCACCTGCCGCTGATCGCTGACTTCCGGATTCAAGATCAGGTATTGTCTTAATTCAGACAGTACCCGGGATCCCGCAGCGCGACCAAAGAATGACTGAATAGGTTATGATCGTTCGTCCATACGCGGTCATTTTGATTGAATGGGGGCTCCGGCTATTGGAAAACATATGGATCATGACCGTGCTGCAGAATGTAGCGAGTGAGCTTCCTCCTCTATTTAGTTCATGCGAGCAGAGACTCCGATTGTGCTCATAACTGGCCAGTCTCCCCATAGGCGGCTTCTTGCGGACTCGCGCGCTGTGCGCATCCGCACTTCCGCTCAGCTCTTGGGATTTGGTGTGGCTTTCATCGCTGCTTGTTTGGGCACTGGTTGCGGTGGTTCCTTAGCGACCAGCAAGACAAGCACGAGCCGGCCGCTTGTCATTTCGACGTCCTCGCTACCGAACGGTCAGGTCGGTACGCTCTACAGCGCCACACTGGCAGCTTCTGGTGGCACAGCCCCGTAT
>Ga0335073_10005847_pt1 | contig 17284 bp, 16 predicted proteins | sample Lox_Sample_22_FD_207093 | JGI IMG/M metagenome (GOLD analysis project Ga0335073, IMG submission 207093) | Soil microbial communities from Loxahatchee National Wildlife Refuge, Florida, United States - Lox_Sample_2.2 | ecosystem: Environmental > Terrestrial > Soil > Wetlands | place: USA...
AAAACGATCCGCACCGAGCGGCGCCCAATCGCGAGTCACCTTGATCGTGAAGTCGCCCTTAGTCGTAATAAATCTCACTTCATACGTCGGCGATGCCTTCGCCGTCAACAACGACGGACGTAGCAACACGCGCTCATAAGGACTCGCGCTCGCCGTGCTCTTGTGCGCGGCGGTTCCGCTCGATGGCTTCGCTTGCGTCTGCGCCGCGCCTTGCCCCCTCGCCGCTGGCCAACCCAGCAAACCCGCTGTGATTAGCAATGTCCCCGTCACAATCCATACCGATGTACGCATCGATCTCCCCTCAGAATGAAGTTTATGTCGCCGATTTCTTGCCGACCACAGTTTCCGCGACCGACGGAGACTCTACTTCGCTCCATTCAACTCGCGGCTGACCTTTTCCACGTCCGCCATCAGGCGCAATGTATTTTCGCCGAGAATCTTCTTTACGTCACCTTCGGAATAGCCTTTTTCGAGCAACGCCTGGGTGATCCGGGGCAACTTGCTAACATCTTCCATGCCAAACGGCATATTGGCCCCATCAAAATCGGAGCCGAGGCCGACATGGTCAATACCCGCAACCTTCACGGCGTGCTCGATGTGCTCGACGATCTTGGTCCACTCCACGCGCGGCAAGTCTCCTCGTTCGACATACTCGCGCGTTATTCGGTCGCCCTCAATCAACTGGCAGCCTTCTTTGTCGCCACACCGCTTCTGTACTTCCGCAGCGATGGCTTTGTCCCATTCCGGATGCGCTTTCTCGGCGTTGCGAAACTCCTGGCTGAGAAATCCCACGTGGTAGTTGACCTGGATGACGCCGCCCTTTGCCGCAAGTGCGCGCATCATCTCGTCGGACATATTTCGCGGCGCGTCGCAAATAGCCCGGCAAGACGAGTGTGACGCAAACACCGGTGCCTTGCTGACTTCCAGAACATCAGCGAACGTCTTGTCGCTAGCATGGGAAATGTCCACGATCATGCCCAGGCGATTCATTTCGCGGATTACCCTTTTGCCGAAGGGCGCCAGCCCGTTGTGGGCCGCTTTGTCGGTCGACGAATCGGCCCATTCACAGTTGCCGCTATGCGTCAATGTCATGTAGCGAGCGCCGAGCGCCGCGAAGCTTCGCAGGACGCCGAGATCGCTGGCGATCATGTGACCACCTTCAATGCCGATCAACGCAGCGATCTTGCCTTGTTGGTAAGCGACGCGCACTTCCTCTGCACTAGTGGCCAGCACCAAGTCTTTCGGATGCTCGCGCACGTTCTGGCGCACCGCATCAATTTGGTCAATCGCGCGTTTTACCGCTTCGGGACCGGTAATTTTGCTGGGAATCCAGACGGCAAAGAAGATGGCGTCGAGTCCGCCTTCTTTCATTCGCGGAATGTCGATGCTGCCACGCGCATTGCGTCGCGAGATATCGAAATCACCGTCGAGAAAGCGTTGGGTCGTGTCGTCGTGCGTGTCAATCACCAGCGCAGAAAACCGGACCTTGCGCGCCCGTTCGGCCACGGCCTGACTTCTCGACTTTGCCCGCGTTTTCATGACGACAATTCCCGAGGCCACACACAACAGCACAGCTAGCGCCAACCGCAACTGCGAGCCATAGTGCATGTCGCAATGATGTTATTGCGCGGCGCGCAACTCGCGGCTCACGCGCTCGTTCTGTTCCATGACGCGTAACAGATTCTCGCCGAGGATCTTACGAATATCTGCGTCGCTATAGCCCCTGCGCATCAGCGCCTCCGTAATTTGCGGCAGGTGGGTGCAGTCGTCCATGCCTTCCGGCATGGTGGCGCCGTCAAAGTCGGAGCCCAAGCCGACATGATCTGCCCCGACCAACTTCACGGCGTGGTCAATGTGGTCAATGATGCGCTCCCAGCTCACATGCGGCAGCTTTCCTTCGGCGACGGCCTGCTTTTCCATTTCCGCCATGCGGCGTTCCGTGCATTCGCCATCATCCCCGCACTCTTTTTTGAGCTGATCGATCAGCTGAACCACTCCACCGGATAACTTGTCCTGCGCGTCTTTATAGGCTTGATCAATGAAGCTTTTCTCGTAATTGATTTGAATCACGCCGCCCTTGGCCGCCAGCGCTTTGATCATGTCGTCCGTCATATCTCGCGGATGATTGCACAGGGCGCGACAGGAGGAGTGCGAGGCAATTAGCGGAGCTTTGCTGACTTCCAGCGCATCGTAGAAGGTCTTATCCGAAACGTGCGAAATATCTACCATGATGCCCTGGCGGTTCATCTCACGCACAATTTCTTTGCCGAAATCTGTCAGTCCATTGTGTGCGGGCTTGTCCGTCGAGGAATCCGCCCATTCGTCGTTGTAGAAATGGGTCAGCGTCATATACCGCACGCCCAAATCGCCGAACATGCGCAGCACCCGAATGTCGTTGCCGATCATGTGCCCGCCCTCGACCCCCATCAGCGCCGCAATTTTGCCTTGCGCGTGCGCGCGGCGAACTTCTTCGGCCGTCCGGCAGAAGACCATATCCTTAGAGTTCTTGATGACGTTTTCGTGGACCGCGTCAATCTGATCGAGTGCTTTCTCGACTGCGGGCGGCCCCATGATCCGTCCGTCAATCCAAATCGAAAAGAAAATGGCGTTCATGCCGCCTTCGCGCATTCGCGGAATATCAATGTGGCCATCCGGATTCCGCTTGCCGAGATCGAACGTCTTGGTGAAAAACCGCTGCGTCGTGTCGTCGTGCGTATCGAGAACAATTGAAGAAAAGTGTAGCTTGCGCGCGCGATCGGCGATGTCGTCCCCCGTCGCCGTCTGAATCAGCAAAAATACAGCCACACCGAAACAGACCAACAACCCTGCACGAACTCGACGCATGCCTTCCTCCAGCAAATCAAATGTGGGCGAGATTCTACCCTATGAGCCAGCCAAGTAGCGCTTGTTTCCATGCGGCGCGGTTCATTTCCGCAATGGATTCGGTCAGGGGAATTTCTTTCGGGCAGGCTTTCACGCAGTTCTGCGCGTTGGCGCAGTCCTGCACTCCACCCGGGAGCATCAGCGCCGAGATGCGTTCGCTGGCGTGCATCGCGCCGGTGGGATGCATATTGAAAAGTCGCGCCTGGCTGATGATGGCCGCGCCGATGAACTTGCTGTTTTCGTTCACCTGCGGGCACACCTCAAGACAGTTCCCGCAAGTGATACAACGCGAAAGTGGATAGGCCTTCTCCTGCACATCGGAAGCCATGCGCGGCCCTTCGCCTAAATCGTAGGTCCCATCGATCGGAATCCACGCCTTTACCCGCTTCAGGCTTTCGAACATGAATTGGCGATCCACCGCCAAATCGCGTACCACTGGAAATTTCGAAAGTGGCTCCAGTCGAATGGGCTGCTCAAGCTGATCCACCAGTGCAGAGCATGCCATGCGTGCCTTGCCGTTCACGCGCATGGCGCAGGAGCCACAGACTTCTTCGAGACAGTTCGAATCGTAGCTTATCGGCGTGGTCTTCTTGCCCTCCCGCGTGACGGGATTTTCCGCAATGTCTCGCAAGCAGATAATCACGTTCATGGCCGGACGCCACGTGAGGGCAAACTCCTCCCAATACCCTGTCCCCTGCGGGCTCACCTGCCGTTTTACGCGTACGATCACTTGTTTCGCGTCCGTCATGGCTCCTCAGTAGTCTACTTTGCCGCGTCGTAACGGCGCGCCCGTGGGGGAATCAGGGAAATATCCACCGGCTCGTAGGTCAGCTCAATTTCTTCGCACTTGTATTTCGCTCGGGTCGTTTTCAACCAGTTGGCATCGTCGCGCTCAGGAAATTCGGGCTTGTAATGCGCGCCTCGCGATTCGTTACGCGCCAGCGCACCCTGCGTGATCACGCGAGCTAACACCAGCATGTTTCCCAGCTCACGCGCAAAGTTCAGCGTCTGGTTCGACCATTTCGACCGGTCGCTAAGGTTTATCTTGCGATGACGCTCTTGCAACTCGCGGATTTTGACTTCTGCAGCCCTTAAGTCCTTGTTGATGCGCGTCACCGTAACGTGCTCGGTCATCACATCGCCCAATTCGCGCCAGATCGTCATCGGATTTTCGGATCCGTTTTCCGCCGCCAGCGCCTGATTCTTCTCTTCCTGCCGCTTCCGCTCCCCTTCAAAAACGCTGGAAGTCACCCCTTCGCTGCCCCGTTCAAGATTTGTCGCGTATCTAACCGCCGCAGGCCCCGCCAACCCACCACCGAAAATACACGACACCAACGAATTCGCACCCAGCCGGTTGGCGCCGTGATACTGGTATTCGCATTCTCCGGCGGCAAAGATTCCCGGCACATTTGTCGCTTGGTCCTCGCCATTCACCCACAAGCCGCCCATCGTGTAGTGCATGCCGGGAAAGACCTTCATCGGCTCTTCCCTAGGATCCACGCCGAGGAATTTCTGATAAATCTCGAGAATGCCTTCGAGCTTGCGGTCCAAGGTCTCGCGGGGAATGTGCGAGACATCCAAATACACCGCCGCTTGTCCCCGAATTCCGAGCTTTTCCTGGAAAACAATGCGATGAATTGCGCGCGTAGCTATGTCGCGCGGCACGAGGTTGCCGTACTTGGGATACCATTCTTCCAGAAAATAAAAACGCTCGCCCTCCGGAACCTGCTTGCCGTCACGCGTGTCACTTGGATTGCGCGGCACCCAAACGCGCCCGCCCTCGCCGCGCGCCGATTCGCTCATCAGCCGCAGTTTGTCTTCACCCGGAATCGCTGTTGGGTGCACCTGAATGAATTCGCCATTCGCATAATCCACGCCCTGCTGGAACAGTGCGGACTGCGCTGAACCGGTGCACACTACCGAATTCGTCGAGCGCCCAAAAATCGCCCCGACGCCGCCAGTGCAGAAGATCACTGCGTCCGCGGCAAACGTCTTCACTTCCATCGAGCGTAAATCCATCGCGCAAATGCCGCGGCAAACGCCGCCTTCGTCCATCACCGCCGACAAAAACGTCTGGCCTTCGTATTTCTTAACCCGATCTTCCGATTCGAACCGCCGCACCTGCTCGTCCAGCGCATACAGGAGCTGTTGGCCAGTCGTCGCCCCCGCAAACGCCGTGCGGTGATACAAGGTCCCGCCGAATCGGCGGTAATCTAGCAATCCTTCTGGCGTTCGGTTAAACATCACGCCCATGCGATCCAGCAAATCAATAATTCCCGGGGCGGCCTCGCACATCCGTTTCACCAGCGGCTGATTCGCCAGAAAATCGCCACCATAAATCGTGTCGTCAAAATGTCTCCAGGTCGTGTCGCCTTCGCCTTTTTGATTCTTCGCGGCGTTGATGCCGCCCTGTGCACACACCGAATGCGAGCGCTTCACGGGTACAATCGAAAACAATTCCACCGGCACACCCGCTTCGGCAACGCGAATCGTCGCCATCAGGCCGGCCAAACCACCGCCCACTACGATGATTCTCGGTTGTTTCATTTCGCCAGATACGAATCGAACGGGTGCCAGTTCAGCCAAAAGCTGCACACAATCAGCACCCCGACCACGCTAAACGTCACGCCGACCACTGTTCCCAGAATCCCCGCGGCGCGCTGCGCTTTCGCGGTCGCCGCCAATCCCCACTTGCAAAGAACATTCCAGATGCCCACGCCCAAGTGAAACGATGCGGCCACCACGCCCACAAACATAAATGCCAGCGCCCATGAATTCTGCATGAGCGTCGCAATGTCCGCATACGTGGACATGCCGTGCGTCATCCACCGTTCCGTATACAAATGCCAACCGATGTACACGAACGCAATCAGCCCGGTGTAGCGTTGCATCGTGTACATCCAATTTCCGACCCATGGATACTGCGACACGTTCGTTTTCCCGCGCAGCCAAATATAAATCCCGTAGCCGCCGTGATACAGCAGAGGCAGAAAAATAAACACCCACTCCACTGCCAGACGAAACGGAATCGTCTGCAATTCCTGCGACTTGGCATCATAGGATTGCTGGCTGACCAGTGCGTAGCTGTTGGACCAAAAATGTTCTGCGAGAAATGCTCCGACAGGGATTACGCCGGTCAAGGAATGCAATTTGCGAAGTAAATAGTCGGTTTCTGGCCGGGTCGCCGTAGCAGACATGCCCTCTCCGCCGCTCACTTTCATCACCACGCCTGATAAATGGCGGCAGGTTCAGTATAGGAGCTTAAGAATTTGGTTGCAACCTAGCCGGGCGAAACCGGCATTCGAAACACGCGTTGCACCCGCTCCGCAGTCCGACGCATCAAGTTTTTCTTAATTTTCCCCGGGGCGGGTTTTTCTCGCCGACACGCCGCATCTTAAAAACTGTTGCACATCGCGGTTCTTTCCGCTCAAATAAATGCACAGTCGACGGCATCCACCAAGGTCCCTCCCGCCTGGTACGACGCGTGACAGGTACGCACGAGCACAATGATGAGCATTGCGAGCCTCAGCCTGGTATCCGAGTTGGAGCGCCTCGCCGCAGCGCTGGAGACCGACTCCGCCGCGGCTGCGCAAATTTCTCTCGCCGGCATCGCCGACCGTATCGCCAAACACATCGGCGTCAAGCACGACGAGGTCGCCTTGATGGGTCTTTCCGCGCGCTGGCGCCATTTGCATTTCCTGGTCCCCGAATCGCTTAAGCAGGTTGGCTTCATCCCGCTTTCCAGCACTAGCGCCATCGCCGCCAAGACTGCCCGCGAAAGCCGCCCCGAGATCATCAACAACTTCGCGGCGGTGCGTCACGCTACTGTTTTTGAGGGTGTCAAAATTGGCGGCGAGACGAGCGAAATTATCCAGAAAATGATCAGTGCGCCGATTCTTTCGGGGGAGAAAGTCGTTGGCGTGATTCAAGTGAGCCGAAAAGGGCCGGATGTCAAGTCCGCCGGCCCGGATTTTACCGCTGATGACCTCGGCAAAATCCTTGCGCTCTGCAAACCGCTCGGCAAACTCATTCAGCACATCGCCGGCGAATAACCCTTCCGAGATCATTCACATACCGTTCATTTTTCGCAGCGCTCTTCGCTGTGCCCAGCGCGAATGGCGTTGACACTTCCCGACCTTCTTGCTACTTTTCCACAGCACAAAATTTTCTCCATAATTCCACGTCACGGAGGCACCACAACCCGGCACCATGGCGTTCGTCGCGAAGAAGATCTTCCTCACCAAAGGCGTCGGCAAACATCGCGAAAGGCTTTCCAGTTTTGAGCTTGCGCTGCGCAACGCAGGTATCGCCGCCTGCAACATCGTGCGCGTCTCTTCCATCTTCCCTCCCAATTGCAAGCTCATTTCCCGCAGCGAAGGATTGAAGCACATCAAGCCGGGACAGGTCGCGTTCACCGTCATCAGCGAGAATTCCACCAAGGAACCGCATCGGCTCATCGCCGCCAGCATCGGCCTCGCGCTGCCCAGCGACAAATCCATGTATGGCTATCTCTCCGAGCACCACTCCTTCGGCGAAACCGAAGAAGTCGCCGGCGAATACGCCGAAGAGCTCGCCGCAGAGATGCTCGCCACCACGCTGAACGTGGAATTTGATCCGGACCTTTCCTGGGACGAGAAAAAAGAGGTCTATCGCATCTCCAACAAAATCGTCCGCACCATGAACATCACCCAATCCGCCGTCGGCGACAAGCGCGGCCTCTGGACCACCGTGCTAGGCGCAGCTATCCTCATCGGCGAAGACGACTAGCTTTTCTGCGATTCCCTTGATTCGCGAGGAACCTGATGCGCAAACTACGGTGCCCTCTCTCCTTTCTAAGTCTGGCGCTGCTTCTCGGATGCCCGGTCTCTTCTTTCGCCAAGAACCGCGTTACGATACTTTATGACGCTTTCTCGGACTCCAAAGAGATCACCAAAGACTGGGGCTTTTCTGCGTTCGTCGAGTACGACGGCAAGCGCATTCTCTTCGATACCGGCAACAACGCCGCCATCTTCGAACACAATGTGAAAGCTTTGGGCGTAGACCTCACCAAACTGGACTTTGTGGTCATTTCTCACCGTCACACCGATCACACTTCCGGCCTCAAGTACCTGCTCAAGGTGAATTCGTCGGTAGCCATTTACGTTCCGTCAGATGGTTTCAACGGTTTTGGGGGCGCCGCCATCCCTGGCGCTCTATTCCGGCCCGAGACCAGCCTGCCCTCCAAAATGCGCTACTACGATGGCACCCCTCCAACACCAGTTATGATGGGCAAGCTTTACGATGTTGGGGATTTTCGCCTTGTCGACAAGACCACCGAGGTCGCTCCTGGTATTTTCCTGATCTTTACAGTCTCCAAAGTTCCGCGCACTCTCGAACTACCGGAATTGACGCTGGCCCTCAAAGGTCCGAACGGCCTGACCTTCATCGACGGCTGCTCTCACTCGGGCATCGAGGAGATCCTTTCGGCGGCCACTTCCATCGATCCTCACTTCTACATTCTTTTCGGTGGGCTACACCTCGTCACCACTCCGGAGCCGGACATCGACACCATCGTTGACCATCTTGAGAATAAGTGGAAACTTCAGCGAATAGCCCCGGGCCACTGCTCCGGCGAGCCAGCCTTCTTGCGTTTGCAAAGAGCTTACGGCGAGAACTACGTTTACGCCGGAGCCGGCACTCGGATTGACCTTCCGTAGCGTCGCTGGCACTCCGAACCGCGCTCGGTCCAGCGTTACTTATCCAACTCGTACGCCGCCTTCATCCACTTCTTCACTTCCTCGTCGATCTCATCCACGCTCTTTAACTCAATCCGGTGCGTGATCCGGTCTTTCTTCGCCAACCCACCCGTATCCACCAACCGCTTCGGCAACTTGCCCTTGTATTTCGCCAGCGCGAATCCCATATCCACCCGCGTATTCGTTGTCGGCTTGATTTGCGCGAACACATGCTCGCGATACAGCGGCACCATCGTCAGACATGGGCACGCCTTCACATCGCCCCCCACCGACTTACCCATCGCGAGCAACTTTTCAAAAATCGGCCGCAACGCCGCCTTCTTCCCGGCGTACTGTTTCTCAACATATCCCGCTGCCGCCGCCAAATACCTTTCCGGCGAATCCTCTTCCGATTCTCTCCCGGCTACGCGCGCCACAATCCACCACGCCGAATTCGTTCCCATCTTGTGGTGAATCTTCAGCCATTCCCGCTGCGCCTTCTCATCTTTCGGCCCCTCTTTCTTGGCCAGCGCCATCCACTCCTCTAGCGATCTTCCCGTCTTCTCTTTTAGCTCCGCGATCCACTTCTGCACCATCGCTACGCCCGGATGCACATCATACGGATTGGCGTCTTTCGCGTGTGCTGCCTTGGCCATGGAGGTTCTCTGCGAATATTTCGACGTACGTCACTACGTTCTACACGGCTCGCCGGCAAAATACAACGCTCCGCACTTCGCCGATCTCGCATCCGCAGCTCAGGAATCGGCGCGCTTGTGGGACGTGTCTTTCTTCGCCGGCATCCACGGACCTTGCCCGATGGCCACGTATTCCGTCGCCTCCATCCAATCGCGCGCTTCCTTCATCGCCGCCTTCCATTGTTCGAGCGTTTTCAACCGGTACAGCTTCTGTCCTCCGGTCGTTTTGCACTCCACTTCGTGCGGCACCATGCGCTTCAGCGTCGTGTGAATCGAAGCCAGCGGATTCGCTTTGTACATGTCAAATCGAAACCCAATCTCGACCAACCGGTCCCGAATGTCCACTGGCGTCAGCCATTCTTTTTCCGCGGCGGTAAAACACAAGCGAATCGACGTCGTCAGCCCAGCCGGTCTCCGGTCGATCCGCTCCAGCAGCGCATCGCACTTCGCCTTCTGTTCCGGCGTCAACATCTTCACCGTCGCCCGAATCACTTCGTCTAACCGGGACAGCTCCCGCATCGCCTCATCGCGCTTCTTCAGCCAGTCTTCGCGCTCTTCCGCCAAGGCCCGCAGCATCTGCAAATAGTCGACAGCCATACCTTGAACTATAAGACATTCGTCTAACCCACGCAACAGGCCGGCGGAACGTGCGCAAAAAGAAAAAGGCTCGCGGCAGGTTGCCCATCGCGAGCCTGGCATCTGAAAACGTTTCGCAGCGTTTAGCCGAACTCAGCTCTTGTAATACCCAATCCGATTCAACACCGCACCCACCACCAACGGCAGCGCTACCGTTGCGTCGTCAAACACTTCCGCAAATCGCCCGCCCTCTTCCGGTGGCACAAACTTGCCCCAGGACACCGCTTCGGTGTACGTGCTCCCGCTCAACCCACCCCAATGCACCGGCTCCGGACAAATCCGCAAGCCATAGTTGTAGCGCTTCAACGGCAATTTCTTATATCCGCGCCGCGCCAGCAATTCCGCATACACGCCAAACTGCTGCGACCAGTTCCGCGGCACGCCGCCCCCAATCGTAAAAATTCCCATTCGCTTCGTCGCCAGCATGGTGTTCGCAAATTTTTCGAAGTCTTCGAAGGGGTCAAAACGCAACAGCGGACGGTTCTCTTTCTGGCGCGCAATCTTGTGCAGCGCAAAATCGATCCCCAACTCCGAATCCGAAAATGCCGGCACAAACACCGGCACATCCTTTTCATACGCTGACTTCAAAATTCCCCGCCCCGCGCCTTGCTTATGCAAAATCTCGCCGATTGTTTGGTGCAATTTCCAGCTGCACACCACGTCGTTGGCATCCCAGCTCGATAGCACGTGCTGCATCATCTGCTCAACGTGATCCAGATTCGTCTCCGGCTCGAGCGAATCGTACACGCGGTTGTAGCCCGCCTCGAACAGCTCGGTGTCATCCATCTTCGGGTCGTAACGAAAATGCGAGTGGCCTGTAGCTTCCACTAACCCATGCGCCATCAACGCGCCCGTCGAAACGATCGCCTTCACTACACCACTCTCAATCAAATCGCAAAATACCAAGCCCATCTTTCCGACCGTCAGCGCGCCAGACAGCGTCATCACTACGAAGCAATCCTTGTCGCGCGCCATCGCTTCGAGCACGTCGGCGGCGTCGCCAATCTGCCGCCCGGTAAACGCCGTGTCGCCCATAGCGCGCACCAAATCGTCAATCGTCCGGCACTTCGATAAATCAATCGGATGAATCGCGCGCAACTTGTCCTTCACCGGATCGTGCAGCACGCGACCCGTCACGGTCTTCTGCTCCAATCCGTTGGCCTTGTGCCCTTTTTTCTCGCTCTTCACTTTCGGCATTCGCTCTCCTCAAACTCATCGCACTCTTTTCGTGCCTGGACTCCTCAGCCTCTTTCTTCTGGTCTCTGCATACTCTGCGTCCGAATTTCGTCTCTGGCTCCGCCCACACCCAGCCGCACATCCTTTTGGCCCACTTGATATTACAAATTCGTCCCCAAAGGAAAGCGAAAAACCGCGCATCAAAAACTTTTCTTCAGCATGATAGACTAATTTTCATGCCAAATAAATTCTCCGTCGGCCTCGTGCAGATGCGCAGCACGAAGAACGCCGACGAAAACCTAACGCGCGCGATCGAACAAATCCGCGAAGCGGCCGCGCGCGGTGCCCAAATCATCTCGCTCCACGAACTTTTTCTTAGCGAATACTTCTGCCGCACCGAAGACGCCGATCTCTTCAATCTCGCGCAACCCATCCCCGGCCCCGCTACCGACGCGCTCGCGCAAATCGCCAAGGAAAAGAAAGTCGTCCTCGTCGTTTCCCTTTTCGAGCGCCGCGCCGCCGGTGTCTATCACAACACCTGCGCCGTTCTCGATGCCGACGGCTCGTTCCTCGGCAAATACCGCAAAATGCATATTCCCGACGACCCGCTCTACTACGAAAAGTTTTATTTCACGCCCGGCGATCTCGGCTTCCCCAACTTCGACACGAAATACGGCCGCATCGGCATTCAAATCTGCTGGGATCAGTGGTATCCGGAAAGCTCACGCCTCACCGCTCTGAAGGGCGCGCAAGTCATCTTTTATCCCACCAGCATCGGCTGGCATCCCCGCGAAAAAGCCGAATTCGGCGCCGCACAGCTCGACGCCTGGCGCACCATTCAGCGCGCCCACGCCATCGCCAACGGCGTGTACGTCGCCGTTGTGAACCGCGTCGGCTTTGAAGGTACACCGGAAAAGGGCGATCCCGGCCTCGAATTCTGGGGTAACTCCTTCGTCGCCGATCCCTTCGGCCGCATCCTCAAAGAAGCTTCGAACGACAAAGAAGAAATTCTCATCGTCGAATGCGATCCCGCGCAATCCGAAGAAACCCGCCGCAACTGGCCCTTCCTCCGCGACCGTCGCATCGACGCCTACCAACCCATCACCAACCGCTGGCTCGGCGAATGATTTTCCCACTTCTTTTTTCTCCGTGTCCTCTGTGCCCTCTGTGTTAAAACAAACACTCCTTCCAACCACCGAATGACGCGCTCATTGCCAAACGAAACCCCTCACTCCCTCGGTTTCCGCATGCCCGCCGAATGGGAACCTCACGAAGCCACCTGGCTCGGCTGGCCCCACGAACTCACGGACTGGCCCGGCAAATTCGCTCCCATCCCCTGGGCGTTCGCCGAAATCGTCCGCCATCTCTCGCAAGTCGAGCGCGTCTACCTCTTGGTCGAAAATCGTGCCGCGGAATCACGCGTCCGCACCATCCTGAAAAAATCCGGCGCCAACCTCTCGAACGTCGACTTCTTCCGCATCCCTACTGACCGCGGCTGGATGCGCGATTCCGGTCCCATCTGCGTCAAAAATGCCGAAGGCGGAGTCGCCTACAACAATTTCCGCTTTAACGGCTGGGCCAAATACGACAATCACAAAAAAGACGCGAAAGTCGTCGAACTCGCCAACAAAACTCTTAAGCGTCGGCTCTGGCAACCCACGCACCAAAACAAGCGCGTAGTTCTCGAAGGCGGCAGCATTGACGTCAACGGCGCCGGCACGCTTCTCACGACTGAAGAATGCCTGCTCAGCAAAATCCAGGAACGCAATCCCGGCTTCACCCGCGAAACCTACGCGGAAGTCTTCCAAAATTATCTCGGCATTACCAATGTCCTCTGGCTCAAGAACGGCATCGCCGGCGACGACACGCACGGCCACGTGGATGACCTCGCCCGCTTCACCGACCCACAAACCGTTGTCACCGTGGTCGAAGAAAATCCTGCCGACGCCAATTACGCCCAGCTCCAGGAAAATCTCACGCTGCTCAAATACATGCGCGACCAAAACGGACGTTCGCTTCGTGTCGAAACTCTTCCCATGCCCGCGCCCGTCTACTTTGACGGCCAGCGCCTCCCCGCCTCCTACGCCAACTTCTATATCGCCAACAAAATCGTCCTCGTCCCCACGTTCAACGACCCCAATGATCGCATCGCTCTCAACACCCTCGCCAAGCTCTTCCCTTCCCGCGAAATCGTCGGCATCGCTTGCCGCGATCTCGTCCTCGGCCTCGGCACCATCCACTGCATGACCCAACAGCAGCCGAGCACCCGATAAGGGTGCGAGTTCTGCTTTGCTTGAGCACTTTTGGCGAAGTAAGGAACAGCATGATAAAGGGAGCTTGCTGCCGCGACGTTGGGCGAGCGAACCCTCTCCAAGTCCGCCGGTGCCAGGCAAAAGCGTGTCTGCAGCATTTAACCCGCGCCTCTCAGCACTTCCCCTCAGAGCGTGGCCTAGCGACTTCTGCTAAAATCAGCGCCGTTCGTAAGCGTGGGTCCCCACACACCGTCTCCGGAGGCTGAATGTTCGCAGCGTCTCTCTTTGCCCCAACGGCCTTTTTCTCCGCATTCGAAACCAAGAGCGTCGCCGTCTACCTACCCAACGGCTTCTGGTACTGGCTAATCATCGGCCTCATTGCCGGCTGGTTGGCCGGACAAATTTCCCGGGGCCGCGGGTTCGGCTGCATCACCGACATTATTCTTGGCGTCGTCGGCTCTTTCATCGGCGGTTGGATCTTTGTGCGCCTGGGTATCTTTGGTGGGGGCTTCTGGTACTCACTCGCAGCGGCCACTGTTGGCGCCGTGATCCTGGTGCTAATCGCGCACATCTTCAGCCCGCGCGCCTAGCCGCCGTAGCGACGGTCTGTTCCGCTGGATTGCCTGCTAGAGGCGCGATAACCGGCGTCCTGCAAAACGGGCCCGAACCGCCTGCTTCTTGCTGTTCTGGGCCCGCAAGGGCGGAACCCTGCATTCTTCTCACTTCCCTTTAGACGCTAGCCAACTCCCTCTCCGCTTCCTGCCTTTGTTCCAGCACGTCTTCCCAAAACGAAGGGTCCATCTCCGGAGCCGACAGCCCGATGTGCCCAGCCCGCGGTGTGTTCGCTTCTCCAATCCAGGCGATCTGGAAGCGCTGCGACTTGCCCTGCCGGGAAAGCGTCGCCCACTCCTCGACCTGTAACCGCCCCTTCACATTCGCCAGATGCGCGCCGTGCCGCGCGATATCGACGGTCGTCACGTGCTGTTCGAACTCCCGACCGTCAATGTCCGTGGCCCTTAGCGTTACCGGTACCGTCATATCCAAACGCGGCTCGCTCCGCTCGATCTTGAATTGCCTCATCAGAGTCCGTAGCTCAGAGGTAATCGAACTCAATTCCGTGGTGGCCTTCTGGGATTCGCGGGCCCGTGACGCGGTATCGTCCGCGGCATGCGAGACCTCGCGAATATTCGTCGAGATTTGCCCCGCCCCGCTCGCCGCTTCCCCGGCGTTCCGCGTCATTTCTGAAGTGGTCGCCGCTTGCTGGTCCACTGCCGAGGCGATCGTGGCCGAAATTTCATTGATTTGCGTAACCACGCCGCTCACCGTCGCGATCGCGCTCACCGCGCCCTTGGTGTCCGCCTGGATGGCGGCAATCCGCAACCCGATGTCTTCCGTGGCTTTCGCCGTCTGCTTCGCCAGTTCCTTCACTTCGTTCGCTACAACGGCAAAGCCCTTACCGGCCTCTCCGGCCCGAGCTGCCTCGATCGTTGCATTCAAAGCCAGCAGGTTGGTCTGTTGCGCGATGGACGTGATCACCTTAATTACTTCTCCGATTTCCGCGCTCGAACGGCCCAGCTTGGCGACCGTCGCGTTCGCGGATTGCGCCATGTCCATCGCCGAAGAAGCCACTTTCGCCGCCTCCTGCGCATTCGTCGCGATGCTCTGGATCGTCGACGTCATCTGGCCGACGCCTTCCGATAGGCTGTTCAGGTTGTGGGACACCAGTTCCGTGGCTTGCGATACGGAGTTCGACTGGCTGGCGGTGTTTCCGGAGTGCGCGGTGATCTGTTCGCTCGCATCCACGAGCAGGTGCGTTGCCGCCGCCAGCTTGTGCGTGTGTCCCACCACTCCGCGCAGAATGGTCTGCAGCTTGTCCATAAATAGGTTGAATAGCCTGCTGACTTCCCCGATTTCATCGCTCCCAAACTTGCTGGCGGTCTCGATTCGCTTGGTAAGGTCTCCTTCACCTTGCGCGATATTCTGCATCATCTGCACCAGCCGGCTCAGGGACGAAGAGATTAGCCGCACCAGGATCAAACTGCCGACGCTCATAATGATCAGCGATATCACAAAGATCGTAAACATCGCTCGCGTCGCGCGCGCGGCTGTGGTCTTCGCTGCCGCCTCCGCTTGTTTTGCGCTGGCCGTCAGTTGGTCGCTGGTCTGTTCCATCTTGGCCTGTAGTTCCTTGTACAATTCCAGATATGGGCCCAACAGGCCGGGCGCCTCCGCCGGTTTTTCCAGCATTGCGTTGAGCAACGCATTGCCAGCCTGAACGTACCGCTCGCCCAATTCCTTCTCCTGCTCCAGCATCTCTCGGCTCGCCGGATCCGAAGCGAAATCCCGCGCCGCCGTTATTCGCGCCTGCAACCATTCGAAATGTTGTCTGGTCTCTCGTGCCGCCGTTTGTTGATCCTCTCCCTTCGCCGTGAATACTGTGGTTACATCTTTCCGGGTCAAATCGTTAAAGATGCCCGCTTCCACATGACTCCGAATCGCCGATCCCATCCCGGCCACTTCCGACGTGGATCTCTCCAGGCTCGTAATACCCCAGTACCCCGTGGCGCTAAGCGCCAGCACGAAGCCCACCGCGCTCATCGCCATGCCCAACAATCGCAGCTTGATGGTCAAGTGCATCAGCCAGCCTCTACGTTGTACGCCTCCGGCCCGCAGTATCGCCGACTCCAACTGTTCGGGCCTCCGGCGGTTCGCCGCTTCCTTTATGGCAACTTCAGCAAGACCTTTACGGAATCATCCGCGTCCTGCGTCTTCACGTAGCCGATCGCTGCCGGATTCGCCGCTACCAACTGCTTTACCTCCGCCGAACTGGCCGCTTCTTTCGGTGGCGCGGAAACCGCCCCTGTAAAACTCGCCTGCAGAAAATACTTCGCGTATTCCGCCTCGCTCATCTTGTATACGGTCTTTAGAAACAGCCCGCGTTCCGCCGATCCGGGGGCCGCCATGATCAGAAATATGTGTTTCCCGTTCGGCCAGGATGCTTTGTCTCCCATGTAGATCCGGTGCAGGTCGCCCGCTGAAAGACTCGTCGTCGGGTTCGCCGGATTTACGATCACCGCCAACTGTTCCTGGGCTTCCGATGGAGCAATACACCAATCCAACATCACCAAGAGCGCCGCTCCGGCCACCGCCAGCGCAATATAATCGCGTCGCTTCATCCCCCGCCTCCTAGAATGTAAACGCCAGTTGCGCGTCCAGTCCGTTTTTCGCCTGGGGATCGCGCGTATAGATGCGGTTGTATTGCAGTTTCAACGCTGCGTAATCCGCGAAATCCATCCGCGTCCCGAACGATGGCCCTTCAAACCGCCCCACCGTCCCATACAGCGGATCGCCGACCGGCACGTTCACTTCCTGCCACCGGAAATACGGCCGATACTTCCCGAATTTGTGCGAAAGCTGCGTGTAGCACAATGGTGTGTTGTACGTAATGCTTGAACCGATCGAACGGTCCCGCTGCACTTGGCATTCGTTGAAGAACTCCCACACCGGCGTGATGTACACCGCGTACGCCCCGGTGATCACGTTTTTCACATGCGGTATCCCGTCCGGCACGCGCTCGTCGTTGTAGTAGTTTCCTCCGATTTGCCAGCCGCTCAGCCAATCCGGCTTGATATATCCAGCCAGGTTAAACGCTTTGTGGTCCGAGTCCGACACAAAGTTCTGCACCGGCTGATTCACAATCGGCTGCCCGATAAACGCGGAGCTCTCCCCGTTCCCCACTTCCGCAATCCAATGCGCATTCCATTTCCCCGAACCCGGCACTAACCCTTGCGCCTCGATTCCTACGATGTGCACCGGCAAAATTCCTCCGCTGTCCTCGTAGAAATACATGTACGGCCGCCCCGTGGCCGTTTGAAACCACGTCCCATGGTGATACGCCGTGTTGTAGTACCCCAGAGCGGTGTGCATT
>Ga0335073_10005848_pt1 | contig 17283 bp, 16 predicted proteins | sample Lox_Sample_22_FD_207093 | JGI IMG/M metagenome (GOLD analysis project Ga0335073, IMG submission 207093) | Soil microbial communities from Loxahatchee National Wildlife Refuge, Florida, United States - Lox_Sample_2.2 | ecosystem: Environmental > Terrestrial > Soil > Wetlands | place: USA...
GCCGATGCCGGCGCCGCGCAGCCGCCGCAGCGCGGGGCCTTGCATGCGCAGCACGTCCTCGCCCGCGAAACGGATGTGGCCGGAGACGATGCGCGCGGGCGGCTCGGGATTCAAACGCAGCAGGCTGCGCGCGAGCACTGATTTGCCGCAGCCGGTTTCGCCGACGATGCCGACGGCGTCACCTTCCTCCACCGACAGATCGATGCCGTTGAGGACCTGGGCCGTGCCTTCATAGCCGTCGAAGGCGAGACGGTAGTCGTCGATTTCAAGCAGGCTCACGGATGTTCCCCGTAGCCGAAATCATAGAGGTCCAGCACAGCATGTCATCGCGAGGACCGCGAGCGAAGCGCGGCGGGACGAAGCAACCTCGGTTGCGCGGAGGTATCGACGGGCCGGAGGCTTGCTCGAACGAGATTGCTTGGTCGCGACGCGGCTCGCAACGACAAATGCCGCGCGATGACATTGGCGACTCATCCTCGCGCACTGCGCGGATCGAGCAAGTCGCGCAGTCCGTCTCCCAGCAGGCTGAACCCCAGCACGGTCAGGAAAATGAACAGACCGGGGAAGAAACTGTACCACCATTGGTCCGGCATATAGCTGCGCGCCACCGAGATCATCGCGCCCCATTCCGGCGCGGGGGGCTTGGCGCCGAGGCCGATGAATCCCAGCGATGCCGCCGCCAGCACAGCGAGGCCCATGTCCATGCTCGCCTTCACCACCAGCGGCGACACACAATTCGGCAGAATGTGGCGACCCAAAATCCACCAGTGGCCGGCCCCCATGGTGCGAGCGGCCTCGACATAGGGCTCGCTGCGCAGCGTCAGCGCTTTCGCCTCGATCAACCGGACGTAGCCGGGCCACCACACCAATGACAGCGCCACCACGCCGTGCAGCGTGCTGGGTCCCAATGCGGCGACGAGCGCCAATGCCAACACCAAGCCGGGAACCGCCAGGAAGACGTCGGTGATGCGCATGATCACCGCGCGCAGCGTCCGGCCGCGATAACCCGCGACGATGCCCAATGGCACGCCAAGCAGCATGGCGATGCCGGTGATGGTCAGACCCACCCACAGGCTGGTACGCGTGCCGATGATGACGCGGGTGAAGATGTCATCGCCCATCTCGTCGGTGCCGAACCAATGCGCGGCGGAAGGCGGCTGCAGGCGCTGCGCCAGGTGCATGGCGCCGGTGGCGTCGCGCGGATCGGGCACCAGCCAGGGGCCAATCGCCGCAAGGATGAGAAATACCGTCACCAGCACCAGACCCAGCGACGTGGACGGGCTGCCACGGAATGTCCAAACCAGGAAGCGCAGGCGGCGATGGGCAATGCCCGTCCGCGGCCGGGGCAGCACGAACTCGCTCATGCCGTGCGCGTCCTTGGATCGAGCCAGCCGTAGGCGAGATCGATCAGCAGGTTGGTCAGCATGAAGGTGCTGCCAATGAGCAATGTGACACCCATAACCGGCTTGAAGTCGGACGCGATGGCGGAGTTCACTGCGTAGAGGCCGATGCCGGGCCAATCGAACACGGTCTCCACCAACACGGTGCTGCCGAGCGTCCAGCCGAAGCGCAGGCCGATCATGGCGAGGGTCGGCAGCATGGCGTTCTTCAATGCGAGCCAGCCGATCACGCGGACGGTCGAGATCCCGTGAGCGCGCGCGGCAGTGACATAGTCGGACGCCAGGACCTCTATCATTTCGGCGCGGTTCACGCGCACGATGGCGGCGAGTGAGGGGAGCGCCAGCACGAACGCGGGCAGCATCGCGTATTGCCACGCTTCAACGAACACCGCGCCCTGGCCAAGCAATAGCGCATCGACCATGACCATGCCGGTGACGGGTGGGGGCGGCGGCGTGGCGACGGAAAGCTGGCCACTGGTCGGCAGCCAGCCGAGGCGCACGCAGAATAATAGTTGCAGCAGCAGCGCGGCCCAGAAGGCCGGCAGCGCCACGCCGGAGACCGCCAGCACACGCACGATATGGTCGAACGGGCGGTTGCGCCGCACCGCTGCCAGCATGCCCAGCGGCACGCCGACGACGATGGAGATCGCCATCGAGAGCAATACCAGCTCGAGAGTGGCGGGGAAGTAGCGGGCGAGGTCGTCGGAGACCTCATCGCCGGTCTGGATCGAACGTCCGAGCCGCAGCCGGGCGAGATCGACGGCGTAGCGCAGGAACTGCTGCGGCAGCGGCTGGTCCAGGCCGTATTCGTGGCGGATGGTGGCAATCATGTCGCGCGTCGCGTCTGGTCCTGCGGCGAGCGCGGCGGGGTCCGAAGGCGCGACGTTGGAGACGAGGAAGGTGATCAGCACCAACCCGGCCAGCATGATGCCGAGAAGGCCGAGGCGGCGAAGCAGGTAGGTCAGCACTGGGCGCTGCCTGCCATCATCGGTGGGCGGCACGCTCCACTCGGGGCACGCCTAGGCCGTTGCGGCATACAGCGTATACAGATCGGCCTCGCCGGTCAGCCGGACCGGACAGAACTGAAAGCCCTTCACGTAGTTCCGCATGGCCCATTTGCGGTCCTCCAACATGCCGAAGATGCAAGGCTGCAGGGCGACGATACGGTGCTGGATCGCTGCGTAGATCTTCATCCGCTGCGCCTGGTCGGTCTCCAGCCGAGCTTTCACAATCATGCCGTCGAGGTCCGTGTCGTTCAAATGGTGCATGTGCCAGAACTGACCCTCGGCGGTGGACGCGTACTGAGCGGCGATCACGTCGGGATCGGTGCTGACCGGCGTCACATAGACCGCGACCATCTCGGGCGTGGTCTCCGGCTTGGCGCCGCGCGCGACCAGCGTCGGCCAGGGCTGCGCCGCCACGTTCACCTTGATGTTCAGCGGCTGCAATGAGTCGAGCACGGCAAGGCCGATGCGCCGCTCCACCTCCAGGCCGGCGACGTAGAGGTAGGTGATCTCGATGCCACCCTGCGGTGTCTTGGTCTTCGCCAGATACTGCTTCGCCAGGTCCAGATTGCGCTGCGGCATGTCCGGGATCGCGACATGGCCCGTCATGGCGTTGGGAAACGGGCTGTCCATCAGCTTCGCCGCGTTGTTCTCGATTTGCAGCAGTGCGTGGTAGTCGAACGCATAGGCCATCGCCTTGCGGAAGTTCAGATCGGCGGTAGGCCCGTTCTGCGTGTTCATCTGGATGGTGAACGGCGTCATGCCGGTGAAGGCCGGCACTACGATGCCGGGCATTTTCGCCAGCTCGTCGTAATCGTCCGGCGTCATTTCCGTCACCATGTCGACTTCACGCCGCTCCAGCGCGGCCTTGCGCGGCGCGGGTTCGCGGATCACGCGATAGATCACGCCGCCGGGACGGCTGGCGGCGCCCATCGGCCAGCCTTTCCAGTAGTCGGGCACTGCTTCCAGGGCCATCACCGCCTGGCCGTCCCAACGTTGGATCTTGAACGGGCCGGAGCCGGCATCGCCATCGGTGAGGAATTTCTGGCCATAATCGTCGTTCACGGTGTTCGCCACGACCTGCTTCGGATTCACGATGTACCAGAGCGGCGTGAAGGTGATGAACGCGGGATAGGGCACCGTGAGCGTGAACTGGATGGTACGGGGATCCACCACCTTGATCGCTTCCGGCTTCAGGTGGTCCTTCAACATCCAGGCCACGCCCTTGTTCAGCTTCAGGGCACGCTCGTAGGAAAATCGCACGGCCTCGGCATCGAGCGGATCGCCGTTATGGAATTTCGCGTTGCCGGCGAGGTGGAAGGTCCAGGTCAGGCCATCCGGACCGGTTTCCCATTTCTCGGCGAGCCAGGGCACGACATGCGGCGGATTGCCTTCGTATTTCGTCAACGCATCATAGATCGACTGCTGCATCATTCGCGTCGACCAGTCGTATTTCACATGTGGATCGAGCACCGGCACCGGCTGGCCGCCGGAAAACACCAGGGTGCGCCGCCCGCCCATTTGCTCGAACGACCAGGCGGGCGTGACACCGGCGGCAAGCCCCGCGGCGCCGGTTGCGGCACCCGCCAGGAAGGCACGTCTCTTCATTCTGTGATCCCCCAGACCCCCGACAGCAGGCGATGCTGCGGTGCGGCAATGTTATACGGCCGGGGCAGGGTGTCGAGTGGGCTTCCGCCCTGGTGCGGCCGCGTTCGACCGCTCATCATAGACGCCAATCGCGAAGGCGTGCCATCGCGCGCTGCGATCATTCCGAGTACTTGCCAGATGGCCATGATCGCCGCACGCCCGCCGCATGACATCGACCATGACGCGGTAGCGCGGATGGTTCTGACGGGGGAGACGGTGCCCGCCGATTGGGCGCCGCATATCACGGAGCTGCGGCTCGAGCGAGCGCGCATCGGGGACCTGCGGCCGGTTGCCGCCCTTACCAGTCTGCGGCGGCTGGTGCTCAGCCATACACTGGTCAGTGACATCGCGCCGCTGGCGGCGCTGCGCGACCTGAGGCGGCTTGAGCTGACGCGATCGCGTGTGGCGGACATCTCCTCGATAGCCGCACTGCGGCATTTGCAGAGCCTGCACTTGTCGTTCACTCCGGTGGCCGACGTGACCCCGCTCGCGGGACTGGTCTCGCTGGAAGGCTGTTTCCTGACCGGAACGCTGATGCGGGATGCCGCACCGTTGGCCGGGCTGACCGCGCTGGAGCGGTTGGATCTCGGCGACACCGGTGTCGTGGAGCTCGGACCGCTGGCGGGGTTGGGGCGTTTGCTCAGCCTCGACCTGTCGGGCACGCGCGTGCGCGATCTGACGCCGCTGGCCGGACTGACGCGGCTGCAATATCTCGATTTGACCGCGACGGCGGTTGAGGATTTGTCGCCGCTTGCGGGCCTTATCGATCTGCGGCGGCTGGACGTGCGCAGCACCCGGGCCGACCCGACTGTGCTGGCGGGGTTGCCGCGCTGTCAGATCATCACCGTGCCGGTGAGACGGACGCGCTAGCCTGCCATCATTGCATTGCGAGGCCCCGCAAGGGCCGGAGTAACCTCGTTTGGGCAGCGCACGGACGTTGGTGCGTCCATTTGAACGAGTTTGCTTCGTCCCGCCAGGCTTCGCTCGTGGTCCTCGCAATGACACTTGCCACATCGCAATGACACGTGCCTCGTTATAGCGACACTTGCGATGAGAGCAGCGCCGCCTAATCCAATTGCAGCAACTGCGCCTTCAAATACGCGGTTTCGGGCAGGTGCGGATGCACGGGATGGTCCGGCCCGGCGCCTGACGTCACCAGAATGCGCCCCTCCCGCCGCCCACGATGCAGACCGAACGCGATCTGCGCCGCCCAGGCTTCCAAGGGCGCGTGATGGCTGCACGACGCCACGAACAGAAATCCGCCCGGCGCCACCAAGGGCGCCGCGAGACGCGCCATGCGGCCATAGCCGCGCAGCCCGGCCTCGGCATCCTTGCGCGAACGGGCGAAGGCCGGTGGATCACACACCACGATATCGAAGCGGTCACCGGCGCCGGCCAGCTCCGTCATGACCTCAAACGCATCGCCGCGTCGCGCGGTCACCCGTGTGGCCACGCCGTTCAGCGCGGCAGCCTGCGTCGCCAGGTCCAGGGCCGGCGCACTCGCGTCCACCAGCGTCACCGCGGCTGCCCCGGCCGCAGCGCAGCGCACACCGAAGGCGCCGGTGTGGCAGAACACGTCCAGCACGCGCGCGCCCGACGCCAGGGTGGCGACACGGTCCCGGTTCGGCCGCTGGTCGAAGAACCAACCGGTCTTCTGCCCCGACAGCAGATCGACTGGAAAGCGCACGCCGCCCTCCACCACCATCATGGCGGCCTCGGCGCCATGCAGCAGACCGACACTTTCCGGGAGGCCCTCAAGCTTGCGGGCAGCCGAATCGTTGCGGCCGACCACCGCGCGCAAGGGCAACAGCCCAAGCAGCGCTTCCACGATCAAGGGCATCAGCCGTTCCATGCCTGCAGTGTTGGCGGCCAGCGCCGCCACATCGTCGTAGCGGTCGATCACCAGGCCAGGCAGGCGGTCGGCCTCGGCATGCACCAGCCGGTGGAACGGCCCGTCGCACAGCCGGGCGCGCAACGCCATTGCCGCCGCCAGGCGCGCGCGCAGCCAGGCGGCGTCGATCGCGGCGTCCGGATCACGGTCCAGCAGCCGCGCCGCGATCAGCGAGTGCGGGTTGAACATGAAAGTGCCGAAGCGGGTGCCGTCGTCACCTTCCAGACCCACCAGACAGCCTGGCTCCATCCGCCGGTATTCGGGCCTCATGGCGATTTCGTTGGAGAACGCCCAGGGCGCGCCCGCCCGCAGTCGCCGCCCCTGCCCGGCCGCCAGCCGCAGCACCGGCCGCTCTCCCCTGCCCTGCGCCGCCATCGTCACGACCCGATCCTTGCAACCATTCCACAACACCCGGCCGGATAAACCGGTGGCCCTCGTCCGACCTGGAATCCGCGACCCATGCCCTCTCCGCGCCCAGCGCGCCCCTGGCTGGAGCCACTGCGCACCGCCGCCTGGCTGTCGCCCGAGCGCGTGGCCGCCTGGTGCACCATCTTGCTCGTCACGGAAGTGCTGATCACCCTGTTCTTGGCGCTGTGGCAGCACGGCGCGTTCCGGCCGGTGCCGAATCCGCCGTCCAGCGATTTCGTCAGTTTTTACGCCGCCGGCAAGCTGGCGCTGGCGGGGACGCCGGCCCTCGCCTACGACCGGACGGCGCACTGGGCGGCAGAGCAAGCGGCAACCTGGGCCGGCGCCGGCTATCAGTATTTCTTCTATCCCCCGGTCTTCCTGTTGCTCTGCGCCCCGCTCGCCGCACTGCCCTATTTCGTCGCCTACACCCTGTTCCAGGTCGCGACGCTGGCGCCATTCCTGCTGGCCATGCGAGCAGTGCTGCCGGCCCGCGGCTGGCAATGGCTGGCGCCGGTGCTGGCATTCCCCGCGGTGTTCTGGACCGTCGGGCTGGGGCAGAACGCGTTCCTCACCGCCGCCTTGTTCGCCGGCTTTACGCTGCTGCTGGATCGCCGCCCCGTCGGCGCCGGGGTGATGCTCGGACTGCTGAGCTACAAGCCGCATTTCGGCATGCTTGTGCCGGTGGCGCTGATCGCGGGTGGGCGCCGGCGCGCCTTTGCCGCGGCGGCCGCCACCGTGGCCGGTCTGGTGGCCCTGTCGCTGCTGCTGTTCGGCTGGTCCACCTGGGCAGCCTACTTGCACGCCTTCGCCGGTTCAGGCGAGGTCTACCAATCCGGCGCCATCGACTTCGCGGGCATCGAGACCCCGTTCGGCGCCGCGCGCCTCCTCGGCGTTCCGCCCGCCACGGCCTACGCGCTACAGGCGACCGTCACGGCCGCCATGATGGCCCTGACCGCGCTGGTCTGGCGCCGCAGCGCCTCCTACCCGATGCGCTGCGCTGTCCTGCCGGCCGCCACCTTGCTCGCGGTTCCCCTGGCCCTGCTGTACGACAAGCTGTTGCTGCTGCTGGCGATCGGCTGGCTGCTGCGCGCGGCGGACGACGACGGCTTTCTGCCGTGGGAGCGGCTGGTCCTGCTGGTGGTCTGGCCCGCCAGCGTAGCAAGCTGGCCGGTCGGCACGGCGTGGCATATTCCGCTCGGCCTCGCGGCCACGGTCGCGGTGCTGGCATTATGCCTGCGCCGCGCATGGCACGCCTCAGCAATCCACCCGGCTCGCGCCGCGCCAGCGCGCACGCTGACTCAAACGGTCGGCGCGACGCCGTAGGTCTTGAACCAGGTCAGCATGCGCCGCCAGCCTTCCACGGCGTCGGTGGCGCGATAGCTGGGCCGGTAGTCGGCATTGAAGCCGTGCGGTGCGTCCGGAAAAATCACGATCTCCACGGTCTTGCCGGCTGCTTTCGCCTTGGCTCGGCCTCGTGGACATCGGCGACTGAGATGCTGGCATCCTTGCCGCCATACAGGCCTAGCACCGGGCATTTGATCTCCGTGACCAGGTCCAGGACCGTGTGCGGCTGGATCGGGCTGGTGGCGCCCTTGAGCGGCCCGTACCAGGCGACAGCGGCGCGCAGATGCGGATTGTGCATGGCATACAGCCAGGTCTGCCGCCCACCGCGGCAGAAGCCGGTAACGCCAAGCCGGCGTATGTCGCCCTTATTATCCTCTGCCCAGGCCGCCGTTGAATCGAGATCCGACATGTATTCGGCGTCCGGCTTCTTGGAAATGACCTCCTTGAGGATCGTCGAACTATCCGTCATCTTTGAAAGATCGGCGATCCGCGCATAGTATTCGGTGGCAACGGCCAGGTAACCATCCTTTGCCAGATGCCGGCATACATCCTTGATATGCTCGTGGACGCCGAAGATCTCCTCGTTCACCAGGATGATCGGGAAATGCGTGCCCTTGACAGGACGCGCAAAATACGCAGGCAGGTGGCCGTCTTTCACCGCAATCTGTGTCTCACCGGCGTCCAGTCCGATGGTGTCGGTGTGGATCATCTGCGCTTCCACCGTCTGGGTGGCCAGCGTGAAGCCGGAGATCAGGCCTGTCATCACCAGGCCGCGGCGCGCGAGCGGATAACGCTGCAGTCCGGCCAATTCCGACAGATCGTTCATTGCCGTTCCCCCAGGGTGAAGCGCGGCTTGAGGATGGCGAAGACGGTAGGTTCGCGCAATGTCGGGCCGGCCCCGGACGTTGCCACGCCTCGCCACCAGTCCTACGCTCGGTAGCGATATCCACCCGAGGGGGAGAGCATCCAGATGAAGGTCGGTGACGCTGTTGCGGAAATCATGAGGCGCGAGGGGATCGAGATTCTCTGCGGCTATCCTGTGAACCACCTGCTGGAATACGCCGCCAAGGCCGATATCCGCCCGATCATCGTCCGCCAGGAGCGCATTGGCCTGCACATGGCGGATGCGATTTCCCGCGTCACCTCCGGCAAGAAGATCGGCGCTTTCTGCATGCAACACGGCCCGGGCACGGAAAACGCCTATGGCGGCATCGCTCAGGCATTCAGCGAAAGCGTGCCGGTGCTGGTGATTCCGCAGGGCTATCCGCGCCGCATCGCACATATCGAACCGAACTACAGCGCCGTGCGCGAGATGCGCGGCGTGGCGAAAATCGCCGAGCCGGTGACCGTGCCGGGCGAACTGTCGAATGTCATGCGCCGCGCCTTCAGCAATCTGCGCAACGGCCGCGGCGGGCCGGCGATCGTCGAAATCCCCACCGACATCTGGAACGAGGACATCGGCGAACTGGATTACACGCCGGTGGGACGCCACCGTTTCGGTCCCGATCCCGCCGATGTGCGCAAGGCGGCAGCCGCGATCCTGGGGGCCAAGCGCCCCGTGATCTACGCCGGCACCGGCGTGCAATGGTCGGAAGCCTGGCCGCAACTGCGCGAATTCGCCGAGCTGCTGGGCGCGCCAGTCACCACCAGCCTCGGCGGCAAGAGCTCGTTCCCCGAGAACCACGAGTTGTCGCTGGGTTCCGGCGGCAACGCGGTGCCGAAGCCGGTGCATCATTTCGTCCAGAACGCCGATCTGATCATCGGCATCGGTTGCTCGTTCACCGAGACGAATTTCGGCATCAAGTTCCCGAAGGGAAAAAAATTCGTCCACGCCACGCTCGACCCGAACCATCTGAACAAGGACGTGATCGCCGCTGTCGGCCTGGTGGGCGATGCGAAACTGACGCTGGAAGCGCTGATCGGCGAGCTCCGCCAGAGCATCAAGGCGAACCGCGACACCAAGGAAGTGGTGGCCGAGATCAAGGCCGTGCGCGAGGAATGGATGGAGCAATGGCGTCCGCTGTTGAATTCCAATGAAGCGCCGATCAGCCCATATCGCGTGATCTGGGAACTGATGGCGGCGACCGATCCGAAGAACACCATCATCACCCATGACGCGGGCAGCCCGCGCGACCAGATCTCGCCGTTCTGGGTCTCCAGCGAGCCGATGTCCTATATCGGCTGGGGCAAGACGACGCAGCTCGGTATGGGGCTGGGGCTGGCGATGGGTGCGAAGCTGGTGCATCCGGAGAAGACCTGCATCAATTTCTGGGGCGATGCGGCGATCGGCTTCACCGGTATGGATTTCGAAACCGCGGTGCGCGAGCGCATCCCCATCCTGTCCTGCCTGATGAACAACTTCTCCATGGCGATCGAGCTCAAGGTGATGCCGATCTCCACCGACAAGTACCGCTCCACCGACATCTCGGGCAACTACGCCGATATGGCGAAGGCGTTCGGCGGCTACGGCGAACGGATCACGGACCCGAGCCAGATCAAGGCGGCGATCCAGCGCGGGATCGAGCAAACGAAAGCGGGACGGCCGGCGCTGCTGGAGTTCATCACCGCGAAGGAGACGCGGGTTTCGAAATTCTAATATGGTCGCGGCGGGCCTGGCCCGCCGCTGGTCGCCCGTCATGGCCGGGCTTGACCCGGCCATCCACCCCGGACCGATCGGGTCGCGGTTGACGAAGCAACCCGCGCGGTCGGCGTAGCTGGTCGGCACAAGGCCGGCCATGACGGTATCGCTGGAGGCAACATGAAGATCGAACGGGTCGAGACATTCCAGGCCGACGCTGGCTGGCGCATGTTCTCCTTCCTGAAGGTCACCACCGACGACGGCATCGTCGGCTGGTCGGAATTCAACGAAAGTTTTGGCAGTGTCGGCCTGTCGGACGTGATCCGCGGCCTGTCGCCAATCCTGATCGGCCGCGATCCGCGCATGTTCGAGCAAGTGACCCAGCACCTGCACGTGCTGACCCGCCAGTCGCGCGGCGGCCTCAACCAGCAGGCGATCGCCGCGATCGAGAACGCATTGCTCGACGTCACCGCCAAATCCTACAATGTTCCGGTCTACGCCCTGTTCGGCGGCCCGATTCGCGACCGCATCCCGGTCTATTGGTCGCACTTCGCCACCTATCGCGCGCGTAGCGCCGCACTGATGGGCGTGCCGGCACTGAACAGCTACGACGACCTGGCGCGTCACGCGGTCGAGGTAAGGGAACGCGGCTTCCGCGCGCTGAAGACCAACATCCTGCCGATCATCGACGGCAAGCTGACGTCCTACGTGCCCGGCTTCGGCCGCACCCATGGCTGGCCGGAGCTGAACTGGGACAACCGTCTGACCCGCGGCGTGACGCAGCAACTGATGGCGATCCGCGAAGCGGTGGGCCCCGACATGGGCATCCACCTCGACATCAACTTCAACTTCAAGACCGAGGGCTTCAAGCGCATTGCTGACGTGGTGGCACCCGTGAACCTGACCTGGCTGGAGATCGACACGCACGACGCACCGGCCCTGGCTGAGATCAAGCGCGGCGCCCATTGCCCCATCGCGTCCTGCGAAACCCTGCACGGGCGGCGCGAGTTCAAGCCGTTCTTCGATAATTACGCGACCGATGTGGCGATCGTGGACGTGATCTGGAACGGGCTGAATGAGTCACTGAAGATCGCGTCGATGGCGGACGTTTATGAGATCAACGTTGCGCCGCATAATTTCTATGGACACTTGTGCAGCGCGATCAGTGCGACGTTCAGCGCGCTGGTGCCGAATTTCCGTGTGATGGAGATCGACATCGATTCCGCCCCTTGGCGCGACGAATTCTACCTGCCCGTGCCGACGATCGAGAACGGCGAGTTCGTCCTGCCGCGCGGTCCCGGCTGGGGCATCGACGTGAACGAGAAGGCGGTGCGAGCCAGGCCGCCAAAGAACTGAAACCCCGACGCCAACGCCATGGCCGGGACACGTCCCCGGGCCTGACCCGGGGATCACCTGGACACCTACCCACCGGGCAACCGGGTAGATGGCCGGGTCAGGCCCGGCTATGACGTGGTAGCGATAGCAGCAAGGAGACTGACAGTGGCCAAATTGAAGATCGCCACGCCCCAGGGCGCCAGCTTCACGGTCGCCGGCGGCGGCTATGACCTCGAAATGGAGCCGTTGGAAGGCATCGACGCCGAGATCGTCGAAGGCCCCGCCGATGAGGACGGCTTCATCAAATTCTGCCAGGATGCCGACGCGATCTATGCCAAGGGCATCCGCTTCACCAAGAAGATCGTCGACGGCCTACCGCCGCGCGTGCGCGCGATCGTGCTGGGCAGCGTCGGCGTGGACAGCGTCGATGTGAAGGCCTGCACCGAACGCGGCATTCCAGTGACCAACTGCCCCGACACCTTCATCGAGGAAGTGGCGGACCACGCGATGATGCTGCTGCTGTCCGCGTTCCGCCGCACCATCGAGCAAGACAAGATGGTGCGCGAGGGCAAGTGGCGCGAAGGGCGGCCGGCGTTGCTGCAAATCCCGCGACTGATGGGCCAGACGCTGGGCCTGGTCTCGTTCGGTCACGTGGCGCGCGCGGTGGCGAAGCGAGCCAAGCCATTCGGCCTGCGCATCATCGCCTATGACCCGTTCATCGAGGAGCTGGTGATGGTGGAGCATGGCGTGATCCCATCCACGCTGGAGGAAGTGCTGTCGCAGTCCGACTTCGTCTCGATGCACGCCCCGGCGCGGCCGGAGGTGGAAGGCATGCTGGGCGAGAAGCACTTCCGGCTGATGAAAAAGACCGCGATCTTCATCAACACCGGCCGCGGCCCGACGGTGCAGGAAGTGGCGCTGATCAAGGCACTGGAAGAAAAGTGGATCGCCTACGCCGGACTGGACGTGCTTGAGACGGAACCGCCCGGCAACAACAATCCGCTGCTGAAGATGGACAACGTGATCCTGAGTGCACACACGGCATCGGCTTCCGCGCGCTTCGATCCGGCGCGCAAGCGCCATGTCGGGCGCGAGCTGGCGCTGGTGCTGGAAGGCCGCTGGCCAATGAGCTGCGTCAACCCCGAAGTGCTGCGTCACACCAAGCTGCGCCGCTGGCAGCCGATCTCGATGGAGCGCGGTCCAAACAGCTGAACCCATTGCGATAACCGCGAGCGAAGCGTGACGGGACGAAGCAACCTCGGTCGGAAAGGCACACGGGCGGTTCGTGCGCATATCCGACCGGGATTGCTTCGGCCCTGCGCGCCTCGCAATGACAGATGGCACGCGCCTATGCTCGCCGCTGCGCCCGCGACTTAACCGCTGGTGCCGCGACTTTAACCGCTACTCCCACAAACTAATTGCGGATTCCGCGAACTGTCCGCTGACCCAGCGACCCAGCCGATGCTTGCGCAAGCTAGCCGCCGCTCCCGCGCACTATCGACCGAGTTCGCGAACTAACCGCCCCAAACGGAAACAAACTCGGCTGCCTGTGGCCGCGGCGTCTGAATCCCGCCGCCCACTTGTCGACCCACATAAATGAACCCGACGATGTCGTCGTCCGCCGCTAATCCCAGCGCCTGTTTCACCGTCGCATCATAGGCCGGCGCCCCCGTCTTCCACATCGCGCCATAACCCTGCGCGTTCGCCGCCAGCATGATGTTCTGTGCCGCCGCCGCCGCGGCCGCCATTTGCTCGACTTCCGGAATCTTGTGCCCCTTCTGCACACGTGCCGCCGCCACCACAATGATCGGGGCGCGCATCGCCTTGTCACGCTCGCGCTGCAGCATCTCCGCCGTCGCATCCGGTTCGCGGCGGTGCATGCACTCCGCCATCAGCGCGCCGAACGCCGCGCGCCTTTCTTCGGGGATCACCACGAAGCGCCACGGCCGCAGCCGGCCATGATCCGGCGCACGCACCGCGCTCTCGAAAATCGCCTCCAGCGCCGCCTTGTCCGGCCCCGGCGGTTCCAGCTTCAACGCCGACTCGCGCGACAGCAGCAATTCCATTGCGTCCATGGCCGACCTCCAGGCAGGCAAAGCACCGCCGGCACGGCGGCCCGCCATGATTGGCCGAAGCGCCGCCTTACGCAATCCGTGCCCGCATTGCCGCCTCGCGCAATCCGTGCCGTCTCGCGCGATGATGCCCTGCATTGCCGCCTCCTCTGATCGGGACCATGCTCGTGCCAGACAAAAGCACAGGAACGGCCAGCATGGGCATGACGATGACCGAGAAGATCCTGGCGCGTGCCAGCGGCAGCACCTCGGTGAAACCCGGCGACGTCGCGGTGGTGAACGTTGAGACCGCCGTGCTGATGGACATGACCTTCCTGCCGGAAAGCTGGCGAGAAATTCTGCGAGTGCGCGATCCACGCAAGGTGGTGATCGTGTTCGACCATCTGGTGCCCGCTCCCACGGCGGACGCGGCGGCGGCGCATCGCACCGGCCGCGCCTTCGCGGCGAAATTCGGCATCGAGCGGCTGCATGACGTCGGGCCAGAGCAAGGCATCTGCCATGCCGTGGTGGCCGATCGCGCCTACGCCTTGCCAGGCACCGTGCTGGCGAACGGCGATTCCCATACCTGCGCTGCCGGTGCGTTCAATTGCGCGGCACGCGGGGTGGGCGGGCCAGACATGTTGTATGCCGTCACCACCGGCAAGGCCTGGTTCCGCGTCGGCGAGACCATCCGCTACGACTTCACCGGGCGCCTGCCGGAAGGCGTATCGGCGAAGGACATCTTCCTCACCATCGCCGGCAGTTATGGCGCGCACGTCAATCAGAACGTCGAATATGGCGGCCCGGGCCTGACGTCGATCAGCATCAACGGCAGGCGCACGCTGGCGGCCATGGGCGCCGAACTCTCCGCCGAGTTCGTGATCTTCGAGGCGGATGATACGCTGGTGGAATACGTTCGCGCCCGCAATACGCAGCCGTTCGAGCCGGCGCCGCCGGACGCGGACGCGGTGTATCGCGACCGCCGCGGCATTGATCTTTCCACCCTGGAGCCGCTGGTCGCGCTGCCGGACGCGGTGGTGAACAACTCCGTCAGGATCAGCGAACTGGCGGGACAGAAGATCGACCAGGCGTTCATCGGCTCCTGCGCCAATGGCACGCTCGACGACCTCGCGGTGGCGGCAAAGGTGGTCGCCGGACGCAAGGTGGCGCGCGGCACGCGGCTGATCGTCACCCCCGGCACTCAGGCGACCTACCGCGCCGCGCTGAAGGCCGGCTACATCGATGCGTTGCTGGACGCCGGCGCGGTCGTTACGCCCGCGACATGCGGCGCCTGCTGGGGCGGGCATATGGGCACGCTCGGGCCAGGCGAGGTCTGCATCACCGCCAGCACGCGCAACTTCAAAGGCCGCATGGGCGATCCTTCGGCGCGCATCTTCATGGCGTCGCCGGCGACCGTGGCGGCCTCGGCGCTCGCCGGCGCCATCGCCCACCCGGGCGAGTTCTTCCGGGGAGACGCGTCATGAGCACTACGAACATGCTGGCCGGGCGCGTGTGGAAGTTCGGCGATAATATCAATACCGACCTGATGCTGCCCGGCCCCTATCTGGTGCGCAGCGAAGCAGATCAGGCGACGGCGGTGTTCATCAACGACCGTCCGGAATTCCTGCGCGAGATGCGGCAGGGCGACGTCATCATCGGTGGCTTCAACTACGGCATGGGATCGTCGCGTCCCGCCGCCCGCTCGCTGCGCAATTGTGGCGTCGGCTTTTTGCTCGCGGAAACCATCAACGGGTTGTTCTTTCGCAATAGCGTCAATCACGGGTTCAAAGCATTCGAATGCCCGGGCGTGACGCAGGCGTTCGCGGAAGGCGATACCGCGGAACTGTCGATCGAGGACTGGACCGCGACCAATCGCCGCACCGGTCAGACTCTGGCGGTAACGCCGGTGCCGCAAATGCTGCTTGAGATGATGCTCGGCGGCGGCATCCTGCCGGTGCTGGAAGCGCAAGGCCTGATCGCGCCTCGTTCGCCCCACTAACCGGCTGTCACCCGGGTGCCCGCGGCAGCGCCATCGAGAACGTGGCGGATCCGCGGGATCACAGTCTCGCCGAATGCGCGCATCGATTGCTCCACCATCCCATATGGCATCGCACCGAGCTTGAAGATCAGCGCCAACCCCATCAGGTCGAGTTGCCCGGCGATGCGCAGGATGCTCTGCGCCACCGTCTCCGGCCCGCCCAGAATCACCATGTCATTGGCAACCAGTTCGTCGAAGCTCATGGCGTGCAGCATCGGTGCCTGCCGGCGCCAGAAATCGTAGCTGTCCGGCAGCCGGCCGCCACGGGTGAACTGCGTGTAGCGATTCCACAGGTCCCAATACTGCAGCAGATAGGGATGCGCCTCGGCCCGCGCGCTTGCGTCGCTGCCAGACACATAAATTTCGCGCATCAGATAGAGGCGTGGCACGGGCGCGTGGCCATGCGTCACCTGCACGTCCCGATACAGCGCCGCGTCATCCCGCGCCTGCGCTATCAGCGAATCGATCTGGGCGAACGGGATATCGAGCTGTGCCGCCCAACGCAGCGATTCCTCACTCTGCGCGCTGACCAGGAACGGCGGATGCGGGCGTTGCACCAGAGGCGGCGACAATGGGCCGTTCTTGTCCACCGTCCAATACTTGCCGCGATGGGTGAAGACCTCATCGGCCCAAACGCGGCGGATGATGTCGAAGGATTCCAGGAACATCTCGCGCGATTGCTGCTGGTCCACCCCGAACGCGGCAAATTCCGGTGGGCGCAATCCTCGGCCCAGGCCCATGTCGAAGCGGCCGTTCGTCAGGTTGTCGAGCATTGCCGCCTCCTCCGCCACCAGCAGCGGATGACGGAACGGCAGGATATTGACCATGCCCGCGAAGCGGATGCGGTTGGTGCTGCGCGCCGCGGCGGCAATCAGCAGGTTGGGCGAAGGCACCGGGCCGGTCGGAATCAGGTGGTGCTCGAAGAACCAGATCTGGTCGATGCCGATCCGCTCGGCCAGTTCCACCTCCTCAAGCTGGCGGCGAAACATCTCGGCGTGGGTGGAATTCTCGCGCGGCGTTGTCGTCGACCAGATGGCGAGTTTCATTGTCTTGCCCTCCCCAGGTCCTTGGCCTGAAGGGTCTTGGCCTGAACCCACGGCGGCATGCTGTGCGCCGCCACCGGCCGCGTCAATTGTACGAGCCCCGCCCCACCGCGCCGGGCATCGTGACATGCCGGCGCGGTACGGCGGTATCGCACAAAGCACCGCGGCCGGCCGAGGAGTCCCCTCAGCCTGCGTGCGGCGGGCGACCGCTCCGAATACTCAGTAGTAGCGCCACCGCTTGTGCACCTTGTCCCAGTTCCGGTGCGCATAACGGTGATGATTCCAGACATAGTACACGGGCTGCACATTCGCACCCTCTGTTACCGCGCGGATCGCCAGTGGCAGCGGCACAGGCGCCGCAAAGCCCGTGGCCGTCGCGCCAAGGGACACGCCCGCCACCACCATGGCTCGCAAAATCAGTTGGGACATCGCCGACTCCAGCAGTTTGCGCAGGCGGTTGTATCCCGGCATCGGGCACCAACCGTCCTGGCAGTCTTAAATGACGGCACGCCGAGACCGCAAGCCGCATTCTTCCTGACGGCGG
>Ga0335073_10005849_pt1 | contig 17282 bp, 16 predicted proteins | sample Lox_Sample_22_FD_207093 | JGI IMG/M metagenome (GOLD analysis project Ga0335073, IMG submission 207093) | Soil microbial communities from Loxahatchee National Wildlife Refuge, Florida, United States - Lox_Sample_2.2 | ecosystem: Environmental > Terrestrial > Soil > Wetlands | place: USA...
GAGTCGGTTGACCCCGGCTTCGACCCGCACGGTGTCCTCACCTTCCGCACCAATCTTCCAAACGCGAAATATCACACTGACGAATCTGTGGCGGCGTTCTACCGGCGGGCGCTGGAGCAGATTCGAGCCATCCCCGGCGTTACCGCCGCCGGAGCCGCGCAGGTCTTCCCGCTATCGGGCAGCGATTATATTCTGTCGTTCACGCAAGTCGGCAAGCCGCCGGTTGAGCCCGGAAACGAACCATCCGCCATGTACTACGCGCCGACGCCCGGCTATCTCAGCTCCCTCAGAATTCCGCTCAAGGCGGGCCGAGAATTCAACGACCACGACGATAGCGGTGCGCCCCCCGTGGCAATCATCAGCGAATCGATGGCGCGCGAGTTCTATCGCAATGAAAATCCGCTGGGGCAGCAAATAAAAGTCGGAGGCTCGGATGCGAAGCCGGCAGAAATCGTCGGAATCGTGGGTGACATTCGCGATCAGCAACTGGAATCGAAAGGACGCCCGGCGATATACCGTCCTGCCGCGCAGGATCCGTTCGGGTCGATGTATTTTGCGGTGCGCACGGCGGGTGATCCCGAGGCATCCATCAGCGGCATTCGCTCGGTCATCCGCGGGCTCGATCCCGAGCTTCCCCTGGATGCCGTAGGCACGGTCGATAACCTGGTGGCCACATCGCTCTCACAGCGCCGGTTCGCCATGCTGCTCATGGCGGTTTTCGCGGCTCTCGCCCTAGTGCTGGCCATGATCGGGATTTACGGCGTCATCTCGTATTCGGTGACGCAGGCGACGCAGGAAATCGGTATTCGTATGGCCCTGGGCGCTGGACGGGCGCACGTGCTGCGCCTGGTCTTCGGCTATTCCGGTATCATGTTGGCCGCCGGGCTCGTGCTGGGTTTCGGAACCGCTCTCCTGGCGGGCCGCCTGCTCGCCGCGCAGCTTTTCGAAACGAAATCGAGCGATCCGGGCACGCTTGCGGTGGTCGCGCTCACCCTGCTCGTCACAGGGCTCGCCGCGTCGCTGGTTCCCGCCTGGCGCGCTATGCGGGTCGATCCGCTGATCGCCTTGCGTAACGAATAAATCGTCGTCGGCCGGCGGCGCGTGGTATGCTCCAACCCATATGGATGCTAAATCCGGCGCCAAAGAACATTTTGATTCCGCCCGCGAGGGGTTGATCGACCTGAGCCACCGCATTCACGCGCACCCCGAGCTGGGATTCGAAGAGGAACAGGCGTCATCCTGGCTCTGCGAAGCTCTGGCCGATGGCGGTTTTACGGTGGAGAAGGGAGTTTGCGAACTGCCTACGGCTTTTCGCGCCACGGCCGGCAGCGGTCCGCTGCGCGTAGCGATTTGCGCAGAGTACGACTGCCTGCCGGGAATCGGCCATGCCTGCGGACATAATATTATCGCGGCGTCGGCGGTGGGCGCGGCGCTGGCGGCGGCCAAAGTGGCGGATGAGGCCGGTCTCACCGTCACGGTCATCGGCACGCCGGCCGAAGAAACGGGAAACGCCAGCGGGAAGATTCTGCTGCTCGAACGCGGCGCTTTTGCCGGCATGCACGCCGCTATGATGGTCCATCCGGCGCCGTTCGACATGTTGCGCGCCAAGATCATCGCCGCCTCCATGTTCGAAGTTCGCTGCACGGGCAAGGAGTCGCACGCCTCGGCGTTCCCGGAACTCGGTGTGAATGCGGCCGACGCGCTTACCATCGCGCAAACCGCCATCGGCCTGCTGCGCCAGCACATCCGCCCCGGCGACCGTATCCACGGTATCGTCACCAACGGCGGTGTGGCCGCAAACGTGGTACCCGCGCACACCTCAGCCAAATACATGATCCGCTCCGAGACGCTGGAACAGCTCAAGGAACTGCGGCCGAGAATCTACCGCTGCTTCGAGGCGGGCGGCCTGGCAACGGGCGCGAAGGTTGAGATCGTCGGCGGCGAAAGCCCTTACGCCGAAATGCGCCACCACGAACACATGGCCGCGCTTTACCGCAGGAATTCGGAAGCGCTGGGCCGGCCGTTCCCCGACCTCGGCGAGTGGGAAACGCGGCCCACCGGATCGACCGATATGGGCAACGTCTCGCTGGCGATGCCCTCGATTCATCCGATGATCGGCATCAATTCCCTGCCGGCGGTTAATCATCAGCCGGAGTTCGCGCATCACTGCGCCACTCCCGATGCCGACCAGGCGATGGCGGACGGCGCCGTGGCGATGGCGTGGACATGTATCGATATGGCCACCAGTCCGGAAGTGCGGGAAGCGCTGATGGCGCGGACGGCTTAAGCTTCCAAAACCACCGCTCCCCCGCAGTAAACTGGTGCTGGAGGTTCGGCCATGAGCACGCGTCTTCCCCGTCGCAGATTCCTGCAGGCTGCCGCCACCGGTGCCTTTTTGGCTACCAGGTTGGAGGCAGACCTCCCCGATAACCAGGCTCCCGTGGCGCCATCCGACCGCCTTCGCTTCGGCATGATCGGGGTCGGTATGCAAGGCTCGGGCCTGCTGGGTTCTGCCATCAGTCTTCCGGGCATAGAGTGCGTCGGAGCGGCCGATTTGTGGGACGGGCGGCACACGCTCGCGAGAGAGATCACCAACAATCCCAATCTGCCCACCACGCGGCACTACCAGGAATTGTTCGATCGCAAAGATATCGATTGCCTCATCGCCGCCGTTCCGGATCACTGGCATCGCCGCGTGGTTGTCGATGCCTGCCGCGCCGGCAAGGACATCTACTGCGAGAAGCCCATGTCGCACACCATCCCGGATGGCTTTGCGATGGTAGAGGCGGCGCACACCAACAATCGCGTAGTTCAAATCGGGTCGCAGCGTGTCAGTTCGGTGCTGTGCGCGAAGGCGCGGCAGCTTTACCAGGATGGCGCCATCGGCAACGTCGAATTCGTAGAGCTCACCATGGGGCGGAACGATCCCAATGGCGCGTGGGTCTATCCGCCGCCGGATGTGACCCCGCAGACGCTCGATTGGGACACCTGGCTAAACGATGCCCCGAAGATTGCTTTCGACCCGGTCCGCTTCGCGCGCTGGCGCTGCTGGCGGGAATACGGCACCGGCGTCGGCGGCGATCTCATGGTGCATCTGCTGAGCGGCATGCTCTACACCCTCGGTTGGAACGAGCCGCCGCAATCCGCCGCCGCGCTGGGGGGCATCTTCCGCTTCCACGATGGCCGCAATATGCCGGACGTACACCTGGTGCTGTTCGATTATCATGGCGTGCCCGTGTATGTTCGGCTCGACTTGTGCTCCGCGAGCGCCGAGACGGCCCGTTTTTACGGACCCAACGGTGTGCTCGAAGCCACCGGAGGAGAGCTACGCCACTATCCGCAGCGTGGGGTAGACACGTCGCCGAGCTACTATTCGGGTGGGTTTCCCGCGCAAGAGCGCGAGCAGTATGTGCGGCAGTGGCACGCGGAACATGCCATCCCACCCGGCAAGGAAACGGTCATGCAGTCAGCGGTATTCCAGTCGGACGATTGGGACGATCTGCGTCCACACCTGTGGAATTTTTTCCGGGCAGTGAAGACACGTGGTACCGTCGCGGAGGATGCGGTCTTCGGGCATCACGCGGCCATTGCCTGCCACATGGCCAACGAATCGTACTTCCGCAAAGCGGCGGTGCATTGGGATGATGCATCGCACAACATACGGGCCTAGCCCGCGTTTGTGACGGTTGGTCAGTTCGATCCGTTGCGTAACGCCGCTATGTTGATGGTGTCACCAACCGAAAGTGAAGGTGCGTGCTGGCTAATGTCGCCGGCTCTCTTCTGAATGGTCTTCGCCTCCTTTTTGTGTCCCGTATGGCGTAGGATGTACGCGTAATTCTGGAGGTAGAAGGCGACGGCCGGGTGGTTGGGTCCGGCAGCCTCTTCCTCCAGGTTGGCGGCCTGAAGAGCCAGAGAGGAGGCTTCTGCGACTCGCCCGGCACGGAAGTAGATCGAACTCAAAGCCGAGCATGCGCTTGCCAGCGCCACTTTACCAACCGGAACCGAAGTGCCGTGCAAGATTTTCCACGCGCGCTCCGCCGGGGCTACTGCCTCCATGTACTTATGCTCGGCCGTGAGCAGCGAGGCATACGCAAACAGCCCGCTCGCCAGCCGGGGATGGAGCGGCCCCAGTTCGGATTCCAACAGCGCCTGAGCTTCTCGCAAAAGCTTGTCCGCTTCTTCATATCGGTGCAGCATGACGCAAGTCAGGGCGAGATTCCGCTCGACTACCGACAGCAAACCGGGCTCGGGATGGCTGGCGCGCCGCAATGCGTTCAAGGAATGCCGAAGCATCTGTTCTGCGTCTTCGGGCCGTACTTCCGCCATGTACAACTCTGCCAGATGGGTTTCGAGGGCGATGAGAACCGGGTCGTGAGGAGCATAGGGGTGGATAAGGGACAGCCCGCGATTCAGGAACACCTCGGCTTGCCGGAAATCGCCGCTGTCCTCTTCGTTCGTGCCCATACAGTCGAGAATCAGGGCGACAGTGCGGGTATCGGAACCGTCGGCCTGCGCGTCTCGCAGTGCGGCAGCCAATTTTACGCGGGCCTCGTCATAGGATCCCTGCCGGTGCAGCCCCCGCCCTACCAATAGGTCATTTTCGGTTTGCTGGGCGGCGGCGTACCCCAATCTCGCCGGAAGCAGCAGCTGAGAGATGCAAAGAGTGATCAGCAGACGCATATCGTTTGCTCTTTCGTTCGGTTGGTCCGGTAACGGACGAGCGGCGGTACAGATTCCAGCGCATGAGCGGCAGGCGCGGTTCCAGTGTGGTCGGCAAGCGTCTGGCATATGACCGTCCTCGGACGTTTACGGGGGATCTGAGGCAATGCGGCGCGCGCGGCGGCTGCCATTCGTGCGCCGGCGGGAAATAGTTGCGCTACACGTCGCGAAACGAAAGGCCGGGTCAACGCCAGGCTGTTAGAATAAAATCAGGTGTGCACCCCGGTTCCCTGAGGAAATGCAGCGTCGTTGTCGCATTAGGTTTAATGCTCGCTGGTTGCCGCAGCGGTCCGCCGCGCGCTCCCGTGAGAGGCGAGGCCTATGTGGGTCCCGCCACTCTGAACCTGCGCAGTGACATCCCTATCCAATCACCCACCGTCACAACGGTGAAGCATGGCGACCGTGTGGATATTCTCGAACAACATCGTACCTGGGTAAGGGTTCGTGCCGAGAATGGAAAAGAAGGCTGGATCGAGCAGCGCCAACTACTTGGCCTTGACGACATGAAGGCGCTCAAGGCTCTTGCCGAGCGTGCGGCATCCCTCCCCGCGCAAGGACAGGCCACCACAGACGCCAATCTGCGCGTGCACATACAGCCCGCCCAAAATGCTCCGAGCTTCCTGATGCTGAAGGAAAACGACAAGGTGGACGTGCTCACTCACCTCCGGCGGCCGCGCAGCGATCTGCCTCGAAAGCCGCTGGTACCGCGTCCCGCGCGGAAAATGAAGGTCACGCGGAAAGAGGGAAAAACGGGGAAAATTCCCCCTCCGCCCATGCCTGCCGCGCCGCCGCCGCCATCCAATTGGATCGACCTTTCCAAGCAGGGCACCGACGAAGAAGAGGCGGATACCGAATCGCAGCCTCCCGCACAACCCGTGCGTACCGACGATTGGAGCCTGGTCCGGGCCCCTGACGGGGAGACCGGCTGGGTGGTCACGAACCGCCTGCGAATGGCAATCCCCGATGAAGTAGGCCAGTATGCCGAAGGCCACACGATTGTCTCTTACTTTTCGCTGGGAAAGCTGCCTGATGGCGACCAGCAGAAAGACACCTGGTTGTGGACCACCGTGGGAAATGGTGTGCACCCATACGACTTCGACAGCATTCGCGTGTTTGTGTGGAGTGCGAAGCGCCATCGTTACGAAACGGCCCATGTGGAGCGTAATCTGATCGGGTATTCTCCGGTGCTTTTGCAGCCGGTCCACTACTCGAGCGGCCGGGGAAAATCCGAGCCCCAGGAGTATCCCGGATTTTCGGTGTGCGTGCAGACGAAGGATGGGCAGATGGTGCGGCGCCAATACGCCGTAATGCAGAATCTGGTCCGCTTTGCCGGCGAGGAGCCATGCGTGCTACCGGCCCCGGTGGATTTTGCCAATCCGGGGCCGCCGCCCTCGGTGGCGGCGCCCGTCGCGCAGGCTCCGAAGCCGGGTTTATGGCAGCGTCTGAAGAACCGGCTCAGGTCCCTGCGGGGCGGCAGCTGACGGCGCTCGCCGGCGGGGACAGAGCGCCGGGACAACCTTGCGGCGGGTCATCCTTTGTGTTATTTATGAGTTCAAGTCGGACAAATTGATCCAACTAGAAGCCGCCCTGCTTGTGGAGCGACGGCCAATCATACTTCTCATCAAAAGGATGGCATTCCGTGGAAGCTGTCAATCGCAAACTTATACGTCCGTCTCTAAACGAGATCAAAGAGCAGATAGCGCCTCCGCGTAGGGCCGCGCAGCAGCAGAAGAAGCCTGTTCCGCCAGATCAGACAAACGCCGAGAATTTCTACTACGTGAAACAAATGCAGGCCAAGACACCGATGGTGTTCGTTTTACGCGATGGCGAAACACTGCATGGCACCATCGAGTGGTACGACAAGTGCTGCTTGAAGGTGAACCGGTCCGAAGGTCCCAACATCCTCCTTTACAAACCCTGTATCAAGTACATGTACAAAGAAGGTTGATTTGCGCCCGCGAGCCGGATCAGGCCCGCAGGCGACTTCGCATTGCCAGACGATATTCCCGGCGCTCGCCGGCTTCCCGGTATCGCCGCTTTTCTTCATCCGTTTCGGGTGTCACCGCTGGGATTGGTGTTGCCCGCTGATTCTCATCCAGCGCCACAAACGTGAGGTAGGCGGAGCAAGTGTGGACCCGCTTGCCGGTCATGAGGTTTTCCGTCTCCACCTTCACACCGACTTCCATCGACGTGCGGAACACGCGGTTCACCGACGACCGCAGAATCACCAGCTCCGATATGTGCACAGGGTGGAGGAAATGCAGGCTATCCACCGACGCCGTGACCACTGGCTTGCGGGCGTGCCGCATGGCGGCCATGGCGCCTGCCAGGTCCACCAGGTGCATCACCCGCCCGCCGAGGACGTTCCCATGCCCGTTGGCGTCATTGGGGAGCGCCAGTTCGGAATACTCCGACGCCGATTCGCGTACTGTTTTGCCTTCCATCGCTTCTCGATTTCCTGATGCGGCTCAACGCGCGGAAGCTTCTGAAATCCGCCGCAGATAGCTGGCGGCGTAGGCACGCGCCAGCGCGAGAGTAGCCTCGCCGGCCGTTTCTTCCGTGAACGAATCGCTCGACCGCGAATATTCCAGCGGACCGTGCGCCCAGGGACGGTGATCGCGTTCGAGAACATAGTAGATCCGCACGGTTTCGGTGCTATTGGCGGCGATCGTGAAGCGCGCCGCGTCGGGTCCATCGCCGGCGGGAAATCGCGCGCAGCATCCGCGTGCGTACCCCAGGTTACAGTGCGAAAGCAGCGTGATTTCGTCCGGCTGCCAGGGCACTTCCGGATTGGCGCGACAGACTCCGTCCCAGGCATCGCCCAGCGGCAGCATTGGCGAACGCGAATCGCCGGTCTGATTGCGCGGCTTCACGGCATGAAAATAGGGGCACGCCATTTCGGAGGTATAGTAGCACAAGAGATGGCTGGCACCCGTTTGGATATCCTCAAAAGCATGGTGGAGCAGAACCCCGCCGACACTTTCGCACGCTATGGCCTGGCGATGGAGTATCGGAATGTCGGGGACTTATCGGCCGCGGCAGCGGAGTTTCGCGCGCTCATCGCGGCGTACCCCGACTACTCGGCGGCTTATTACCATGGCGGCCAGACGCTTGAGCACCTGGGATTGGCCGACGAAGCGCGAGAGTTGTACCGGCGCGGCATAGAGGCTACCACGCGGAAGGGCGATTTTCACACGCGCGACGAGATTCAGGCGGCGCTCGATCTGATGGGTTGAGAGCGCGGCGCCGTGCCGGCCACAGGCCGGATTAGCGCCCTTGCCGCCGATTGCCCCATTTTGAATCGCGATCAGATCCCGGCCCCATTGATCGTACTGCGAGAGCCACAAGAAACTGCCATCTGAACTGAACCGGCGTAACAACAGGTATCTCGCCGGTAGCCAAATCGTCAGAGCTGAATGGAGGAGCGCCCGCCCAGGTCCGTCTTCGCAGCGCCTCAGGCTCCAGGCACATCCGGCGGTCTGATTGTAATATATGTAACTGCGCGACGTGCCGCCAGTAGCCATCACACGGACCACCTCAAATCGTCCCGAGGCATGTTTGGCGCAGTAGATCCATTTGGTATCCCGCAGCCAGAATGGAAGGTTCAATTCGCCGCGCCCATGGGTTAAACCCGCCCGTCAAAAATGGCGACATCATGCGACATTTGCCGCCACGACGCGTGCGTCCCGCATCGGTTGTGCCTTGAACCACGAAACGGCCGATTTGCGGCCGGTGATTCTGGCACCGACGGAAAACAAACCAGAAGAGAACCGGACCGGCAAAACGGTGGGCGGACTGCTCGGGCGGAACGCAGAATTTGGAACGACCATTGAGCCAAAGTTTAGGTCGTTTACGCGGTCGGCGAATGTCGTTAATAAGGGCGAAGTGGTCGTCCAAAACGGGGCAAAGCAAATTAGTTCTCAGTCGGGTTTTTTTCCGCCTTGTCGACGATCAGAACTTGCACTGGCTCCTTCCCCTTCTTCAGTTTCAGGCCGAGTTGTTCGGAGATCGCGTTATCCAAGGTCGAGGTGTCGTCGGCGATCGCGCTCGAAGGGGACCATCCGACTTTCCCCTGCCATTCTTCCGGCGGTATGAAATCAAGAGTAAAATCGTACTCGCTGTTAAGGCCGGTTTCATCCATCACATCGCTCCAAAACAACGTCTCCAGGTTCCCTGCCAGATCTTTGAGGAGCGTGTTGTGGCACGCCCAGTGGAAGTGGTTTTTGACCATAGACATGGCGCAACGCGGACCGGGAGGCGCCGGAGAAGGGGAGAGAATGAGCTTCGGCTTGCCTGTGCCGGGAACCAATGAATAGACCGGCAGTTCCCGGCTCTCACGATGCACCACGAGGTGAAAGCGCTCGGCCAGTAAGCGTTGCAGCATGAGCCTGCAGTCTGCCTTCGACGTACCGGGAGGGATCTTGGCACTGACATCGTATCCGGACTGACTCCCCCCGTGGATGACCCAGTCGGGCGATATGAGTTTGTACCATTTCAGGTCGTAAGCCTGCAAGATAAACAGAGCTAGCGAGCTATTCGTGCAATGGAGCATTCCGGGGTCCGGCGTGCCGGGGCCGCCCCTACATGCGTTTGGACCGCTTCTCGAGTTTGGGTCGGAATGCTTCACCGAAGCCGCCTCGAAGTTGGGGAGATCGTCCCCGAGCCCCGACGAAACTACAAGGGTCAGCGCGGCAACCAGCGATGGAAGCGTACGAAGCATTCCTTTAGGACACCGGAACACGCGAGCCGGTTCCCGCTCCGGTGACCTGTTTTTGCTTTGCGGTCCGAATTGGTGGCTTGTCGGAAGGTGGCTGACTGGCCTCTTGGCGTATTGCACCCCGACGTGCTGTCTACGGTTATGAAATTACTTCATTCAAGCACTTGCCGAGCATTCTCCACGCTTTCACAGAGTCCGCGCTAAGTACCTTGTACACGAGCCTGAACTGGGCACTCGCCGCGATTGAGCATGTCTTTAACAATGGCGAATACCTCGATCCGCAACAGAACCCGCCGTTACTGCATGGATTCAACCTTTTAAATGTCTGGAGGCAATGGTGCGGACCAGGTCCGTCTTGGCAGTAAGCCCCGCTCACGGGGTCCCGCGAAGCGACGCTCGCGCTACAACTGGATGGGCATGGTTTTCCGCCAGCCGCAAGAATATACAACTCGCCGCTCTAGCGGACTTCACGGCGAAAAACCAGCGTACGGCCATCCAGGCTGAGGGCCGGTTCGAGATCGCACTCGCCGGCTGGAGGGTGGTGCGCCGTGTCGCCGGCCCACTCGCGACTGGCAGCATAAGCAGACCTTCCGCCTGACCGGAATCAGTGGTGGAAACGATGAGGGATCTGCCGTCGGGGGGCGGGCGATGCCGCACTTTTTACCGCCAGGCCGGTGCCAGTGGTTCGAAATTTGCCCGACCGGTGCTCCGGCCCGCGGTCAGGACTCACCAGCATCACCTGGACGGTATCGGTCCCGTGGCACGGAGATTCCGGCCCTCCAAGCCATTTTGGGAGAAGGCGGCTTTGGACCCGCCGCAGGAAAGGCGGGCGTTCATCGCCCGGGAAATTGGTGATGGACGAGACGAGCACGTCGCGCAGTGGAAATCGCCGGCGAAGCAGCCAGACGGACAGCCGGCAGCCCCCATCCGGGGTAACGGCGCGCAGACGGAACGGGCAGGGACAGCGCGTCGGGTGCGGGCGACTTGGTCTCGCGGCGAACATTTTCCGCTGCCTCGGGTTTCGCGGGCTCGTCATCGACGTCTTCGGGACTCCGACGGCTCTCCCACCAGCGGTCCAGTTCGTCTGGGGTGCCGTAAACCGTGCTGCGTTGGGAGTTATGCAAACGATGAAGCCGCCGTAAGATTCCAGGCGATTTTCGACCTGCCGAGGTAGCTGCGGGCGCGCTACAATCGCTGATTCGATGGCCAAGCGAAAGCCCGCACCGCGGCCGAAGAGCGGTCCCAAACGCCCGCCAAAGGGCGCGCCCTGGCAGGTGATCCTGCTGGTCGCGATCTCTCTCGGCGCGTACGCCAACTCGCTCGTCAACGATTTCGTTGGCGACGACAAAGATCAACTCCTGGGCAATCCGGTAATTACGCAACATGAAGTCGGGAAGGCGATCCTGACGGGTGTATGGGCCTTTCGCGGCGCGAGCGCCAACTATTACCGCCCGCTGCAGATCCTGGTTTACATGCTGTTCCATGCCTTGTTCGGGTTTCACGCTTTCGCCTTCCACCTCTTTTCCGTGCTCGTGCACGCCGCGAACACCGTTCTGGTATATCGATTGGCCGTGCGAATTGCCGGCCGGGAGCGGGCCGCTGTGCCCGCCGCATTGATCTTCGCCGTCCATCCCATCCATACTGAAGTGGTCGACTGGGTGGCTGCCTATCCCGACCTCGTCGTGACACTAATCGTGCTCGCAGGCACATGGTTGTTCGCGCGCCAGAAGGGCTCGCCGAGCGCACCGTCCATCGCCGGCCACAGCGCTCTCTACCTGGCCGCGCTCTCGGTGAAGGAAACCGGCGTGATGTTGCTGCCGCTCTACCTGGCTTACGAATGGATTTACCTGGGCCGCCGGTTCCGCGAACTCAAGCGCAATCTTGTGCTCTACGCCGCCATGACCGGAACGTTCGCCATCTACCTGATGGGCCGTTGGAGCGCATTGGGCTCCCTGGCTCCCACCGAGCAGATGTTCTTCCAGTTGACTCCCGCGCAGTTCGTCATGAGCGCCACGGTAACGCTGGCACAATACCTCTGGAAGCTGGTCTACCCGAGCGATCTGAACTTCTTCCACGTTTTTCACCCCACGGTTTCGATCAGCATGGCTTTTCTACTAGCCCTCGCGATATTGGCTGCGCTTGCTGTGACGGTTCTCAGGCGCTTGACATCTCCAACGGTGATGTTCAGCCTGGTCTGGACGGTACTCGCGCTGGCGCCCGCTTTGAACATTACCGGCGTAGGACAGAATGTCTTCGCCGAGCGCTACCTGTATCTTCCTTCGGCCGGATTCGCGTGGATCGCCGGACTGCTATGGAGTTGGTGTGAGCAGCGGCGGGCAGGTCCGGCGTGGGCCGCCGGGTTGGCCACTCTGTGCATTTTTTCCTGGCAGACAGCGGAGCGGAACAGCGATTGGCGAGACGATCTTACGATGCTGCGCAAGACCGCCATCCAATCGCCCGATGCTGGCGTCATCCACAACAACCTGGCGGGCCTTTACGTGCATCGCGACGAATTCGACCGGGCGTTGGAGCAGGAGCGGGAGGCGGTGCGTTGCGAGCCGCGGTCCGGACTGTTCCACCGGCAGTATGGCATGCTGCTCTTACTGCACGATCCAGACGCGGCACGAAAGGAATTGGAGACGGCTCTGCGGCTTGAGCCATCGGACGTGACGGCGCGCGAAGTGCTAGAGGAATTGCGCGAGGGTGGCAAGCGGCTCAATAGGAAGTAGTTCGGGGAGGCGACGTTTTGGGCCGCTGTGCTAGAATCGTTATCTGATCGGGCCGTGGCGCAGCCTGGCTAGCGCGCTTGCTTGGGGTGCAAGAGGTCCCGAGTTCAAATCTCGGCGGCCCGACCAACCTTAAACCCTACAAAAACCGACCACTTACAAATAGCGCCCTTATTGCAAATGCAAGCGCGCTATCGTTCGCGGAGTCCATTTGGAGTCCAAAACGGACGGATTTGCCTGTTTTCTCCTCGGGACAGTGGACGCCGGGGTCTGTGACAGTTCGCGCTGTATTTTCAAGGGGTTGTGACACCTGGGACACCTTTTTCCGATTTCAGATTTCTATATAGTGTCCCAGTCACAGAAGTGAGGAATAGTTCCGTACTCGCGCCCCGGAAGCGAAGCGCCCCAGCAGACACCGATCGCGTCATCTGGATCGCGATTGTCCCGGTACGGAACTGTTCCTCACTTCCGCTCAGTATCCCGACTCTTCAGTTGGGCGTTCATCCAGCGCGCCCATTCCCTGCGCTTCCATTCCCGCCTTGCGTTCGGCCGATGTGGATCAACAACTGGCATTCCTCTGCCGGCGCGGAACCAGTTTGACGGCGTCATACCATCGCATCTCGCGAGTTCCGCGATGACTTGTTCTTCTTCCGCGGTGACGGTGATGTGGATCTGCCTTCGTTTGGCTCCTCTCGCTGCCGGGGCTGGTAGCTCCTCTGCCTCATCCGACGTGGGCAGCTTCGGCGCCTCGCCCTCCCTGGCCGCATCCTGTTCGCGGAGGCGCCGCAACGCCTCGCGGCCATAGATGGGTGTCCCCGAGGGCGGTGGTGCATTTGCTCCTGGTGGCCGCGGCCCGATCCATTGCTGCCGCAACCGCGGCATCGAATTGCGGCCATATTCTCTTGGGCGCGGGTTTTTCGTTTCCGTGGGGACGTTTTCGTCGGCCATGTGGACCCACCATTCTAACCACCGTCTCGTGTGTTCGGCCACGCTAGCGCAGGGGGCGCCGACGTTGCACCGGTTGTGCCAGACTGCGCTAGCGTTGCGTCCCACGGCCCACGGCGGCGAAAAGCCGGCAGCTGCGCGAGTAGCGCCGGACCGGCGAGTTCAGTTTCCGAGAATCCCGTTTGAACTAAGCCGCTTGCGCGGCGGACGCTTCGCGTGCGCATGGTTCGCAGCCCGCCGCGCTTCGCGGTAGTTTTGGGTCACAAGGAGGTCCCTGTGACCCAACTAAGAAAAAAGGTGCTTGAGGAACTCAAGCGCCGTAATTACTCTCAAGCTACCGCACGGGCCTATGTCACCGCCATCCGGCAATTCGCGGAGTACTTCCACCGATCGCCGGATCAGCTGGGCCAGGGAGCACGTGCGCCGGTACCAGTTGTATCTGTTCGAGGAAAAGAAGTTGGCGCCTCACAGCGTTCTGGTGCGCATGTGCGCTCTTCGCTTCTTGTACCTGAAGGTCCTCCAACGCCCCTTCCGGCGTGACGACCTGCCACTGCCCAAAACGCCGAAGCACTTGCCGGTCGTCCTCAGCCCCGAGGAGGTCGAGCGGCTCATCGAGGGTGCGGCCAACCTCCGTCACCGCACCATACTCATGACCTTGTACTCCACTGGCATGCGCTGCGCCGAGTTGGCTCACCTGCGATGCGAAGACATTGACAAGGAGCGCATGGTCGTGAGTATCCGTCAAGGCAAAGGCCGCAAGGATCGCGAGGTGCCGCTCAGCCCGATCCCCTGGGACCCAACTACGCAAAAAGGTGCTCGGAGGCTCAGTAGGACGGTTCTCGGTGTCTACTGGGTGCGGCGCCAATGTCCCGCGAAAGCCATTATCAGCAGATAGGCCCCTGCGCTTGCGGCCGCAGCGATTCCGGCTCGAACCGCAATGTCATATGCGCCGAACGCGCCGCGCGGGATCATGGCGTGTACCGCGCTGGCAAAGATGACGGCAAGCGCTGGGGCCAATCGTGAAGCCATATCCTCATCATCGCATGCTAACCGTGGCGCTCAGGCACTTGGAGCTAAAGACGATCGCCCACGCGCCAAGTCGTTTTCGACGGAAAGGAACGATAGGTGGGCATCCCGGAAACTGGCCGCCTCGAATGGGACCGCTCCGGTCCACTTTCCCTGAACGCCGTCCAGAACCTGATCGGACGCCTCGACTCGTGGCTTGCGCGATACGGCCAGAGAAGGTCAGGCGGGACTACGGAATCCTTCGCTTCACCTCGTCGAAGAAATTCAGCAGCATGGTCACGTGTACCGAGCCCTTCTCCCCCCCGGCTGTTTCGGGCGCAACCAGCACCGCGAAGCGCTTGCCGTCCGGCGCCAGATCCAGGTTCGATCGCCCCGGATTGAAGAGTTGCTGGTCCGACCACCGCCGCGGTTTGTCCGGCGCGAAGGAATCGCCGTTGGCGCGGTAGTCCGTCACCATAATCCGGTTATCCGCCGTCTCGTAGAACAGCTCGCGGCCATTCGGAGACCACAGGGCAAAGAGCCCGCCGCCACTGGAAATCTGCCACTTGCCTCCGCTGCCCGCCGGAAACGGCCGCACGTAAATCTCGTCGGTCCCCGATTCGTTGGAGCGGTAGGCAATCCAACGGCCATCGGGAGAGAACCTTGGAAGAAGCTCATTGGCCGTCGTGCCCAGGAACAGTTCCGGCTGGCCCGCCTTGGGGTGATCGGGATCGCTCAAATCCAGCGGCAGGGTCCACAGATCCCAACCCGTCGCGGGAGCTTGAGGGAAATAGGCCAGCCGGCGGCCATCCGGGGAAAAAGACCCGGGCACAGGGTTACTCAGATTCTCCACCAGGCGTTGCGGCTCGCCGGCGCCGTCGCTGCGAACCCAGAGAAGGTTCTTAGCGCTGGCTTCAAATACAATGTGCCGGCCATCCGGCGACCAAACCGGCCCATTGGCATTCCCAATAAAGGTGAGCCGGGTGGTAGTGTCCCGCTCCAGATCATAGATGTAGATATCCGAGCCGGTCTCATAGGCGAGTTTCTTCCCGTCCGGCGAAAAACGAGGATTCAGATAAACGCCCGGTGTGGCAAGGAGAGGCTGCGGCTTGCCCGATCCGTCCAGCCACTCCATCCGCGCGGTTTGGGCCGAACTTTTCCCCGCCAGGTATACCAGAGTTCCGTTCCTCGAAAAAGCGAACTGCCCTCCGCCGGTGTTCGGGCCTGCCGCCAGATCTTCGACCAGGGGCGTGGGCGTGCCGCGCACTTTCAGCCGCGACACATCGAAGGGGACGCCAAACAGCACGCCTTGATGCACGTAAACCAAATGGCCGGTCGGCAAGTACCGGCCGAAATATCCGCCACGAACCAACACCGTAACCAGGCCGGTCCTCAGCGAGACGGCTTCGACGTTGGCGTTTTCCTGCCCCGTGAAGGTCGAAGCCGTGAACAGAACCTCTTTTCCGCCCGGCAGCACTTGCGGCCAGCGATGGGTGGCCTCGCCGCTCGCGAGTTTGGTAAGCGGTTTCGGCGCGCCTCCACCAGCGGGCACGAGTGACAGAGGAGCCACGATAGACAAAGTTGCCACGATGTTGCCGTCGTCTCCCCAACTGGCGCCGCGCCCGTTGAGTGCCGCGCACAAGGTAACGGGCGCTCCGCCCTGCACGGAGATCTTCTTGAGCTGGCCGCCGGCGAAGAATCCGATCCATTGGCCATCGGGAGAGAAGAACGCATCGCTGCCGCCCTCGGTGCCCGCCAGCAGCGTAGGCGTGGCCTGATCGAGCAGCCGCGTGGCGAGCCCCGTCTTCGTCGGATATACGATGCGCCGGCCATCCGGCGAGATAGCCACTGTACTGTTTGCGCCCGCCACCGCCTCCGGCCCCAGATCCACGCTCAGCCGCGTCAGCGGATGCTCGACGGGTCGCGTCGCCCGCCACGCGATCCACGACACCCCAATCAGTGAAATCGCCAGCACCGCCATGACCCCGATTCCGAGCGGCGACCGCGAGGGAGCGGTCGTCTCCGGTGCAGCTGCATCCAGCAGCAGCGCATAATCGCCGATCGCCTGCAGCCGCCGCTTCGGGTCTTTCTGCAGGCAGCCAGCTAAGAGCCGCCGTACTTGCACCGGCACGCGCGTAAGATCGGGCTCCGTCTTCAGCACGCCCGCCAGGATGTCGCTGATCGTCTCCCCCGTGAAGAGATGCTTGCCGGTAAGCATTTCATACAGCACCACGCCGAACGCCCAGATATCCGCGCGCTTGTCCACCACCTTCCCGCGCGCCTGCTCGGGAGCCATGTAAGCCGCCGTCCCCAGGATCACCCCGGCCCGTGTCGGGGACATGGTCAGCGTCGGTGAGTTCTGTGGATTGCTGACTGGATCTTCGGCCGCCGCCTTCGCCAATCCGAAATCCAGCAGTTTCACGGTGCCGGAAGCACCCACCAGGATGTTCGCCGGCTTCAGATCGCGGTGCACGATCCCCTTCTCGTGCGCGGTCTCAAGTGCATCCGCGATCTGCCGCGCGTAATCGAGCGCCGTTTCCAGAGGCAACGGACCCTTCAGCGGTTTGCCCTCAACCAACTCCATGACGAGAGCGCGCTCTTCGATCCCGTGAATCTGCGCGATATGGGGATGATTCAACGAAGCCAGCACCTTCGCCTCTCGTTCGAAGCGAGCCATGCGCTCGGGATCTTGCGCGAAGCTCTCTGGCAGGATCTTCAGCGCCACTTCGCGGCCCAGTTTGGTGTCTGTGGCGCGGTACACTTCGCCCATGCCGCCCTCGCCTAGTTTGGCGATGATGCGGTAGTGAGCGATTGTCTGTTGCGGGCCCATGCTGCGTGAATTTCTAAAATCCTATCACTTCCAGCAACGAGTCTGCGGTTCGGCAAGAGTCACGGGCATCTGGGTGAACCCTCCCTAACGGCGCAGCGTTTACGAACCCAAACGCCCTCAAAACCTTGAAGGGCATTAAAGTCCTAGGGCTGTATCGGAAACTGCGTGCGACCCCTCGCCGGCAAGGGCCTTCCCGCCGTACAATCGGACATGTCCGGACAATCACACCTGATTCTCCCCGAGCGGCGCAGCCGCATGGCTCGCTGGGCCGGATATGTAGCCGGCATCCTCGTTTTGGCCGCCTGTGCCGGCGCGCTCTACCAGCAAATCGGCGGCATGC
>Ga0335073_10005850_pt1 | contig 17281 bp, 11 predicted proteins | sample Lox_Sample_22_FD_207093 | JGI IMG/M metagenome (GOLD analysis project Ga0335073, IMG submission 207093) | Soil microbial communities from Loxahatchee National Wildlife Refuge, Florida, United States - Lox_Sample_2.2 | ecosystem: Environmental > Terrestrial > Soil > Wetlands | place: USA...
TCGACAACAACGTGACCAACGTCGCGCTCCCGACCATCGAGCGCAGCCTGCACCTGTCGGTCAGCGGGCTCGAATGGATCGTGAGCAGCTACCTGCTCGTGCTGGGCGGGCTGCTGCTGGTCGGCGGGCGGATCGCCGACCTCTACGGCAGGCGCCGGATCTTCCTGGCTGGCCTGGTCATCTTCACGCTCTCCTCGCTCACCGCCGGCCTGGCCGGCAGCGGCGGGATGCTGATCGCCGCGCGGGCGGTGCAGGGGCTCGGCGCGGCGCTCACCATGCCGGCGGCGCTCGCGATCGTCGCGGCGACGTTCACCGATCCCCGCGAGCGAACCACCGCGCTCGGCATCTCGGGGGCGATCGGGGCGCTTGGCCTCGCGTTCGGCCCCGTCCTCGGCGGCGTGATCAGCCAGCACCTGCACTGGGGCTGGATCTTCCTGATCAACGTGCCGCTCGGAGCGGTCACCCTGGCCATCGCCGTCCCGTCCATCGCCGAGTCCCGCGCCGACAGCCCGGCTCTGTCCGGTGCGGCGCGATCCCGGTTGGCGACGGCCACGGCCCGGCTGGATGTTCCCGGGCTGGTCACCTCGGCGCTGTCGCTGTTCGCGCTGGTCTACGCGCTCATCGAGGGCGGTGACAAGGGCTGGACCTCGCCGCTGATCGTCGGCGCGTTCACGGTCGCCGCCGTGGCCCTGGCCGCCTTCCTGGTGATCGAGCGGCGCAGCGCGCGCCCGATGATCGCGCTGCCGATCTTCCGGAACGCCGCGTTCAGCGGTGGCATCGGCACGATGATGATCTGGTCGTTCGGCGTCCTTGGCATCTACTTCTTCACCTCGCTGTATCTGCAGGTCATCCTCGGGTTCTCGCCCACCAAGGCAGGCCTGGCGTTCGTGCCGATGGCGCTGTGCCTGGCCATCGGCGCGGTGCTGGCGCCGCGGGTGACGCAGTTCCTCGGCGGCAACCGCACGGTGGCGCTCGGCCTGGCGATCATGACGGTGGGCCTGGTGCTGTTCGCGCGGCTTGGCGGGAGCGCGACCTTCACCTCGCTGCTGCCCGGGTTCGTGCTCTTCGGTCTCGGGGCCGGCCTGATGAACGTGCCGCTGACCAACGCGGTCCTTGAGGGCGCGCCGACCGAGCGGGCGGGGATAGCGTCCGCGCTGTTCAACGCGTCGCGTGAGGTCGCGGGCCTGCTCGGGGTGACGGTCATCGGCGCCGTGCTGCGCTCCACCGAGAGTGCCGCGATCCGGTCCGGGACGCGGCCGGCCCCGGCGTTCATCGACGGGTACCACGCCGGGCTGTGGCTGACGATCGGCCTGCTGGCCGTCGGCGTCGTGCTCAGCTATGTGACCCTGCGGCAGAGCCAGCCCTCCGCTGCTGACCTCGCGTCCCCCGAGCCCGGCCGCACCAGGCCCGCCACGGTGCGCGAGGCCACCATGTCGGCCGAGGGATAAGCGGAGCACACGCACCAGGCCTTGATGGTCAGCCGGGCGGGAGGGCCTGCTGGCACCAGATGGTCTTGCCGGTCGTGGTCTGGCGGGTACCCCAGCTATGGGTGAGCCCGTAGACCAGCAGCAGGCCGCGCCCGTCTTCGTCGAGGGTGCGGGATCGTTTCAGGTGCGGTGCGGTGCTGCTGGCGTCTGTGACCTCGCAGATGAGCGTGCGGTCGCGGATCAGCCTGAGCTGGATCGGCGGGGCGGCATGGCGGATCGCGTTGGTGACCAGCTCGCTGACGACCAGCTCGGTGGTGTACTCCGCGTGGGCTAGTCCCCATATGTGGAGCTGGTCGGTGGCCAGCTTGCGCGCGCGGGCGACCATGGCCGGGTCGGCGGGGATGTCCCAGGTGGCGACGCAGTCGGCGGAGAGGGCGCGGGTGCGTATGAGCATCAGGGCGGCGTCGTCGGCCGGGCAGTCGGTGCGCATGGCGTCGATCACGGCATCCCCGGCTGCTTCCAGCGACATGAGGGGCACCGCGAGTATCTGGCACATCCGGGCCAGACCCTGGTCGATGTTGCACTGCCGGGATTCGATCAGGCCATCGGTGAACAGGGCCAGGACGCTGCCGGGGGGCAGGTCCAGCTCGGTGGTCTCAAACGGCATGCCGCCGACCCCGAGCAGGGGGCCGATGTGATCGGAGGCTACCTGCGCGGCGCCGCGGTCGGTGACCACAACGGGCAGGGGGTGCCCGGCCGTGGCCAGGGTGCAGTGGCGGGAGATCGGGTCGTAGACCGCATACAGGCAGGTGGCTCCCAGCTCGCCGGCGCTGAGCTGACCGCCTGGTGCGATGTCGGCCTGGTCGTCGCTGGTGAGGTTCATGACCAGGTCGTCGAGGCGGGTGAGCAGCTCGCCGGGGAGCAGGTCTACGTCGGCGAGGGTGCGCACGGCGGTGCGCAGCCGGCCCATGGTGGCGGAGGCGTGGATGCCATGGCCGGCGACATCGCCGATGACCAGGGCGACCCGGGTACCCGACAGCGGGATCACGTCGAACCAGTCACCCCCGATCCCGGCCTGGGAGTCGGCGGGCAGGTAGCGGGAGGTGACCTCCACGGCCGGCAGTTCGTTCCGGTGCCGGGGCAGCAGGCTGCGCTGCAGGGTCAGCGCGGTCGATCGCTCACGCGTGTACCGGCGCCCGTTGTCGATGGCAATGGCTGCCTTGAGGGCCAGCTCGGTGGCTGCGGCCAGATCGTCGTCCTGATACGGCCCGGCCTGGCGTGAGCGCCAGAAGCTGGCTATGCCGATCAGGCCGCCGTGGGTGCGCAGCGGGCAGGTAATCAGCGAGTGGATGCCGTGGTCCAGGACCATCCTGGCCAGCTCGGGACCCTGGAGCCGCCATTCGGTGGAGGCCCGCAGGTCAGGCTCGATCCGCGAACGTGGGCCGCCGAAGAAGCGGGATTCCTCCGCCCCGCCCGGGCCCAGCGTGATCAGCGTGCCCGCCGGGCGCAGCGGAGCGTCGTGCTCGATGCCGCCGCTGGCCACCCGGCGCAGCTCCGTACTACCGCCTGCTTGCGGCTCCTCGCCGTGCAGCGCGGCCGTGGTCAGGTCGACGGTGACGTGGTCGGCGAACCCGGGCACAGCCACCTGCACCAGCTCCTGCGCGGTCCGCGTCATGTCCAGGGTCGTGCCAACGGTCACGCTGGCCTCGTACAGCAGGTCGAGGTGCCGGTGAGCCGACCCTGCTCTCATCCGCTGGCGCCGGCCGCGGACGGCGAGTTCTGACACCGCGGCGCCGACCGCAAGCAGCAGCAGGATCGTCTCGTAGTCCTCGGCGCCCGTTCCGGTGAGCGACTGATACGGCGGAATCAGGAAGAAGTCGAGCCAGAAGGCAGCCGACACCGCCGCGACCAGGCTTGCGATGCGAAAGCCGGAAGCAGCTATCGCGACCACGACCACCGTCAGGACAAGGGCCGCATCGACGGGGTGGAAGTCGGCCCGCACCGGCACCAGGATCGCCGTGACAGCCGCTGGCACCACCACGGCGGACACGACCGCTGTCCACTTGCGCTGTGCACTTGCGTCCACCTGCCGTCTATGCCCCGCCCTGTTCCTGGCATTCCGCCGGGCGCGGCCGGAGATTGCGGGCGGGTGGTCGCCGGTTCCTGCCGCCCCGGTTAGCGTTTCGTAACTACCGTCACTAGCGTTATCCTCCCGTCACCAGGTCATCCCAGGTCACCCGCAGCGCGCCGGTGTGTGAAGGACTGGTCTGCGCCGCGAGCTGCGTGCCTTGATGGCGCGTTCACCCTGGTCGATGATGGAGTCCAGACCAGGTCCGGCCGGCCGGGCGGGTTCGGCCCGGCTGTGGCGCTGACCGCGAGCGGTAAAACGGAGGTAGTGCGCGATCGTGCCCGGCATAGCCCCGCATCAACAGGCCTGCCCAAACGGCGCCGGCATGGCCCGGCCCGGCTTCCGCGGCGTTGGCCCGTGGTGACCGACGCAGAGGTCGGCGACGCGCAGCGGCTGCGGCGGGTGCTCGGCGCGCCCGAACTGGGCTGGCTGATCGACCGGATCCGGCTCCGCCTGGAGCGCGGCGAGCCCGTCGACGGGACCGTGACGCTGGTCGGCGCCACTCTCGAGCAGCGCCGCGCGGCGGCCCGCCTGCTCGGCCACCGGACCGGGCGGGGCACCTCACTCAGCATCTCGCTGCCCGAGGTGGATGCCGCGCTGCGCCGGGCCGGGCTCCCGTCCGGGCTGCGCACGGCGGTCGAATCGCTGACCGGCCCGGTGCGGGACCGGGCGGCCGAGCGGTCGGCCGAGATCCGGCAGTTCCAGGATGCGCTGGACGGGGCACGGCGCAGCCCGCTGGCCGTGGCCCAGTGGCATCTCGCCTGGCTGGAGGAGATCAGCCGGGACGGCACGCTCACCCGGCTGGTCCGGCACGGCCAGGGCGACTTGCTGGCCCAGGCCACGGCCGTGCTCGAGCGGCTGCCGACCGGAACCGACGAGTCGGCGGTGCTGCTGCCCGTCCTGGCCGAGGCGGTGACCGGCGACACCAAGGCGCTCGACACCACCGCGCTGTCCAGCCTGGTGCTGCGGGCGCTCGCGCTCCGCGAGGCGGTCCCGGTGCCGTCCGGGCGCGACGCCGAACGTGCGCTGTGGACGGCCGCGGGCGTGGTCACCGACGACCTGGCCAGCCAGGTGCTGGTGCTCAATGTCCGGGCGGCCGGCGAGCGGCTGGGCGACTGGCTGACCCAGGCCGCGGAGGTGGGGGAGCCGTTCCGGATCACCCTGCACCAGCTGACCGTCATGCCGATCATGCCGCTGGCCATCGACCTGCGGGTGTGCCAGAACCCGGCGGTGCTGCGGGCAGCCGCCGCCCAGCTCGGCGCGGACAGCGCGCCCCTCGTCTGCACCGAGGGCGAGCCGTCGGTGGCCTGCTACCGGCTGCTGCAGTCCGCGGTGTCCACCGGAACCCGGATCCACTGGCACAGCAACTTCGACTGGCCGGGGCTGCGGGCGACGGCAGCGGCGATCCGGCGGCTGGGCGCGGTGCCGTGGCTGATGAGCGCCGACGACTACCGCGCGGCCCTGCCAGCCAGCTCCGAGCCGCTCAAGGGCCCGCGCGCGACCAGCCCATGGGACACCCGGCTGGCCGAGCTGATGCAGGCCAGTGGCCGGGCCGTGACCGAGGAACGGCAGCTCACGGCGCTGCTCACCGAGATCGCGGACCGGGCCGGCCTGCACTAAAAGGCGTTGCGATAACCGTCCAGAACGACCACGATGGCCCGGTGGCCGGCGATGAGCAACCCGTCCCGGGCCTGCACGTGCGGCCCCTGGAGCCGCGCGACGCCGAGACGGTCGCGTCCTGGCGCTACCAGGGCCCGTGGAGCATTTATGACCCGCGCCCCGGCGACGAACCGATCAGCGCGGTAGCGGGCTACGACGCCGTCGTCGACGACGCCGGATCGCTGGTCGGCTTCGTGTGCGTCGGCCAGGAGGCCCGGGTGCCGGGCCTGGCCGAGGCCGACGGGACCATCGACATCGGCGTCGGGATGCGCCCAGATCTGGTCGGCCGCGGGCTGGGCCGCCACTTCGGCGCGGCGGTGCTCGGTCACGTCCATGCCCGGTACGGGAACCGGCCGCTGCGCGCGGTGGTGCAGGGGTGGAACGAGCGCAGCCTGCGGCTGGCCCGCGGACTCGGCTTCCGCGACGCCGGGACCCACCAGTGCGTACAGGACGGCAAACAGGTCAGCTATGTCCTGCTCGTCCGCCCGGCCGGGGCCGCCCAGCAGTAGCGTCACGGCCCGCCGCCGCGCCACGCCCGCGTCATCTGGATTTTGCCCGGTAGCGGCCCCTCGGCCCTTGACTGGAAGCCACGGTGGGGACAATAGGTTCATGGACGCGGGTCAGGCCCCCTCAGAACGCAACGAAACACGCAGCGCCGGCCAGGCGGCTGGCGCGGACCACGTGACGGTGCCGGCCGCTCGCCCGCGGGCCCAGGCAGAATCAGAGGGACTGCCGCCCGAGCGGTACCTCGACCGCGAAGAAAGCTGGCTGCGGTTCAACCAGCGGGTGCTGGAACTGGCCGAGGACGAGGCGCTCCCGCTGCTCGAGCGGGTCCGGTTCCTGTCCATCTTCGCCAGCAACCTGGATGAGTTCTTCATGGTCCGGGTGGCCGGGCGGATCCGCCGCATGGAAGCCGGCCTCCCCGTGGAGCACGCCAGCGGCCGCCCGCCCGCGGAGATCCTGGGCAACACCCTGGACATGGCCGGCCAGCTGACCAGCCGCAACACCGAATGCTTCATCCGCTCCGTGCTGCCCGCCCTGGTCAAGGAGGGCATCGAGATCCTGCGCTGGAAGGAGCTCGAGGCCGCCGAGCAGCAGGGGATGCAGCGGCTGTTCCGGGAGCGGATCTACCCGGTGCTCACCCCGCTCGTCGTCGACCCGGCCCACCCGTTTCCCTACATCTCCGGCCTCTCGCTAAGCCTGGCCGTCATGATCGCCGACCCGAAGACCGGCGCCACCATGTTCGCCCGGGTCAAGGTGCCGCCGCTGCTGCCCAGGTTCCTCACCGTGGCACCGAACCGGTTCGTGCCGGTCGAGGACGTGATCGCCGCCCACCTGCCCGAGCTGTTCGCCGGCCTGGACGTGATCGAGCACCACGTATTCCGGGTGACCAGGACCCATGACCTCGACATCGACGAGGACGTCACCGAGGACCTGCTCAAGTCGATGGAACGCGAGCTCACCCGCCGTTCCCAGCTGGCAACCAGACTCGAGGTAGAGGAGTCGATGTCCAGCGACGTGCTGGAACGGCTGGTCACCGAGCTCGACGTCGACACCCGCGCCGTATACCGGCTTCCCGGCCCGCTCGACCTGTACGGTCTGAACGCGATCGCCGACCTCGACCGGCCGCAGCTGAAATACCCGCCGTTCATCCCCTCCGAGACGGTGCTGCCCACCGACACGAGCATCTTCGCCGCGATCACCGAACACGACGTGCTCGTGCACCACCCGTACGACTCGTTCGCGGCCAGCACGCTGCGCCTGGTCGTCTCGGCCGCCGCCGACCCCCGGGTCCTGGCCATCAAGCACACTCTGTACCGGACCAGCAGCGACTCCGAGATCGTGGACGCGCTCATCGACGCGGCCGAGGCGGGCAAGCAGGTCGTGGTCGTGGTCGAGATCAAGGCCCGGTTCGACGAGCGCGCCAACATCGAATGGGTGCACAAGCTCGAGGAAGCCGGCTGCCACGTGGTCTACGGCCTGGTCGGGCTCAAGACCCACTGCAAGATGATCCTAGTCGTGCGGGAGGAAGCCGACGGCTCACTGCGCCGCTTCTGCCACATCGGCACCGGCAACTACCATCCCAAGACCGCGCGGCTGTACGAGGACTTCGGCCTGCTCACCGCCGACCAGACGGTCGGCGAAGACGTCACCGACTTGTTCAACCACCTCACCGGGTACAGCCGGCCGTCCGGCTACCGCCGGCTGCTGGTCGCGCCCGAGGGCATCCGTTCCGGCCTGGTCGAGCAGATCAACGCCCAGGCCGAGCGGGCTCGTGCTGGGCAGCCCGCCCGGATCCAGATGAAGTGCAACTCGATCATCGACGAGGTGATCATCGACGCGCTGTACCGCGCCTCACAGGCCGGAGTGCGGATCGACCTGTGGGTTCGGGGGATCTGCGGGGTCCGGCCTGGAATGCCCGGCGTGTCGGAGACGATCCGGGTCCGCAGCGTGCTCGGCCGATTCCTCGAGCACTCCCGGATCTACGCGTTCGGCGCCGGCGACGGCGACCCGGACGGCCACGTCTGGATCGGCAGCGCCGACCTCATGCACCGCAACCTCGACCGCCGGGTCGAAACCCTGGTCCGGGTAACCGACCCGGCCCACCGGGCCCAACTCCGTGGCCTGATCGACATGGCCATGGACGACACCACGGCCTCGTGGTGGCTGGACACCGACGGCATCTGGACCAGGCATCACCTGGACGCCTCCGGCGCCCCCCTCAACGACATCCAGGAGTACCTGATCCGGACCCGGCCGGGCCGCGCCGCAGATGGCTGACGCCGCGAACAACGGCGAGATCCGCGCGGCGGGCGCGGTGCTGTGGCGGCCATCCGGCCGCAGCCGGGAGGTGGCCCTCGTCCACCGCCCCAAGTACGACGACTGGAGCTTCCCCAAGGGCAAACTCGAACCCGGCGAGCACCGGCTGCTGGCCGCGGTCCGTGAGGTGGCCGAGGAGACGGGAGTGCACGCGATCCTGGGCCGGCCGCTTCCCACCTCCCACTACGACCGGGGCGGGCGGCCCAAGCGGGTCGACTACTGGGCCGGGCGTCCGGCCCCCGACGGCCGGCAGCCATTCCGGGCCAACCACGAGGTGGACGCCCTGGAGTGGCTGCCGGTGCCCGCTGCCCGCAGCAGGCTCAGCTACTCCCGCGACGCCGCCGTCCTGGACGACTTCGCCGCGGGACCGGCCGACACCGTGCCGCTGATGTTCCTGCGGCACGGCTCGGCGGGCGCCAGGGACGACTGGGCCGGGGATGACCTGCTCCGGCCGCTGGACGCCGGGGGCGCGGAGGAGTCCGAACTGCTGTCCCCGCTGCTGTCCTGTTTCGGGCCCGCCCGCGTGATCACCTCGGCCGCTGAGCGCTGCGTGGCCACGGTCAGGCCCTACGCCACCGCGACCGGCGCGAAGGTGGAGATCGAGCCCGCCTTCACGATCGGGCGCGCCGAAGCCGAGCCTGCGCAGGCCGCGGCCCGGGTGGCGGACATCGTGCACGCTGGCCAGCCCGCCGTCATCTGCGCCCACCGGGAGAACCTGCCGCCCATGCTGACGGCCGCGTGCGCGGTCCTCGGCGCGCAGCCGCCCGGCAACCTCCCGCTGGACAAGGCCGGCTTCTGGGTACTGCACACCGCCGGCGGCCGGCTGGCCGCCGCCGAGCGGCATGACCCGGCCGGGCCCTGACCGGCCGGCCAAGAAATGTCGGACGTCGGCGATACAACTGCTATGTCCAGACACCTCCGAAAGGGGCACGGATATGGCTGATGACGTAGCCGACGCCGTCGAGGCCGAGCTGGCCGAGCTGTCGTGGCGGTTAACTGAGCCGGGTAAGCGCGAGTGCCTGCGCTGCTTCCTGCTCCGGATGATCAATGAGTTCGGCTGCGACGGCACCCACCGGTGGACCGTGCGCTGGCGCGACCTGCGGGCACCCCGGTCCACCGGCCTCGTGCAGCGCATGCAGCGGCGCGGTGGCTGCTGCTGCGACTGCGAAGTCATCTTCAACGTCTTTCCTGACTACCCGGACACCGACGAGATACTGCCCTGCGCCGGAGTGCTGCGGGCCGGTTCCGCGGTGCCGTGTGACCTGCGACCACTGCGCAAGAGCGCCTGACTCCCCACCCCGTGGCCGTTCAGGCCCTGAAGCTGGCGGCGTCCCAGTCGAGGGTCGGCGGCAGCGCGCCTTCCAGGGTTAGCAGCCACCGCTTGACCTCGGGGCCTGTTCCGCCGCTGTAGCCGCCGAGCCCGTCCGCCGCCACCACGCGATGGCAGGGGACGACCACCGGGATCGGGTTCGATCCCATGATCTGGCCGACGGCCCTGGCGGGCAGCGACGCACCGAAGCTGCCGAGCCCGACCCGGCGGGCCAGCGTCCCGTAGCTGACCGTCTCCCCGTAGCCGACCGACTCGAACAGCGTCCTGAGCACCTGCTGCTGCAGCGCGGACGTGCCGCTCCAGTCGATGCCCAGGTCGAAGTGACGCCGCCGCCCGGAGAAGTACTCGGCGATCTGGGCCGCCGCGGCGTCGGCCAGCTCGCCCGCGGCGCCCGGCGCTGCTCCGGTGGCCCGCTCGGCCTGGGCCAAGGCGGGCGGCCCGCCAAACCGGACCTGGCTCAGGCCGGCCTGGCTGCAGGCGACCGAAACCGGCCCGACCGGCGTGCCGAGCGTCGCCCACGCGAGTTCGGTCACCACCTCATTATGCTTCCCGCCACCGACAGCGGTCGGCCAGAGATGTTCGGCTTAGCGCTGGCCGCGCTCAGCCTTGCGCATCGCTTTTCTCGTTGATGCGGAGCAGCGCCTTGGCGATCGGCAGTGAGACGAGGCCGATCTGCCAGGGGCGGGCGCCGAATCCGGCCAGGCTGGCTGCCACTGCCTCGGGGCTGGGCGGTTCCGGCGGCTGCCAGGAGAGCCGGCGTACCGCGTCGGGCGGCACCAGGTTCTCCGCTGGCAGGTGATGCTCATCGGCGAGCGCGGCCACCACGGCCCGGACCGCGGTCAGGCGCGTGGCGGCGTCCGGGTCGCGTTCCTGCCAGCGGTGCGCTGGCGGGGGGCCATCACCCGAGCGGGCCGACACGGCAGGCAGTTCACGCTCGGCCTGTGCCCGGGCGCGCCCGACCGCGCGTTGCCACTCGGTCGTGTGCCGCCGGGCGCCGCGGCCGTTGAAGCCGGCGATGGCGGGCAGGTCGCCGGACCCGGTGGGCAGGGACCTGGCCGCTTCGATGATGGCCGCGTCTGGCAGCACGCGGGTCGGGGACAGGTCGCGCCGGCGGGCGATCCGGTCGCGCTCGAGCCAGAGCTCGCGGACGATGGCCAGGCCGCGCCGGCTGCGGACCCGGTGGATGCCGGAGGTGCGGCGCCACGGTTCCGGCCGCGGCGGGGCAGGCCCGGTGCGGAGCACGGTGGCGAACTCCTGGCTGGCCCAGTCGGTCTTACCCTGGTCGGCGAGCTGCTCGGCCAGGGCGTCGCGCAGCTCGACCAGGACTTCGACGTCGAGCGCCGCGTAGCGCAGCCATTCCTCGGGCAGTGGCCGGGTGGACCAGTCCGCGGCCGAGTGGCTCTTCTCCAGGCTCAGCCCGAGCACGGACTCGACCAGGGTGCCGAGGCCGACCCGCGGGTAGCCGAGCAGCCGCCCGGCCAGTTCGGTGTCGAACAGCAGCTGCGGCCGGTAGCCGAGGTCGGCCAGGCACGGCAGGTCCTGGGATGCGGCGTGGATGACTGCTTCGGCATCGGCCAGCGCGTCGTTGATGCCGGACAGATCGGGGCAGGCGACGGGGTCGATGAGCACGGTCCCGGCGCCGCCGCGGCGGAGCTGGACCAGGAACGCCCGGTGCCCGTAGCGGAAGCCGGAGGCGCGCTCGGCGTCCACGGCGACCGGCCCGTGGCCGGCGCCGAGTTTCCTGGTGGCCTCGTCCAGCGCGTCGCCGGTGACGATCAGCGGGGGGAGACCGTCGCGCGGTTCGAGCAGTGGCACCGCGGGCGCGGGGCTGGTGGCGGGGTCATCGGGGGCTTGGTCATCCGGCACGGTGGTCATGGCCGCCGCCGGGAGCGCGGCGGCCGCAGCGCGCTCACCCCGGCGGGCAGCGGCGGCAGGCCGCACGCGGCGCAGAGCGCGTCGCACCAGGCGGCGATGTGCCCGTCCAGATCCTGTGGCGCGCCATCGGGCCGCGAAGCGCCGGGCTGCGCAGTGGGACCGGCGGCGGGTGACCAGGATGCCCGCAGCTCGAATTCGGTCGTGACCGGCTGGTCTTGCTTGGCCCCAAATCCTTCCGTTACCACGCGAGTTACGGTACCGCTGACCTGGCGGTAGCCGTTCGTCCTGGTGTCCAGGGCCTCGGTCAGCCAGCTCCAGCCGACCTGCCCGATCAGCGGGTCGGCGGCGATCTCGGGGTCAAGTTCGGCGCGGATGTAGGCGATGACCCGGAACGGGCCTGCCCATCCGGTCTGCCCTGCGGGGTCGTAGAGGAGGACGAAACTGCCCCACCCGATCTCGGTGTCCGCGTCGTCAGGGACAGCTGAGCGGGTGCTCCCGCCGGGGGCCGGCTCGTGCACGACCGCGCCGATCGCGGCGGCGTACGGCGCGAGCTTGCGCGGCGGCCGCTGGTTGTCGAGGACGAGCTCCCGGCGCGCCTGCCGCTGCTGATCCATCCCGGCTTCGAGATCGCTCACTGCCGAGCGGAAGGTGGCAGCGGCGTCCATCCCGGCTCGTTCCGTTCGCCCGGTGGCAGGGCTCATGATCCGAGCATGCGAGATGGGCGCCAGATTGTCATGCCACGCGCCTGCCGGGCTGCCGCTCCAGGGCCACCTCAGGCAGCAGAGACGTGAATCGGACCAGCAGGGCGGCACCGCAGTCGGTGCAACACCACTCGGGGCACCAGCCATCGGGTGAATCCGGGCAGCACCCGGCGACCACGTGACGCTGCTCGAAGAGCCGGTTGCCGCCGCAGTCGGGGCAGAACCGGACCATCTCTACCATCTCCGACCTCCTCGCCGCTAGGCTCAGCACGATGCTGGCACGCGATCCGGCCGGTGCCGTGCATCTGCTGCGGCGTGTCATGAGGGCGTTTTCCGCGTCAAATGCTGCCGTCGGCTCCGGGCCGGGCCTGTGAGATGATCACTGCTGTGAGTCCGAAGCTGGAAGAATCGGCTTTCCTGAGTGCCTGCCGCAGGCAGCCGGTTCCGTACACGCCGGTCTGGTTCATGCGCCAGGCGGGCCGGTCGCTGCCCGAGTACCGTGCGGCCCGCGCCGGGACCGCGATGGTCGAGGCGTGCACGAAGCCCGACTTGATCACTGAGCTCACGCTCCAGCCGCTGCGCCGGTACCCGGTGGACGCGGCGGTCCTGTTCAGCGACATCGTCGTGCCGCTGCGAGCGGCTGGGGTCGGCATCGACATCCGCCCTGGCGTCGGCCCCGTGGTCGAGGAGCCGATCCGTGGCCAGGCCGACCTGCAGCGGCTGGGCATCCTGGAGCCCGGCGACGTGCACTTTGTGACCGAGGCGGTCAGGGCGCTGGTGGCCGAACTCGACGGCACGCCGCTGATTGGCTTCGCCGGCGGCCCGTTCACGCTGGCCTCGTATCTCGTTGATGGCGGGCCGTCCAAGAGCTTCGACAGGACGAAGTCGCTGATGTATGGCGATCCGCCGCTGTGGAATGCCCTGCTGGGCAGGCTGGCCGACATCACCATCACGTTCTTGCAGGTCCAGATCGAGGCCGGGGCGTCGGCCGTGCAGCTTTTCGACTCCTGGGCCGGGGTGGTGAGCCCCGAGGACTACCGCCGGTCGGTGTTCCCGCACAGCAGCCGGATCTTCGCCGCGCTGGCCGGAACCGGCGTGCCGCGACTGCACTTCGGCGTCGGCACCGGCGAGCTGCTCGGCCTGATGGGCGAGGCAGGCGCCGACGTGGTCGGGGTGGACTGGCGGGTGCCGCTGGACGAGGCGGTGCGCCGGGTCGACCCGGGCAAGGCCCTGCAGGGCAATCTCGACCCGGCGATACTGCTGGCCCCGTGGGAGGTCATCGAGCAGCGGGCGCTCGAGGTCCTGGACGCGGGCCGCACGGCCGAGGGCCACGTGTTCAACCTCGGCCATGGCGTGCTCCCGGAAACCGATCCCGATGTGCTCGCGCGCCTGACCGATCTGGTCCACACGGCGTCGGCCCGGCTGCCGGACTAATTGCGCGCTGCGGAGCCGCGCTGGCTGGTGCGCCGGACGCTTGACTGGGAGCTGAGCCCGGCCGACGTGCTGCGGCGAGTCCGGAGTGACCCGTATCCCGTGGCGCTGCTCGGTGCCTGGGCTGGGGGCAGCGACATTGTGGCGTCCGACCCGCTGCGGACCTGCCGCCCCCCGGAGCCGTGGGCCGCGGCGCTGGACGAGCCGCTGCCGGAGGAGTCCGGGCCGGGCTTCGGCGGAGGCTGGATCGGCTACCTCGGCTTTGGCCTGGCCGATCAGGTCCTGCCGGTACCGCCCGCGCCCGGCGATGCCCGGCGGCTGCCCGCCTGGTGGCTCGGCTACTACGACCACGTGCTGCGCCGTGACCGGGCCACCGGCCGGTGGACGTTCGAGGCCCTGTGGACGCCCGCCCGCGCCGCTGCGCTCGAGGCCCGTTTGGCCACGCTGACCCGCCGGGCTGACACCCCGCCGCGCGACTACTCCTGCGGCCCGTTCGGTCTCATCCCGTCCGCGGCCGAGCACCGGGCCGCGGTCGCCCAGGCCATCGACTACATCCGCCGCGGCGACATCTTCCAGGCCAACATCTGCCTGCGCCTGGAGGCCAGCTTCAGCGGCGACCCGCTCGACGCCTTCTGCCGCGCAGCCGCCCGGCTCGACCCGCCGTTCGCCGCGTTCCTGCGCGTGCCCGGCGGGGCGGTGGCCAGCCTGTCGCCGGAGCTGTTCCTGCGCCGCACCGGGACCGCGGTCTGGTCCAGGCCGATCAAGGGCACCCGGTCCCGGCCCTCCGGCGAGGAGGCCGCCCAGCGCGAGCGCGCCGCGCTCGAGCGCTCGGCCAAGGACCGCGCCGAGAACATGATGATCGTGGACCTGATGCGCAACGACCTGAGCCGGGTCTGCGTGCCCGGCAGCGTGCGGGTGCCGGCCCGGCTGCGCGCTGAGGCCCACCCCGGAGTCTGGCACCTGGTCTCCGACGTCCGGGGTCGGCTCTCCGCCGGGGCCGGCGACGGGCGGCTGATCGCCGCGGCGTTCCCCCCTGGCTCGGTCACCGGCGCTCCCAAGGTGCGTGCCCTGGAGGTCATCCACGACCTCGAGGCCACCCCCCGGGAGGTATATACCGGCGCGGTCGGCTACCGCAGCCCGGTGGCCGGCCTGGAGCTGAATGTGGCGATCCGCACGTTCGAGTTCGCCGGCGGCCAGGTCTGGCTGGGCAGCGGCGGCGGGATCGTCGCTGCCTCCGAGCCAGCCGCGGAGTACCGCGAGTGCCTGGCCAAGGCCACGCCCCTGATAGCGGCACTCGGCGCCACGCTCGGCGAAGGACCAGGGGTGGCCACGGGACAGGCCGGATCGGCGCCCGGGCCGGTCGCGCCCGGGCCGGTCGCGCCTGGGCCCCTCGCGCCTGGGCCCCTCGCGCCCGGGCCGGTCGCGCCCGGGCCGGTCGCGCCCGGCCAGCGGCCCCGGCCCGCGCGCGGCGTATTCACCTCGCTGCGCGTCACCGACGGCCGCGCGCCGGATCTCAACTCCCACCTGACCCGGCTGGCCGCCAGCGTCGGCAGGCTCTACGGAAAGCCTCTTCCGCCCGGTCTGCCCGCCGACCTGGCCGCCCTGCTTCCTGGCCGGTCCGGCCGCCTGCGCATCACCGCCAGGCCCGCAGGCGGCCCGCTGCACGTGGCCGCCGAGGTGGTGCCGGCCGGCCCAGTTCCGCCGGCCGTCACTCTCCGCCTGGCCACCATCCCCGGCGGCCTCGGCCCGCACAAGTGGACCGACCGCCGCCTGCTCGCCACTTTGGCCGGCTGCCTGGGCCCTGACCAGCACCTGCTCATCGCCGACCGCGACGGCCAGATCCTGGAGACCGACCGGGCCAGCGTGTTCGCCGTCATCGACGGCGTCCTGCGCACGCCGCCCGCCGACGGCCGCATCCTGCCCGGGATCACTCGCGCCGCAGTGCTCAAGCTCGCCGCGCGTGACGGCCTCCCCGTCCTCGAGGAGCCGATCACCCCCGCGCGCCTGCTGGAGGCCACCGAGGTCTTCGTGACCAACTCGGTCGCTGGCCTGGTCCCGGCCCGGTCGCTCGATCAGCCTGCCGTTAGCTGGTCCGCCGGCCCGTGGTCTAGTCGCCTGCGAACCGCCCTGGCCAGCCGGCCAGCCAGGCCCGTGGCCCTGACCCAGACCCGTCTGGAGGCCCGGACCGGCGCGCGAGACGCCACGAACCACTCGCGGCGCCCCGCGGATTCTTCTCCGCTGATCGTCCTGATCGACAACTACGACTCGTTCACCTATAACCTGGCCCACCTGCTGCTGAGCGGCCAATGCCAGGTCGAGGTCGTGCGCAACGACGAAGTCACGGTCGCAGACATCGCCCGGCTCGGCCCCGATGGCATCGTCATCTCACCCGGTCCAGGCACTCCCGCCGAAGCCGGTATCAGCGTCGCAGCCGTCCGGGACTGCGCCGCCACCATCCCGCTGCTCGGCATCTGCCTCGGCCACCAGGCCATTGCCGCCGCCTACGGCGCCCAGATCATCATTGCCCCGCAGCCCGTGCACGGCCAGGCGGCCACCATCACTCATGACGGCCGCGGCCTGCTGTCCGGGCTGCCCCCTCGCTTCCGGGCCGCCCGCTACCACTCTCTGATCGTCGACGAACCGACCTTGCCCTCGGCGCTCGTGGTCACCGCCCGCGGCCCGGGCGGCGTGCCCATGGGCCTGCGTCACGCCGAGCAACCCGCCGAAGGCGTCCAGTTCCACCCCGAGTCCATCCTCACCCCCCAGGGCCGCCGCATCATGCGCAACTTCATCACCACGGTCCTGACTGCCCGCCGCGGCCGCGCCCGCCCGCGGTTACCCGGCGGCGGTCGGGCGGGTGCCGCGCCGGGGCCAGCGCAGCCGCCGCAGGTGCCGCCGCCCGGCATAGCCCGCGGCGGCCAGCACGGCCGCGAGAACAGCAAACGGGAGCACAGCGCCGAGCGCGGTGAGGAACCCGGAGCCAATCAGCCGCAGCCCGCGCCAGCCAGCGGTGAATCCGGCCACGAACCCGTGCTGCCTCGTCGTCTTCTTCCTGGCCTTCTTCTTCGCGGTCACCGGGTGCGGGCTCAGCAGCGTCACCGACACGGTCGCATAGCTGGTCTCCCGGTCCAGGGCGCGCTGCTGCGCCTGCAGCGCCTCGAGCGAGGACTCCTGCGTGCTGATCTGCTGCTGGACGGTGAGCAGGGCGCTGATCGACCCGGCCTGCTTCAGCAGCGCCTGCAGCTGGGTGATCGCGGCCTGCGCCGAGCTGACCAGGCTGCTCACGTCGGCCACCTGCTCGGTCACGTCCTGGGCCCGCTGGGTCAGCGAGGTCTGCGTGCCCAGTGCGGTGGACAGCGTGCTGAGCGTCCCGGCGTACTGGGCGACCGGGATCTTCAGCTGCAGGCTCACTGTGGAGCGCGCCGGATCGCGCGGGTCGATCGCGGCCTGCTCGCTGGAGACGTAGCCGCCCTCGGCGATCACGATGCCGGTTGCCCGGGTGGCGGCTCGCGTCACGTTCTTGGTCAGGATCGTGAGGCTGGCGGTGTAGATGATGCTCTCGCTGGCCACGGCCAGCTGGGGCGTCTGGCTGGCCGGCCGGGATGCCGAACCGGCCGCGCGTCCCGGCGCCGGGACCGCCGCGGGCCCGGCGCCATTGCTGACGCCGCCGTGGGCCGGGGGCGAGGCGGACCCAGGGGAGCTGCTGCCGGAACAGCCGGCCAGCAGCAGGGCCGCGCCGGACATCAGCGCGGCGACGACGAGCGCGGTGGTACGCAGCGGCCCGCGCAAGGCACGGGCCCGGGGGGCAGTGTTCATGCCGCTGGGACGCGCCCGCCGCGTGGCCGGTTCCGCCTGCCCGGCCACGGTCAGATAACGGGCAGCCGGCGGCCGAAGCCACGGCGCCCCGGCA
>Ga0335073_10005851_pt1 | contig 17281 bp, 19 predicted proteins | sample Lox_Sample_22_FD_207093 | JGI IMG/M metagenome (GOLD analysis project Ga0335073, IMG submission 207093) | Soil microbial communities from Loxahatchee National Wildlife Refuge, Florida, United States - Lox_Sample_2.2 | ecosystem: Environmental > Terrestrial > Soil > Wetlands | place: USA...
GTCGGGCCCAGTTGGACAGGCGGTCCCTCGGGCTGGGACTAGGCGGGGTCGCGGTCGGGTGCCATCTCGGCCAGCTTCGACCAGGTCGTGCCGGGCACCTCGACGTTGATGATGTCGGGCACCTCCTCGATGAGGGAGGGCAGCTCCTCCATCGCCGCCTGGAAGTGCGCGGACCCCACGTGCGCGGCCCCCGCGTCGGCGTCGCGGAACGCCTCGAGCAGAACGACCTCGTCCGGGCGCTCCAGGCTTCTCGACCACTCGAACCACAGGTTGCCGGGCTCGCTCCGAGTCGCCTCGGTGAAGTCGCGTACGCTTTCGGCCCAGTCGTCGACGCACTCCGGGCGTACCTTGAACTTCACGACGATCAGGATCATCCGCCGCAAGCGTAGTCAGGCGAGCGCCTGCTCCGCCCTCCCTTCGACGGAGTGGTAGCCAAGCATCCGCGGCGATCCGGGCGTACATCGAGAAGGCGTCAAGCCAGGCGGGGTCGGGCTGGCCGATGGCGGAGCCGCTCTTTCCTGAGCGTCGCTCAGCCGTGGAAGTATCCGGTCATCAGATCCCTGATGACCGCGTCGATCGGTTGACCGCTCACCTCGATCGTCCCGCGCCAGGGGGTGGCGAGGGCGAGCAGCAACGCCACGCTGATGGCGATCACGATTGCGAGGCTCACGGCCACGAGGGCTCCGCGCAGACCGCTTCGGATCCCGACGATGCTCGTGTTGACGATCAGCGCCAGCCCGGTGATCACGACGACGAGGACATAGAAGTCGGGAAGCCCCCGCGAGGCGGCCGCGAGGCGCAACCGTCGCTCGCTGGTCAGGGAGTCGAGCGAGGCGAGCAGCTCGTTGCTCGACGACACATGGACGTCGGGCCGGGCGGCCTGGGTCCTCACGGCGCGTTCCAGGTTTGCCAGCGCGTTTGCGGTGGCGGCATCGTCACCGTTTCCGGCGGCGTCGCCGTGCCACTCGTGCGCCCTGGTCGACTCGAGATAGGTGAGGAGAGCCTGCTGGATCGGGGCCGTCGCGATGCCGGGTGCCGTCGATGCCCAGGCCAGGGTCGCGGCGTCGGCCGCCTCGGTGCTCACGACCGTCTGCGCCGAGGACAGGGCGTTGGCCTCGTTGGCCAGGGTCAGCGCGGTGAGGAGGGCGAAGGCCGCCGCGAAGGCCGTCATCAGCGCGGCGGCGATCGAGCACGCGTGCTCGCGCTCTTCGGGCGGGATCAGGACCCTGGCCAGCCACCGGCTGCCGAAGGCAACGGCGATGGCGATGGCCAGGCACCCGAAAACCAGCAGCCAGACGGACTGCGACGTCAGCCAAACCACGCCCGGCCACTCTAGGTGGGGTCGGTCCCGGGTAATGGGTCTCCCGAGCACGGCGACCCGGTGTTTGCCAACATGGGAGGCCCGGGAGGAGACCAATGACGATCAAGGCTTACCGCACCGCCGTCCTGCCCCCGCAGAGCGCGACGATCACCGCCCCGCGCTTCAACGTGGGCAGCATCGACAACGTGGGCGTCCACCTCGTGGACGAGTCCGGCGTGGAGGGCTTCGGCTACGCGTACGTGTTCGACCGCCACTCCGCCAAGGCGGTGGCGGAGCTGATCGAGGGCTTCGCCGACGCCTACGTGGGCACGGAGCCCCACGAGCTGCGGCGCGTCCGGTCCACCCTTCTCATCAAGAAGGTGAACTTCCTCGGACTTCGGGGGCTCGCCCGCCTGGCGGCGGCCGCGCTCGACATGGCGGCGTGGGACCTGCTCTGCAAGCTCCACGACACCAACCTCATGGGGCTGGTCGGCCTCGAGCGAACCGAGGTGCCTGGCTTCACGGCGGCGGGCCTGTGGTCGGGCCTGAGCCCCGAGGACTGTGCCCGGATCGCCCCCCAGGTGGCCGAGGAGTTCCACTCGCCCCACGTCAAGATGTGGCTCGGGAGCAGCGACCTCGGTTTCGAGGCCGAGCGCGTCGCGGCGGTACGGCAGGCGCTCGCACCGGGCGCCGGGCTCATCATCGACGCCGCACAGGCCTACGACTGGCGGACGGCGGCACGGCTGGTCAGGAAGGTCGAGGACCTCGACATCCTGTGGTTCGAGGATCCCGTCGAGTACGAGGACCTCGACGGGCTCGCCGCGCTGGGCGAGGAGTCGCCGGTGCCGCTCGGGACGGGCGAGCACGTCTACGGCATCGACCATCTCAAGCAACACCTCGACCTCGGTGCCCTGCAATACCTGGTGCTCGACATGGAGCGGATCGGCGGGATCACCGACTTCCTGGCCGCCGCCGCTCTCTGCGACGCCTACCGGGTGCAGCTCGTCAACCACTGCTTCCCCCACCCCTCCATGCAGGTGCTTGCCACGGCCGGCACCGGGAGCTGGTGCGAGCTCGCCCCACTGTGGGACGGCTACTTCGGCAAGCTCGACGTCCGCGACGGCATGGTCCAGCTGGACCTGGCCGCCCGGGGCATCGGCCTCGAATTCGTCCACCCACCGACATGAGGGCGCGGGGATCGCATGCCCGGGCGCCGGTGGGCGATCCGGATCCCGTGAGCCGGCCGACCGGGATGATCGACCCCGACGACCTGTCCGACGCCGGTTTCACCGTCGGCGGTCGCCGGACCGGGACGGTCACCTTCCTGCCCGAGCCCGAGCCGCTCCCCCGGCGCTTCACGGTGATCTCCGTGGACGACCACGTCGTCGAGCCGCCGGACCTGTTCGTGGGACGCATGCCGGCGGCCTTCGCCGACCGTGCCCCGAGGGTCGTCGAGACCGAAGAGGGAACGGAGCTCTGGGAGTTCGAGGGCAAGCGCTACCCGAACATCGGGTTCAACGCCGTTGTGGGCCGCCCGGTGATCGAGGCGTCCTTCGAGCCCACCCGGTTCGACGAGATGCGCCGCGGTGCCTGGGACGTCGAAGCGCGCGTGAAGGACATGGACGTCGACGGCGTCTACGCCTCGCTCAACTTCCCTTCGGCGCTGCTGGGGTTCGCCGGGCAGCGGCTGCAACGGGACACCTCGGACCCCGACCTCGCACTCGCCCTCGTCCGCGCCACCAACGACTGGCATCTCGAGGCCTGGGCGGGCTCGCATCCGGACCGCTTCATCCCCTGCCAGATCCCCTACTACTTCGAGCCCGAGACGGCGGCCACCGAGGTCCGCCGCAACGCCGAGCGCGGGTTCAAGGCCCTGACGTTCGCCGAGGCGCCGGAGAAGCTGGGCCTGCCCTCTTTGCACACGCGCCACTGGGATCCCCTGATCGGGGCCTGCGCGGAGACGGGCACCGTGATCTGCCTCCACATCGGCTCGTCCTCGAGCCTGCCCGCCACGGCGCCGGACGCCCCTCCCGACGCAATCGGCGTGCTGGCCTTCGGCTTTGCCATGTTCTCGGCCGTGGACTGGCTCTACTCCCTCGTTCCGGTCCGCTTCCCCGAGGTCAGGATCGCCATGTCCGAAGGCGGCCTGGGTTGGGTGCCGGGCCTCCTCGACCGCCTGGACCACGTCGGCAAGTACCACGACATCTACGGGACGTGGACCGGCATCGACCTGACGCCCACCGAGGTCTTTCAGCGGAACTTCTTCCACTGCGCGCTCGACGACCCCTCCGCCATGCGCCTCCGCGACAGGATCGGCGTCGACCACATCCTCCTCGAGGCCGACTACCCCCACCTCGACTCGAGCTGGCCCGTCACCCAGGAGGTGGTGGGCCGCCAGGTCGAGGCGCTCGAACCCTCGGAGGTCCGGCGGGTCACCTGGGAGAACGCAGCGGAGCTTTTCCGGCACCCCGTCCCGGCTCAGGTGGTCGCCGACGCGGAGGCCCCCGCCGGCGGCGGGAGTCGATGACCGGTCCGCTGCTCGACGGCAGGGTCGCCGTCGTCTCGGGCGTCGGCGAGGGCCTGGGCCGTGCCGTCTGCCTCAAATTGGCAGAGCACGGCGCCAAGATCGTCGCCGGCGACATCGACGGGGCCGCCGTGGAAGCGACGCTGCAGGCGGTGCGCTCGGCCGGAGGTCAAGCGGCGGGTCGCGCGACCGACATCCGGGATCCTCGAGCCTGCGAGTCCCTCGTGGAGCTCGCCTGCCAGACCTACGGGGGAATCGACGTCCTGGTCAACGACGCCTACGACGGCGGCGACTTCCAGCCCTTCGAGGCAGCCGACCTCGATCGCTGGCGGGCCACCACGGAGGTCAACGTCTGGGGCAGCCTCCGGATGACCAGGGCTGCGCTCGATGCGCTGAAGCGCTCACCGAGCGGGCGGGTCGTCATGATCTGCACTCATGGCGTCGAGTTGATCCAACCCCGCTTCGGCGCCTACACCGCGTCCAAGGCCGCGCTCGCCCACCTGACCAAGCTACTGGCCTCCGAGCTCGGCGAGCACGGGATACGCGTCAACGGCGTCTTCCCGGGTCCGATACTCGGTCGGGCGCTCGTGGGCCACCTCCGACAGCTCGCCGACGCCAGATCGTCCTCCCTGGAAGAGGTCCAGCGGGAGTTCGCGGCGCTCAACGCGTTGAAGTACCTCGTCCCACCAGAGGAGATGGCGGGCTCGGTGGTCTTCCTCGCCTCGGACCTCTCACTCCCCGTGACGGGGCAGGCGCTCTACGTGAACGCCGGCGAGGTCTTCCACTAGGCCGCGCCGATACGCCGGACCTACGGGACGGGTGCCCGGGTGAGCGGGCCCTCAGTCGGCGATGCCGAACCGGTCGAGACCGTAGGCGGCGATGGCGTTGCTCCGCAGGACCTTGCGGCACTCCTCGGCGTTCATACCGGCGGCGAGAAAGAGCTCACGGGCGATCTTGCGGGAGTGCGGGAACGTCCCGTCCGAGTGCGGGTAGTCCGTCTCGAAGAGGATCTGCTCCACGCCCACGTCGTGGCGGACCTTGAGGCCGAAGAGGTCGTCGAAGACACAGCCGAAGACGCGCCCTCGCACCTGCTCGCTGGGGGCGGTGCCTCCCTCGACGCCCCCGCGGCCGTCGCGCCACACCTCTTCCATCCGCTCTATCTGGAAGGGGATCCAGCCCACCTGGCTCTCGGCGTACGCGATCTTGAGGTCGGGGAAACGCGAGAGCGTCCCGGAGAACACCCAGTCGCAGAGCGAGCCCTGCGCATTCTGCGCGTAGAGCGACATCGACGTCGCGAGCGGTGCGTCCGGAGAGGTCGAGGGCATCGTCGACGACGAGCCGATGTGCATCGACACGGTCGTCGCCGTCTCCTGGCAGGCCTCCCAGAGCTGATCCCACTCGCCGCTGTACATCGTGGGGAAGCCGAGCTTCGAGGGGTTCTCGCTGAAGGCGATGGCAAAGCTGCCCTTGGCCGCACACCGGCGCACCTCGTCGGCGGCGAGGCCGGCGTCCCAGAGCGGGATCAGGGTCAGGGGGATGAGCCGGCCGCGGGCCTCACCGGCGCACCACTCGTCGACCATCCAGTCGTTGTAGATGCGGAGGCACGTCAGGGCGAGGTCCTTGTCGGAGCGCTCGGCGAACCCCTGGCCGGCAAACCGCGGGAAGATGTTCGGGAAGTTGATGGCGGCCTCGACATGGTTGATGGACATGTCGGCCAGCCGCTGCGCCTGGTCGTAGGTTCCGGGTCGGAAGTCCTCGTAGGTCGCCGGGACGTTGCGCTGCTCCCGGCGCGGGATGCCGGCCGGGGCATGGAGCAGCCCCGTGGGAACGACGAGGTCCTCGTACAACCACAGGTCGCACCAGACCCCGTCCTCGGCATTGCGCTCAAAGCCGTAGTGGCCGCCCTCGAAGTTGAGCTTGACCCGCTCCCGCGAGACCCGGGGACCCCGCTCTCGCAGCGATGCCGGGAGCTCTCGCTGCCACAGGTCCTTCGGCTCCATGACGTGGTCGTCGACCGAGATGATCAGGGGAAGCTGGTCCTCCGGCGGCGTGATCTCTGCCATGACCAGACTCTATCCGTCGACACGGGAGGACCGTCCCCAGGCCACCGGGAGGCGCCCCCTTGCCGCGATCCCCGCTAGCGGTGTCGCTCCGACCGACGAGGACCACCCTCGAGATGGCGGGCCACCCTTCGCACCCGGCTTTTGGCCAGGAGGGCCAGGCTGTCGTACGCGACGGCCGCGCCCGCCAGGGAGGTGATCTCGGCATGGTCGTAGGCCGGTGCCACCTCGACGACGTCCGCCCCGATCACGTCGACGCCGTCCAGGCCTGCCAGGAGGGCTCGCAGCTCCCGGGTGCTGAGACCTCCCGGCTCCGGGGTGCCCGTGCCGGGCGCATGCGCGGGGTCGAGCACGTCGATGTCGATCGAGACGTAGACCGGGGCGTCGCCCACCCGACTGCGGAGACTCGCAGCGATGGACCTCACCCCCTGCTCGGCGACGTCCATCGTCGAATAGCGGAAGAAGCGCATCCGGTCGTCGTCGGTGAGGTCCGAGGGGTCGTACAGGGGGGCCCTCGTGCCGACGTGGGCGCAACGGTCGGCGCGCAGGAGCTCCTCCTCCCAGGCGCGGCGGAACGGCGTCCCGTGCGTATAGGGCGCGCCGAAGTAGGTGTCCCACGTGTCGAGGTGCGCGTCGAAGTGGACGAGCGCCACCGGACCGTGCCGGGAGGCCGCAGCCCGGAGGAGCGGTAGGGCGATGGTGTGGTCGCCCCCGATGGCCACAAGGGCGCCCCCGTCCCCCGTCAGCGCCCTCGCTGCATCCTCGATCTGCCCGAGGGCCTCGGTGATGGAGAACGGGGTGCACGGCACGTCGCCCGCGTCGACCATCTGCACGGCAGCGAACGGCTGCACGTCGAGGTCGGGGTGGTAGCCGCGCACCAGCCGCGACGCCTGGCGCACGGCCAGCGGTCCGAAGCGGGCTCCCGGGCGGTACGAGGTCCCGGCGTCAAAGGGGACGCCGAGCACCGCGACGTCGAAAGCCGGCACCTCTCCGATCCCGGGAAGCCGGGCGAAGTTCGCGCTGCCCGCGAACCGTGGCACGACACGCCCGTCGACCGGGCCGATCGGTGAAGTTCCTTCGTCGCCTGGCTGAGACCCCGCCGCCATGACTCACTATCCCGTGCCGTCGGCACACCGGGCAAGGGCTTCGCGGTCTTGCGTCGGCGCCCTCTGCCCGCGGTAACGAGGAAGTCGGATCCGCAGGTCGCGGGCCCGGTAGGGTCACGACGGTGGACGACACGTCGGGGCCGGTGCGACCGGAGCACGATCTCGATCACGTCGCCGACGCGCAGGGTCGGCTCCTGACGTTGATCTCCGGCCTCACCGACGGCGAGGCCCGACGGGCAAGCCTGCTCCCGGGCTGGAGCGTCTCACACGTCCTGACCCACGTTGCACGTAACGCCGACAGCCACCGGCGCCGGGCCGAAGCCGCCGCCCGTGGCGAAGTCGTCGACCAGTACCCCGGAGGCTTCGAGGGACGGGCCCGCGAGATCGAGACGGGTGCCCGCAGGGACGCCGCCACCGTGGTGGCGGACGTCGACTCGTCCGCGAGGACGCTGAGGGCCACCTGGGAACGACTGCCCCCATCGGCCTGGGGTCGACCGACACGCGACGTCGCCGGTCACGAGCGACCGCTGCGGGCGCTCCCGTGTCGCCGCTGGCAGGAGCTCGAGGTCCATGCGGTCGACCTCGGGCTGGGCATCGGCCACCGAGACTGGCCGGAGGACTTCGTAGCCACCTGGTTGCCCCGGTTGCGCTCCACGCTCGGCGGCCGGCTCCCGGTAGGGGCGACGCCGCCAACACTTCCGGACCCGCGCGACGAGCTCGCCTGGCTGTACGGGCGGCTCGACGATCCGGGTCTGCCCGTCCTCGAACCCTGGGCCTGACACAGCGGATACTCCGGCCGGATCCCTCTCTCGGTCTGGCGGTCCTGACACGGGGGGTGTCGCATCCGCCGTATCGGTGGAGCACCAGGGACGGCCGGGTCGTAGCATGAGAGCCGATGCCCATCACGACTGGCTTCAACCACGTCGCGACGCTCACGACCGACATGGACCGCACGATCGGCTTCTACGAGGCGGCGTTCGATGCGAAGGTGCTCTTCGAGGTACCTCGTCGAGAGGATCACCCCTGGATGAAGATCGTCGACGTCGGCGGTGACGCGGCCTTGAACATCTTCGAAGTGGCCGCCGAGGAGATCGTCGGCGAACGTCGCCGGCAGGGGCACCGCGGCGCGGTCGACCATTTCGCGTTTGCGGTCGCCTCCCGGGCCGCCCTGGAGGACGTCAAGGAGCGTCTCGCCGCAGCCGGTGCCCAGGAGGTCGGCGAGATCCAACAGCTCGGTCCGGAGTGGTCCCTGTTCTTTCGGGACGTCGACGGCATGGAGCTCGAGGTCTGCTGCCCGGTCGAGCCCGCAGGCTGACCGGGGACGAGAGGCCGCCCACGCCTGACCACCCCGTGGAAGCCGGATGGACGGGCCAAGCCGTCTGGCAGGAGCGGCTCGGCGATGTTCGCAATCAGGTCCGTCAGGAGTTGGTCTCGCGCCAGCTCACCCGGCACCTGGCCGCGACCGGGGCCGGACTCCGCGCCCTGGACATCGGCTGCGGCCAGGGGACCCAGCTCCTTTCACTGGCGCGCCGGGGGTACGACGTCACCGGCGTCGACGTCTCCGCCGAGCTCCTCGCTCGAGCCCGAGGGGCCTTGGAGGAGGAAACCGAAGAAGTCCGCTCGTCGGTCCGCCTCCGGCTCGGCGAGCTCCACGACCTCGGTTCCGTCGCGGACCCTCCGTTCGACGTCGTGCTGTGCCACGGGGTGCTCATGTACGTCCCCTCCCTCGAGGAGGGGGTCTCCAAGGTCGCCGACGTGCTCGCACCCTGCGGGACCGTCTCGTTGCTGACGCGCAATCGGGCCGGCATCGCCATGCGGGCGGGAATGGGCGGCGACTGGCAGGCAGCGCTCGAGGGATTCGACGCGCGGCGGTACGACAACCGGGTGGGCGTGAAGGGCGTCCGGGCCGACGAGCCGCAAGAGGTCATCGAGGCCCTCCGGCGCTGCGGCGTCGAGATCGAGGCCTGGTACGGGGTCCGGCTCTTCACGGACCATTGGAGCGACGTCGCCCCGCCCGACGACTTCGAGAGGCTGCTCGAGGCCGAAGAGGAGGCCGGGCGGCGGGATCCCTACCGCCAGCTCTGCTCGCTCACCCACGTCGTCGCGAGACGCTCGCCGTGAGCGGGTCGGGTCGGTGGCAGGTCGACCCCCGCTACCACCGGTGCCCGGCCCTCACGAGGGCCTGACCGGGTCGGTCACCGCTCCGAGCTCCTCCATGGACTCCCGGATGAAATGCGCCAGGCTCTGGTCCCCCGGGTCTTCGGTCCAACGATCGAAGGCGATCCTGAAGACCGCGATGCCGGCCTCCGCGGCGAGGCTCGCCGCCGGGTCGGGCGTCCCCCTGCGACGCAGCGCGTCCGTGAGCACGGAGGCGAGCGTCGCGAGCTTGATGAGCTCGCGCTCCCGCAGCTCGGCGTTCGCGGCGACGATGGCCTGACGCCGCCGGGCGAACTCGCGGCGCTCGTCGAACATCGCCGCGGATCGGGCGAGGGCGGAGGCGATGGCCTCGATCGCCGGGAGCGACGACGGCGCCTCCTCTACCCCGGTCAGAAGGATCTCGCTCAGCATGGGGGAGCCCGAGAACAGGACCTCGCGCTTGTCGGCGAAGTGGCGGTAGAAGGTCCGCTCGGTGAGTCCCGCCCGCTTGGCGATCTCTGCGACGGTGGTGCTCTCGAACCCCCGCTCGCTGTAGAGCTCCATCGCGGCCCGCTCGAGCCGCCCGCGCGCGTCGGGCTCCCACCGAACCATGCCGCATCGTACCAAGGGGATGACAGTCACTGTCATTGGGTGTAGAGTGACGACAGGAACTGACATCACCGGCCCTTCCCGGTTGTGCCGAGAGGAGGGCCCTGCACACGGAGGTCTCCCCATGCGTGTCTTCGTCACCGGCGCGTCCGGGCACATCGGCTCCGCCCTCGTCCCCGAGCTCCTCGGAGCGGGCCACGAGGTCCTCGGACTCGCCCGCTCGGAACGATCGGCCGACGCCTTGGCCGCTCTCGGCGTCGAGGCGATCCCCGGCGACCTCGACGACGTCGACGGGCTCCGCGAAACCGCCCGGGGGTCTGACGGCGTCGTCCACCTCGCCTTCAAGCATGACCTCGAGGACCTGCCGCGGGCGGCCGTCGCTGACCGGCGTGCCGTCGGGGCCATGGGTGATGCGCTGGAGGGCTCCGGCAAGCCCTTCGTCGTCACCTCGGGCACGCTCCTCCTCGCACTCGCCGCACCGGGCAGGGTGGGCACAGAGGAGGACGTGCTGGAAGGAGGCCCGCGGGTCGACTCGGAGAACGCCACCATCGCGATGGCGGAGCGAGGCGTGAGGTCCTCGGTCGTCCGCCTCTCCCCATTGGTCCACAGCTCGCTCGATCACCACGGTTTCACTCACCGACTGATCGACACCGCCCGGCAAAGGGGCATCTCCGCCTATGTCGGTGAGGGGGCGAACCGCTGGCCCGCGCTGCACACCCTCGACGCCGCGCACCTGTACCGGTTGGCGCTCGAAGCGGCGCCGGCGGGCTCCCGGTTGCACGGGGTGGGCGACGAAGGCGTGCCCTTCCGGGCCATCGCCGAGGTCATCGGGCGCCACCTCGATCTTCCGGTGGCCTCCGTCGACCCCTCGGCAGCGGACGAGCACTTCGGCTTCCTCGGTCCGCTGGTGGGACTCGACAACCCGACCTCGAGCGCACGGACCCGAGGCCTCCTGGACTGGCTACCGGACCATCCCGGTCTCCTCGACGACCTCGAGGAGGGTCACTACTTCACGGAGTAGATGGCGGGGATCGAGCCCGTCGCCGCCTACGGCTTGATCGCGTACCACAGCCCGCCGTTGAGGTTGATGGCGTTGCCGTTCGCCTGACCGGGCCCGGAGTCGCCGACGTAGGTGTAGAGGGGGTGCCGGTCGTAGGTGATCTGGGTCTGGCCATCGGACCGCGTGACCGTGCCGATCTTGCCCGTCGCGCCCGGGCCCGCCACCGGGGTTCCCGTCACCGGCGGCCAGTAGGCGGCGCACGTCCCGTAGCACGTCGACTTCGTCGCGCCGTCGGGCGCGAACCAGTACAGCGTGTAGCCCTTGGCGTTGGTCAACACCATCTCGCCGTGGACGTCGCCGACCTTGAGCAGCGCGGTCGACGTGCTCCCGCTCGACGAGGCCGGACCGGCCGTGGCCAGGGCCGCGACCAAGAGGGCAGCGGCGAGGACGGGCAGCGTGGCGACGGCCCAGCCGGCGCGGGGAATCCCCGCCAGCACCCGCTCGACACGCCGCGGGCCCGTGATCCCCGGTCCGGCCAGCTCGTGCTCACCGGCCGGATAGCAGGCCAGGGCGGCCAGCACGGCAAACGCCACGATCTCGACGATGGCGGCGACGATTCCGACCGTCGTCCGCACCTCCCGGAACCCGAACAGCCCGACCCACGACGAGAGGAGGTAGCCGCCGAGGGTGGCCAGCGCGAAGCCCGCACCGAGGGCGGCGACCACCCGGCTGCTCGTCACCAGGACCAGCAGCCCGAGCGCGAACGCCGAGATGATCTGCAACAGGAAGAGCCATCCGATCGTCGGGATGGTCTGGTAGCCGGTCAGGTACAGATCCAGGTGGATCCCGCCGGTCGCGAGCAGCAGCCCTGCCCCGACCAGCCGCAGGAGGAGCCGATTCGGGTCGAGGCGCGTCAGGCTCGACCGTGCAGTCGCCGCCCTTTCCTCCGTGCCGATGCTCATCTCAGTGGCTCGGGAGCTCTTGGTCCCGCACCTTCGGTTCCCCGTGGAGCACCGTCAGACGCCCGGGAGCTGCACCCGTCCCCCGCAACCGCCGCTCGATCAGGGCGTCGAGGCTCCACCGGCCGGCGCCGAGGATCGCGACGACCAGGGCGAGGACACCGAGTGCGAGGTTCAACTGGTAGCCGGGGGGAGGGTTGGAGGCGTTGATGCCCGTCGACCAGGTGACGGTGATCATCGCCATCACCATGTCGACGAAGAGCGCCGCGCCCGCCAGGCGTGAGCCGAGCCCGATGGCGAGGGCGATGGCCGCGGCGAACTCGGTGATGCCCCCGACCACGGCCCAGAAACCGCCGGGGTGGAGGTGCGCGGTGTTCGAGAAGTACAGCGCCGTCCGGTGAAGACCGGGACCGTTGAAGGCCCCGAAGAGCTTTCCGGCCCCGTAGTAGACGAAGATCCAGGCAAGGGCGATCCGTGCCGCCAGCAGCGCACAGTCGGTGGGAAGTGCGGCCGTACGCGTGCTGACCACCGCGGCGAGGGCACGCAGGTTGCGCCCGTGCGCCGGGGGTGCGGTCGTCGTCGCCATGTCTGCCTCCCTCTCCACGACGTGGGCAGGGCCTTGTCCGGTGTGGCTCACGATGCTCGGCTCCCAGGTGTGGACTGCCGTGCGGAGCTCCGGGCCCACAGCGTGCCAGGCGGGTCGACCGATGTGTCGGCCTGCCCCTGCACCGGCCGAAACGGCGCCAGGAGCTGGGCGCCGAAGACCGAGAGCTGGCGCGACTTCGGCAGGGCCTGCTCGACCACCAGGGGCCGACCCGGCAGCCCGGTGTCGGTCCGGACCGTCTCCGCGGTCGGGAAGACCGCCGTGCGGAAGATCTGGTCCCAGATCGTCAGCACGAAGCCGAGGTTGACGTCCTGGGGTCCGTCCAGCATGTGATGGATCCGGTGGTAGTTGGGGCTCACGACCACCCGCCCGAGCGGCCCGAAGCCGAGCCGGGTGTTCGAGTGCGCGAACGCCACGATGGCGCCGTAGACGGCGAGCAGCGTCGTCGAGAGCGCACCGTTCGCCAGCAGTACCAATCCGGGCACCAGCGCGATGAGGTAGGAGACGTGGATGAGGGGGTGGGTCCGGAAGACCGTGAGGACGTTCAGGTCCTCCTGGGAATGGTGGAGCTCGTGGAAGCGCCACAGCATCCGGACGCGGTGGTTGGCGAGGTGGGCGAACCAATTGCACAGGTCCATGGCCACGAAGATGCCGGCGATGGCCGCCCAATGGGGGACGGTCCCCATCCTGGGCAGCACGATCCACGGGAAGAGATGCCGGACGACCTCGTCGAAGGAGAGGGTGAGCGCGGTCACGAGGGGCACCACGAGGGTGGCGTTGAGCACGGTGAAGAGCACGTCGTGCTGGTAGCCCCGTGCGAACAACGGACGGCGCTGCGCCGGCCAGATGCGTTCCACGAGCAAGAAGACCGCAATGATCCCCAGGCTCAGGGGCCCGATGACCACCACGCGAAGGGCCGTCACCGAACCGCCGAACGCCTCACCCCCCCAGTTCGTCCACCAGCCCAGCCCCACCAGCACCGCGGCCACGGCGGCGATGGAGAGGGCCGGGAGGTAGACGCGGGACGACAGTCCGCTCCGAGACCGTGAACCCGCCCGGTCCCCGCGCACCGAGGGAGGCGCTGCGGGGGCCCGGGCGGGGGTGACGGCGACGGAGGACATCAGACCGTCTCGGATCGGGTCTCGGGGGACGACCTACCTAGAAGGACACGCCGCCAGAGCCGGCGCTCGAACCGCCCGAGGAGCCGGATCCCGAGCTGGAGCTGGAGCTGGCCCCGCTCTTGGAGGTCACGTACACGGACCATTTGCCCCACGTGTCGGTGATGTTCCCGTTGACCTGTCCGTGCGCCGTGTCGCCCACGAACCAGTACAGGGGCTTGCCGGCGTAGGTCACCTGGAGCGCGCCGCCACTCCGCTTGATCGTGCCCAGCTTGGATGCGTCCACCCCGCTGCCCGCCTTGGCCTTGGTCACGCCCTTGGGAAGCAGGACCTCCGGCCAGATCTTGAGGCACTGGGTGGTGCACGCCGTCTTGCCCGGCTGCAACGTGTAGACGGTGTTGCCGCTGACGAGGATGGTCCCGTACTTGGTCGTCTTCATCGTCGACACGGTCGAGCTCGTCTGCGCACCGGCGGTCCCCGCGGCGAAGGCCGTCGACAGCCCGCCTACGGCGAAGAGCGCGCCCGCCATGCCGGCCGCCCGCAGCGTGCGAGAGTACTTTCGGCGTTGGATCGTGTGCTCCATGTCGGGTTCTCTCCTCTTGTGCGTCGATTCCCGGTCACAAGGGACTACGGACGAGCCGTGGGCGGGGATCACTTGCTCGGGGCCCTTTTTGGAGGCCACCGCTACCACTGGCCCGGGATCAGCCGGGAGCGAACGCGCTTCCGGTACCTCGCGTATCCGCGGCGACGAAGCCGAAGGACCGGCCCAGGGCCAAGAAGGGCGCGGGGGACTGCCGGCCCGCCGGGTGGAGGAGCGACGAGCGCACTACGCCGGGAACCGGGCACTGGCCAGAACCGTCCCGTTGGGGGAGACGAGTCGCGCCGAGCGCACGTCGCCCGCCGGTGAGGTCAGGGGGGCACCCCAGTCGCCACTCCCGTTCGAGAGGTTGAACACCCCCACCGTCTCGACCTTCCCTCCCGCGAGGGTCGCCTGGCACTTCACGGTGCCCGACCAGTCGACACCGTTGACGGTCATGTACATCCACGCGGGCTGGCCACCCGAGATCGTGGCCTGGCCGACAACGTGACCGTCCGAGGTGAGGTTCGCGGTGGCGTGGCCGGCCGACGCCGACTGCACCGGGCTGTTGCCACCGCCGGAACCGACCAAGGAGGTGAGGCCGAACCCCAGGAGGGCGAGGACGGCGGCTGCCGCCAGCAGCAGGCTCGTGCGACGGAGCCGCCGCAGCCGGGTCACCCGCTCGGCCTCTCCCCGTGGCTCCTTCAGCTTCGCTGCGAGACGGCTCTCGAACCCGAGCGGCGGCTCGACCTCCGGCGAGAGGAGCAGGAGGGTGTCGGTGACGTCCGCGAGCTGCTCGAGGGTGGTGCTGCACCGCGGGCAGGACTTGACGTGGTCCAACACCTCCGACCGGCTGCGCCCGGACAGTGTGGCGAGCGCGAGCTCGGTCAGCTCCTCCTGCATCGACTCGCACACGCCCGGATCGTCTACGTAGCCGCTCATGGGGACTCCTCTATTACCACCGCATCCCGAAGCTTGGCCATGCCCATCCGGATCCGGCCTTTGGCCGTCCCGACGGGAATCTGCTCCGATTCTGCGATCTCCGTCGCGCTCCGCCCGTACATCGCAGCCAGGACGACTGCTCGGCGCTGCTCGACGGGCAGGCCGGCGAGGGCGGTCCGGGCACGGTCGAGGGCGTCCCCCCTGTCGGCGACGTCCTCGGGCAGCCGCTCGGTGCTCATCAGCTCGAGGAACAGGCGGTCGTCCGGGTCCGTCGGGATGCTCCGCCGGACGCGGATGGCGTCGATCGCCAGGTTGCGCGTGATCGTGAGCGCCCAGGTCGTGACCGACCCCCGCCGCTCGTCGAACACCTCGGCGTGCCGGATGATCCGGATGAAAGCCTCCTGGGCGACGTCCTCGGCCAGGGCGGCATCCCCGACGATCCGGAGGGCCAGCCCGTACAGACGGCCCTGGTAGCGCCGGACGAAGGCGAGGCCCGCCTGCTCGTCGCCGACGGCGATGCCCGCGAGCAGGACCTCGTCAGAGACCGAATCGTCCCGCGGATCCCGGCGCCTTCTCACCACTTGGTGGTACGAACCGGCGGATCAAACGGATCATTCCCCGCTTGTCGAGGGGTCGGGGCCGCCGAGGGTGCATGATTCCCAGGAAAGACGGCCCGGAGGGGAGCGCCGTCCCAGCCGTCCATTTCCCCGCGGGAGGGGCCATGCGCGACATTCCTCGCATCATCTCGGTCGACGACCATGTCATCGAGCCGCCCCACCTCTGGCAGCGGTGGCTGCCCGCAGCCCTCCGGGATCGGGGGCCCCGGGTGGTCCGGGACTCCTACGCCACGGACTGGGTCCAGGGGAACCAGGTGTTCCGCAAGGGCGGGGACGGCCCGGAGACGGACTGGTGGGTCTACGAGGACCTGGCGTGGTGCCACCAGATGCTCAACGCCTGCGCCGGCTACGACGAGTCCGAGTGGTGGATGGGACCGATCGCCTTCGACCAGATGCGCCCGGGCTGCTACGACCCGCACGCCCGGTTGGCTGACATGGACCTCAACCACGTCGAGGCCTCCCTGTGTTTCCCCACGTATCCCCGCTTCTGCGGCCAGCTCTTCGCCGAGCGGTCCGACAAGGACCTTGCGCTGGCCTGCGTCCGGGCGTTCAACGACTGGATGGTGGAGGAGTGGGCCGGGGACTCTGGCGGTCGGCTGGTGCCGCTGTGCATCGTGCCCCTCTGGGACCCTCTCCTCGCGGCGGACGAGGTGCGGCGGAACGCCGCTCGCGGGGTGCGGTCCGTGGCCTTCTCGGAGCTGCCGGGCAAGCTCGGCCTCCCGACGATCCACGACCCCGACGGTCACTGGGAGCCGTTCTTCGCTGCGTGCGCCGAGACCCGGACGGCGGTGTTCATGCACATCGGCTCGGGGTCCACGTGGTTGACGTCGTCCTCCGACGCGCCGCCGGCGGTGACCGCCACGCTCGTCTTCCTCACCTCGACGATGGCGCTCACGGACTGGCTCTTCTCGGGGGTGCTGGCCCGGCACCCCGACCTGCGGATCTGCTTCGCCGAAGGCCAGATCGGGTGGATTCCCTACGTGCTCGAGCGGGCCGACAATCTGTGGACCAAGGAGATCTGGGGCGAGGGCGACCGCCGTCTCCCCCGGCCGCCGAGCAGCTACATGGGCCAGGTCTACGGCTGCTTCTACGACGACCTGACCGGTCTCGATTCGCGTGACGTCATCGGGATCGACCAGATCACCTTCGAGACCGACTACCCGCACCAGGACTCGACCTGGCCACGCACCCTCGACGCGGTCCGATGCTTCGCCGACCGGCTCGACGGTGTAGAGCTGCGCAAGGTCTTGAGAGGCAACGCCAGCTCCCTGCTCGGGTTGTCCGACGAGTAGGGCCGAGCGGTCGGATCCTCGTGATCGGCTTGCCGTTCTAGCCGCCCTGGCGGTCAGTCGGTTGGAACCGTCGCCCTCCCGATGACGTGCGGCGCCACCGCCTTCGAGATGGCGCACGGCTGAAAGAGGAATCGCCGCTCGCTCTCGACGCGGAAGCCGGCTCGGCGGATGGTGGCGGGCGTGTCCCGGTTGCAGTGGCAACCGCCGACGAAGAGCGGCCAGATCCGATCCACCCGGTCCTGGAACCGCGCCCGGTCAGGCTCCTCGGCGCGCACGTGCTCGTAGTAGCGCAGCTCGCCGCCGGGCCGGACGACTCGCCAGATCTCCGCGAGGGAGCGCGCCGGGTCGGTGACCGAACACAGCACGAGGGAGGCCACCGCTGCGTCGAAGCTGCCGTCGTCCACGGGGAGGTCCTCGGCGGAGCCATCGACCACCCG